>Ga0209609_10001883_pt1 | contig 12105 bp, 9 predicted proteins | sample LakKivw325mmetaG_FD_184136 | JGI IMG/M metagenome (GOLD analysis project Ga0209609, IMG submission 184136) | Anoxic lake water microbial communities from Lake Kivu, Rwanda to study Microbial Dark Matter (Phase II) - Lake Kivu water 325m metaG... | ecosystem: Environmental > Aquatic > Freshwater...
GGGCGAGGACATCTCCGACCTGCCGGTGGCCGGCGCGGCGCCCGAGTGGATGTCGGAGAAGGCCATCTCCATTGGCCAGTACGTCGTGGCTTCCGGCATCTTCACCGTGTTCGGCAACGACCTGCCGGTCAGGGGCGCCCCCGGTCTGCGCGAGTACCTGACCCACGGCATGGAGCAGGAGTTCGGCGCGACCTGGGCCTTCGAGGAAGACGCCATCGCCGGCGCCCATCTGATGATTGATCGCATGGACGCGAAGCGCAAGGATCTCAAGCTGCAGGACATGCTGTACGGGCCGGCGGAGGGCAAGGTGGCGGTCAGCTAGTAGACCCGTCGCCGGGCGCGCTCAGGCGGCGTGGCCGCCGACCGGAACAAGCGCCCGGCGCGATGGAGCAAGCACATGGCCAAGATGATTCTCGTTGAGGTCGCAAAGTGCCTGGGCTGTCGCAGTTGCCAGTTGGGCTGCGCGGTGGCCCATTCCGAGGCCAAGGAACTCCTCGGCGCCATCGCTGAGGGGGCTCGGCCGCGCCTGACGATCGTCAGCGCCGGCGACATGGCTGTGCCGCTGCAATGCCGGCAGTGTGAGGATGCCCCGTGCGTGGCGATCTGCCCCACCGGGGCGCTCACCCGCCCCGACGCGGACGGGCCCGTGGCGACCAATGATGACCTGTGCATCGGCTGCAAGTCCTGCATGTTGGTGTGCCCGTTCGGCGTCATCAGCGTCGGCCGCAAGGGCCGCGCCATCATCAAGTGCGACCTGTGCACCGCGCGCCTGCAGGCCGGCGAACAGCCGGCCTGCGTCGAAGCCTGCCCGACGCACGCGCTCAAGTACGGCGACATCGAGGAGGCTATCGGCGAAGCGCGCCGCCGGGCCGCCCAGGAGACGCGTCGCGCCCAGGAAGCGCGGCTGGAACTCATCTCGGACAAGTAGCCTGTGGCCATGATTGAGAACGCTGAAGACATGAGCACAAGCACACTCGTGGACAGCGCACTGGTTGAGGCCCTCGTGGCGCGACACCGCGGCCACCCCGCGGCCCTGCTGGCGGTCCTGCAGGACCTGCAGGAAGAACTGCACTGGCTGCCACGCGAGGCCCTGCTAGGCGTGGCGGATTGCCTGGAAGTGCCGCTGACCCGCGTGTACCGCGTCGCCAGCTTCTACCGGGCCCTCAGCCTCGAGCCGCGCGGTGAGCACCTCGTGCGCGTGTGCACCGGCACCGCCTGCCATCTGCGCGGGGCCCCCGGCGTCATTGACGCCCTCCAGCGCGATCTGAGCATCGGCCCCGGGGAAACCACCGGCGACATGAGGTTCTCGGTCGAAACGGTGCACTGCCTGGGGGCGTGCGCCCTCGCCCCGGTCATCACGATTGACGGGAAGTACTTCGGCGGGGTCAAGCCTGGCGATGTCTCGGACATTCTGGACCTGTACCGCAAGTAGATTGGAGACGTACTCGCAGTGAGTGCGACCGTGACCGTGACAACACTGAGCGACTTCCGCGCGCTGCAAGAGCGGGCCCGCGAACGCCGTGCGGCCCTCAAGCATGTGGTGTCCGTGTGCGGCGGCACCGGCTGTCGCGCCGCCGGCAGCCTGGCCGTGTATGAGGCCTTCCAGCAGGCGATTGCCGCGGCCGGCCTGGACGATGCGGTCGTCCGGTTTACGGGTTGCCATGGCTTCTGCGAGCGCGGCCCGGCCGTGCTCGTGGGCGACCAGGAGTACTTCTACGGACGTCTGAAACCCGAGGACGTTGCTGAGGTCGTGCAACGTACGCTGATTGAGGGCGAGCCCGTGGCAGCGTTGCTCTACCGCGACGCCGCGTCCAAGCAGCGGATCCCGCTGGCGCGGGACGTGCCCTTCTATGCCAAACAGCAGCGCCTCGCCCTGCGCTACAACGGCTTGATTGATCCCTGTGACATTGAGGACTTTATCGCCGTCGGCGGCTACGAGGCGTTGGCCCAGGCCCTGTCCGGGATGACCCCCGAGCAAGTGCTGCAGGCCGTCGAGGCCTCGGGCCTCCGCGGGCGCGGGGGCGGCGGCTTCCCGACCGGCCGCAAGTGGCGCTCGGCCGCCGAACAGCCTGAGCCCATCCGCTACGTCATCTGCAACGGCGACGAGGGTGACCCCGGCGCCTTCATGGATGAGGGCATCATGGAAGGCAACCCCCATGGCGTCCTCGAGGGCCTCATGTTGGGCGGCTACGCCATCGGCGCCCGGCAGGGCTACATCTACGTCCGCTACGAGTACCCGTTGGCCATGCGGCACCTGCAGGAGGCCATTGACGCGGCCCGGGAGTACGGCTTCCTGGGTGCGGACATCCTTGGCAGCGACTTTGACTTCGACATCGAGATCGTGCGCGGCGGCGGCGCGTTCGTGTGCGGCGAGTCCTCCGCACTGCTGGCCAGCATCGAGGGCGACGCCGGCGAGCCCCGCCCCAAGTACATCCACATGGCCGAGGAAGGACTGTGGGGTAAGCCCACGGTCCTCAACAACGTCGAGACCTGGGTCAACGTGCCCGAGATCATCCGCAATGGCCCGGAGTGGTTCAAGTCCATCGGCACCGAGGGTTCAGCGGGAACAAAGGTCTTCTCCGTGGTCGGCAAGGTCAAGCACACCGGCCTGGTCGAGGTCCCGATGGGGATGACCATCCGCGAGTTGATCTACGACGTCTGCGGCGGCGTGGCCGGCGACCGGCCTTACAAGGGCGTGCAGACCGGCGGGCCGTCCGGGGGTGTCATCCCCGAGGAGCACCTCGACCTGTCCATAGACTTCGACAGCCTCTGGGAAGTCGGCTCCATGATGGGGTCGGGCGGGCTCATCGTCATGGACGACCGCACCTGCATGGTCGAGGTGGCCCGCTACTTCACCGAGTTCCTGAGCGAGGAGTCCTGCGGCAAGTGCGTGCCATGCCGCGAGGGCCTCTGGCAGATGCTGGGCCTTCTCACGGACATCACGCAAGGGCGGGGCTCAATGGAGCAGATCGCCCTCCTGGAGGAGCTAGCGGAGGTGTTGGCCGATGCCAGCCTCTGCGCGCTGGGTTCCACGGCCGCCAACCCGGTGATGAGCACCTTGCGGTATTTCCGCGATGAGTACGAGGAGCACATCAACGCCGGGCGGTGCCGGGCGGGGGTGTGCAAGGCCCTGACGACCTTCGCCATTGACCCGGAGACATGCACGGGCTGCCACGCCTGCGTCAAGGTCTGCCCGGTGGATTGCATCAGCGGCCAGGCGAAGGGAAAGCACGAGATCAACACCGACGTGTGCGTGCGTTGCGGCCTGTGTCGCGACACCTGCCGCTTCGAAGCCATCAACGTGGTTTGACACCTATGCTGACCATTACGCTCAACGGTCGTGAAGTGCCGGCGGAAAAGGGCGAGACGATCTTCGAGGTCGCCCACCGCGAGGGCGTGTACATCCCTACGCTCTGCCATCACGGGGGCCTGGAGCCCGGCAGCGTCTGCCGCCTCTGCCTGGTGGAGGTCACCGACGGGCGCCGCTCGCGGCTGGTCACGGCCTGCAGCTACCCCATCATGAAGTCGGGCCTGGTCGTGCAGACCGACACCGAGCAGATCGCGCGCGACCGGCGCGTCATCATCGAGTTGCTCCTGGCCCGCTGCCCGGAGAACGAGGCCCTGCGCGAGATCGCCGGGGTGATGGGCATCGCTGACTCGCGCTTCAAGCCTGGCAAGACCGCTGAGCAGTGCATCCTGTGCGGCCTGTGCGAGCGGGTTTGCGAGCATGCGGTGCGCGTCGGGGGCATCTCACGCTCCGACCGCGGGGTGCACCGGCGCATCGGCGGGCCCTTTGGCGATCCGCCTCCCGGCTGCACCGGCTGCGCGGCCTGCGCACATGTGTGCCCCACCGGGGCCATCGAGGTCACGGTGGCGGACCGCGTGCTCAAGCTGCAGCCGTGGGGCGCGGAGGTGGAGATGGCCGCGTGCGTCGAGTGTGGCGCGCTCTTTGCGCCGCGCGCCGCCATCGAGGCCGCCGCGGCCAAGCTGGCCGTCAGGCCGGAGTACGTCTCGGTCTGCTACGACTGCCGCCGCGGGAAGCATGGCCGCGACCTGAGCAAGACAGTGCGGGCGGCCCGGCCCTAGACCGGTCCCTTCGCCGATGAGAGCCGACAACGACATTGGGTTCATTTAGCACCTGGTCCGGGTGGCATCCCCCGGGACAGCAAGGAGAATGGCATCATGTCCAGAGAGATCGCAACTGCCGCCATCAAGGGCTCCCACGAGATCGTGGGGCGAGCGCGGGCGGACCTGGCCGCGGCCATCGAGAAGCACGGCGCCACCCAGGCCATCGGCTGGCCGGAACTCAGCGCCTTCCATCTGCCCATGATCGCGGCCCTGACCGGACGGGACGTCGCCAACCTCATGGACGCGCAAGCGGTCCTGGAGGAGGAGGCCTCGCCCCTGCTGGCCGCCGTGCCCGATGAGCACAACTGGCTGCCGTACCTGCCGGGCGCGCTCGACGCCGGCGGCGCCACGCTCATGGCCGAAGAGATCTCCAAGGCCATCGGCTATCTCGAGGGCACCGAGCCCAGGCAGCCTGGCTGGTTCGGCTTCATCTCCGACACCATCCAGCGCACGCTGGGCATCCAGCTTGTGGACGGCCGCATGCCCGGTTTCGCGGCGCTGGTGGGGGCGGCCCCGGATGTCGAGAAGGCCGTCTACATCATCCGCGAGCTGCAGAAGCGCAGCATCCTGGTGTTCCTCGTCGGCAACAGCAACGGCCTGACGGTGCGCGACCAGCTCATCGAGGGCGGCGTGTTCAGCCCGGACATCCTGGAGCATCCGGAGATGGGCTGGGACACGTACGTCGTGCCTGTCGGCCCGGACACCGAGTCATTGATCTACGTGCTCGACTGGGCGGCCCGCGCCGCCATGATCTTCGGCGGCATCCCCAAGGGCGACATGAAGGGCATCCTGGACTATACCCGGGCCCACACCTTCGCCTTCGGCATGGGGCTGGGGCCGCTGGATGACATCAAGTACGCCAACGGCGCCGGCGCCATCATCATGGGCTTCCCCGTGATCGCCGACACGCCCGGCCCGGAGATCCGCCCCACCGGCGTGTGCACCTACGAGGAGGTCGTGCGCGAACTCGACCACAGCCGCATCGTCGAGACGAGCGTGCAGGTCCGGGGCCTGAAGGTCACGGTGCGCGACGTGAACATCCCCGTCCCGGTGGCCGCCGCCTTCGAGGGCGAGACGGTGCGGCGCGAGGACATGCAAGTGGAGTTCGGCGGCAAGAACAACATGGCCATGGAATTCCTGCGCACCCGCCCGGCCGATGACATCAAGGACGGCGATGTGCAGGTCATCGGGCCGGACGTGGACGAGATGGAAGAGGGCTCCAGCCACGACATCGCGCTGCTCATCGAGGTGGCCGGCCGCAAGATGCAGGACGACTTCGAGCCCATCCTCGAGCGCCAGACTCACCTCATCGTCAACCACGCCATGGGGATCTTCCACATGGGCCAGCGCGACCTGGCCTGGATCCGCATCTCCAAGGCGGGCTACCAGGCGGGCTTCCGTCTGCGGCACTTCGGCGACCTGCTGATCTCGGAACTGAAGCACAGCTATGGCGCGATCCTGGACAAGGTGCAGGTCCGCGTCGTGACCGACAAGGCCGTCATTGACAAGGCCCATGTCGAGGCGCGGGAGGTGTGGCATGCCCGCGACATCCGCATCGCCGGCATGACCGACGAGACGGTGGACACCTACTACTCCTGCACGCTGTGCCAGTCCTACGCGCCTAACCACGTGTGCATCATCACGCCCGAGCGTCTGGGCCTCTGCGGCGCCTACAACTGGCTAGACGGCAAGGCCGCCTATGAAATCAACCCGACTGGCGGCAACCAGCCGGTGGCCAAGGGCGCGCAGGTATTGGAGGCCGAGGGCGAGTTCAAGGGTGTCAACGACTTCGTCCACAAGTACTCGCAGCGTACCGTGGACCGCGTCTGCCTGTACTCGATGATGGACGCGCCGATGACATCGTGCGGCTGCTTCGAGGTCATCCTGTCCATCCTGCCCGAAGCGAACGGCATCATGGCCGTCAACCGCGAGTACCGCGGCATGACCCCGTGCGGGATGCCGTTCACGACCCTGGCCGGCAGCGTGGGCGGCGGCAACGTGACCCCGGGCTTCCTGGGCGTCGGGCGCCTGTACATCGGCAGCCCCAAGTTCATTCGCTCCGACGGCGGCATCCGCCGCCTGGTGTGGATGCCCAGAGAACTCAAGGACCAGTTGCGCGAGGCCATCAACAAGCAGGGCGAGGCGCTCGGCGTTCCGGACCTCGCCGACCGCATCGCCGACGAGACGGTAGGCGAGACGGGCGAGCAGATCCTGCCGTTCCTGACCGAGAAGCAGCACCCGGCGCTCGAGATGGAACCCATGTTCTAGCGGCCGGGCAGAGCGAACTGCCGCACGACTACGCGTTACAGAGGGCGGTCTCCATGGCTCTGACAGCGATCCAGATCTACCAGTTGCTCGAGAAGTCCAACTGCGGCGAATGCGGGGTGCCCACCTGCCTGGCCTTCGCCATGAAGGTGGCGCAGAAGCAGGCGGCGCTGGAGGATTGCCCGCGCTGCAGCGATGACGCCAAGGCCGCGCTCGGCGCTGCGGCGGCTCCGCCCATGGCCACCGTGACCATCGGCACCGGCGACCGCGCGCTGGCCCTCGGCGGCGAGACCGTCCTGTACCGCCATGCTGAGACGTTCTACCGGCCCCCGGGCATCGCCATCGCGCTGTCGGCGGCGCTGCCGGCCGAGGAGTTGGGCGCTCAGGCCCGGGCCATCGCGGCGCTCGAGTTCGACCGCGTCGGCCAGAGCCACAAGCCCAACCTCATCGCCCTGCGCGACGAGGGCGACGCCGCGCAGTTCGCCGCCGCCGCCGCGACGCTGGCCGACGCCACCCCCATGCCGATCATGCTGATGACTTCGGACGCCGCGGCCGCGGGGGCCGCCGCCGACAAGCTCGCCGGCAAGAAGCCTCTGCTGTACGCCGCCGATGACAGCAACTTCGACGCCATGCTGGCCGTGGCCAAAGAGAAGCTGTGCGTGCTGACGCTCAAGGCCGATGGCGATGTGGGCAAGCTCGTGACGATGAGCGGCCTGGCGCAGCAAGCCGGCGTCAACGACCTGCTGCTCGACAGCGGCGCGGCGAACCTGGGCGACGTGCTCCAGCACCAGACCGCGATGCGCCGGGCGTGCCTGAAGGAGAAGGTGCGGCCCCTGGGCTACCCGACCGTGTTCGTGCCGCAGGGCGACGGCGAGGACATGAAGGCTCTGGCGGCCATCGTGGGCGTGTGCAAGTACGCGGGCGTGGTGGTGCTGGAGAGCGCCACGGCCGAGACGCTGCTGCCGGTCATTACGGCGCGTCTGAACATCTACACCGACCCGCAGAAGCCGATTCAGATTCCGGGCGGGCTGTACCAGGTCGGCGAGCCGGGCCCGGAGTCGCCCGTGCTCGTCACCACCAACTTCTCGCTGACCTACTACACCGTCGAGGGCGAGGTGTCGGCCTCCAAGGTCGCGTCCTGGATCATCGTGGTGGATACCGAGGGCACTTCAGTGCTTACCGCCTGGGCCGCCGACAAGTTCACGCCCGAGAGCATTGCCGAGACGATCAAGAGCAGCGGCATCGAGGAGCAGGTGACCCACCGCAAGATCGTGTTGCCCGGCGGTGTCGCGGTGCTGAAGGGCAAGCTGGAGGAGGCGTCCGGCTGGGAGGCCCTGGTGGGGCCGCGCGAGGCCACCGGCATCCCCAAGCTGCTCAAAACGGCGTGGTCGGCGTAAACGAAGCCGGTTGGACATGCAATACACGCTGACAGTTGAACCCCTGAATCGCAGCATCGTCGTAGCACCGGAGCAGTCACTGCTGGAAGCCCTGCAGGGCGCCGGGATCTCCATCGCGGCCGACTGCGGCGGCGAGGGGCTCTGTCACCACTGCGGTGTGCTGCTCGTGGAAGGTGAGGTGGCGCCGCGCGACCCGAGCCGTTGGGTCGAACGGCAGGAGAACGGCCATCGGTGGATCCTGGCCTGCCAGGCGCGGCTGGCCGGCGACGCAACCATTGAGCTGTCGCCGCAGTCCTTGGCCGGAGACATGGCGGCGCTGGGGCGCATCACTGGCTACCGCCGCGCCGGGGAGGACACCACCCACTGTTCGTGGCCGCTGGCCCGGCGCATGGCCCTGCAGTTGATGCCGCCCAGCGCCGAAGACAACGTCGCGGACTGGCAGCGGCTGGAGAAGCGCATTCTGGACACGTGCCCGGACGCGCCGCCACTCACGGCAGGCCTGGAAGTCCTACGGGCGTTGCCCCAGGTCCTGCGGGCCTCGCGCTGCGATGTCATGGCGACGATTGCGGACCGGGGCTACGTGCGAGAAGTGATCGGCGTCGCGCCGAGTGCGAGCCGGCCGCAGCACACACCGGGCCTGGCGGTGGACGTGGGCACCAGTACGGTCGTCGTGCAAGTCGTGGACCTTGATAGCGGCCATCTGATGGGCCAGGCGGCAGGCACCAACGCCCAGAAGGCGTACGGCGCCGACGTGATCTCCCGCATCATCTGGGCCGAGCAGCACCCGGACGGCCCGGCGCGGATGCAGGATCTCATCATCCGCCAGATCAGCGAGCTGGCGCACAGGGCCTGTGAGCTGTCGGGCTGCGAGCCCCGGCAAGTCGTGGCTGCCAGCCTCGCCGGCAACACGACCATGGCCACGTTCGCCATCGGTGGCTACCCGCAGCCGATCCGGCGCGAGCCGCACATCCCGTTTGCCCGCGATGTGCCCGCGCTCCGGGCCCGCGACTTGGGGATGAACCTGCACCCGCTGGCGCCCGTCTTCCTCGCGCCGGCGGTGAGCGGCTTTGTCGGCGGGGACGTGTCGGCCGGCGTGCTCGCCACCGGCATGGCGGACGCCGAGGAACTCGGCCTCCTGGTGGACGTCGGCACCAACGGCGAGATCGTCCTGGGGAACCGCGACTGGCTGATCTGCTGCTCGTGCTCGGCGGGGCCGGCCTTCGAGGGCGTGGACATCGCCGCTGGCATTCATGCTGTGCCGGGCGCCATTGATCGCATCGAGTTTGACCGCAGCAGCGGCGTCTTCGACTGGCAGACCATCGGCAACCTCACGCCGATTGGGTTGTGCGGGACGGGGTTGCTCGAGGCGCTGGCCGCGATGTTCCGAGGCGGGCTGCTGGATCGGCAGGGCCACCTGGATCCGGAGTCGCCGTTGGTGCGGGACGGCTACGACGAGCCCGAGGTGGTGATCGTACCGAAGGCGCGCAGCGGCACGCGGGATGACCTCGTCCTGCGGGAGAGCGAGATCGAGAACCTGCTCCGCTCCAAGGCGGCAGTGTATGCCGGGATTGCGTCCCTGTTGCGGGCGCTGCAGCTTCAGCCGGACGACATCCAGCGCCTGTATATCGCGGGGTCCTTTGGCAACCGGTTGCGGGTGGAGGAGGCGGTGACGATCGGGCTGTTGCCCGATGTGCCGCGCGAGCGCATCTCGTTCGCGGGCAACACCTCGCTGGCGGGCGCCTACCAGGCCCTGACCAGCCGCGAGGCCCGCGAACGGCTGGCCGAGATCGGCCGGCAGATGACGTACCTGGAGTTGAGCACCGAACCCGGCTTCATGGATGAGTTCATGGCCGCATTGTTCTTGCCGCATACTGACCTGGCCCGGTTCCCGTCGCAGCGGGGGCCGGGGCCATCGTCGAGTTGAGCGCACCTGATACAGGCTGAAAGGCCGAGGTGAGATTCATGTCTGAGACATTCGCCATGCCGGTCGAGCAGTGGAGTGGGTCGGTTCTGGAGGTGCAGATCGGCGCGACCGCCGAGCAAGGCGGCACGCGCGGTCGCACCGTGACCGTGGGCGGCGCGGCCACCTTGCCCTTCTTGCAGTACGAGGGCAACCCCGGCGCGCGTCCCGCCATCGCCTTTGAGGTGCTCGACCGCCCGCGCGAGTCGTGGGCCGAAGCGCTCGAGAAAGTCTACGGCGACGTCAAGAACGACGCGGCGGCCTGGGCGCAGAAGTGCGAGCAGGAGTTTGGCGCGGACTTGATCTGCCTGCGCCTGGAGGGCGCCAACCCCGACGAATTGGACCGCAGCCCGACCGAGTGCACCGCCATCGCCAAGCAGGTCGCCGCGGCGGTCACCGTGCCGCTGATCATCTGGGGCTGCGGGAACGCCGAGAAGGACAACAACATCTGGCCGGAGCTGTCGCCGGCGCTGGCCGGGGAGCGGGTGGTGCTGGCCTCGGCCACCGAGGACAACTACCGCACCATCGCCGCCTGCTGCCTGGCCGACAAGCACATCTGTCTGACCGAGGCGCCGCTGGACATCAACATCCAGAAGCAGGTCAACATTCTCGTCAGCGAGATGGGCGTCAAGCCGCAGGACATGATCCAGTACCAGACGACCGGCGCCCTGGGCTACGGCATTGAGTATGCCTACTCCATCTACGAGCGCAGCCGGCTGGCGGCCCTGGACGGTGACGCCATGCTGCGGTTCCCGATGCTCTCGGTCGTCGGGGCCGAGGCGTGGAAGACCAAAGAGGCCACCGCGGGGCCGGAGGAGGTGCCCGAGTGGGGCGACCTGGAGCGGCGCGGCATTCTCTGGGAGGCCGCCACGGCCACGACGCTGCTGCCGGGCGGCACCGACATTCTGGTGATGTGGCATCCGACCGCGGCCCAGATGGTGCGCGCGGTCTTGGACGAGTTGACGGGCGCATAGAGACAAGGGAGGCGCAGTGCCATGATTGTCATTGGTGAACGCATCAACGGGATGTTCGTGGATGTGCGCGGGGCCATCCAGTCCCAGGACCCCGAGCCGATCCGGGATCTGGCCCGGCGCCAGCAGGCGGCCGGGGCCGACTACCTGGATGTGAACGTCGGGCCGGCGGCCGACGACCCCGTGGTCGCCATGCAGTGGCTCGTGGCCACGATCCGCGAAGTCAGCGACCTGCCGCTGGCCATTGACACCACCCGGCAGGCCGTCATGCGCGCGGGCCTGGAGGCCGCCGGCGGCAAGGCGATGATCAACTCCACCACCGGCGAAAAGAAGAAGCTGGATGTGCTGATGCCGATGGCCGCGGAGTTCGGCGTGCCGATCATCGCGCTGACCATCAGCGAGCAGGGGGTGCCGCGCGACGCCAACGGCCGGGCCGAGGTGGCGCTGAACATCCTGGCCGCCGCGCTCGAACATGGCGTCATGCCCGACAGCATCCTGATTGACGCGGTGATCCTGCCCGTGTCGGCGCAGCAGGAGAACCCCGGGCACGTGCTCGAGACGATCCGCCAGACCAAGATGCTCTCCGACCCGGCGCCCAAGACGGTCATCGGCTTGAGCAACGTCTCGCAGAACGCGCTATACCGCGAGCTGATTAACCGCACGTGTCTGACGATGGCGCTGGGGGCGGGGCTGGATGCCGCGATCGTGGACTGCCTGGATGACGAGCTGATGGATGCCATGATCACGGCCGAGTTGCTGCTGAACCATCAGGTCTATTCGGCGGACTATCTGAAGGCCTACCGCGCCAGTCACGGTTAGGTTCGCCTGCGGTCCGCAGGCGGTCCGCAGGCGGAGTCTGGGCCCGTTCAGGCACGGGGCATTGCTGGCGCGGCGGTCGTGCGGCCGCGCACGAGGCACTTCCCCGTGCCCAACTGTCAGCGGGGCAAGGAGGGCGGATGCCACGGGTTGCCATCGTTCACAGCGGCGGTCATTACGTCCAACGGGTGCGCGAGTACCTGCAAGCCCGTGCGGGTGCTGACGTCACAGCCTACCAGGTGCCGTCGAACCTGCCTCTCATGATGGACGAGGAAGAGGCGGCGGCGCTGATCCCGGCCGCCGTGGCCGAGGCCGAGGTCGTCATCGCCGTCGCCCTGCACCACGCGCTGCTGCTCGAGTTGCCGTACCTCATGAGCAAAGGACGCGGGCAAGCGCTGATCGTGCCGCGCGAGGAGCCCGGCTGGGTGCGTCCCGGACAGATCCGTGAAGTCACCCGGGCCTGCGGCCGGTTTGGCATCGAGAGCGCTTTCCCCAAGCCCTTCTGCGCGTTGCGGCCCAAGACGCCGGTCATCACCCGGTTCGCCACCGCGTACGGCGTGGGCCGCCA
>Ga0209609_10001884_pt1 | contig 12105 bp, 4 predicted proteins | sample LakKivw325mmetaG_FD_184136 | JGI IMG/M metagenome (GOLD analysis project Ga0209609, IMG submission 184136) | Anoxic lake water microbial communities from Lake Kivu, Rwanda to study Microbial Dark Matter (Phase II) - Lake Kivu water 325m metaG... | ecosystem: Environmental > Aquatic > Freshwater...
AAGGGCGCCGGACCTTCTACCAGAACACCCTCGAGATGATCGGCGACTTCCCCTGGGCCGGAACCGGGAAGGGGACCTACGTCAACGCCTATCCCATCTACGAGAAGGTCGATGACCACGTGCGGCTCTCCTTCGCCCACAACGACTACCTCGAATACCTGTCCGAGAACGGCGTCATCGGCGGCGGCGCGCTCATCCTGGCCGGCGCGGGCCTGCTCGTCTGGCTCGTCGTCCTGTGGCGCCGGCGGCACAGCGGCTTCGCAAAGGGCATCGGCCTCGGCGCGATCCTCGGCGTCACGGCCCTCTTCCTCCACGGCTTCACGGATTTCAATCTCCAGATCACGGCCAACGCGGCCTATTTCGTCACCCTGGCCATGCTGGCCGCGGCCGTGCTGGCCCGGAACGGGGAGGCCGAGGGCCCGGTCCGGAGATCCCGTCCCGCGCCCCCGCTTCTGCTGCTTCTCGCCGGCGCCCTGGCCGTCGTTCTCTTCATCCCCGCCGTCCGCGATTTTCTTGGCTACCATGACCTCGCCGCCTACCGCAAGGCCCGCGCCGAGGCCCGCAGCGTGGAGAGCGCCCTGCCGTCGCTCGAGCCCCTGCTCCTCAAGGATGCGGCGGCCTCGCCCCGCGCCGTTTTCCAGACGGAGCTGGCCCGGCTCTACATGGAGATGGCCCGGGTCGCCAACGACGCCGGCCGCGAGGAGGACCGGGACACGTTCTGCGACAAGGCCGTGGCCCGCTTCGGCCGGGCCATCGCCGCCAACCCCATCGACGCCGGCACGCACTACGAGATGGGGACCGCCTACCTCCTCTACAACTTCCCCCTTATGACCTATCAGGACCGGGCCAAGACCTACTTCCGGGAAGCGCTCCTCTTCAAGCCGGCCGACGACACGATCAACCTCAACGTCCAGTTCCTCTATTTCAGCTGGTGGCCGACCCTCGAGGACGCCGAGTGCGCCTACGCGGCCGGCCTTTACCGGGCGATGGTCGCCCGCGACCCCTCTTTTGCCCCGCGCCTCGAAACCCGCTGGGCCCAGAGCTACGGCAGCCCCGACGGCCTCCGCGCCATCCTCGCCGCGCTGCCCCCCTCTCAATAGCTCTGCTGGCGGACAAACCGGCCCTTCTTTTCCTTCCCCTGTTTGGCTCCTTGCTGGATCCTTGTGACCAGATCCCTGTTTTCTAGGCGCCGAGTTGGCGGAGATCGATCTTCGCCAGGTCGTCCGTGCCCAGCCCGCGCCGGGCGCAGGCGGCGATGTGCGTCGCGATCGGCCGGATGGACTCGAGCCCGTGCGCGGCCCGCTTCTCCTCGAGGAGGTCGAGGCCGATGCGGTCCATGGCCACCGGGTCGCGGCTGAAGAAGATGCGGTTGTCGAGAGCGATCTTCGACCCGAGGACGCTGACCGTCGAGATCTTGGCCGCCTCGCCGATGTGGAGGACCGTCTTGTCCTTGATCGCGGGCTGGGCCAGGATCTCGGGGATGGCCTTGGCGCAGTAATCGATGTGGAAGCGGACCTTGTTCGTGGTCACGCCAAGGGCGATGTTTTTGGCCGCCCAGGTGACGCCGCTGTCCTCGTTGTGCTTGAGGACGGCGATGTTGATGAGCTTGGTCGTCTCCCGGGTCACGATCTTGGCCAGGTAGGATTTCTCCTCGTCCTCGATGAAGAAGTTGTCGTAGGCGTGGGCGACGTCCTCGGCGATGCGGCGGATGCCCTCCCGGTCGCTCTCCTCTGTGTAGAGGCGGCGGATCTCCTTCTCGTATTGCGCGGCCCGGAGATCGCCCTTCTCGATGAGGCCCCAGAGCCAGGTCAGCGAGTTGAAGATCTCGCGGTGCGTCGCCTCCTTCAGGAAGCCCGCCGCGATGAGCTCGCGGAAGCGCTGGAGCGTGCCGTCCTTGAAGGAGACCCAGACGGCCAAGTCGTAGCCGTGCACCCAGGGCACGACGCCTTCCCACTCGGTCGAGCAGCCCTTGACCCGGACCCCTTCGGCGCTCCGGTTGAGGATGAGACCGGTCTTGCGAAAGTCGCGGTCCATCCGGTCCCAGATGATGATCGCGTTGTCGCGGACGCCGGCGCCCCGGAGGCCGGCGATCGTCTCGTTGATCGAGGCGAGGGAGGAGGAGATGCGCGGCGCGCCGAGGCAGTTGATCTTGATGCCGACGACGTCGTCCGGGGAGACGAGCGAGGCCCAGGCGTTGCGGAGGGTCCGCTCCCCGGTGAGCTCCTTGAGCCCGGCCTCGAAGGCCCGGTGGACGGCGGCCGGATTGTAGTCGAGGCCGGTCAGAATGTCGTCCGCGGCGACGGCGACGACGCGGCTCATCGCGGGGGAGGCCAGGGAGGCGCGCCGGCACGAGACGGCGGCGGGGGCGAGGACGGCGCTTCCCGCGAGCAGGGCCGCGTCGCGGACGAACCGGCGGCGGGTGATCATCGCGGGCCTCGCGTCATCGTTTGGCCGGCTTCAGCAGCAGGTCCTGGAAGTCGTAGCTGAAGTCGGTGTCGGGCGAGAAGGGCTTCAGGCGGGCCTCGACGATCCGGCCGCCGGGGTCGAGGACGAAGGTGACGAAGGCGTCGGCCCGTAGCGAGCGGTCGCGCCAGCGGACGACGAACGTCTCCCGGCTCCAGGGCTCCATATCGCCGACGAGGCCGGGCGACTTGGCGAAGCTCATGACGAGCTTGGCGGAGGCGCCCTGTCCGTCAAGCGTGACGTCGATCGGGCCGTACCAGGCGTCGGCGTAGGCCTGGGCGTAGGACGAGAGGGGAAGCGAAGGAGGCAGGGCCGCCTCGCGCTTGGCGGCTTCGGCCTTCAAGCCCTCGTCGGTCCGGGCCCGCCCGCGATCGCGCACCTTGAGGTAGGCCGCGGCCCAGTCGTAGGGCGGCGCGCCCAAGGCCTGGTCGAGAACCGCGTAAATGATCGAATTGTAGGCCTCGTCGGATTCCTGGTTCGTCAGGACGGCGATGCCCAGGCCAAGCTCGGGGACCAAGGCCACGCGCGAGACGTAGCCCGAGAGCCCGCCGGTGTGGCTGACGAGCTTACGGCCCCGGTAGTCGTTGACCCGGAGGCCGAGGGCGTAGCCGCTGAAGTTCATCTTCTGGGCGGCGAGCTCGGGGGCCGGCTCGCCGATGGGGATGGGGGTCACGATCGTCGTCAGCTCCTGTTCGGTCTTCTCGCTGAAGAGGCGCGTCCCGTCGGGGAGCCGGCCGCGGCCGAGATGGACGAGCATCCAGCGCGCCATGTCGTCGGCGCAGGAGAGGATGCCGCCGGCCGGGTTCATGTGATCGTTCTCGTCGATGCCGACGGGCGTCGGGCGGCCTTCGAGGAGGGCGTGGGGGATGGCCACGTTCCGTCCGGCGAGGTCGGCCGAGTGGCGGGGCTCGCTCGAGGACATCCCGGCTTTGAGGAGGATCCGTTCGCGGATGAAATCCTCCCAGGGCCGGCCCGACACGGCCTCGATCACCTCGCCGGCGGCGATGTAGAGCATGTTGTCGTAGGCGTACGCGCTGCGGAAGCTCGCCGCCGGGCGGATGAAGCGCAACCGGCCGACGATCTCGCGCCGGGCATAGGTCGACTCGGGCCAGAGGAGGAGGTCGCCGGCGCCGAGGCCGAGGCCGCTGCGGTGGACGAGGAGGTCGCGGACGGTCATCTCGCGCGTGACGTAGGGGTCCCACATCTGGAACCAGGGCAGGTAGCGCGTCACCTGGCCGTCCCATTCGATCTTGCCGTCTTCGACGAGAAGGCCCAGGGCCGTGGCCGTGAAGACCTTGGTGTTCGAGGCGATGCCGAAGAGCGTCTTCGAGTCGACGGGCGCGGGCTCGCCGAGCTTGCGCACGCCGTAGCCCTTGGCCAGAACGACTTGGCCCTCCTTGACGACGGCCAGGGCCAGGCCCGGGACCTCGAAGGTCTTCATCACCCGGGCGACGACGGCGTCGAGATCGGGCGGCAGGACCTTGGGAGCGGACGCGGCGGAGAACGACGGCAGGACCAGCCCAAGGAGCAGGACGGCGGCAAGGGAGAGGCGGGGTTTCATGAGGCGATGGTAATGCGCCGCTCGCGTGCTTGTCAATCGCCGGCCGATGGGTCTAAGATACGCCCATGAAGAAGGTCATCACCTACGGGACGTTCGACCTCATCCACCGCGGCCACATCAACATCCTGCGCCGGGCCAAGGCCATGGGCGACTACCTCATCGTGGCCCTCTCGACCGACGAGTTCACCGCGGGGAAGGGCAAGCAGTGCTACTACACGTACGACGAGCGGAAGCAGATCCTCGAGGCCATCAAATACGTCGACGAGGTCATCCCGGAGACCTGCTGGGAGCAGAAGAAAGACGACGTCCTCAAGCACCACGTCTCGGTCTTCGTCATCGGCGACGATTGGGCCGGCAAATTCGACTTCCTCAAGCCCTACTGCGAGGTCGTCTACCTGCCCCGCACCGAGGGCATCTCGACGACCCAGATCAAGTCCGACCTCGCCAGCCGGAAATAGGACGGGGTCAGGTCTACACCTTTTAACTTTACGTGCGTGGGGCTGGCAGCGGCGTGAAGAAGGGACCTGGTTTACGCAAAACGGAAGGCCTGCCGTTTTGCGTAAACCAGGTCCCCTCTGGAAAAAGTTAAAAGGTGTAGACCTGGCCCCGTCTTTACCTTATCGTTACAAGGGAGCCGGAGGAGTAGGCCGCGAACTCGGGCGCGTACATCGACTGGAGCGTCGCCGGGGCGGCCTTGAAGGTCCCGGCCATGGCGCAGCGCAGCCTGTGCGTGAGCGTGTATTCGCCCTCGGGCAGTCCCTCCATGAAGAAGTTCGTGCCGCTGTCGCGGATCTCTTCGTAACGGCCGAGGCCCATGTCCCACTTGTATCCCGACGTGAGCGTCACCGGCTCGCAGCCGGACGGCCGCGGGTCGCGCAGGTGGACGTATTCCGCCTGGTGGCGGGCCCGGATCGAGAGACGGACCTCGATCTCGTCGCCCACGGCGAGGGCCGCGCCTTCCGCGAGCGGCTTCAGGACGACCTCCTCGCCGCGCTTCTCCCGCTTGAAGTAGGTCCGTTCGACGGCGAAGAGATCGCCGTCGCCCTTCTCCGGCATCTTCTCGGTCGAGAAATGCCAGGTCGCGCTGGCGAAGGCCAGGCCTTTGCCGCTCTTCTCCGCTTTGACCGTGGCGCAGGCCGGGCCGAGCTTCTCGCCGGGGATGACGATCTGGTTCTTCTTGCCGGTGTATTTGTCGGGCTCGAACGTGAAGGTCGTCTTCACCCCGCAGGCCTCGGCCGTCACCGCCTCGCGCCCGCCGAGAGCGCCCGTCTTTTTCAGGAACCAAGCCACCGAGTAGATGACCTCGCTCGTCGCCCGCGTCGATTTCCAATGGTTGAGCTTCTTGTTGAGGAAGAGCCACTGGACGAGGCCCTCGCTCCGGGCGTCGCCCGGCGCGAGCTCCAGGAGCGTTCTCAGGGCGAAGGCGTGCGTCTCGATGGTGTCGTTATACCAGAGCCAGCCGCGGTCTTCCGGGGCCCAGCTCGTGCCGCCGTCCTCCGTGGTCTTGGCGCTGTCCATGACGCTGTCCCAGACGAGCGTCGCGTCCTTCGCCCGCCCCGCCCGCTTGAGGGTCAGCGCGAGATACCCCTTGAGATACGGCGAGTGGTCCTTCCAATGCTTGAACGAGAAGTCGAGCATCTGCTTCCGCTCGGCCTCGGTGAAGACGCCGCCCGTCCAGGACGCGTCCGGGAAGCTGCCGATCACATGGTTCAGGAAGGTCACGAACTCCCAGCCGGTGTCGTGGGCCATCATCATCGAGATGACCTCGTCGAGGTAGTGGCGGTGCAAATACCCGAAGGCCCGGACGACCGGGTCCTTGGGGACCTCGACGCCGAACTCGGCCGCCTTCGAAAAGCCGCTGACGATGTAGAGCGTCATGTAAGGCGAGGGCGGCCCGCCCGGCCACCAGGGGAAGGCCCCGATCGACGTCTGGGCCTTGAGGAGCTTCGCGAGCGACGCCTCGCGCTGGGCCTTGGCCACCCGCGGATCGAGCACTTTTTCGGATCCCAGGCCCGCGTCCTGGCCGCCCCGCGCGACGTCGAGCCAGGGCGTCTCTTCGAGGGCCATCTTGCGGTTGGGATCGGCCGCGTCGAAGGTCTCGTAGATCGTGTCGCGCTTGCTCAGCTCCTTGGCCATGGCGGCGACCGCCGGGTATTTATCGTAGAGGCTCGTCAGGATGCCGGTCGAAAGGAACCGGTTGAGGGTCTGCTCGGCGCACTCATAAGGATAGTTCACGAGGTAGGGGAGGGCCTCGAGGAGCCCGTAGAAGAGCTGGGCATCCACGGTGACCACGAGCTGTTCGCTAAGGCGGCTCGGATCGTCCGTCTTGGCCATGTCGTCGAAGCGCAGCTCGCGCGCCTTGCCCTCCTTGAGCGTGGCGAAGCGCGATTGGACGAGGTGCATCCGGCCCGGCAGGACCGGCAGGGGCCGCAGCTCGCCGTCCGCGAGCGCCCCGCTCTTGGCCATGACCTTGAAGGCGACCGTCCCGACCCGCGCCGGCGCCGCCAGCGAAAAGACGACCGGGACGCCGCCGCCCGGCTCGACCTTGAACGCCTGGGCCGGCACCTTCGCCGCGAGGCCGAAGGCCGGGGCCAGGTTCTCGCCGGTCAAGGGATCCGTGATCTCGAGCGTCACCTCTCCCGCGAGCGCCGTCGCCCCGGCGTTGTTGACCATGACCCTCAGGTCCGCCTTGTCGCCTTCGCGGAAGAACCGCGGCAGGTAGGGCCGGACCATGAGGTCCTTGACCGTCTTGGTCTCCGCCTCGAGCGTCCCGCCCGCGAGGTCCCGCGTCACGCCGTGGACGAAGACGCGCCAGCCCGTGACGGAATCGGGCACGGTGAATTCGATCGTCGCCGTCCCGTCGGCGTCGGTGAGCAGGCGCGGCTCCCAGAAGGCCGTCTCGGCGAAGTTCGAGCGCAGCTCCGTTCCGGCCGGGGGCGCCGCCGGGGCCGCTTCTTCGCCCTTGCCCTTGGCCTCATTGGGCGCGGTCATCTTGTCCATGCGCGCCTGCGCCGCCATGGTCGGCATCGGCGCCTCGCGCTCGGCCACGACGCCGCCGAGAACGCCGCCCACGACCCCGCCCAGAACGCGGCCGCGCCTCCCCGGTCCGCCAATGCCGTAGCCGCCGAGCGAAGCGAGCTCGGCCGGGCTGAACTCCGGATAATCCGGGATCTTGCGCCACCCGTCCTCGGAATCGAAGCTGGTGGGGGCCGCGCCGAGGCCTGTCTGCCACCCCGGTGAGCCCGTCCGGTTCGGATAGAGTCCCAGGAGCCGAGGCGGCCGGTGCGGAGCGAAGAGATCGAGGCTCCGGTCATACATGTAGGCCAGGAGCTCCGCCGCGCCCTTCTCGGCCGGCGTCCCCTTGGGCGTCTTGACCGTGACCCGCCAGGTCTCGCGCCCACCCGGCGTGAGCTTGTCGCGGAAGGTCGCGAACGAGAGCCCCAGCTCCTTGTTGTCCCAGGGCACGAACACGGAGGTCTCGCCGGTCATGAACTGGTGATCGCGCAGGGCCGAGACCCGGATGCTGAAGCCGCCCCGCAGCTCCTCGCCGACCGGGACCTGGATGTAGGGGCTGTCTTTCCCCGCCTCCAGCCAGCGCCGTTCCCAGAGCCGGCTGCCGCGGAACGTCTCATAAAGGAGAGGCTGGCCGGCCCAGCCGCTCGTGATCAGGAACGCAGCCTTGCCGCCGACCGCCACTGCGGACTTTTCGGCCCTCACGACGAGGGGCAGCTTGTAGTCCGGCTTCGGGCCTCCGGCGACCAGGAAGTCGAAGGTCTCGCGGCAGACGGCGCCGAAATCGTCCTTTGTCTCGTAGATCAGGCGGTAGGCGCCTGGGTTGGGCGGCGGGACGGCGATCCGGCCCACGCCTGCGGCGTCGTGTTCCACCAGGCCGACGGCGACAGCGGCCTTCTCCCCGCCTTCTTTCCAGAGGCTCATGATCTCGTTCGCGTCGGTCGTGCCGTCCCAGCGGGGATGGAGCTTATCGCCCGGCGTCGGCGGGTAAACGGCGCTGTCCTTTCCGGGCTCGGCCGGCATCGGCTGGTCGGCCGGGAGAAGCGTTGTCCCGGGTTCGACGAGCCGGACCATCCGGTACGATCCGCGCCCCGGCTTGGCGGCGCCGTTGAGGTCCATCCGCGTGACCGTGAAGACGAAGTCCGGGTATTCCAGGCTCGCGAGGGCATACCCGGTCTTCTGTTCGATCCGGGCTTCGACGCTGACGAAACCGAGCCGGAACGAGCGCTCGGCCGAGCGCGTCTCGCCGCCCTCGTCGGTGACGTCGATCGAAAGAGTATAGCGATAGCTCAGGCCCGCCGCCGCGCCTCCATCCTTCTCTTCGACTCGGGGCGTGAAGGCGACGTCGATCGTCCCGTCCGCGCCGATCATGGCCCGGCCGCCGGCCACGGTCTGGCGGCGCGACCCGCCCTGCTCCCACCACCACCAGCGCGGATAGACCGGCTCGCGCTTGACCTGCCAGACCGCCTCGCCGCCCGTGACCGGGAGGCCGAAGTAATAACGGGCCTCGCTCCGGAGCGCCGCTGGCCGATTGACCCGAAGCGGCTTGTCCGGGTCCTTGATCGTGACCTCGAAGGTCGGGCGCTTGTATTCCTCGACACGCACGGAGGCGTAGCCGTCGGGCGACGAGCGCAGGCGCCAGCTCCCGAGGGGGCGCCCCGTGGCCGGGATCGTGAACTCGCCGCTCGCCGTGCCGAAGGCGTTGGCCGCGGCCGAAGACTGGGCCACGCGCTGGCCGTTGATGTCCTCGAGCCACACCGAAACGGCCGCGCCGGCGTCGGGGGCGATCTGGCCGATGTCCGTCCGGCCCTTGTAAGCCAGGACCTTCCAGTAGAGCTTTTGGCCGGGCCTGTAGATCGAGCGGTCGGTGTAGATCAGGGCGTTGCGGGCCGTCTGCGCCTCGGCGCGGCCCTGGAGATAGATATAGTCGGAGTCGAAGGCGATGTCGCGGCCCTTGCGGGCCAGCAGGAAATACGAGCCGCTGCGGGCGGCCGGCGCGAACCAGACGCGGCCGTCGGCGCCGGTCGTCTTCGTCTCGACCTTGTGATGGCCTTTACGCCAATCGAAGGCGTAGAGGTCGACCGTCACCTCGGGAAGCGGGCGCCCGGAGGCGCCGGAGAGGGCGAACACTTCTTCGCCGCCTGCCTCCGCTTTCCCCGCGCCGGCCGCGCCGCCTTCGCGCTTGATGAGGACGAGATCGCCGACGACGACGCTGAGGCCGACGGTCTTGTTCGCGCCCTCGGCGAAGTCCTCTCGGGCCGAGGCGGCGACGAGATACAGGCCGGGGGCGAGGCTCGCCGGCAGGTCCGCGTAGGTCCTGTGGTCCCGGAAATCCGGCGTCTTGGGGAGGGCGGCCGTCCACAAGGCGGACGGCTTCCGGCTTTCGACGATCTTGCGGGCCTCGTCGCCCTGCGGGAAGATCCAGTAATCCTTCGCCGAAGCGACGAGGGCTTCGAGATCGAGGGGATAGGCCCGCAGAAAAACGCGATCGAGGTTCCGATGAGTGACGCGGACCGAGCGCCGGCCGGCCGCATCGAGCCGCATCGATTCGATCGAATACTCAGGCGCCTCGATCGTCTTGACGAGAGAGAGGCAACGCAGCCCGCCGGGCGACTTCGGGAAGCGCTCGACGCCTTCGAGGGCGATCTTGCGGGCCCGGACGAGGGCGTCGGGCGCGTCTTCGTCGCGGGTGAATTCGGCCAGCTGGGCCTGTCCCGTCGCCCACCAGGCGTCCTTGCGGTTGGCGGCGAGGAAGCGGCCCAGGTCCTCGCGGATGAGGGCCCGGTTGTCCTGGCCGTCAAAGGCGCCATAGAGGGCGTACAGGAGCTCGAAGCGGGCCTCGAGCGCGGCCGCCGTTCGGCCGGTGCGCCGGCTCCAGGTGGCGTGCTCGCCGAGAAGGGCGGCCGATTTCTCCACGGGATGGGCCGTGGTCGAGGCCAGGGCCGCCGCGGCCTGCTCGGGGCTGGTGCGATCGGCCTTGGCGAGAAGGCCCGGGAGGTCGACGAGCCACGTCTCGTTCGATTGGCGCGGCGTCCACAACGACGAGTCGGAGAGGAAGCCGGCCAGGAGATAGACGACGGCGTCGCGGAGCGTGTCGCGGACGCCCGGCGGATAGTCGCCGGGGCTCCAGAAGTCGGGGAAGTCGGCGGGCGTGCGGCCTGCGAGCCGGTCGCGATCCTTCCAGGCGCGGACGAGCGCGGTCCAGGCCTCGGCGAAGATCTGGTCGCGGGTCCAGGCCTTGAGGTCGATCGGGCCTTTTGATTCGACCTGCTCGCGCTGGTTGATCTCCCAGGAGTAGGCGCGGTAATAGGTGACGAGGGTGTTGGCGAAGAAGAGATCAAGCATGTCGCGCTCGACGGGGGCGTCGGGCCAGGGCTGTTCCTTGAAGAAGCGCACGGCCGTCTCGTAGCCGTGGAGGGACGTCCGCAGCTGGCCCTCGCGGATCAGGGCCCAGGTCCAGAGCGTGACGTCGCCCTGCTTGCGCGCGTCGTCGCGGAGGCGGGCGCACTCGGCCGCGGCGGCCTCGAATTTCTGCTCGTTGATGAGCTTCTCGACCGCCTCGCGGGCGGCCTTGTCTGAAGTCTGGCGGTCAGACGTCACGGCAGCCTCCTCCAGTCCGGCGGCGCGAAAACAGGGCCGGTCCGCCTTGACGGCGAAAAGCCCGGCCGCGCCGACCGCGGCCAAAACGACCATCCCGGGAACGATCTTCGTCCTACCTTCGCGTCCGATCATGCCGTCCTCCCTGGTTCTTCATATGCAACAACGGTCATCTCTCCACTCCGGATACAACGGTCCCGGGAAAAAAATTCCCTCTCCCGGATTATACAGTCATCTTGGTCAGGTGACCAATAGCGCCGGCGTAGGTTGACCGCTTCTGCTCTTATTGATTAGAATGAGCGAAGATCCATCGGAGGGATAATCATGACGCACCGACATCTCGTTAAGATCGGCCTCGTCCTGCTCGTCCTGGCCGTGGCCGTTCAGGCCGGCGCCCAGGGCGAGAAGGGCAAGGCCTTCAACGGCCTGGGCATGGGTCTGAGCAGCCTCTCGCGCCTGTCCAAGGCCCAGACCCGGTCCATCAGCCCCGAGAACTTCACCGGCGAGAAGGGCAAAGCCGCCATGTCGACCGACGGCCCGGCCAAGGGCGCGGCCCGCGATCTCGGCCAGGGCTGGAAAGTCTCGCCTTACGTGACCCTCAAGCCCAAGGAGACCTTCGTCATGGCCGACGTCAAGGGCGAAGGCGCGATCCAGCAGATCTGGTGCACCCCCGCCGGCAACTGGCGCTTCGCCATCCTGCGCTTCTACTGGGACGGCGAGACGGAGCCTTCGGTCGAGTGCCCGCTCGGCGATTTCTTCGCCAGCGGCTGGGGCCAGTACGCCCAGATCTCGTCGCTCCCGGTCTGCGTCAATCCCGGCAGCGCCTTCAACTGCTACTGGGAGATGCCGTTCCGCAAGAGCTTCAAGATCACCCTCGAGAATCTCGCCGACGACAACTTCACCATCTACTACCAGATCAACTACGCGCTGACCGAGGTGCCGGACGACGCGGCCTATTTCCACGCCCAGTTCCGCCGCGTCAACCCGCTGCCCTTCAAGAGCGTCTACACCATCGTCGACGGCATCAAGGGCTGGGGCCACTACGTCGGCACCTACCTCGCATGGGGCGTCAACAACAACGGCTGGTGGGGAGAGGGCGAGATCAAGTTCTACATGGACGGCGACACCCAGTTTCCGACGATCGCCGGCACCGGCACCGAGGATTATTTCTGCGGCTCCTACGACTTCGACGCCAAGGCCCCTGACGGCTCGATCCAATACCACGAGTTCACGACGCCGTACACGGGCCTGCCGCAGGTCATCCGCGGCGACGGGCACTACCAGGTCCAGCAGAGGTTCGGCCTCTACCGCTGGCACATCATGGACCCCATCCGTTTCGAGAAGGACCTGAAGGTGACCATCCAGGCGCTGGGCTGGATGTCGGGCGGGCGCTACCTGCCGCTCCAGGATGACATCGCCTCGGTCGCCTTCTGGTACCAGACGGAGCCGCACGCCAAGTTCCCGAAGCTCCC
>Ga0209609_10001885_pt1 | contig 12103 bp, 10 predicted proteins | sample LakKivw325mmetaG_FD_184136 | JGI IMG/M metagenome (GOLD analysis project Ga0209609, IMG submission 184136) | Anoxic lake water microbial communities from Lake Kivu, Rwanda to study Microbial Dark Matter (Phase II) - Lake Kivu water 325m metaG... | ecosystem: Environmental > Aquatic > Freshwater...
CGGTGATATAATCAGTATAGATATACCTGCCCGCAAGCTGGAGGTCAAGCTCAGTGCTGCTGAGATCAAAAAACGCTTAAGCGCACTGCGCCCCTTCAAAACCGCTATCAGGAGCGGATACCTCAAACGGTATATAGAGAACGTCGGGCCCGCCAGTGAGGGAGCGGTATTCGAGGATTAGGAGTGACCAGTATAGATGATGAAGACCGGCGCAGAAATATTATGTGAGTGCCTGATCAAGGAGGGGGTCGAGGTTATCTTCGGTTTTCCCGGCGGGGTTTTACTCCCTCTCTACGACACTATACCCAGGTATCCCCAGCTGCGCCACATACTGGTCAGACATGAGCAGGGCGCAGCCCATGCGGCCGACGCGTATGCGCGCGTGACCGGCAAACTGGGAGTCTGCCTGGCTACCTCCGGTCCGGGCGCAACCAACCTGGTTACGGGAATTGCCAACGCCTATCTCGACTCCGTGCCGCTGCTGGCCATCACCGGTCAGGTGCCCACACATTTTATCGGTAAAGACGCCTTCCAGGAGATCGATATTACGGGCATCACCGTGCCCATAACTAAATACAACCAGCTCGTTCTGGACATCGGCGACCTGGCTAAAGCCGTGCGCGAAGCCGCGTATGTCGCCCAGGTGGGCAGGCCGGGACCCGTGCTGCTGGATATACCCAGGGACGTATTCCAGAGCCGCATGGAGTTCAGCTACCCTGAGAAAGTAGACCTGCCCGGCTTCAAGCCCAAGTTGTTCGGACATCCCGCCCAGGTAAAAAAAGCCTCAGACCTCATCAATTCGGCGGAGCGCCCGGTGATTATCGCAGGCCACGGTATCAACATATCCAGGGCCTTTCCCGAGCTTAAGGAGCTGGCCGAAAACGCCCAGATTCCGGTCGTCACCACTTTCCTGGGCATCGGCTGCTTCCCCGAATCGCACGTGCTCAGCTACGGCTGGCTGGGAATGCACGGCATGGGCTACGCCAATAAGGCCGTTCACAATGCCGACCTGCTCATCGCGGTGGGCATGAGGTTCGATGACCGGGCTACAGGCGGCGTTAGCACCTTTGCTCCCCACGCGCGTGTGGTACATATCGATATCGACGCTGCGGAGATCGGTAAAAATATAGCAGTAGACATACCGATCGTGGGCGATCTGAAAAATGTGCTGCAGGTGCTGAATAAACAGATAGAAAGGCGGGACCACATTGGCTGGCTCACACAGCTTGACGAGTGGCGCTCGCAGCACCCGGCCATGGAGATACGCTATCACGAGGATATACTTCCGCAATACATCATCAGGCAGATTCACGAAGCCACCAAAGGCGATACTATCATAGTTACGGGTGTAGGACAGGCGCAGATGTGGGCGGCTCAGTATTTTTACTACGACAAGCCCAACAGCTTCGTCTCATCGGGCGGGCTGGGCACCATGGGGTTCGAGCTGCCCGGCGCTGTCGGGGCCAAGGTCGGATGCCCGCATGAAACCGTCTGGTGCATCGCCGGCGACGGCGGCTTCCAGATGACTGTGCAGGAGCTTGCCACCATGGTGCAGGAAGACCTGGATATCAATATCGCCGTTTTCAACAACGGCTGGCTGGGTATGGTCAGGCAATGGCAGGAGCTCATCTACAACAAGCGGTATTTCGGCACACAGCTGTATAATCCCGATTTCGTTAAGATTGCCGAGGCCTATGGCATGAAGGGCATCAAGGTCAGCAAGAAAATTGATGTCAGGCCGGCCATCCATAAGGCTATGGAGCACAAAGGTCCTTTCCTCATCGAGTTCATCGTTGAGCCGGAAGAGAATGTATATCCCTTTGTCCCTCCGGGCAAGACCATCGTCGAGTTCCTCGAGATGCCCAACCCGGCGGCAAGCATCAAGAAGTAAAATCCAGATTACATCGATGGAGACTTGTTAATTGGATAACAGACATATACTGGTCGCACTGGTGCAGGACCGCCCCGGCGTCCTCAACCGCATCGCCAGCACGCTGCGCAGGCGCAATTTCAACATTGAAAGCATCGCGGTCGGGCACATCGAGCAACCGGGCCTCTCGCGCATGACCATTGTGGTAGAGGGGGACGACGCCAATATAGAGCAGGTCAGAAAGCAGCTCGACCGTGTGATAGAGGTCATCCGCATCGCGGATATCACTGCAGACAATCCCGTGGCGCGCGAGATGGCAATGGTCAAAGTCAAGGCGTCGCCCTCCACGCGCAGCGAGATCATCCAGATCGTGGATATCTTCCGCGCCAACATAGTCGATGTTTCTCCCGATTCGCTGATACTGGTTGTTACCGGCACCGCCGACAAGGTCGACACTCTTATCGAGCTTCTACGCGGCTTCGGCATCAGGGAGATGTCGCGCACAGGCACTATCGCACTGCCGCGCGGAGGCGCAGGCCCGCTGACCATCGAAGAGCACAAACCTCTCAGGCGCGTCGTGGAACAGCCTGCGGCTGAGGAGGAGAACCTGCCGGACTGGTAGGTGTAAAATATCGAATCAATAATTTCGTCAGGAGGTAATATGGCTAAGATTTATTATGAGAAAGACGCGGACCTGGCCTTGCTTAAGAACAAGGTCATAGGTATTATCGGCTACGGCAGCCAGGGGCATGCCCATGCGCAGAACCTGCGGGACAGCGGGCTGAAAGTTATTGTCGCTGAGGCCAGGGGAACGGAGGGCCACCGGTCCGCTAAAAGGGCGGGCTTCGATGTTTTGGATGCGGCGGAGGTCGCCGGCAAAGCCGATGTAGTCATGATGCTGGTCCCCGATCAGCTTCAAGCCAAGGTATACAGGGAATCTATCAGCGATCAGATGGCCAAGGGCAAGACGCTTATGTTCGCCCACGGTTTCAATATTCATTACGGCCAGATCGTTCCGCCCGACTATATCGACGTCTCCATGATCGCTCCCAAATGCCCGGGCCACATGGTCAGGCAGCTCTACACCGAGAAATCCGGACCGCCGGCTATTATAGCCGTGTACCAGGACGCTTCCGGCAAGGCCAAACAGCAGGCGCTGGCCTATGCCAGGGGCATCGGCTGCGCCAAGGCCGGCGTGATCGAGACCACTTTCTCCGAGGAGACCGAGACGGATCTCTTCGGCGAGCAGGCCGTCCTGTGCGGCGGTGTGACCGCATTAATTAAGGCAGGATTCGATACCCTGGTGGAGGCCGGCTATCAGCCCGAGATCGCCTACTTCGAGTGCCTGCATGAGCTGAAACTGATCGTGGACCTCATACACCGTGGAGGGATGAGCTTCATGCGCTACTCCGTGAGCGACACGGCAGAGTACGGAGACTATACCCGCGGCCCCCAGATTATTAACGAATCGGTAAAGGCCGAGATGCAGGAGATACTGGAGGAAGTCCAGAACGGCAGCTTTGCGCGCGAATGGATCCTGGAGAACCAGGCCAACCGCCCTGTTTATAATGCGCTCAAGCGGAAGGAGGCCGAGCATCAGATCGAGGTGGTGGGTAAGAAGCTGCGCGCCATGATGCCCTGGCTGAAATAGCATATCCGGGCATACCCGCAACTGCGTTACATGAGGGAATTTCGATGAAAGGTGAACGTGTCCTTATTTTCGATACAACCCTGAGGGACGGTGAACAGGCTGCGGGAACCAGCCTCAATCCGGAGGAAAAGCTGGAGATCGCGCGCCAGCTGGAGAAGCTGGGAGTTGACATTATAGAGGCCGGCTTCCCCATTACCTCTCAGGGGGACTTCGATGCTGTGCGTCTGATTGCTCGCGAGCTCGGCGACACAACCGTATGTGCCCTCAGCCACGCCAATAAAGAGGCCATCGACCGTGCCTGGGAGGCCGTCAAACCGGCCAGGAAAAAGCGCATCCACATTTTCCTTTCCACTTCCAGTATGCACCTGGCCTATCAGCTCAAAAAAAGCCAGGACGATGTTCTCAAGCTGGCCTCGAGCATGGTCGCCCACGGCAGGGGGTATCTGGATGATATCGAGTTCACGCCCATGGACTCCACCCGCACCGATATCAAATTCCTCTATGAGATACTCGAGGCCGTCATCGAATCGGGCGCGACTACGGTAAATATCGCCGATACTGTGGGTTACGCCACGCCCGGCGAGTTCGGCAAACTGATCGAAGGCATTACCAGGAACGTGCCCAACATCTCCAGTGCATTGATCAGCGTTCACTGCCATAATGACCTCGGCCTGGGCGTAGCCAACAGCCTGGAAGCCGTCCGCAAAGGCGCCAGACAGGTGGAATGCACCGTTAACGGTATAGGCGAAAGGGCGGGCAACGCAGCGCTGGAAGAGCTGGTTATGGCGCTCAAGACGCGTGGCGACCTGTTCCATCTATCCACCAATATAGATACCACGCAGATATACAAGACCAGCCGCATGGTCAGCGAGCTGACAGGGTTCGTAGTGCCGCAGAACAAGGCCATAGTGGGCGCCAATGCCTTCCGCCACCAGTCCGGCATACACCAGGACGGCATCATCAAGAAGGCCGGCACATATGAGATTATGGACCCCCGGGCGGTGGGAGTCCCCTCCAGCGCGCTTGTTCTCGGCAAGTTGAGCGGCAGACATGCCTTTAAAGAGCGCTTGCTTGAGCTCGGGTATGCGCTGGATGAAGCTGCGCTCACGCGCGCCTTCAAGGCCTTCAAAGATCTGGCCGATAAGAAGAAGGAGGTTACCGACCGTGATATTCAGGCGCTGATAGGCGAGGAGCTCCGTACGGCCAGTGAAGTCTATCACCTGGAACATGTCGGAGTCAGCTGCGGCAACCACAGCATGCCCACAGCGACGGTCAGGCTGACAGGCCCCAACAGGGAGGTGCTGGCCGATGCGGCACTGGGGAGCGGCCCCGTGGACGCAGTATACAAGGCCATCAACCGCATCGTTCGCGTACCCAATACGCTGACAGAGTTCACCGTATCATCTGTAACAGAGGGTATAGACGCGCTGGGGGAAGTGCTCATCCGCATTGAGAGCGAGGGCGCCACCTATACAGGCCGCGGATCGGATACCGATATCATCGTAGCCAGCGCCAAGGCATATATGAATGCGCTCAACCGCCTGCTGGTCAGCAAAAGGTCGCCGCGCGAGGGAGAAGGCGATGAGCCCTGAACTTGAGGCCGGCCTGCGGCTGCTGCTGGCCGCCGTACTGGGCGGAGGCATCGGGTTTCAGCGAGAAAGGGCCGGTAAGCCGGCAGGGCTGCGCACCCATATGCTGATCTGCCTGGGTTCGGCTCTCTTCACCGTGGTCTCCGTGCTCGGGTTCACCGGCAACGTAGATCCGTCCAGGATAGCCGCAGGCGTGGTCACAGGCATCGGCTTCATCGGCGCGGGAGTTATTTTCCGCGGCATGCGCGGCGACAAGGTTATGGGCATCACCACCGCGGCCAGCATCTGGGTAACCGCGGCCATCGGTATCGCTGCGGGAGTCGGGCTCTACATTATCGCCGTGGCGACAGCTCTTATAACCGTTGTGGTCCTTATGATACCAAGGGCCAAAGGATGAATGGGGTAAAACATGTCATTGCGAGGAGCCTAGCGACGAAGCAATCTTGTGAGTAATTACGGAGATACAAGATTGCCACGCCCTTCGGGGTCGCAATGACACCCCGTAAAATATAATTAGGATTATGATAGATTGACGTTAGCAGAGAAAATACTGGCCGCGCACTGCGGTAAAGATAAGGTCAGCGCCGGGGATTTCATCAGCGCAAGATGCGACCTGGTGCTCTCCAACGATATCACCGCGCCCATCGCCATCAGGGAGTTCGAACGGCTGGGCTTCCCGCGTGTTTTCGATCCCAACAGGATCGTAATGGTGCCGGACCATTTCTGCCCCAATAAAGACATACAGTCCGCCACACAGGCCGGCATGATGCGCGAGTTTGCCAGGAAGCACGGCCTGATATATTTCGAGGTGGGTGAGATGGGTATCGAGCACGTCATCCTGCCTGAGAAAGGCCTGGCGCTGCCGGGACAGGTGATCGTGGGGGCTGATTCCCATACATGCACCTACGGCGCGCTGGGCGCCTTCGCCACGGGTATGGGATCAACCGATATTGCCGTGGCCATGGCCACCGGCGAGATCTGGATGAAGGTGCCGCCTACTATTAAATTCGTCTATCACGGCAGGCCCGGCAAATGGACCGGCGGCAAGGACCTGATCCTTTATACCATCGGAGACATAGGTGTCGACGGCGCGCTCTACTCCGCCATGGAGTTTCACGGCGAGACTATTAATAATCTCGGCATGGACGGCCGCTTCACCATGTCTAATATGGCGATCGAAGCGGGAGGCAAGGCCGGCCTTTTCCAGGTGGACGGAGCGACGCTGCGCTATCTTAAAGGGCGCACCCGCGAAAAATACACCGTGTATGCCTCCGACGACGATGCCGAATATGCTCGCGTGATCGAATATGACGCATCTAAAATAGAGCCTCAGGTGGCCTTCCCTCACCTGCCTTCCAACACACAGCCGATCAGCCGTGTCGGGAATGTAACCATCGATCAATCTGTTATAGGAAGCTGCACCAACGGCAGGCTGGATGACCTGCGCCTGGCGGCGCGTGTGCTCAAGGGCAGGAAGGTCGATCGTCACGTACGCTGCATTGTCCTGCCGGGCTCGCAGCAGATCTACCTCGAAGCGCTCAAAGAAGGCTTGATCGAGATATTTATCAGGGCCGGCGCAGCGGTCAGCACGCCCACCTGCGGCCCCTGCCTGGGCGGGCACATGGGAATACTGGCGGCAGGAGAAAGATGTGTCTCCACCACCAACCGCAATTTCGTCGGCCGCATGGGGCACCCCAAATCAGAGGTCTACCTGGCCAACCCGGCCGTAGCTGCGGCCAGCGCAGTACTGGGCAGGATCGCCGGCCCGGAGGAGATGAAATAGATGCCGCACAAAGGCAAGGTCCACAAATACGGCAACAACATTGATACCGATGCCATCATCGCCGCGCGTTATCTCAATATGCACGATCCCAAGGAGCTGGCGGCGCACTGCATGGAGGACATCGATGCGGACTTCGTGCAGAGGGTAAAGCCTGGTGATATCATCGTGGCAGAATCTAACTTCGGCTGCGGCTCCTCGCGCGAGCACGCTCCCTCGGCCATCAAGGCCTCCGGTATCTCCTGTGTCATCGCTAAAAGCTTCGCGCGTATATTTTTCCGCAATGCCATCAACACCGGGCTGCCCCTGCTGGAAAGTGCAGAGGCCGTGGATAATATCAAGCAGGGAGATATGGTCGAGGTCGACCTGGCCACGGGTACCATAACCAATTTGTCCAGCGGAAAAACCTTCAAAGCAAAGCCGTATCCCGCCTTTATGATGGAGATTATCGACTCGGGCGGCCTGATAGACTACACCAGAAAAAAAAGCGCCGGGGCGAAGTGATTTGAATTTCAATATAGCAGTCCTGCCGGGAGACGGCGTCGGGCCGGACGTTACGGACGAGGCGCGGCGCGTGCTGGATGTGGTGGGCAGCCGCTTCGGCCACAGGTTCACCTGCAAGCAGGGATTTATCGGCGGCATATCTATCGATAAATTCGGCACCGCACTGCCGCAGGCGACCATCGATATCTGCAGAAAGTGCGATGCGGTGCTGCTGGGCGCCGTGGGCGGACCGAAATGGGACGACCCCCGCGCTGCAACCAGGCCTGAGGACGGGCTGCTTGCCATACGCAAAGAGCTGAAACTCTTCGCCAATCTACGCCCGGTCAGGATGTTTAAAGTTCTGGAGAATGCCACCAGCCTCAAGCCGGAGGTTGTACGCAAGGTGGATATGATGGTGGTGCGTGAGCTGACGGGCGGCCTGTATTTCGGTCGGCCCAAACGGCGCTGGAGTACCTCCCGCGGCAGGCGGGCGGTTGACTCAATGGTCTATACGGAGAAGGAGATCGAGCGCATACTGCGCGTCGGTTTTGAGCTGGCGCTCTCGCGTCGCCGCAAACTGACTTCCGTGGACAAGGCCAACGTGCTCGAGTCCTCCAGGCTCTGGCGCCAGATAGCGGGAGAGATAGCGGGAGAGTATCCTTCTGTCTCGGTGGATAATATGCTGGTGGACGCCTGCGCCATGCGCCTTATCCGTGATCCGGCCTATTTCGACGTGATCGTAACCGAGAATATGTTCGGCGATATACTTACCGACGAGGCCTCCATGCTGGCAGGCTCGATGGGCATGCTGCCCTCCGCCAGCCTGGCCGGCATACCGGCAGGTAAATCCTCCCACGCCTTCGGCCTGTACGAACCCATCCACGGCAGCGCGCCGGATATCGCGGGACAGGACCTGGCCAATCCTATAGCAGCCATATTGAGCGCGGGTATGATGCTGCATTATTCACTGGGTCTGAGCAAAGAGGCAGCCGCCGTGGAGAAGGCGGTCCTGAAAGTGCTCGATGATGGTCATCGCACCAGAGATATTCTGACTGCCGGTATGAAACAAACAGGCACACAGGGGATGGGAAAAGTCATAGCGCATGAGATCGAGCGGGGCATTTGATGCAATGAAACAGATCGATATTTATGATACGACGCTGAGGGACGGCGCACAGCAGGAAGGTATCTCCTTCACCGTCACAGACAAGCTCAAGATCGTGCAGAAGCTGGACGAACTCGGCATCCAATACATCGAGGGAGGCTGGCCCGGGTCCAATCCCAAAGACACGGAGTTCTTCGCCAGGGCGGTAAACCTGAAGCTCAAGCACGCCACGCTGGTGGCCTTCGGCAGCACGCGGCGCGTGGATACGCAGGCATCAGGTGATGCCGGGCTCAAAGCGCTGGTGCAAAGCGGCGCGCGGGCAGTCAACATCGTGGGCAAATCGTGGGATATCCAGGTAAAACGCGTCCTTGAAACCAACCTCGAAAACAACCTGGCTATCATAGAAGAATCAATAGCCTACCTGAAATCAAACGGTTTAATAGTCTTTTTCGATGCCGAGCATTTTTTCGACGGATACAAGTCGAATCCATCCTATGCCCTGCGCACCCTGGAGGCGGCAGCCAGGGGGGGTGCGGATTGCCTGGTCCTGTGCGATACCAACGGAGGCACACTGCCCTGGGAAGCGGCGGAAGCCGTGAAGCAGGCAGCCGGGAAACTGGACTGCCCGCTGGGCATACATGCGCATAATGACAGCGATATGGCCACGGCTGTATCGGTGGCGGCGGTGAAGGCGGGCGCCGTTCACGTTGAGGGCACCATCAACGGGTATGGAGAGCGCTGCGGCAATGCCAACCTCTGCTCCATCATACCCGCCCTTCAGATCAAGCTCGGCGTCAGGTGCCTGACTAAAACTCAACTATCAAAACTTACCGAAGTTTCGCGCTTCGTCTCCGAGGTGGCCAACCTGCCGCCGGGCTCCAACCTCCCCTACGTGGGAAACAATGCATTCCTGCACAAGGCCGGCCTGCACGTGTCGGCCATGGCCAAATGGGAGGAGAGCTATCAGCACATCGATCCATCGCTGGTGGGCAACAGCCCCATGATAGTGGTATCAGAGCTTTCCGGTAAAAGCAATATCATTTACAAGGCCAGGGAGCTGGGCATCCCCATGCCGCCTCACGGCAAGGAAGCTCGCACGATACTCGACCAGGTCAAGCATCTGGAGAACATGGGCTTTCAGTACGAGGATGCCGATGCATCCTTTGAGCTGCTGCTGCTGCGCTCGCGGCATGGCTATAAACCGCCCTTCAGCCTGGTCGACTATATGGTCGTCGTGGAGAGGCACAGGCGTCTGCCTTCGGCCTACGATATCGGCAGCGAGCTGCTGGCCGAGGCTACCATCAAGGTAAGGGTGGATGGCAAGGTAATGCACACGGCGGCCGAGGGCAACGGCCCGGTCAATGCACTCGATCGCGCACTGCGTAAAGCACTGCTGGAGTTTTATCCAGGCCTTTCCAGGGTAGACCTGATCGATTACAAGGTGCGCATTCTGGAGGGGAGCAGCGGGACGGGCTCGCTGGTGCGAGTATTTATCGAATCCTCCAACGGCAGGGTGCAGTGGCGCACCGTGGGAGGCTCCACCAATATCATCGAGGCCAGCTGGCTGGCGTTGAACGACAGTATGGAATATTTCCTGATCAAGCTGGATAAGAAACCCCGACGGTAGATATTAATTCCCCCAACGTAGGAGCGTTGTTTTAGCTGCGCCCGCTCCGGGCACTAATTCCCCCAATGTAGGGGCGTTGCTTCAGCTGCGCCCGCTCCGGGCGGGTTTGAAAACCCGCCCCTACGAAGACAATAAAATAGGGCGGCTCATGAGCCGCCCTATTTGTTACACTCGCGTGAAGAGTTTATTCAGCTTTGATAATGGCCGCTATGCCCTGTCCGCCGCCCTCGCACATGGTGGCGACGCCGTATTTGCCCTTCTTCTCCTGGAGTACGCGGGCCAGCGTGCCGACCAGGCGGATGCCGCTGGCGCCCAGCGGATGGCCGATGGCCATTGCGCCCCCGTGCACGTTGACCTGTTCCCATTTCAAACCGAATTCCTGAACTGCGCGCAGAGTAACAACTGCGAAAGCCTCGTTGATCTCCCAGTAGTCGATGTCCTTGGCTTTCAGGCCGGCGGCCGCAAGGGCTTTCTTGGTGGAGGGTACCGGCCCCTCACCCATGATGGTGGGGTCAACGCCGGCAACACCGAAGGAGACGAAGCTTGCTATAGGCTTGAGGCCGAGCTTCTTGGCCTTGTCCTTTGACATGATCAGCATGGCAGTGGCGCCCGCATTCAGAGGGGAGGATGTGCCTGCCGTGATTGTGCCGTCCGGCTTATAGGCCGGCTTCAAACCTGCCAGCTGCTCCAGTGTGGTATCGCCCCTGACGGATGCATCGTAATCGAACTTCTGCTTGCTGCCGTCGGGCAGCGTAATCTCGACGGGCATGATCTCGCCTTTGAGCCATTCTTTCGACTGGCCTGCGAGTTGATGCGACCTGAGAGCGAACTTATCCATATCTTCCCTGGTGATGCCCGCCATCTCCTGCAGCTTCTGGGCGGTAAAGCCCATGTTGACGGAGAACATGAGGTCGATCCTCTTATACTTGGGATCGTTGATAAGTCCATCCGGATACTTGATGGCGCCACCTCCGCCCATCGGGATATGCGTCATATGTTCGATGCCGCCGCAGAGGACCACGTCGGCATAGCCGCAGGCTATGCTCATGGCACCGGTCCTCACGCCGCACAGGGCCGAGCCGCACTGCTGGTCAACCTGCTGCGTGGATATCTCGAAAGGCAGGTTGGCATAAAATGCAGGGAATTTGCCGCCGAACGTGAAGTTCTCGAGCAGGGGATTCGCCGTGCCGGTGATGGCCTCGTCAATCTCCTTTGGATCCAGCTTGTTCCTCTTGATCATCTCATTCCAGAGCATGGCCAGGACCTCGTCCATCCTGTAGCCATTCAAAAGGTCCTTCTCGGGTTCCTTGGGACGGGAGCGGGAAAATGGGGAGCGTAAATAGTCGATAATCACTACATCTCTTGCTAAACCCATGGTTATCACTCCTTATAAAAAATTTATGACTAATTCTACACGTTTGCACTGATTATGACAAACGCCTTAAAGCCTACTTTCATCTCGATTTCAGACAGTCTATCCCTTGATTACGCCCAGCGGTTCAGCCATGGCGATCTTACGGGATATGCCCGCACCCTGCGCAATTCCAACTACGCCTGCCACATCCTTGTAGGCATATGAAGCCTCCTCCGCCAGCGACTCCAGGTCGTCGGTTCTTACATAGATGCCCTTTGCTGCAAGCTCGTGCGCCACATCCGACCCGCGCATCCCCTTTCTGGCCGCACCCCTGCTCTGCAGCCTGCCTGCGCCGTGGCAGGTGGAGCCGAACGTCTCCTGTAAAGCTTTTTCCGTCCCCACGGCGATGAATGAACACCTGCCCATATCGCCGGGTATCAGCACCGGCTGTCCTATGGAGCTATAGCGGTCCGGCACACCTTTCCGGCCGGCAGGGAAGGCGCGCGTGGCGCCCTTACGGTGTACACACAGCCGCATTGTTTTTCCATCTACCGTGTGCTCCTCTATCTTGGCGATATTGTGGGCAACATCGTAAACCTGCTCCAGGCCAAGCTCATCCACTCCTTTGCCGAACACCTTTGTGA
>Ga0209609_10001891_pt1 | contig 12077 bp, 11 predicted proteins | sample LakKivw325mmetaG_FD_184136 | JGI IMG/M metagenome (GOLD analysis project Ga0209609, IMG submission 184136) | Anoxic lake water microbial communities from Lake Kivu, Rwanda to study Microbial Dark Matter (Phase II) - Lake Kivu water 325m metaG... | ecosystem: Environmental > Aquatic > Freshwater...
AGTTGAAAATCCAATTGGAAAATAATCAAGTTCCTCTTGCCTTGAGCGATTATCCGAGTAACTGGCAGTGCGGCTATTGCCAGTTTAAGGAGGTTTGCCAGCTAGCGGGTAGGGAAATGCTGGATTGGAATACCTTTAAGGAAAGAATAATAGCGGAAAATCAGTAAAAGTTCAAATTTCAAAGCTCAAATGTCAAATCAAATCCAAAGCTCAAATGCCAAAAATTTGGATTTTGGATTTTGAAATTGATTTGTCATTTGGATTTTGACATTTGACATTTTGTTTGGCATTAGTCATTAGGATTTTGACATTTTAATATTATGGCTAAGTTTATTATTGAGGGTGGTAAAACATTAAAGGGCGAGATAGAGGTGAGGGGCTCAAAAAATGCAGCTGGCGCTTTAATCGCCGCTTGTTTGCTTACTGAAGATGAATGTGTGATTGACAATCTACCTTTGGTTCAAGATATTTTTAATCTTTTGGATATTTTGAAGGAGATGGGGGTTGAGGTGGAACTTTTGAGCGAGCGGAAAGTGCGGCTTAAGGCCGGGCGCAATGTTAATCCGGAAAAAATTGATTTTGAAAAATTTTCTCAAGCCAGAACCTCGGTTTTGTTAATTGGACCTTTGTCCACTCGGTTTAAGGAATTCAAGGTGTCCCGTCCGGGCGGGGACAGAATAGGGCTTCGTCCGATTACCACCCATTTAGAGGTTTTAGAAAAGTTGGGCGTAGTGGTTGAAGAAGAAGGCGATTTTTATTATTTTAAAACCAAAGAGTTAAGAGGCGCCCAGATTATCCTGCCGGAGTTCAGCGTTACCGCTACTGAAAATTTGTTAATGGCCGCTTGCTTGGCACAAGGCCAAACCACCATTAAATTGGCGGCGGTAGAGCCGCATGTTAATAATTTAGTGGCGATGTTGAAGAAAATGGGCGCTGACATTGAAAGCAAAGAAAGCCACACTTTTGTAGTGAGAGGGGTGAAGAAATTGAAGGGTACAGAGCAAAGAGTTATTGCTGATTATATTGAAAGCGGCACGTTTGTCATTGCTGCCGCTTTATCTGGTGAAGAGGTGCTGGTAAAGAACGCCGTACCCGAACATTTAGACGCTTTTTGGGAGCGGCTAAGCGAGGTGGGCGTTCGTTTTCAAATTGAGGGAGATAACGTAAAGGTCTTGCCCGCCGCTTCTTTGAGCGCCATTCGTTTGCAGGCCTTACCTCATCCGGGTTTCCCAACGGATTTGCTGCCTTTAATGGTGCCTTTATTAACCCAAGCTAAGGGCAAGAGCTTGATTCACGATCCTTTGTATGAGAACCGCTTGAATTATGTTCACCAATTGCGTAAAATGGGCGCTGATATTGAAATGGTTGACCCACACAGAGCTTTTGTTTTCGGGCCAACGCCCTTAACTGGCGTTAGTATTGAGTCCTGGGATATTAGAGCTGGCGCCTCTCTGGTGGTTGCAGGGCTTATGGCCGAAGGTCAAACCGTTATCAATAACATTGAGCAGATTGATAGGGGATACGAGAAGATAGAGGAGAGGTTGCAAATGTTGGGAGCGGAGATAAAACGCGTCAGCGTTTAATATTAAATCTCAAATCTCAAATTGCAAATATAAATATTAAATTTTAAATATTTTAGATTTGAGATGTAGATTTGAGATTTGCAATTTAAGATTTGATATTTTTATGTCTTTATTCACTCACCAATTAGCCATTGACCTCGGCACCTGCAATTGCCTGGTATTTGTCCCTAAAAAAGGGATTGTTTTGAACGAGCCATCGGTGGTGGCGGTGGCCAAGCCAGAGAATACGGTGCTAGCGGTTGGGGCAGAGGCCAAATCAATGATTGGCCGAACCCCTGATAACATTGTGGTTTACCGGCCCCTCAAAGATGGCGTAATTGCTGATTATAAGGTAACTCAAGCGATGATTTGTTACTTTATTAGTAAAACAAGGGGCCGTCTGGCTATCTTCAAACCAGAGGTTTTAATTTCCATTCCCGTTGGTGCAACCTCCACGGAGAGAAGGGCCGTGATAGAGGCGGCGGTGGCTGCTGGGGCAAGAGCGGCCTATGTTGCCAAGGAGCCAATTCTGTCAGCCATTGGAGCTGGCATTCCCATTAATTCCTGCGAGGGCAATATGATTATTGATGTTGGTGGAGGCACCTCGGAGATTGCGGTAATTTCTTTGGGTGGTATTGTTACCGCTCACTCTTTGCGGGTGGCTGGCGATAAAATGGATGAAAAAATTACAGAGTTTATTAAAAAGGAATACAATTTGGCCATTGGCAGTCAAACCGCAGAGGATATCAAAATAAAAATTGGAAGAGCTTTTGCGATTAAAAAGGAGGACTTTTATGAAATTCGCGGCCGCGATTTGGTCTCGGGATTGCCTCGCAACATTAAGGTCTCTTCTAATGAAGTAGCCAAAGCCATTCACGATGTTTGCTTTGATATTATTGAAGGGGTGAAATATATTCTGAAACAAACGCCGCCCGAGCTTTCCGCTGATATTATGAACAAGGGTATGATTTTGGCTGGAGGCGGGGGATTGTTGCGTGGGCTGGATCAACTTATCACTAAATCCACGGGCGTACCTTGCTTTGTGGCCGAGGACGCCTTGCTGTGCGTGGCTAAAGGCACTGGGGTTGTTTTGGAAAATTTAGACGTTTACAAAAAAAGCGTAATGTCTCAAAAATGATACTCGGGCATCAAAAACAATGGAGTTTTTTGCAGAAAATGGCGGCCAGTGGCCGAATTCCGCAAGCCCTGCTTTTTTCCGGGCAGGAGTATTTAGGCAAGAAAAAAGTGGCACTGGAGTTTGTTAAGCTGCTTAATTGTCAGGGCGATGGGGGAGAGCCCTGCGGCAAATGTTTTTCCTGCTCTGCTTTTGAAAAAGGAAATCATCCCGACCTATTAAGTGTTGCGCCGTCTCCAAAAGAAATTCAGATTGGCCAGGTTAGGGATGCCCAAAGGTTCTTAAGTTATACCCGCCAAATGGCGAAGTTTAAAGCGGTTATCATTGATGAGGCGCATTGTTTAAATCAGGAAGCCCAGAATTGCTTATTGAAAACCCTGGAAGAGCCGCAGCCGTACACTGTTTTAATTCTAGTCACTTCTTTGCCCCAAGCTCTTTTCAAAACGATTTTGTCGCGCTGCGAAGAGCTGAAATTCTATCCTGTTGATGGGGCAGAGATGGCAAGATGTTTCGTTGGACATAAAAACAATCCGCAATGGCAGGAGATATTAAATTGGAGTGATGGCCGGCCGGACTTGGCCTTGCAGTTTTTTCAGGATAAAGACCTGGTGAAAAAACGAATAAGCAATTTTCAATTGATTGAAAATTTATTGAATAGTGATTTAGCCCAACGCCTGCTATTGGTTAAAGATTACTGGGCGGAAACGGCCGGGCAAAACAAGGATGCTTCAGAAGACGAGACCGATAATTCTTTCGCATCCCTTAGGGATTTTTTAGAGAATTGGCTTTTTTATGTTCGCCGATTGTTACATCAGAAAATAGCTGGCGGAGGGAGCAGTAGTGACTCGGCGATGCAACTAGTTTGTCTTTTGAGAAAAATTGATGATTTGAAATTTCTACTTTTAAATACTAATATAAATAAAAGGTTGTTATTGGAAAACCTTGTATTAAATTTATGACCTACCAAGAAGTTATTGATAAAATTAAGCCGGAGTTTCAAAGGGTGGTTGATGATTTCAAGGCCGAGATTGCAAAGCTAAGGTCAAACAGATTGTCGCCGGCTTTACTGGAGGATATTGAGGTAAATTGTTTCGACTCTTTTATGCCGATGAAACAGTTGGGCGCTATCGCCAATGCCTCGCCCAGAGAACTAATGGTAGACCTCTGGGATAAAAGTTATGTTGAAGGAGTTGTTAAAGCAGTGGAGCAAGCCGAGCTTGGCTTGGGCGTAAGGATTAACGACAAAACAATTTATTTCTCAGCTCCGCCCTTGACCGAAGAAAGCCGGCAAAACGTTATCAAAATGTTGGACAAGATTAAGGAGGAGGCCTTTCAGAATTTGCGCCATTTTAGGGACAAGGGCTGGAAAGAGATTCAGGATGCCTGTACCAAGGGTGAATTGAGGGAGGACGATAAGTTTAAGGGCAGGGGCAAATTAGACGAAGCAACCCGCGATTTTAGAGAGAAGATTGAGGAAGTGGCCAAGAGGAAGGAGGAAGAAATAAAAGGATAAACCGGAATACCCAAACCCGAATCTCGAAAAAATACCCAATACCTAAATACCCAATACATTTTTGGCTTATTAGGCATTAGTCATTAGGTATTTTTTCGGTATTCGGTATTCTGGTTTCGGTATTTGCAATCAATTTATGCTACTTGCTACCATTCTCATCATTTTATTCAGTTTAGTCGCCTTGACCGCCCTGCACGAGTTGGGTCATTTTTTGTTAGCAAAGAGGTTTGGCGTGAAAGTGGAGGAGTTTGGCATTGGCTACCCGCCCCGAATTTACGGCAAAAAATTCGGCGAAACAATTTATTCTTTAAATCTTTTGCCTTTTGGGGCGTTTGTGCGAATCTTGGGCGATGAAGAGGCCAGTAACAGCGAGAGGAGCTTTACTAAAAAATCAATCGGGCAAAGGGCTTTAATTTTATTGGGCGGGGTTGTTTCTTTTTGGATTGTGGCGGCTGTTATTTTTACTGCGATTGTTGGGGTTGGCGGCGTGCCAACGGCTGTTCCTGATGATTTCTCTCAAACAGGGGTGGAGCCATTTGTGCAGATTGTCCAGGTGGCCAAAGGTTCGCCGGCCGAAGCAGTGGGCATTAAAGCGGGCGACGTGATAAATAAGTTAAAAGTTCAAAGTGCAAAGTTAAAAGTTGAGGAGGAGATTGATATAGATAAGGCCAGCCAAATTCAAGATTTCGTGGTAAACAATAGAGGTGAAGAGCTGGTAGTGTCTTTGCAAAGAGGGGATAAAGAAATGGAGGTTTCGGTGGTGCCGCGGATTAATCCGCCCGCTGGCGAGGGCTCTATGGGCGTAGCTTTGGCCCGTGTGGCTGTATTAAAATATGTCTGGTATCAAGCGCCGTATCAAGGCGTAAAAATCACACTTCAACAAACTAAAGCCATTCCGATTGCTTTAGTTAAAGCCATTCAGGAAAAGATTGCCGGTAGTAAAAATTCAGGCCTGCAATTTATGGGGCCGATTGGTATTGGGCAGATGATGGGTCAGGCGATGAATCAGGGCTGGGGCAGTTTTCTCATCTTAATGGCGATGATATCTATTTGGATGGCGCTTTTTAACGTATTGCCTGTTCCGGCTTTGGATGGCGGTCGGTTGTTATTTTTGATTATTGAGTTAGTTAGAAGAAAACCCGTCAATCAAAAGATAGAGCAAAAAATCACCGGCGCCTTTTTCTTTTTACTGATTGCCCTAATGGCCGTGGTGAGCGTCAAGGATATTATAAGATTATTTTAGGGGGTGTAAAAATTTGTTGCAAAAATGCGCCGATCGGCTGAAAATTGCAACAAATTTTTTCATTTAAAAAATATAGTAAAAGTTTTCAAGAGGACTTATATTGATTTTTTAGTTTTTTAGGATAAGATGAACTAATATGGTAAATAAAATTTTACGATATTTTAATGAGGACATCGCTATTGACTTGGGTACGGCCAATTCGGCGGTTTATGTCAGGGGGCAGGGAATTGTTTTGAACGAACCCTCGGTGGTTGCTTTGAATACTAAGACCGGCCAGATTTTGGCCGTGGGCGAGGAAGCAAAAAGAATGGTTGGCAGAACTCCCGCCCACATTCAAGCAGTTCGGCCGTTGGCTAGGGGAGTGGTTTCTGATTTTGAAGTAACCGAGCAGATGCTCCGTTATTTTATTGAGAAAGCCCATCATAAAAAGTTCATTCCGCTTTCTTGGCCGCGTATTATTGTGGGTATTCCCTCAAGAGTAACCGAGGTTGAGAAAAAAGCAGTTGAAGATGCTGCCAAAAACGCCGGCGCCAGAGAGGTTTTTTTGATTGAAGAGCCAATTGCAGCAGCCATTGGCGCGAGATTGCCCATTCAAGAGGCCAAGGGCACATTTATCATTGACATTGGCGGGGGCACTACCGACATTGCGGTGATTTCTTTGGGCGGCATTGTTACTTCGCAGAGCTTAACTATTGCTGGTGATAGATTGTCGGATGATATTGTTCACTATGTTCAGCAAAAATATCAAATTTTAGTTGGTGAAAGAACTGCCGAAGATGTAAAGATTGGCATTGGTTGTGCTGTACCTTCAAAAGAAAAGAAAGAGTTTCGTTTAAGGGGACGCAATTTGGTGTCAGGGTTGCCCGAGGAGATTATCGTTGATTCTGAAGATATCAGGAAGGCGATGGAGAAATCGCTCAATCAAATGGTGGAGGCGGTAAAGGACACCATTGAGCGAACGCCCCCGGAGTTGTTGGCGGATATAATGACCAGCGGCATTTATATTGTAGGCGGGGGGGCGTTGCTCGCTGGGTTAGATACCTTGCTGTCGGCCGCTACCAAAATGAAAGTGAAAATTATTGAGGACCCATTAACCGCAGTGGTACGGGGAGGCGGCATTGTTTTGGAAAACTTGAATACCCTGCGGGAGATCTTGGCTGACACTAGTTCAGGGATGAATATAAAATAGAAAGTAGAGGCGTTTTCTACTGCCTCTACTAACTACCAACTACTAACTAATTTTATGGTTGATGAGGAATTGGTGAAACATATTGCTCGGTTGGCTCGTTTAGAATTATCAGACAACGAGCGAATCAAAATACAAAGAGAGCTCTCGTTAATTTTGGATTACATTGCCCACCTGAACGAGGTAGATGTTCGGGGCATTGAGCCGTTTCGTTCTGCGGTCTTGCTGCATAATGTAATGAGGGATGACCAGGCCATTGACCAGACCGAAGAAGCCGTTGGGAAATTAAAAGAACAATTTCCTCATAAAGAAGGCGATTATTTGAAAGTTAAAGCAATACTATAAACCATAAACTATAAGCCATAAAGGATAAATTATGGATTTTTCGCGGTTGACAATTAAAGAGGTTCGTCAATGTTTGTTTAATAAAGATTTTTCCGCAAAAGAGCTTGCCGAGCATTACTTGGATAGGATTGATAAGGAGGAGTCAGGGGTTGCCGCTTTTTTATTAGTGAGCGAGGATTTAGCCCTAAAACAATCCGAGGCGATTGACCTTAAGATACAGCAAGGTGAAGATTTGCCGGCTTTGGCCGGTGTGCCCTGTGCTATTAAAGATGTAATTTTAGTAAAGGGCTTGACCTGCACCGCTGGTTCCAAGATATTAGAGAATTACAAAGCGCCTTATGACGCAACCTGCGTTGCCAAGCTAAAAGAGCAAGGGGCTGTGATTTTAGGTAAAACAAACTTAGACGAATTTGCAATGGGCTCTTCCACTGAACACTCGGCTTTTAAGGTTACTAAAAACCCGCACGATTTAGAGAGGGTGCCGGGGGGCTCTTCGGGCGGCTCCTCTGCTGCTGTGGCGGCCGATGAGTGCATTTTCTCCTTGGGCTCTGATACAGGCGGTTCTATACGGCAGCCCGCCAGTTTTTGCGGCGTGGTTGGGCTAAAGCCGACTTATGGCGCGGTTTCAAGATATGGTTTAATGGCTTTTGCTTCTTCTCTGGATCAAATAGGACCGTTTGCTAAAAACGTTGCTGATTGTGAGGCAGTTTTTGAAGCCATAAAAGGAAAAGACCCTAAAGATTCAACATCGGCTACGTCAAGTACCAACCCTTCAGCAGTTTCAGGGCTGTCTACCAACTACCAACTAAAAGATGTTATAATAGGAGTACCGAAAGAATATTTCGGCGATGGTCTAGAAAAAGAAACACGGGAGATAATTGAAAAGGTAATCAAAAAAACAGAGAAGGCCGGAGCTAAAATTAAAGAGATTTCTTTGCCTCATTCCGAGTATGCTTTGCCCTGTTACTATTTGATAGCTACCTCCGAGGCCAGCGCCAATTTGGCGCGCTTTGACGGTATTAAGTATGGCTTCAGCCAGGAGAGTGCTGATTTGCTGGACGTTTACTTTAAAAGCAGAGGGCAGGGCTTTGGGGCAGAGGTGAAACGGCGCATTATGTTGGGCACTTTCGCTCTGTCGTCCGGCTATTATGACGCTTATTACGTTAAGGCACAGAAGGTTCGTACTCTGATTAAAAGAGATTTTGACGAGGCCTTTAAAGACGTTGACTTTATTTTCACTCCAGTGTCGCCGTTTCCCGCTTTCAAGATAGAGGAGAAAGTTGATGATCCTTTGAAGATGTATCTCTCGGATATTCTAACGGTGCCCATCAATATGGCTGGCGTGCCGGCGTTATCGTTGCCCGCTGGTAAGGCAGGAAAATTGCCCGTTGGTTTGCAGATTATCGGTCGGCCATTTGAAGAAAGTAGCATATTTCAAATTGCTGAATTTTTAGAAAAGAACATTATTTAAGTTCATATCTTCGTATGCCGCCAGATATTTTCGCAACTACAACTGAAATGAACACTGTTGTTGTGGGAATCAAAAAAATTCTACAGATTTTATTATCCTCTGATTTACAACATCAGCTTTGGCCCTTACAAATCATTTTTGTTTTATTGGCTATTTTTTTCGCTTGGATGGTTGTTTATTATTCCATAACGACTTCTTATTGGGATTACAGATTTTTAGGCGATGCAAAAAATTTCTTATTCCCTAAGGTTTTTGAAAAAAAAGCCCAAGTGCGGAGATGGCAGAAGATCCAGGAGGGCTTAGAGAAACATCACGAAGACCAGTGGAAGCTGTCTTTAATTGATGCCGCCGGCTTTTTAGATGAATGCTTAAGAACTGCTGGCTTTGGGGGCTCTAATTTAGGGGAGCGCTTGCAGCGGGTAACCATTGATGATGTATCAAACGTGTCGGGATTAATAAATGCGCAAAGGGTTTGTTCAGACATTGTGCATGACCCTAATTATCGTTTGAGCAAATCAACCGCCAAAGAAGTGATTGGGCAAATTGAGCAAGGCCTCAAAGAGTTAGGTATTTTGTAAGGAACACAGACCTTATTTCATAGTTGCTTTTTGCAATTTTTTTGTTTACCCCGTTAGAAATTTGCTATTTTAAGCAGTTAGGGTTATTATTATTTTCAATAACCCGTTTTAAGTAAAGCTTTTAAGCTTACATTTTTTCTAACGGGGTTTAGAATAAGGACATCAAACAATATCGCGGGGTGGACTAATAGTAGGTTATCAGGCTCATAAGTTGAACTTGTGACCCGGAGTGGTAACATTCCGTGGAAAAACTTCCGAAACTGCTGGAAAGCCGTGATAGCCCTTTTCGCAACAACGTAATCCGAAAGGATAAACGTGACTGCTTAAAAAGAAAAGGGATTTGGTAATCAGCAGCCAAGCCTCTTCATATCTGATGAAGGGGAAGGTTCAGAGACTATAATGGGAGCATCCTTTATCCTAAAAAGGCAATGGATGATGGTATAGTCCGTTCCCTTTGGAAACAAAGTGGCACCAAAAGAACCTGAAGATTCCGGTGCAATTCCGGGCCCCGCAACATGCAACACAACAAGAAAGCTCTCTCGATAAGAGAAGGATTAATGCTTTATTGGTGTGAGGGTGATAAACCATCGGGAAGAAATTATACTGTGGGTGTTACGTCGAGCGATTTTTTTGTTATCAGGGCGTTTTTAGGTTGGCTGGAAAAATATTATGATATTCCTAAGGCGAGGATAAAGTTGCGTTTACATTTGTGGCCGAACAGTAATGAAGGTGAGGCCCAAAAATACTGGGCGAAAAAGTTGGATTTGCCGATGTCTAGTTTTACAAAGTCGTATATTAAAGAAAGAAGCGGTAAGAATAATAAATATAAAAATGGGATTTGTAGGGCGAGCATTCATAGCACGGAAATCTTATCAGATATTCTGAAAAGAATTGAAAGAGAGTTTTGTTGACTACCGTTCGCCAGGGTAGCTCAATGGCAGAGCAGAGCCCTCATAAAGCTAAGGTTGTCGGGTTCGAATCCCACCCCTGGCACATATTTGATAAAGCTTTTGGGCCCGTGGAAAAGCCTGGAGTTTTCGTCTCCCTGTCACGGAGAAGATCGCCGGTTCAAATCCGGTCGGGCCCGCTTTTAGTCCGTTGTAGGTTTATTGGTACTTATTTGGGGTGTTTTTTGTTGAAAACTGGGGATAAACAAGGGTTGTTTTTGAGTTGAAAATAGGGTAAAATAGCATAATACAAAGTGCTGTTTTTATTTATGTTAGACATAGAAAAAATCAAACAGGAGGCCAAAGAGGGGCTGGAGAAAGTGGCTGATTTGCAGGGCTGGCAGGCGATGTTTCGCCGGTATTTGGGCAAGGATGGCGAGGTGGCCAGGGCTTTTTCGTCATTGAAAAATTTAGCGGAAAACGAGCGGCAGAACATTGGGAAAGAGATAAACGCGCTCAAGAAAGAGATTGAGAACTTATTGGAAGAGAAAAAACAGGCGCTGAAGCAGGAAATTAAACGTTTGGAATTGGCGAGTGAAAAAATTGACGTCACCAGACCTGGCATAAAGCCGGAAATTGGCCATCTGCATCCTTTAACATTGGTGCAGCGGGAGGTGGCAGAGATTTTCCAGTCGATGGGTTTTGAGATTGCCCAGGGCCCGGAAATGGAAACAGAGTGGTATAACTTTGATGCTTTGAATATGCCCAAGGATCACCCGGTGAGGGAAATGCAAGATACATTCTGGCTTCGCCAGAATGTATCTAATCTCAAATCTCAAATCTCAAATCTCAAATCTGCAAAAGAAGAGAAATCAGAAAGATTATTAATGAGAACGCAGACAAGTGCGGTGCAGGTGAGGTATATGGAAAAGCATACCCCGCCCTTGCGAATCATCGCTCCTGGGCGCATTTTCCGCAACGAAGCAACCGATGCCACTCACGAAGCCCAGTTTTATCAGGTGGAGGGCTTGATGGTTGATAAGAATATTTCCGCTGCTAATTTTAAGGCAATCATTGAGGAATTTTTGGAAAAATTTTTCCAGACCGACGTTGACATTCGCTTACGGCCGAGCTTTTTTCCTTTTACCGAACCCAGTTTTGAGATTGACGCGCGTAGAAAGCCCCGCACCAGAGCAAGCTCGGTACAGGGTTCAGGGGGTGATTGGATGGAGTTAATGGGGGCTGGTATGGTTAATCAGAATGTTTTTGTGGCCGCGGGTTACCCTCGCAATAAATATCAGGGCTTTGCTTTCGGCGTTGGCGTTGACCGACTGGCGATGGTTAAGTATCAAATAAAAGAGATTCGCTATTTTTACCAAAACGATTTAAGGTTTTTGAAGCAGTTTTAAATGAGCGTCAGAAATTTCAAGCCATAGGCGTAGAAATTTCTGTAACGCGAATTTACCCTGTTAAATAGCGCTCGCCCTGTCAAATGCTGCGAAGCAGCAATTTTGCGAAGCAAAATTATTTGACAGGGCAAGCGCTAATTTTGCCGAAGGCAAAATTATTTAACAGGGTGTAAGAGCTTGTAAATTTCGCAGCTCGCAAGCTCGCCGCTCAATTAACAATCTCTAACATGAAATACTCTTACAACTGGTTAAAAGATTATATTGTTGACAAATTGCCTGAACCCAAGAAATTGGCCGAGCTTTTGATGGGTCGCAGTTTTGAGATAGACGCTTTAGAGAAAAAAGGGCAGGATTGGGTGCTTGATATTAAGGTTTTGAGCAATCGGGCGGCTGATTGTTTATCGCATATCGGTATTGCCCGGGAGATAGCGGCCATAACAAGTTTAAAGTTCAAAGCCTTTGACCCGAGCAGTTCGGCCCTGAGCTCACTGCCGAAGGGCTCAGGCCGAGGGTTGCAAAGTTCAAAGTTGGAAGAGGATACAAAAATTAAGTCAGTGGATTTTGTGCGGGTTGAGGTGCAAGATAAAAGAGATTGCGCCCGATATACCGCCAGTGTGGTTACGGGCGTTAAGGTTGGTCAATCGCCCAAATGGTTGCAAGATAGGTTGGTGGCTTGCGGTCTGCAAGTGATAAATAATATCGTGGATATTACTAATTATGTAATGCTGGAAACCGGCCAGCCGCTACA
>Ga0209609_10001893_pt1 | contig 12071 bp, 12 predicted proteins | sample LakKivw325mmetaG_FD_184136 | JGI IMG/M metagenome (GOLD analysis project Ga0209609, IMG submission 184136) | Anoxic lake water microbial communities from Lake Kivu, Rwanda to study Microbial Dark Matter (Phase II) - Lake Kivu water 325m metaG... | ecosystem: Environmental > Aquatic > Freshwater...
GAGGTAGCGGCAGAGGAAGAAGCCTGCCACACGCCCCTCAGCCAGAATCACCACAGCCGCGAATCTCGCCAACACAATCTGGAACCGAGTCCTCACACCCCTTGACATTCGTCGAGCCATGTGCTATGATACAATTGCGAACGTTACCGGTAATACTGCCGGCAGCGTTAACGGTTCCTCGGACTGGTAGCCTGGCGTTTTCCTCGCCCCATTGGGTCTTCCTGGAGCAGGTGTGGGCATGATGGCCAAACAGGTAACCATCCAGGACGTAGCCGCCGAGGCTGGCGTCTCACTCCAGACGGTCTCGCGTGTGATCAACGGCAAGCCCGATGTAGCCGAGGAGACACGGAAGCGCGTCTGGCAGGTGGTGCGACGCCTGGGTTACCGCCCCAATTCCATTGCCCGCAGCCTGGTCTCGCAGCGCACCTACACCCTGGGTCTGATCACTTGCCCCGTCAATGACCAATTCCGCGCTGAGGTAATTACTGGCGCCGAACGCGAGGCGCGCGCGCGAGGCTATGCCTTCGTCTTGGCGATCACCGACGGCAATCCCGATGATATCCCCTTGATGTATAACTTGATGCTGGAGAGGCGGGTGGACGGCCTGCTGCTCTTCGCCCCCAGTGTCTCTCCACAAGAGTCCATCGAGTTCGACCTCCCTGTGGTCTCCCTGGCCTACCGGGTGGAAAATGATCATATCATCAACGTGGATGTGGACAATGTGGACGGAGCCTATCAGGCTGCGCGCCACCTGACTGGGCTTGGCCACCGCTGCATAGGGATTATCGCCGGGCCAACGGGGTGGCGTGCGGCGGCCGACCGCACGGAAGGTGCACGCCGCGCCCTGGCCGAGGTGGGCCAGTCCCTGGATCACTCCTGGGTCGAGGCAGCCGGCGATTGGACCCTGGATGCGGGCTACAGTGCAGCATGTGCCCTCCTCGCGCGCCACCCGGATTCAACGGCGCTCTTCGCCCATAACGATTGGATCGCTCTAGGGGCCTATCGCGCGCTTAAGGAGTTAGGACGGCGCATCCCTGAGGATGTCAGTGTGGTGGGCTACGATGACCTACCCATCTGCGACTATGCTTCGCCGCCCCTGGCAAGCGTGCGTCAACCCAGGACCGCTTTGGGTGAGTTGTTGGCTCAGTTGCTCATCAGCGCCGTCGAACGGGGGGTGGGCGCGCGCCAGGATATGCTCGTCAGGGCAGAGTTCGTTCCCAGAAGGAGCGCCGCGCCCTCGTCACACCCTTGATCGCCACCAGGTTCTTGCTTTTTTCGGAATCTCTTGCGCGTCCAGAAAAGGAGGTGGGGGTATCGTCAGAAGCTGAGTCGTCAATGGAGCGTGTCGTGTGTTTCGGCCTCGCAAGATGTGAGCAGGTTGTCTCGTGTGTGTCCGCCGGATCTGGCCTTTGATTCCCAAGGAGGGACATTCATGTTCGCCAAGAAACTCAGCCGTCGTGATCTCCTAAAGCTCTCCGCCATCGGGGCGGCCGGCACAGTGCTCGCTGCCTGCCAGCCTCAGGTGGTGGAAAAGATCGTCAAAGAGACGGTCGTCGTCGAGAAGGAAAAGCAGGTCCAGGTCGAGGTAACTAAGGTCGTCGAGAAGGAAGTGCAGAAGGAAGTCACCAAGGTCGTGGAGAAGGTCATCACCCAGGCTCCGCAGCCCAAGGCTAAGGCTGCCTCTGAGGTTGCTATGATGATGTGGGGCGGTGAGCTTTCTGACGACGAGATCAAGCAGTATAACACCGACCACGCGCCCTACAAGCTCTCGCGCCTCGACCCCGACCAGGTGCGCTACTTCGCCATGCTGGCGGCGGGTAACCCGCCCGACATCTACCGCCTACAGGCCCCCGAGGTGCCGGGGCTCCTCGCCCGGGGCATCCCCTTGGACCTGACCCCTTACTTTGAGACCAGCATGGTGCTCAAGATTGATGACCTGGCCGCAGCCAACAATTTCTACAAGGGCAACAGCCCCCTGGATATCGGCACAGGCAAGATTTGGGGCATGGTCAAGGACTGGTCGCCCGACTGCACTATCTGGGTCAATAAGCTGGTCTTCCAGAAGGCCGGGTTGACGCCACCGCCTGACGATAAGCCGATCACTTACGACCAGGTCTTTGAGTTCGCCCAGAAACTGACCAAGAAGGAGGGCGACCGCATCCTCATCTGGGGCCTCGGCGTGGAGTGGGGCTGGGTGGAGCGCTTCTGGGAGGTCTGGCTGGAGGCAATTGGCAAGAGCCTCTTCTCCAACGACTTTTCCAAGTTTCAGCTTCAGGGCAACGAGGACGCTGTGAAGTGCGCCAAGTGGCACTTTGACCTGGCGAAGAACAACAACGTTCAGAACCCGCTGAGCCCCAGCCCGCGCGGCTGGATCGGCCCCGACTTCCTGGCTGGGCAGATCGCCATGTGCCAGTATGGCTTTTGGTACTCTGGAATGGTGACGGGAACCGCCAACACCGAGACCGGTATGGAGGGGGAGAACAAGGGGCAGGCAATCATGATCCCCGCTCCACTCTGGACGGATAAGGGCAAGCGCATCTCCACGACCATCACCGCCACCGGCTCGATCTGCTCACGCATCACCAAAGACCCCGATGCGACGTGGGACGTCTTCCAGTGGTACAATGGTCAGGAGCCGGCGGTCACCCGCGCCAAGGGCGGTTGGGGCGTTCCGGGGCTGAAATCGTTCTACCCCATGATCCCCGAGTACAACGAGGAGCGCAAACAGGTTAAGAGAGTGCTCATGGAGGAAATCAAGAACTCGGAGTGGGTCGTGCGCTTCAACCCCTTCCTCAAGGGCGGCGAACCGGCAGCCGTCGGCGCGAGCTGGGCCACCTACTTTGAGCGCACACTCAAGGGCGAGTTCAGCTTCGAGCAGATGATCGGCAACATCCAGAAGGAAATTGACGTCGCGATCAAGGAAGGCATGGATCGCATCCTCTAGTCTATTGCGCGACTGGGTGTGGGGTTTGATCTCCGACCCCACACCCAAACTCGGAAAGGAGAGGATAAGGCATCATGGCAACCGCAGAAGTGGCCGTCGCCCAACCAGAACGGACAGCCAGGCACATCGCGCCGCGCGTTGTGCGGAGGACCGTCGCCTTTTATGCCTTTGTGGCCCCCTGGCTGATCTGCTTTGTGGCCCTGGATATCATCCCCATCGTTTTGGGCGTCCTGACGTCCATGACCGACTACGATGGCCTCAATCTGGCGACCGTCAAATGGATGGGCTTGAAAAACTATGCCCGGGCTTTCACCGACTCGGACGTGGCCTACTCCTTCGGGCGCAGCGTTCTCTGGAGCGCCATCAACACCCCAACCTGGATCGTCCTCTCCTTCACTCTAGCCCTGATCCTGAACCAGGCGGTGAAGGGGCGTGATTTTTTCCGCACGCTCTACTATCTGCCCAGCGTGGTCCCTGTGGTCGCCGTGGCGCGCATCTGGGCGATCTTCCTGGATACCAATAACGGCCTTTTGAATGGCATTCTGAGCCTCTTCCGTCCCGGCACGGCCGTTCGCTGGCTGAGCGACTATGCCCTCCCCGCCTGCACGGCCATCTCCGTGTGGGGCGGCCTGGGGGGCGGCATGATCATCTTCCTGGCTGGCCTGCAGGGGATCCCTCAGGAACTGGAGGAGGCCGCGCTCATTGATGGGGCCAACAAGCTGCGCGTCTTCAGGCATATCACCATCCCGCTGATGACGCCGCTGATCTTTTTCCAGCTCATAATGGCCTTGATCACCTCGCTGCAGACTTTTGCCCTGCCGATGATCGTCTACGGCGGCGGGGCGATGACCGGGGGCGTGGCCCGGGCGGTGTACCTCTATGTGATCAACACCTACCGGCACATCTTTGCCTTCCAGCGTTTCGGCTATGGCACGGCGCTGTTGTGGCTGATGTCCATCGTCATTATGGGGCTGACGTTAGTCGTCTTCCGCACGGCGCGTTACTGGGTCTACTATGAGTCCGAGGCCGCAGGAGGTGCAGCATGACAGTTCGCTATATTAGGATGCACCCCACCAGGGCTCTTTCGAGCTTCCTGCTCTATGCGCTGCTGATCGTCGTGGCGTTCTGCATCGGGTTACCGGTTTTCTGGTTCCTGATCAGCTCCATCAAGACCGAGTCGGAGTACATTGCCTATCCCATCAAGTTCCTGCCCAAGGTCGTCCAGTGGAAGAACTATGTGGACGCCGTCACGTTGATTGATTACTGGGGCTATGCCTCGCACTCCTTGTATCTGGCGCTGATGTACTCGACCCTGTGCCTGATCACCAGCTCGGCGGCAGGGTTTGCCTTCGCGCGCTTCAAGGTGCGGGGCTCGAACACCCTCTTCAGCATCATCCTGGCTATGATGATCGTTCCCGGCATGGTGACGCTGATCCCGCAGTTCATCGTGTACTCGCGCCTGCACCTGACGAATACCTACTGGCCCTGGTTTCTGTGGGGAGTCGCCGGAGCGCCCTTCCATATCTTTCTCTTCCGCCAGTTCTTCACCACCATCCCGGCGCAGTTGGAGGAGGCGGCAGAGGTGGACGGTTGCACCCCCTTTCGCGTCTTTTGGCAGATCTTTCTGCCGAACTCGAAACCGGTGCTGGCGACTTCTTTCATCTTTAACTTCTCCAGCACCTGGTCTGACTGGTTCGGTCCCTTGATCTACCTGGACGACAAAAGGACCACGCTGGCGGTGAAGATCAACCACGGCTACCAGAACGCGCATGGCAACCCACTGATGATGCCCACCCTGGCGGCGGCGACTATCTACGCCCTGCCGCTGATCATCCTCTTTTTCATCGGCCAGAAATACATCATCCAGGGTGTGGTCACCAGCGGCATCAAGGGATAATGCGATAGGCGGCCTGGGCGTTCTTCCAAAAGTACTTTTCGCTGGCCTCTGGGCCTTTGCTCTCGAAATACTCGCTGACCAGGCGCTGCACGGTCGCGTAGCTGGCGAAAGGCTCGCAGACGGGCCAGTTGCTGCCGTAGATGAGCCGCTCCTCGCCAAAGGCTTGCCAGAGCACGTCCAGCGTTAGGATATAGTAATCCAAATTCGTCGGCGCGGGCCTTTGGCCCGTCCGGCCGGCCAGATCCGATACCTTGCAAAAGACGTTGGGGCAGGCTGCCACGCCCCGGATGCCCTCAACCCAGGCGCTATCCGGCGCGCGCCCATCAATGCGCGCCCCAGCGACATGATCCAGGACCAGGCGCAAGCTGGGGATACGCTCGGCCAGCTTGCGCGCTGCGGGTAGATCCGCCGGCCCCAAGAGGAGGTCGAGCTCCAGGTCCTTAGCCGCCAGCATCTCCAGATCGCCGAGCTGGCCAGATTGCACGAGCTCCCTGATGGCCGAACCGCCCGCCCTGAGGCCGCGAAAGAGCGGATTGGCCGCAAAGCGCTCCAGGTTCGCTCTGAAACCCTCTGCCCCTAGCCTCAGATTCCCCACATGGCCCACGAGGAAAGGATCCTTCTTCGCCAGATCGAGGATCCATTGGTTGTCCTCTAGCCAGGCGCTGGCCTCGACGACCACGGTGCCCGTCACCCCTTCAGGAACGGCCAGGGCCTTATAGTGCTCGGGAAGCACGGGCCGGTAGAGCGCCTTCTCCTTCGGGCTGGGCCAGGGCACGCCTTGAGGACGGGTGGGGTCGTAGAAGTGGGTATGGGTATCAATGATCATGAATGGCCTTTCGTTAGTTCCTCGATTGTGTTCAAGTATGTCTCTATGGCATCCCTGATATTCTCGAGCGCTTCTTCTTCAGTCGCGCCTTGAGACCAACATCCCGGCAGCCCAGGGCACCAGATAGCGTAACCTTCATCGGTTTTCTCCAACTTGACCGTGTACTTCATGAGACTCCCTTGTACTCTGATGAGACTTCAGCATGTGAGACTGGTCCGGACAGAAACATGTTTGAGTGGGCCTGTAAGCCGAATTCTGTGACCCGCCTGCGCGGACTGGCGATCATCCATCTGGGGCGCCGATTGCTCGGCGCCTCAAGCGGCCTACCCGAGGAAACGGACGAGCAGCCCGCGATGGCTCGCGCCATCAACCTCTTGCTTGGCCTTGCTCCCGATGGGGTTTGCCTAGCCGGTCCAGTCACCTGGGCCGCTGGTGGTCTCTTACACCACCGTTTCACTCTGACCGCTCAGGGCATCGCCCCAAGCGGCGACCTGCTTTCTGTTGCACTATGCCGTCGGGTCACCCCGCCTGGGCGTTACCCAGCATCGCGCTCTATGGAGTTCGGACTTTCCTCATGACAGGGCGACACAGCCCCCATCACGCGACCGCCCGGCCCACTCAAGGGGATGATAGCATGGGGAGCGCGCCTTGTCAAACTTGACGCTTTACTAGCATAGACCCGACAGGTTTCTGAAACCTGTCGGGTCTGATGGATCGTTTGACAGTCGCTCCCCCGTAGGCTATCATCCCCGCAGACACGGAGCTTGCCAGGGGAAGGGGCCTATGCAGTGGCGGCTCATCGCCAAGGCGCGCCGCATCTTGGGGAGCGAATCGGGGGCCATCGTCCGCGATTGGGGGGGCAAGGTCCCCATTGTCCTGGCCTATCCCAATAGCTATGCCGTGGGCATGTCCAGCCTGGCGATTCATAGCCTCTATCGCTGGCTCAACGCTCTACCCGGCGTCGTCTGCGAGCGGGCCTTTGCCTTTCTCGATGAGCATCCCTCCCCGGCGGAGCCTTTGATCACCCTGGAGTCACAGCGTCCGGTGGGGGATGCGGCGGTGCTGGCCATCTCGGCCTCGTTCGAGATGGATTACTTTAACATCATCTCCATGCTGCGGCGCGCGAGTATACCCCTGCGCGCCGAGGAGAGGGGCAAAGAGCACCCTCTGGTCATTCTGGGTGGGCCGGCCGTCGCCGCCAACCCCGAGCCTTTGGCTGCGCTGGCCGATGCCATCGTCATCGGCGAGGCCGAAGCCCTCCTGGGCGGGATCGTAGATTGCGTGCGCGGCGCGTGGGGGCGCGAGCGCCCGGCGATCCTGGAGGGTCTGGCGCGCCTTCCAGGGGTCTATGTACCCTTGAAACATGCAGGGGAAACCGTGGCGCGCCAATGGGTGTCTAATCTGGATGACTACCCCTGTGCTTCGAGCATCGTGGCCCCCGGCGCAGAATTCGGCGATATGCACCTCGTCGAGGTCTCGCGCGGTTGCGGGCGCGGCTGTCGCTTTTGCCTGGCGGGGTATTGGTATCGCCCACCGCGCGAGCGCAGCCTGGAGCTGGTCTTGGATCAGGCGCGGGAGGGTCTCAAGCATCTGAGGAAGATCGGGCTGGTCGCTGCGGCCGTGTCGGACTACAGCCGGATTGACGAGCTGGTGCTCGGCTTGAGGGATATGGGGGCGGAAATCTCGGTCTCGTCATTGCGGGTTGCACCGCTTTCGCCCCTCCTCGTCCAGGCGCTGGCTGAAAGCGGCTCCAAGACGATTACTTTTGCGCCGGAGGCGGGGTCGGAGCGGTTGCGCCGTGCAATCAACAAATGCGTGACCCATAAGGATATCTTGCGGGCCACGGCACTGGCCGCAGCGCATAATCTGGAGGCACTCAAGCTCTACTTTATGGTCGGGCTGCCCGGCGAGTCAGAAGGGGATATCGAGGAGATGATTGATCTCTGCCGCGAGATCAAAGGGGCTTTCCCGCGCAAGGTAGTGGTGAACCTGGGGCCTTTTGTGCCCAAGGCGCACACCCCTTTTGCGCGTACAGCGATGGCCCCAGAAGCCTTGCTTAACGAGCGGCTTTCGCGTATCAAGAGCGCCCTGAGTCGGGCACGAGTTGAGGTTCGGGCGGAGCCGGCCCAAGGGGCGCGCGTGCAGGGCGTCCTGGCCCGAGGTGATCGGAAGGTTGGCGAGGCCCTGCTGGGGATGCGCGTCCCCCTCCCCTCGCGTTGGCTTGCGACCTTGCGCAGTCAGGGATTGACAGAAGATGAATACCTGCGCGAGCGCACGTCCGAAGAGCCGCTACCCTGGGATTTCATTGATAGTGGCGTCGCTCCGGCATACCTAACCGCTGAGCGGCAACGCGGCGCAGAGGGAATAGCTACGGAGGCGTGCATCCCAGTGGAATGCCGCCGCTGTGGGGTCTGCCCAGCGAAGGAGAAGCTATGATTCGCGTCCAGGATGGAGCTCTTTCGCGCTATTGCTTCGAGTCTTTTGAGGGTGCCCCGCTCATCCACGGGGCCTTCACGCGGCTGGGGGGCGTCAGCCGGGGCGATTTTGCCAGCCTGAACGTGGGCCGCACGGTGGGTGACGACCCGGCCGACATCGAGGCCAACCACCAGACGATCTACCGCGCCCTGGGCGTGCCGGCGGAGGCAGTGGTGACGGTGCGCCAGGTCCATAGTGACCGCGTGGTGGCCGTTTCCCTTGGAGATGGCGGCAAATCGCTTGGCGAGGCGGATGCGCTCATCTCCAATGTGCCGGGGTTACTGCTCTTGTTGCGCTTTGCCGATTGTGTGCCCGTTTTTCTCTACGCGCCGCGACAGGGAGCAGTGGGGCTGGCCCACGCGGGATGGCAAGGCACGGCCAAGGAGATCGCCGCCAAGACCGTCCAGGCCATGATCTCGACCTACGGCTGCCAACCTGAGGAGATCCTCGCCGGACTCGGCCCCGCGATTGGCCCTTGTTGCTTTGATGTGAGCGCGGAGGTGCCCCAAGCGGTGCAAGGGAAACCCTGGGCCGAAGAGGTGCTCAGCACCAGAGAGAACAAGACCTACCTGGACCTTTGGCGCGCCAACGCGCTCCAACTGCAGGAGGTCGGCCTGAGGCAGATTGAGTACTCCTGTTTGTGCACCTCTTGCCTTCTAGAGGAGTTTTACTCCCATCGTGCCGAGAAAGGTCACACCGGGCGCTTTGCAGCGGTCATTGGCCTTTTTCCGTAGAAGCGATCAGTGGTTAGTTCTCAGCGGTCAGCTTTCTTACTGCTTCGCAAGACTGGCCCTGTGGCTCCCGCTACGCCCGATCCAGTCGGGGGAAAGTGGCGGCTAGGGCGAGGCTGAAAGCTGACTACTGATAGCCGAGAACTGATCGCCTTTTTTGGGGAGAGCACGTTATGGCGGATGAGCTAGAGCGTAGCATCGCTGCCAACTTGGAGGGCGTGGAGCGGCGGATCGCGGCGGCTTGCGCGCGCGTGGGGCGTAAGCGCGGTGAGGTGACCTTGGTCGCCGTGAGCAAGACGCGCTCCATTGCCGAGATCCTGGCCGCCTACCGCGCCGGGGTGCGCCATCTGGGCGAGAACCGCGTCGAGGAAGCCGAGGAAAAAGTGCCTGCGCTTCGCGAGAGCTTTGCCGCCGATCCCGTCATCTGGCACATGATCGGCCACGTGCAGAGCCGCAAGGCGAGGGGAGCCGTGGAGTTCTGCGACGTCATTCACTCGGTAGACTCGCTCCATCTGGCAGCCCGCCTGGATCGCTTTGCCGCCGAGATGGGCAAGCAAGTGCCTATCCTTCTGGAGGTCAACGTTTCCGGCGAGGCATCCAAGTATGGCTTCGCTGCTAGTGACCTCATGATGCACGCGGACTTGAGCGGCCAGGTCGAGCAACTGGCTGCGTTGGTCCACCTGCGGGTGGAGGGGTTGATGACTATGGCCCCCATCGTCGCCGATCCCGAGCAGGCCCGCCCCGTGTTTCGGGCGCTCCGGCAATTGCGCGATGAGCTGCGCGACCGATTCACCTTCTCCCCCTGGACCGAGCTTTCTATGGGCATGACCGACGATTTTGAGGTGGCCATCGAAGAGGGGGCCACGATGGTGCGCATCGGGCGGGCCATCTTCGGCCCGGCAAGCTATTAGGTGTCAGTTTTCAGTCATCAGTTATCAGCCAGTCAGTCGGCCAGGATGGTGCGGCTACCTTTCAGGGAGAGACATCATGAAGATGAGCGCGGGTTCTCGGATCGCTTTCGTCGGCGGCGGCGTCATGGCCGAGGCCTTTATCCAGGGGATACTGAAAAAGGGCCTGGCCAGGCCCGAGGAGATCGTCGCCAGCGATCCCCTTGCCGAACGGCGGGCACACCTTTCCACGAAGCTGGGCATTCAGGTCAGCGCCTCCAACCTGGAGGTCATCGCGGGGGCAGAGATCGTCGTCCTGGCGGTGAAACCCCAGGTCTTGGGCAAGGTGCTGCGCGAGCTAGCCGGTCATATTAGCCCTGACATCTTGCTCCTCACCTTTATCGCTGGGGCCAAGATCGAGGCCATCCGCCAGGCGCTGGGAGTAGGGGCCATCGTGCGCATTATGCCCAATACGCCCTGTCAGATCGGCGAGGGCATATCAGTCTGGACCGCCACCCCCGACACATCGGCCCCGCAGCGCGAAAGGGCACGGCAGATCATCGCCGCTTTGGGCGAAGAGGTGTATGTGGAGAATGAGGAGTATCTGGATATGGCCACGGCCCTGAGCGGCTCTGGCCCGGCTTACGTCTTTCTTTTCATCGAGGCGCTGATTGACGCCGGCGTGCACATGGGCCTCTCCAGGGCCGTCAGTGAGAAGCTCGTATTGCAGACGGTGCGCGGCTCGGCGACCTTCGCCCAGTCCAGCGGCCTGCATCCGGCGATTTTGCGCAATATGGTCACCTCGCCCGGCGGCACCACGGCCGAGGCGTTGTATCGGCTGGAGAAGGGGGGCTTGCGGGCTACTGTATCCAGAGCTGTCGCCGCAGCCTATGAGAAGGCCAAACTTCTTGGGGAGCTGAGCAAGAAATGAGGGTACTCTATATCTTTGTCGTCGTACTGGCACGGGCTTTGAACGTGGCCATTCTGGCCCGTGTTCTGCTCTCCTGGATACCCGTAGACCGCAACAACCGTTTTGTCATCATCCTCTACGACATCACTGAGCCGATCCTGGGGCCGATCCGGCGGGTGATGCCCAGCCTGGGCGGCCTCGACCTTTCGCCCATGATCGCTCTCCTCCTGGTTGAGCTGGCCGAGCGCGTGTTGCTCACCCTCCTGGCGCGCGTATAGGATATCGAGGCTAATCTTCTAGCATCTATCCTGCCCATCCTGTTTGTGTGGCCTTTCCCTGAACAGATTGTCATTATCCGCTTGCCCTTCGTTCATCTTCCATTCACCTTATCAGCCCAAGATAGGATCATTGCGGGCTTGAGCGTCCGCAAGGCGAACTAACTTCGGAGGTCGGTGCATGAACAAGAAAACCCTGGGCATTATCGCCGCAGTGTTGGGGATCATCGTGCTTCTGGTGTCACTGCTGGCAAACCAGTTGGGCTTTGGCTCGCCCGGCTTCGGCGTCAAGCAGATCATCGGGACGGTTCTAGGAGCAGTGGTCGCCGTCCTGGGCATCGTGCTAGCAGCACGAACGCGCTGACCAGATATTTAGTCCGCCCGTTCCGACTGGCGCAAGAGGACTCGGAGGGGGCTTGATGGCCCCCTCTAGTTGCTGTCTTGGTAGCCTATGCTCGATGACCACGGATTGCCTACATCGGGCCATTGCTTAGGTCAATGGCCCCCGAGTACATGGGGCAAGTAGATTACCCTGGCCTGACCGCCGGAAGACTTTGCCCACGCCGGCCACCAGTCTTGATCTGGGTTGTTAGTCAATCTAGTCAAGCCTGAGCCGTTGATGCCTACAAGGTAGATCTCCTCCTGCCCATCGCACTGCGAGACGAACGCGAGGCGCTGGCCATCAGAGGACCATGAGACTGGCCACCAGCTATACGTCGGCGATGTCATGAAGGTAGTACGGCCACCCGTTTGAACATCATGTAGGTACAGATCCCAACCCTCTCCATGCTGCACGGCATAGGCTATAGTACGTCCATCTGGGGACCATGTGGGCATCCACTCAACAGCAGACGGGCTATTCGTGAGATTGGTGGGCCCCGTACCATCCATATTGACAATGTAGATGTCGTTCAGCCCCGATCGGTCTGAGTGAAATGCCAACTTGGTGCTGTCTGGCGACCATGACGGGTAACCGCCCACACCGTGGCTCACGTTACGCACGTTAGTGCCATCTGTGTTCATTATACTGGCTACCCTACAGTTTGCCGAAACAGGGTATCAGATGCACAGAAAAAGGCAACTCACAGGCACAACACCTTTCGATGACGTATAGGCCGATGCGATA
>Ga0209609_10001896_pt1 | contig 12059 bp, 8 predicted proteins | sample LakKivw325mmetaG_FD_184136 | JGI IMG/M metagenome (GOLD analysis project Ga0209609, IMG submission 184136) | Anoxic lake water microbial communities from Lake Kivu, Rwanda to study Microbial Dark Matter (Phase II) - Lake Kivu water 325m metaG... | ecosystem: Environmental > Aquatic > Freshwater...
ATACTGTGGCAAAGACCATCTGCCCCGGCTCAAGGTCGGTCACTTTTGTCCCCACACGCTCGACGACGCCGACCTTCTGGTACCCTGGGACCAGCGGAAAAGGCGAGGGATCGCCCTCTCTGAGCGGCGTATCGCCGGCGAGGCGCTCGCCGCGCACGAAGGAGCCTTCGGTGCCGTTGGAAATCCAGGAATGCTGCACTCGCACCACGACCTCTTCGGGGCCTGGATCGGGCACGTCCAGCCTCTGCACCCGCACCACGCGCGGGGCAAGGGCCACAACCGCCTTGGCTTTGATCATCGTCTTTGTCTCCTTCGTTGCGGCCTCTTCCTACAAGGCCCATTCAGTAGGGTGGGCAGTGCTTGGTAAAGCCCTCACGGGCAGGCATTCTACCTGCGTCAGGGGGTGAGGTCAAGAAGCGCGTTATTTGACTTCCGTGCCCCGCTCATTGTATAGTCGCAGGGACGCCCCGGGCATCCTGGATTGGCTCTTGCCTGGGCGTATAATCTATAGAAAGCAGATAATCCCTTGAAACTATACAACGAAGTGAGCAGGCAGCTCGAAGAGTTCCGGCCGCTGAGGGACCCCGTGACGATCTACGTCTGCGGCATCACCCCCTATGATACGACCCACCTGGGGCACGCCTTCACCTACTTGAGCTTTGATGTCCTGATCCGCTACTGGGAATACCTGGGGCACACGGTGCGCTATGTGCAGAATGTCACCGATATTGACGACGACATCATCCGCAAAGGCAAAGAGGTGGGCGAGGATTGGCTGGCCCTGGGCAACCGCTGGACGCGGCACTTTATCGAGGACCTGCGCGCGCTGAACGTCCGCCCGCCCGACGTCTTTCCCCGCGCCACCGAGGTCATCCCGCAGATGTTCCCGGCCATCCAGACGTTGATTGACAGGGGACATGCCTATGTAGTCGGGGGCAACGTCTATTACGAGGTCTCCACGGCCCCCGACTTTGGCCGGGTGAGCGGTCTTTCGCCGGAGCAGTGGCTGCCCGTCGCCAACGAGCGGGGCAACTTTCCCGATGATCCGCACAAGCGCCACCCGCTCGATTTCGTCCTCTGGCAGGCGCAAAAGCCCGGCGAGCCTGCCTGGCGTAGCCCCTGGGGGATGGGACGACCGGGGTGGCATATCGAGTGCACTACGATGGCCCAGGAATATCTGGGGGAGGTGATTGACGTCCACGGCGGCGGCGGCGACCTGGCCTTCCCCCACCACGAGTGCGAGACGGCCCAGACTCGTGGCGTGACGGGCCAAAAGGAGTTCGCCCACTTCTGGCTGCACACGGCCATGGTGCGCTATCAGGGCGAGAAGATGAGCAAGTCGCTGGGCAATCTCATCTGGGCGCGCGATCTTTTGCGCGAGCACAGCGCCGACGCGGTGCGCCTCCTGGTGAACGCCCATCCCTACTACGAGACCTGGGAGTATGACGCCGCGGAGCTTGGCCCGGCTGACGATCTGGCCGCACGGCTGCTGCGCGCGGCCACAGCCCAAGGCGGCAAGGTTCGAGCGCTTGACGCAAGCTCCGTCGTCTCAGCCTTTGAGGCCGCGCTGGACGACAACCTGAACACGCGCGAGGCGCTATCCGCATTGGGGAAGCTGGCGGATGAGATCCTGGCCGCGGTTGCCGAGGGACGCTCAGTGGCTGAGGCGCAGAGGAGCCTACGCAAGTTGGGCGCCGTCTTTGGCCTGCGCTTCGACGGCGACGTGGAGCCGCGCGTCACGCAAGGCTGGGCCGCTCACTATCAGCGCTTTCAGTAGTAGTTAGGGGATGGATCAGCGGAGCGGCTTTTTGGAGGGCATTCCCGCGCGGCGCGGGTAGCCTGCTGGGGTTTTGGCTACTTTGTCGAGTACGACCAGGTAGTGGCTGCCCTGCGCGCCCGGCAGGAGGACCGGCTTAATATCTACCAGCGCCCCTCCCAGCTCAGCGAAAGCCCGTTGGGCCGCGCTGGCCTCAGCCTGAGAGTCTTCCCCTTTTTGGGCTACCATACGCCCGCCTAGCCGGCAGAGGGGCAGGCAATACTCTGCCAGCACCGCCAGATGGGCCACTGCCCTCGCCGTGACCAGGTCGTAACATTCCCGGTGCTCCGGCATCTGCCCCACATCCTCGGCCCTGGCGTGGAGCACCTCAACATCCTCTAGCGCCAGGGCTTCGGCCATGTGCCGGAGGAAAGTGACCTTTTTGCCCGTGGCCTCAACCAGGGTCATTTTGGCCTCCGGGAGCATGATCTTGATGGGAAGGCCCGGAAACCCGGCTCCGCTGCCCACATCGAGGCACCAAAGCCGACGCGATCCAAGCTGCAAGGGAACCGTGTCGGGCACGGTCCCCTTCCGTTGCTCTTGCGGCAGGGCCAGGAGGCAGCTCAGAGAGTCGAGGAAATGCTTGCGCTGAACCTCTTCATACCCGGTTATCGCCGTGAGGTTGAAGCGCCGGTTCCAAGATTCGAGCTCCTGGTAGTAGGTCTCGAATGCAGCCAAATGCTTGGGCCCTAAGGTGAGGCCCAAGGTTTTCGCCCCCTCGCGCAATAGCTCCATCACGTTGGTTCGCAGACACTAGGCATCGGGAAAGATCTTGCCCGGGTTCATGATCCCTTGGGGATCGAGCAGCCCCTTGATCGCCCGCATGACCTCCAGGCTGGCTCCATGTTCTTTGAGCATGAACTGTCGCTTGCCCAGGCCCACGCCATGTTCGCCCGTAGAGGTGCCGCCCGCATCAATGGCGCGCTCGATGATCTCATCGGTGGCGCGCAGGCCGCGAGCAAACTCCTCGGCGTCCTCCTTGCGGACGATCGTCTCCGTGTGCAGGTTGCCATCCCCCGCGTGCCCGAAGGCATAGATCAGCACCCCGCTGCGCTCCGAGACCTCATGCACGAACTCGACCATCTCGCTGAACCTGGAGATGGGCACGCATATATCCCCCGAGATCATCGTCTGCCCGGGATGCGATTGCTTGATGGACTCCCGAGCCTCTTTGCGCGCTGTCCAGAGCTTCTCGCGCGCCTCCGTGGTTGTGGCCACCTGGAAGTCCACACAGTTGCTGTCCTCGCACAGTTCGCGCAGATACTCCAACTGCTCTTCCACGGCCGATTCGCTGCCGTCGAACTCGGCGAACAGCGTAGGGGTCTCGCGTAGCGCAAGTCCCTGCTGCTGATTGGTCACCCGCACCGTCGCCGTGTCGAGCAGCTCGATGGCCGAGGGGGTCAGGCCGGAGCGCACGCAGTCGTAGATGGCGCTGGTCGCATCGCCCAGCTCCTCGAACACCGCCAAGGCGACTCCCACCTTCTCCGGCAGGCCGATCAGGCGCAGAGTGATCTCGCTCACCACGCCCAGCGTGCCCTCTGAGCCGACGAACAGGCTGACCAGGTCGTACCCACTGGATGATTTCCGGGCATTGCTGCCTATGGTGATCACCTCGCCACTGGGCAAGACGACCACCAGCTTGAGCACATAGTCGCGCGTGCCGCCGTACTTGACCGCCCTCATGCCGCTGGAGTTGTTGGCCACCATGCCGCCGATGGTCGCTACGTCCGCGCTGCCCGGCGCTGGCGGGAAATACATTCCCAAGCGGCGCAACTGCGCGTTCAGGTTGTCGTAGACGATCCCCGGCTGCACCACCACCTGCAAGTCGTCTTCGCGGATTTCCAGAATCTTGTCCAGGCGATACATGCCCAGTAGAATCCCACCCCGCACGGGGACCGGGTTGCCTTCCAGGCTGGAGCCGCCGCTCCAGGGCACTACGGGGATCTTGCGCTCATTGGCATAGCGCAGGATGGCCGATATTTGCTCCGTGGTTGAGGGCCAGACGACGACGTCGGGCAGTTGCGGCTCGAACCAGGACTCGTCAATGGAGTGAGCCTCCAGATCCGACCTGCGCACGGAGACGTTCTCCTTGCCGGCGATCGCTTCCAGACGGGCGATGTCACTATCGGTCAACACGCTAGGTAACCTCCTCAGTAGGATTTGGCCTGCTCCGTATCGCGATCCCGCTCTATGCTAGATGGTCTCTCTCTTGGCGCTCTCGTAAGTCCCTGCAGCCTGCTCGTCTCCGGCGGGCTGCAAGACGTCGCGCAGCTTGCTCGTGCCTGTGGAGGGCCCCACGATGCCCTTTTGCTCCAAAAGGTCAATGAGCCTTGCCGCTCGCGTGTAGCCGATGCGCAATTTCCTCTGCAGGAACGACACCGAGGCCCGCTTTTCCTGGCGCACAAGGGCGAGCGCCTCTCGTAAGAGAGGATCCTCATCGGCCTCTTCTTTCTCTGGTCGCATATCGGGCCATAGGGGTTGCTGCACCACCGGCGTCGTGGGTTGAGGCCCGGCCGCGCCGGTTGCTGGGGTGCGCGCCGCGCTGCGCTGTGTCACCTGGTCCGCCCAGAAGGCCACCAGACGGGCTAGCTCCCCATCGGACACGAAGCAGCCCTGAATCCGCGCCACCTTGGGGGAGTCGGGGGCCATGTAGAGCGCATCGCCCCGGCCGAGCAGCTTCTCCGCACCGGGGATGTCCAGGATCACCCGCGAGTCAATCTGTGAGGAGACGGCAAAGCTGATCCGCGCCGGGAAGTTGGCCTTGATCAGCCCAGTAACCACATCCACCGAGGGACGCTGCGTTGCGATGACCAGATGTATGCCGGTGGCGCGGGCCATCTGGGCGATCCGACAGACCGAGCGTTCGACCTCTTCCGGGGCGATCATCATCAGATCGGCCAGCTCGTCAATAAAGACGACGATGAAAGGCATCTTGACATCACCGTTGGCCGTAACCAGCTCGTTATAGGCCTGGATGTTGCGTGCCCCTGCCCTGGCAAAGACCTTGTAGCGCCGGTCCATCTCGCGCGTGACCCAGTTCAGCACGCCCACCACGCGGTCCACCTCGACGACCACCGGGGCAAGCAGGTGGGGGATGCCGTTGTAGTTGGATAGCTCGACGCGCTTGGGGTCAATCATCAGCAGCTTGAGCTCGTCGGGCGTGTTGCGGCAAAGAAGGCAAGCGATGAGCGCGTTAATGCACACGCTCTTGCCCGATCCGGTGGCCCCGGCGATCAACAAGTGGGGCAACTTGCCCAGATCGTCCACCACGGCTTCGCCGGAGACGTCGCGCCCAAAGGCCAGAGCGAGGTTTGATGAGCTGATGGCCCGAAACTGCTCCGATTCCATGACCCCGCGCAGGCCCACGACCGCTGTCTGGCTATTGGGAATCTCTAGCCCCACGATCCCCTTGCCCGGCACGGGGGCCTCGATGCGTATCGGTGAGGCGGCCAGGGCCAGCGCCAGATCGTTAGCCAAAGCCGAGATGCGGCTGACCTTCACCTTGGCCCGCTTCATCTCCCCGTCGCGGTCACGCCGCTCCACATAGCCCGGCTCCAGGCCGAATTGCGTGACCGCCGGGCCGGGGTTCACCTCCACGACCGTGGCGGGGACGCCCAGGCTGCGCAGAGTCTCCTCGATGACGCGCGTCTTTTCGCGAATGTCGGCCACGCTCATCTGGGTCTCTTCGCTCTCGGCCAGCATCTCGCCGAAGTTTGGCAAGGTCCACTGCACAGTTCCGCTGGGGATGTCGGAAGAGATGGGCGTACTGGGGGCCGTAGCCGCGGCCCGTTCTGAGGCCAACGAGGCCGCTGCGGGTTCCTGCTGTTCGGCGGGCGGAGCCTTTGCTGAGGGGACTAGAGATTGGAACGCGGGCAGAGGCGGAGTGTAAAGCTCCGCAGGCGAGTTATTGCGCTTCCAGCGGGGGAGGCGTAACCCCCTCAGCCAACGGACCAGACGGGCCACTAGCTCGGCAAAGTCGGCCATCACCTGCGCGAGGGATACGTTGAGCACCAGGGTCAGCCCGATCCCTACCAGAACGACCAACAACACGATGGCCCCAGCCCAGCTCAAGGCCCCCGACAGCACCCGGCTTAGCCAGCGGCCCATAGTGCCGCCATAGCGCTCGACGGCGACCCCGCCCTCGACCTGGCCAGCAAAGTGGTGCGAGAGCGCCAACCCGGCGATGAACAGGATCAACACGCCTAGAACCCGGTTCTGGGGCAGGTGCAGCGGATGATCCGTGCCCCGGGTGATGACCCATACCCCCAAGACGATCAACCCCACAGGCACGACATAGACGCCCCAGCCGAGGCCGCGGCGAAGGGCATCCAGCCACAAGCCCGTCAGAGTGCCGCGCTCCTTGGACAACAGGCCCAGGAGGGTCAGCAAGGCCACGCTCAACAAGATCAGTCCCACGATCCAGCTTCGCTGGGCGCTTGTCAAAAGCGGCTTGGAGGCCCTGGCCTTCCTGCGACTGCGTGCAGGGCGCCGGCTACGACTCACTCTCTTGGTCATTCGTTCTTCACGCTCGTCTAAACGTGCTCACACTTTGTTTACCACGGGCACGACCACCGGCCGGCGGCCGGTCTCCTCCATCGCGAAGCGCGCGAGAAAGGCCCGCAGGCGCTCGGTGATGTCCGAGCGCGACCCGCCTGAGGCCACGACCTTGGTGATCTCCTGCTTGATGCGCCCCAGCAGGTTCTCGGCCTCGGCCTCGTAGACGAACCCACGGGTGACGATCTGTGGCTCTCCGATGAGGCTGCCCGTGTACTTGTCCAGAGTGACCACGGCGACCAGGAAACCATTCCGCGAGAGGAGCCGACGGTCATCCAGCACGCTCGGCCCCACATCGCCGACGCCATGGCCATCTACAAAGACATGGCCCTCCGAGACGCTATCTACGACGCCGGCGCCATCGGCGTTCACCTCGAACACCTCGCCGGTCTCCATGAGGAATATCCTGCTGGGATCAATGCCGCACTGCTGTGCCAGCTTGCTGTGCAACACCAGATGGCGATACTCCCCATGAATGGGCACAAAGTACTTGGGGCGGATGAGGTTGATCAGCAGCTTGAGCTCTTCCTGGCTGGCATGTCCGGAGACGTGCACGTCGAGCAGCTCATCGTAGAATACGTTCGCCCCCAGGCGGAACAGGTTGTCGAGGGTGCGATTGATCACCTCCTCATTGCCGGGGATGGGGGTTGCCGAGACGATGACGGTATCGCCGGGAACCACGCTAATCGTGCGCGGGTCGCGCTGCCCCATGCGCACCAGGGCTGAAGTAGGCTCGCCCTGGCTGCCGGTGCAAATCAGCGTCACTTGATTGTCGGGCAGTTGTTCCACCTGATCCGCCGAGATGAGCGTGCCCTCTGGCACGTTCAGGTAGCCCATCTCGCGGGCGATGCGCACGTTAGAGACCATGCTCCGCCCGACGATGGCCACACGCCGCCCGTAACGGCGGGCCGTATCGGTCACTTGCTGAATGCGAGAGATGTTCGAGGCGAAAGTGGCCACGATGACGCGCCCTGGCGCCCCGCTAAAGACGCGCGCCAGGGTCTCTCCCAGGACCTGCTCGGAGGGCGTATAGCCGGCCTGTTCCGCATTGGTGCTGTCCGAGAGCAAGAGCAACACCCCCTTGCCACCCAGCTCGGCCAGCTTGGCGAAATCGGTGCGCAGGCCATCTACCGGATTGTGGTCGAACTTGAAGTCTCCAGAGTGGACTATCAGGCCCACTGGCGTGTGAATCCCCAGCCCGACCCCATCGGGGATGCTATGGCTGACGTGGAAGAACTCGATCTCGAAAGGCCCGATAGACAGCTCATCCCCTGGCGCGATCGTGTTCAGCTCCACCCCGTTGATCTTGGACTCGCGCAGCTTCACTTCGATCAGCCCTCGGGTGAGCCGCGTGGAGTAGATCGGGGCCTTGACCTTGGCCAACAGGTAAGGCAATCCACCCACATGGTCTTCGTGCCCGTGGGTGACGATAATGCCCTTGACGCGCTCTGCCCGCTCGAACACATAGCTGAAATCGGGGATCACAATATCTACTCCCAGCATATCGTTCGCCGGGAACATCAGGCCAGCGTCAATGACGAGGATGCTCTCATCGTACTCCAAGACGAGCGTGTTCCGTCCGATCTCCCCTAGACCACCGAGGGGGATGATGCGTAGTCTGTCCTTTGCCACCAAACAGAACCTCCAATATGGACTGCGCGGCATGTCGCGCTCTCACCAGACCATGTTTGCAAAGCAGTAGCCTAGCCCCTTGCGGGCGTCATTTTCTTGAGTGCATGCCATGACGCGATGAAACGGGCACAAGGCTCTAGACTACGACTGTTTGCAGACGCGCCCTAGAACAAGCTGAGCTGCTCTGGGGGGTGCGGCTCGGACTCGACGGCCTCGACCGACTCAAGGTCGGCCAGGATTTGCGGAATCTTGTGCACGTCTTCTTCGATGAGCGTGCGAAACTTGGGCTGGTGCAGCGCCGCCGCCGGGTGAAACATGGGGTAATAGACGATATCCCCCACCTTTTTGGGAATGCCGTGTACGCGCGAGATCGTCACCCCGGAAAAGACCAGTTCCATCGAGAAGCGCCCCAAGGTGACAATGATCTTGGGCTTGATCAAGGCGATCTGCTTGTCAATATAGGGCCGGCACGCGGCAAGCTCATCGGGCTGTGGCTCGCGGTTGTTGGGGGGGCGACACTTGATGACGTTGCAGATGTACACCTCGCGCCGAGAGAGGTTGATGGACGCCAGCAACTCTTCCAGGAATTGCCCTGCCGCGCCGACAAAGGGACGGCCTTGTTGGTCTTCATGAAAGCCGGGGGCTTCGCCGATGAACATGATCTTGGCATCCTCAGGTCCCTCCCCGGGAACAGCTAACGTCCGCCCGCGTGACAGGGGACACAACGTGCACTTGCGCACCGCTCCGTAGAGTTCTCCCAGTTCCGACACGCTGAGCCTCCCGATCTGAGTTCAGGTCAGTACCTATTATCAACCGATTATACTCATATTTTACGCTTTCGTCCAACGCCACAGACGTCGCATTGCGTCGAAAGATGCTCCCATAGGGAGATGCCTCATAGTGTGGCAACTATACCCTGTTCGGTCGGAAAACGGTAAGGCGAAACGCGCTTTTGACTTGCGACGCTGTACTGGCTAAGATAGCTCATTGCGCCTTGCCCTGGGCTATTATGCGCATGAGGGAATGATAAATGGATAAGATCGAATTGGCAATCGTCGGCTGTGGGGGGATGGGTGGGCGGCACCTTTTGGGGCTGAACGAGCTTTGCACCTCAGGGATGTGTAACGTCGAGTTGGTGGCGGCGTGCGACCTGCGCGTGGATAACGCCGAATACCTTGCCGACCAGGCGGAAAAGCTCTTGGGAAGGCGGCCCCTGGTGTTCAAGGATATGGCCGCCATGGTCGCTGCCTTGCCCAACCTCGATGCGGTAGACATCACCACCGATTCCGGCTCCCACCATCGCGTTGCGCCCGCTGCCCTGGAGCTGGGGCTGCATGTGCTCTGTGAAAAGCCGATGGCCCTCACGATTCGCGGCTGCAACCTGATCATCGAGGCCTGGAAGCGTAGCGGCAAGGTGCTCAGCGTGGCAGAGAACTATCGCCGCGACCCCATGAACCGCCTGGTGCGGGCGCTGCTGGACAAAGGAGTCATCGGCCAGCCCTATGCCGTGTTCGACATCGGCGTGGGCGGGGGGAACCAGATCATCATCCTCCCCTGGCGACACTACAAGAACGTGGGCGGAATTCTGATTGATGCCGGCGTGCACAATGCGGACATCCAGCAATACTACCTGGGCGACGTGCGCGAGGTCTACGGCAAGGGCAAGCTCTATGAGCCGATCCGCTACAAGCCTCAGCCCGGCGGGGGCGGCGTCTCGCCCTTCTACGCCCATTGGCAGGCCGAGGTGCCCGACCAAATCCAGGCCACGGCCGAGGACTCTCTCATCTCGCTCTTGACCTTTGAGAGCGGCGTGCTGGGGCAATGGACGATGTTCAACGCCGCGCACGGCGTAGGGTTTGGGCAGCAGGTCATCTACGGGAGCAAGGGATCGCTCAGGCCGGGCGGGTCGCGCAACGGCTCCGGGCCGACGCTATCTATAGATGGCGTGGGTGAGGTGAAGGGCGCTGCCGTTTTGGACCTCGTGCCTGACTTGCGACTGGACGCGATCACCACGCGGCTCTTTGGCGCGGATCGCCTGGCCTCCTATCCGCCGGACTTTCCCGCTGCGGATCGCAGGCTCCTGGCAATCGAGTACCACGAGTTCGCCGAGTGCGTGCTCACGGGCAAAGCGCCGGAGGTGGATGCCTATGTGGGACGCAAGGCGCTGGCCACCGTCTACGCCGCCCTGGAATCGAGCGTGCTCAATCGGCCGGTGACCATCGCCGAGGTCGAGGCGGAGCAAGTCTCGGCCTACCAGGGGGAGATCAACCAGCACCTGCGCATCTGAAGCTGGAACTCACCACAAAGGCCCCAAGACACAAAGGTTTGCCCCGATCTTCCTGATGATTTCCTGGTGTCTTGGTGTCCTGGTGGTCAGGATACCCTTTGCGAAGAGGATCGTATTGCATGGAATATCGGCGTCTGGGTAGGACCGGCCTACAGGTCTCGGTCCTGGGTGTAGGAGGTGGTTATCTTTCAGTCATCGAGCGGGATTTGGGCATTCGCCTCTATGAGCGGGCCTTTGAGCTGGGGATCAACTACTTTGATGGGCGCTACGGGGATAGCAACATCAAGCTCAGCCCCACGCTGAAACGCAACCGCGAGCGCTGCGTCGTGGCCACCAAGACCCGCGAGACGGGCTTGGCCGGGGTGCTACGCCGCGTGGATGAGGAACTGGTGGAGCTACAGACCGACTATGTGGACATCTTTCTCCTGCGCACCTACAGCCACGAGATGCTGAAGGAGCATCTTGCTCCGGGAGGCTCCTTTGAGGGGGCGATCAAGGCGCGGGAGGCGGGCAAGATTCACTTCATCGGTATGGCCACTCACGGAGACTTGAGCGTGCTCGTAGCCGGGATCGAGACTGGCCTGGTGGATGTGGTTATCTTTCCGCTGAACATCGTGCGTCGGGAGGCGCTGGAGACCCTGATCCCCGTGGCCCAAAAGTGGGATGTGGGCCTGGTGGTGATGAAGCCCCTCTCGGTGGGCATGATCCCCGCAGAGGTGGGGCTTCCCTGGCTGATGAACCAGCCCATTCACACCATGGTGCCCGGGATGAGCTCGCTGGAGCACGTAGAGCGCGATGTGGCCTGTGTCGAGCGTAACCCCGTGGCCTTATCTCCCCAGGAAGAGGCCGAGGTGGAACGCTGGCGGCAGAAGCTGGATAACCAGGTGTGCCGCATCTGCGACGATATTTGTCAACCCTGCGAGGGGGGGCTGCCCATCTCCTGGATGATCCACCATGATGTCTGGTACAATCACTACCTGAACATGGGCTTGCAGGCTTTCCTGGATTACCCCTGGGAGCGGGCGGCCCGAAAGGGTTTAGAGCAGCACTTTAGCAGGCGGCTGGCAGCGGCCCAAAAGTGCACCCGCTGTGGGCTGTGTGAGGAGCGCTGTCCCTATCATCTCAAGATCCTCGACAAGATAGAGCAGTTCCTGGACGACCATCCGCCGCTCATTGCCGCCCTCAAAGAGCGCGGTTGGGCCTCGGAGCCTGTTGAAGAGGAGGTCTTTTAATGGCGCGCATTGACATCCCGCTGATTGATTGTCACACCCACATCGGGCACCTCCCCGGCGCACTGCACGATGCCTTCACCGCCGAGGACTTGGTCTACATCGCGGAGCACGAGGGCGTGGCCTTTATGCTCGTTTCCTCCGCCTCGACAAGCACCATCAGCCAGACCTTCGGCACGGATGAAGCCATCGCCATGGTCGAACAGTATGGGGACCGTCTGGGGGGGATGCTCTGGATCAACCCTCGCGACCCTGCCTGGCGGAGCGATGTCGAGCGAGCCGCGCGCCACGGGTTCTACGGGATCAAGATTCACCCTGTCTTGGATCATTACGCCGTGGAGCGCGAGGCGCTGGACGAGGTCTTTCAATGCGCCCGCGAGCATCATTGGCCCATCCTCACCCACGCCGACGCGGATGGGACGACGATGTCAGCAGCCCGTTATGAGCCGCTGATCGTGGCCTATCCTGAGGTCGTCCTGATCCTGGCACACCTGCGGCTGGAGGCTATCCCCCTGGCCAAGCGCTATGAGAACGTCTACCT
>Ga0209609_10001897_pt1 | contig 12053 bp, 11 predicted proteins | sample LakKivw325mmetaG_FD_184136 | JGI IMG/M metagenome (GOLD analysis project Ga0209609, IMG submission 184136) | Anoxic lake water microbial communities from Lake Kivu, Rwanda to study Microbial Dark Matter (Phase II) - Lake Kivu water 325m metaG... | ecosystem: Environmental > Aquatic > Freshwater...
GTGGCTGGGACCGATGAGGCGATTGCCGATTTTGATGTCCATGGTTGCTCCTAGCGTAGTAACGACTTAAGTCGTTACTACCTGTGCATAACTCCGCATCTTCTGTGGATAACCCTGTGCGTATTGTGAATAAAACTTTACCAGACCGGTGGAAACGCGGGGAATATCACTCTTCAGATCCGTGGATAACTTGTGGATAGACAATCGCAGGTTGTGGGAACGCTGGGCTTTCAGGCCGGATTCTTCGACAGAGATGGGGATAACAAGCCTCTCGTCAAAACCAAACTGCCGTGCCAAGCGAACCCCAAAATCGTACTTTGTCAGCGCTTCAGACCCGACGACATGGTATAGTCCCGATAGGCCTCTTTCCAGCATCCGGAGTAGTGTTTCGGCCAGATCGCCGACGAACAGCGGGCAGAACCAGATATCGGTGAAACCGTTGCACTGCCTGCCCATGCTCAGGTTGTTGAAGAAAAATTCGGACAGGCTGCGCTTGCCATTCAGGCTCCAGCCGAAGAAGTTGACTCGGGCAATAATGGCATCTGGATTGGTCAAAAGCACATTTTGTTCGCCTGCCAGTTTGGTGGCAGAGTAAACACCGGTTGGATTGGGCAAGTCGGATTCGGCGTAGACCCCATCCTTCGTTCCATCGAACACGGAGTCGGTGGAGATGTGCACGAGGCGGATACCGCGCCTTGCACACGCGGCTGCCATTTCACCGGGCAGGTCGGCGTTCAAGCGGCGCGCCAGGCCCGGGTCGGCCTCGCAGGCCTCCAGGTCTGCTAGCGCGGCGCAATGGATCAGCCAATTGGACCGCGCCGCGTCCAGGATGCGGCCAACTGCGCCCGGTTCCAGCAGATCAGCGCAGACCAGCTCGAACGGCACGCCAGTCAACTTGCTGCGATCCACACCGATGACAGTGTGTTCCTGGCTCGCTGAAAGCGCCAGGTTCAGTCCCAACAGCCCACTTGCTCCGGTAATCAAAAGTCGCGGCATCTATCTCTCACTGAACACTGGATACTGGATACTGGATACTGGACACTGTCCACTGATCACTGACCGTTTGCATATGCTTCCTCGACCGGCGCGATGATTTCTTGGATGCTCGCCAGATCAAGCCATTGGAGGTTGGTATCGCTGGCATAGCGGAAACCATCAGGCAGGGGCTTGCCTCTGGATTTCCAATCGTAGACGAACCACATCGCCTCAGCCGGCTGGACGACGAACATGTCGCCCAGCTCGATGGTCGTGCGCGCCTCGTCTTCCGAGATGAGCACCTCGTGCAGTTTCTCGCCGGGGCGGATGCCGATGATTTCGATTTTCGACTGCGGCGCGATGGCTTGCGCCAGGTCAGTCACCTTCATGCTGGGGATCTTCGGCACGAAAACCTCGCCACCATGCATCTGTTCGATGCAGCGAATGACGAAGTGGACGCCCTGTTCCAGCGAAAGCCAGAAGCGCGTCATGCGCTCGTCGGTGATGGTCAGCTTGCCGCTTGTCCGCTGCTGGATGAAGACGGGGACGACGCTGCCGCGGCTGCCGACCACATTCCCATAGCGGACGCACGAGAAGCGGGTGGCTGTACCCGCTGCGTAAGCGTTACTCTGGACGACCAGTTTCTCGGCGGCCAGTTTCGTCGCGCCGTACAGGTTGACTGGGCTGACGGCCTTGTCTGTGCTGATGAACATCACTTTCTCCACACCGGAATCAAGCGCGGCTTCGATGACGTTACTGGTGCCCATGATGTTGGTCTTGATGGCCTCCATCGGGTTGTACTCGCAGGCCGGCACCTGCTTGAGCGCCGCGGCGTGGACAACGATATTCACGCCGTGCATGGCGCGGCGCAGGCGTTCCTGGTCGCGCACGTCGCCGATAAAGTAGCGCAGGGACGGATGGTCGAAGCCAGCGGCGCGCATTTCGTGTTGCTTCAACTCGTCGCGGCTGTAAACGATGAGCTTCTTCGGGTGAAATTCTTTCAGCATGATCTCGACGAATTTCTTGCCGAAGGATCCCGTCCCGCCAGTGACGAGGATTATCTTATCTTTCCAGTTCATAATCACTCCATGCTTGGGAGGGCGGGATTCAATCGCCAATCTGCTTCCAATCTATCGGCTCTCCAACCATGTAGCGGAAAGTGTGGCCGAATAGCGACTGGCCTTCGTCCCCAAGCACACGCGCCAGAGGCCAGATTTCGAAGTCTTTCCAGAATTTGACAACCCGCCAGGGAAATGGGCGCGGGTATTCAAAGAAGAAGCGATAAGCATAATTCCAGGCCATCTCAATTTGCTCATTCGTCAGACGGGATACAGTTGGATTGGCGAGGATGTGATCGAGCATTTCGAAGTATTCGTCCCAGGTGTTTGGATCGAATGTGAAGCAGCGTTTCCGATAATGGGTATTGCCAGCGACGATGACGGGGATTCCGTCCATTGCCATCTCTAAACCGGCGGTGGTCGTGTAAACCAACCCCAACGCGGTGAGTTTCATAATGTCATAAGTATTGACTTTCTCCAGCGGCCCAACCAAGTGGATATTCTCTGGTAATCGTGGGAGAAGGTCGTTGACCATAGTAACAACCGAGAAACCTTTAGAATATCTCTCACCCGGGTGAACACGTATCACTAACTGAACCTCTGGATGAGTAGAAAAGTACCGAACAGTTTGCGTGATCCACCCACTCATACTGCTGCTGAAAACATTGCGTTCCAAAGTCAGGCTGTCGCCGATTACGTTGGTCGCGAGCAGGACGACTGGGCGATTATCTAACCCAAGCGCGGCGCGCGTCTGTTCGACGTCCCCAGCCGGGACATCCTGCCAGAGACGGTCGGACATCTTGAAGGTGCGCGCGCCTCGCCTGGCATTTTCCAAGCCCTCGACTTCCCGGCGTTGTTCGACGGTCAGCGGCAAATGACCGCGAGCCTGCCAGAGCAGGTCCGTATTTTGGCGCACAACCTCATCGTTCTGCGCCAGCCAAATCTGGCCTCGATCCTCGCTGAACTCGTAGGTGACAGTCGGAACATCTAGGTAGCGGGCTGTACGGTAGGCCGCGCCGAATTCCACGTTGGCGCCGTTCGGAATGAGGGCTACTTCTACGGGATTAGAACGCAGCCATGCCAATACTGCTCGCGCGGCAAGGCCGTTGCTCTCTTGGCGCAGGCGATAAAAATCGCAATCCCCGTCGACTTCTTCGCTCTCGAACGTGTATTGTGTGTCATGAACCGAGATCGAATTAATCGCCTCTTCTAATTCCATTGGCAGCTTTTTTTCCGGATGTACGCGTAACAAATTTACTATCTCGATGAAAGACTCGGCAGGTTTTAGTATATCTTGGGAGTATGAGGATTGGCGGTTGATTTCCAATAGACCAAACCGCCTGCGCCAGTCAGGAAGGGGCAGGTAAAGAAGCGTGACCTTATGCCCCAAACCAGCCAACGCCAACCCCAGGATTGTTGAGTGCATGATCCAGTAATGCAAGGTGGCGAAAATAAGAACTCGCTTCCCCTCACGAGAGGCTTCGACAAAAGGTCTCACTTGTTCACAGGCTTGCAGCAATACTTCATGGAGCTTATCAAGGTTATAGCGTTTCGTAACGATACGGGACTTTGATCTCAATAGCCCAATAGCATTCATGCTCATGGGCAAATTATCCACCAATCTCTTAAGCGAGGCTTTCCCGAGCATCACGAAACTACCTCGATCTTCCATTCCAGGCGCGGACGGATGACGCCCTGACGCGATTCGGACCATTGCATCCCAGGCGCACCGGCAACGTCCACGTTGAAGTCGAGCGCCTGTTCGTCCTCGAAGTAACGCTTGATGTGATATGAGCTGGCGTTGACGCCCAGCGAGTAGCGTCCCTGGTTGAGCGTGTCGGCTGGGATGAGACATTTGCTGAGGTAATGGCCGGCCGGGCGGCTGGTGTGCTTTTCGAAAAGCGCCGGATCGTCGGTGTCGAACGAGGTGAATACTGCCTCGCCGCGTGTCGTGTTCAGGTAGAAGCCCACCCGCAGACCGGTCAGCGGCGCGCCGAGACTGTATTCCATCTCGATCGTGCAAGGTTCGGTGGAGCGGACCGTGTCCACTACTTGCCCGCGAACGTCGCGCAGCCGCAGCGCGATCGGGCGGAAGGGCGCGGCTCCAACCGGCACCTCGTCCAGATCCCAGAAGCGTTCACCAGCTTTGGCGTGTCCTGCAGAGAGATAGTAGTCCACCGCCTCGGATGAAGGGGCGCGCAGCACCAGTTTCCCTTTTTCCAGGACGATGGTCTCCTGAGTCAGGCGCAGGATGGCAGACATGTTGTGGCTGACGAACAGCACCGTGCGCCCCTGTTGAGCCACGTCACCCATCTTGCCCAGGCACTTGCGCTGGAATTCGGCGTCGCCGACAGCCAGCACTTCGTCCACGACCAGGATTTCCGGTTCGAGATGCGCGGCCACGGCAAAGGCCAGGCGCAGGTACATGCCGCTAGAATAGCGCTTAACTGGCGTGTCAATGAATTGCTCCACCTCCGAGAATGCGATGATCTCATCGAACTTGCGCTCGATCTCAGCCCGCTTCATGCCCAGAACGGCGCCGTTCAGGTAGATGTTCTCGCGGCCGGTCAATTCGGGATGGAAGCCGGTGCCGACCTCGAGCAGCGACCCCACCCGGCCGCGGATCTGAACCATACCCTCGGTCGGGTCAGTGATGCGCGAGAGGACCTTGAGCAAGGTACTCTTGCCAGCCCCATTGCGGCCGATGACACCCAAAACCTGCCCTCGTCTTACCTCGAACGAAACATCTCTCAGTGCCCAAACCTCGTTCATGGCTTCTTTGCCGGAGCCATTATTCGAGCGCCGCGTTAGGCGAGTCGTCACCTGAGTGCCCCATTCCATCAACTGGTCGCGCAAGGTATCGTGGCGCCGGGTCAGCGCGCCGATGCGATAGCGTTTACTCAGATTCTCAGCGCAAATGGCAATTTCATTCATGAAGATTACCTAGACAATGTCCGCGAACGTCCGTTCCATTCGCTTAAAGAAGTAAAGGCCAGAGACTAACAGCACCAGCACTACAGTCGTCGAAACGGCCAGCGAAGCATCTGGAGCCTGGGTACCGAGCAGCGCCCATCGAAAGCCCTGGATAACACCAGCCATCGGGTTGAGAGCGAACACCAACTGCCATTTGGCGCTCGGAATGATGCTGGAGGAATACACCACCGGCGAAGCATAGAACCAGGCCTGAACGATGAATGGGATCATGTGCTGCACATCGCGATATTGGACGTTGAGCGCCGAGAGCCACAGTCCCACGGCCAGGGCAGTCAGCAGGGCCAGGATCACCAACAGCGGCAGCCAGAGCACGTTCAGGGTAAGTTGCAGATGATAGTAAAGCATCAATCCAAGCAAAACCAGAAAGGCCAGGCAAAAATCTATTAGCCCGGCAGCCACCGCCGAGAAGGGGATCACCAGTCTCGGAAAGTAAACTTTGGTGATCAGATTGGAGTTACCAACCAGGCTGGTGCCGGCACGCTGCAACGCGCTGGCGAAGAGCTGCCAGGGCAAGAGCGCCACGAAGCTGAATACCGGATATGGTATGCCGTTATCAGTTGGCACTTTGAGTAGGTAGCCCATGATGACACTGAAGATGACCATGGTCAGCAGCGGCTGTAAGATAGCCCAGGCTACACCCAGGAAAGCCTGCTTGTAGCGCACCTTGATGTCGCGCCAGGTCAGGAAATAAACCAGTTCGCGATAGATCCACAGGTCGCGCAGGTTCAGCGCTGTCCAACCGCGCGCCGGGCGGAGGATCAGCGTGGAGGGTTCGCTTTTTACAGCCAGGTTGCGTTGAGTCTTTGGTTCGTTCACTGTTTTTCAGCACTTCACGAAGAGGCTCTGTAGTAGTGGCGACTTTAGTCGCTGCTTGGGCGAAACGACTGCCTGCCCTGGCGGGCTAGGCCAGGGAAGTCGTCACTACTTTGTCATCTTCTGTTTCGATCTATACCACTCGATTGTCCGCCGCAAGCCATCCTCGAAAGATACGGCGGCGCGGAAGCCAAAGGTTTTTTCGGCGCGGCTCACGTCCAAGCCGCGGCGCGGCTGCCCGTTGGGCTTGCTCGTGTCCCAGACCAGTTTGCCGTTGAAGCCGGTCAGGCGGGCGATCGTTTCGGCCAGGTCCTTGATCGAGATCTCGAAGCCGGAGCCCAGGTTGATCGGGTCGGAGCCGTCGTACTTTTCGGTCGCCAGCAGGATACCTTCGGCGGCATCCTCCACGTACAGGAACTCGCGCGTCGGCGAGCCGTCGCCCCAGACGACGATCTCCCGGTCGCCGCGCTCCTCGGCTTCCAGGCACTTGCGGATTAGGGCCGGAATGACGTGCGAGGATTTCAAATCGAAGTTGTCGCCCGGCCCATACAGATTCACGGGCAAGAGAAAAATAGCGTTGAATCCATACTGCTGGCGATACGCCTGCGCCTGGACGAGCAGCATCTTCTTCGCCAGGCCATAGGGCGCGTTGGTCTCCTCGGGGTAGCCATTCCACAGGTTGTCCTCGCGGAAGGGCACCGGAGTGAACTTCGGGTAGGCGCACACCGTCCCCAGGGCGACGAACTTGCCGACCCCGCGCTGCCAGGCCTGGTGCATCAACTCCACGCCCATCATCAGATTGTCGTAGAAGAATTCTGCAGGATGCGCGCGGTTTGCGCCAATGCCACCTACGCGCGCGGCTAGATGAATAATAATCAGGTTCGAAGGCTCGAAAGCTGACAGGTCTGACGGTTTAAAGCTGGCAGGTTGAAGGTGGGCAGGGCGCTTATCGGGTGGGAGCACGGACTCGTCCAGCAGACGAAGGATGTCGTCGCGGTTCACCAAATTGTAATATTCGATGCGCGGGATCAAAATGTCCGCCGCGCCGCGTTGGATTAGTTTCTTGATGATGAAAGAGCCGAGGAACCCGGCGCCGCCGGTCACGATGAATCTTTTACTCCGCCAGAAGTTATGTACCATTTTATTCTCCAGCCATGTGCAAAAGCACCTTGAGGCCGCTCACCTCCAGCATTGGCACCTTACCATCTGGTTCGATGGTGATGTGCTGCTCAAGGCAGGTCAGTTTGCAGATATCGGCTACGTCACCTTCACCGACCAGGCGCACGCGCTCGAAGCCGGCCTGGCACACGCGCTCCAGGTGTTCCCGAACGCGCTGGCGCGTCCGCCGGTACAGGTTGAATTGCTGCTCGATGTAGTCCACCGTCAGACGGGCGCGCAGGGCGAGCCCCTCCGGTGTAATGATGTAGCGCAGTTTCTTTCGTTCAGCGCGCTTGATCTTGACGTAGCCTTTTTCGATCAGTCTCTTGATGTGCCAGTTGACTGTCCCGACCGCCACGCCTAATTGGGTAGCAAGCGAGGCCTGGGTCACGTCAGGGTCGCGCTCGATGGTCTCGAGCAGGGCAAGTTCACGGGCGGTGTCGGGAGAGGTGTCCATATGTATTCCAAAATTCAACAGTTGAATTATAACCACATTCAGAAATGGGTCAAGGGCGAACTTGGTGCAGAAAACGGCTCCACCAATTGCTAGGTTCCCCCACTGGACTCTTCGCTCTCCAGTTTTATCGAGCCCGTCAATGCCCGTGACAGCCAGATTGCCCCAGGAATTGTCGTGAGAACCATTAAAAAGCGAGTGATCAGTGCAAGCGTGGAGGCCTGTTCGAGGGTCGCTCCAAGCGCGACATATAGCGTGGTATAGGCCACTTCGCGCAAACCGTAACCGTTGACAGAGATCGGCAGTAGGGATAGAAAATAGGTCACCGTTTGTACTCCGATAACTTGCCAGAAGGTAACGCTCAGGCCAAGTTGATGGGCCAGCACGTAAGTTGCAGACATCGGGAGCAGGTTCGACGGCCAGGCTGCCAAAAAGGCATACACGAACGCCCATGGGCGTGAGGCCCAGGTTTGGAGAGCCGTCACCAACTTGGGAAAGTAACGTTCAAAATACTTTTGCAGGCCGACCGGCACAGATGCTACCCCGCCTGAGAACAACTCCCTCAAAGACGCCCCAAATACAATCAGTGGTGCGGGCAGCAGACAGGCCATGGCGGCCATATTGATCATGCGATCGAGAACCACCGAGCCAATAGAGATGGTTTTTCGGCCGCTATAGGTATGCACCGCCAACATGCGGAATCCATCGCCGCCGATAGTTGACGGCAGGAAGTTCGAGGCGAAGCCCGCCGCCCAATTCAAGCTGAAGGCCTGCCAGAAGGTGATCTTGACCTGCTGCGCCCACAGCAGCGCGCACCAGCGCAGCGTGTTGAACCCATAAGAAAGCAGGTACAGCAGAGGGGCGAGTAAAATGACCCAGAAAGCAATCCCCGCGGTCTTTTCCAGGACTATTTCCCACTTTTGACGGGAGAGCAGCCAGACAAACAATGCCGTGCTGACCAGCGTCCCGCCCCAGCGCAGGACCGTTGCCAACGTTTTCGTTGCCTTTGGGGATAAATGTTTCTTGGACACAAACAGTCATTATCCTTCTAACCACACAGACAGATCACGCCGAATAATCACAGCCAGTTTCTCGATATCCGGCCTAAAATGCTCCAATAATCGCGCCCGCAGAGTCGCATCCATGGCAGGACGGGGTTTGCGAGCCGTATTCAAACGCTCTAAGCGGTTATAAACGATAGAAACATTCTTCATGAAATCGGCGCCAAGTATAGATACGAGCTTCATAAAAACTCGATAAACAGGCTGAGGCGGATGAAATAAACGCGCTAGAAACGCAAATCGGTTCTCGAAACTTGCATTGACCGGTAGAAATTTCTCCCGACCGTCCGACGGAACTCCGAGGAAAGCAAGGGTGTCTTCGTATACATCTCGTGGATTGGCTTTGAAATCGTCGAACAAAAACATCTTGACCTGCTCCCTCGGAAAAATGCCGAGTAATTTCTCGACATACTTACCAAACTGCCCCAACTCACCGTAAAGCAATAGCTCCACCTGGCGGGCGCACTTGGGAATACATTGTCCATTCTTCCGCAACGCCTGCAGCTCCCAGGCTTTCGCTAGATCAGGCTCATCTTCGCGTAAGAGGCTGAGATTCAATTGATGATAAGACTCTACAAAATCCACAGGATGCCGTAAGGTCAGGATCACTTTCGCCGCCGGGTCGTAGGCGCGCATCTTTTGGAAAGCCACTTTCGAGAACAGATAGAATGGCGAGGCCTCTCCCACTGCCAGGTGCCGGTCGCTAGCCTTGGCGAAAACTTTGTGATAGTCCTCGATGGATCGGAAAGCTATTTTCTGTACGTTGGGAAAGTCGGTGGCAAAATAGTTCAATTCCTTTACTTCCGACATAAAAATACGCGGGTGCATGGAGAGATAGGTATAAAGCGCTGTGGTGCCGCAACGCGGCGCGCCTGAGACGAAAAAATTCGGACGTTTCATAGCCCTTTGGCCTTTCTGCAAGGGGATTTCACATTCACTCTTTCTTTGATGGGCTAAATTTTTTGCGCCAATACGGTAATGTTGCGAGCGTGGTCTATTTCGACAAAGCGGCCAGACTTTACCAACTCTTCGATTAATTGCCTCGGCCCAAGATCGGGATTTTGAGAATCGTCGAACGCGATCACTGCGTTTTTCGCTAAGTGAGGAAACCAGCATTCGAAATCCCTTTTCACACCATCATACGAATGGTCGCCATCAATCCACAGCAGACCCACTTTCTTATTCCAGTTGGGCGCGACGATTTCACTGCTCAAGTTAACAAGCCTGACCATGTGATAACTGCTGGTATCGAGCATACACTGGTAAAAAGCACCGCGGTCGGCAGATCCGAATTTTCCTCCCAAAACGCCTGTGTAACTTTCGTGTGGCTCAATGGCATAAACGGGGAGTTTGTTCCCATCCATGGAGCCGCGGCTCAACATTGTGGTTGAACGACCCCGATATGAACCGACCTCGATGATGCACTCGCCTTGGGCTTGTTTCGCGAGGTTATAGAGTAACACAGCCTCATCGAAGTTGATCATCCCTTCTGTCTTGTCGAAATAGTGTTTCAGCTCAGGATTCTTTTCTACAGCATCGAACGCATCACTTCTGATAATCCACTGTAATATTTGGTTTAGTACTCTTTTGATCAGCTTTTTGCACATAGGATATTCTTCTCGACACGTTCCTCCCGGCAGCAGGTGTGGGTCACGTTTCAAACATGACCTCCTGGAAGGTCGCTTCGTAAGCATTCACTACCCTCGAAAGGTCGAAACGCTCCGCCATCGAGCGGCTTTTTAGACGAGCATTCAAAAGCGCGCTTTTATCCGCCAGCAGCGCACGCAAAACCTCCTGCAACCCCGCCGGATTATCGGGCGGGCAGAGAAAACCATTTTCCCCTTGCTCCACAAGATCCACAAAACCGCCGACGTGGTTGGCGACGATTGCCAATCCCATGGCCAATGCTTGCACGCCGACCACCGGTAGTCCCTCCGAGAGCGAGGGCATAAACAAGATGTCGCTCTTCGAGAAATGCGCCATCACCTCTTCGGGCGTCACCCAGCCTAGGAGCGTGAAGCGCGCTTCCAGGCTGTGCCTGGCAATGGCTTGCCGCACATTATCCATCAGGGGGCCATCGCCAAGCATGACGCAGCGCCATTCTAAATCCTTCAATTCAGCCAACACTGCAATGACCTGCAAGGGATTCTTCTGTGGCATGAATCGCCCGGCGAAGATGATGGTTGGCGGATTTTGTACCACGATCTGCTCCGCTTGCAGGCTTTGCAGGTCGACGCCATTCGGGATGACACGAATATCTACCGGATAATGCTGCAAGGCCAGTTGACGGGTGAACTCACTGACGGCGATCACACGCCGCGCCGCCTTCCAGATCGGTGGCGTGAAGGGATACACCCAATGGAACCAGTCGCCGGTCTTTTCCGGGACGCCGCCGGGAACGTCGCCGAGGTGGGCGGTCAGCACGTACGGGACCCGCGTCAGGCGCGACAATGCCCAAGCCAATGCACCGGCCGGAACGGCAAAGTGGACGTGGATCGCGTCGGGGTGCCAGCGGCGGATTAAACGGTAGCCAGCCAAAAGTCCGATGAGAACGTAAGCGGCCATAGTCCCCATGTCAGCCTTGTAAGATTGTCGTCGCAATGAAGGGATGCGGATCACCTGTACGCCATCCACATTTTCCTGACGTGGCAGGCCTTTCAGGTGAGCAGTCAATACGGTGACTTCATGGCCGCGCTTCACTAGACCCTGGCTGATGTCTTGCGCCGCCCTTCCGCCGCCCCCGCCAACTGGCGGAAATTCGTGAACTAGAACCAGAATGCGCATGGGGCTAACGATTTTCCGGGGGCGGGTTGATCACCTCCCGCACCGTGTACGTCGGTTTGTGCTGGGATTCGTGGTACGTGCGTACTAATAGCTCGGCGATCAGTCCCATCAGAATGGATTGAAAGCCTAGGATGAAGAACATGACGCTCATCTGGAAGAACGGCGAGGCGAGCACTGAGATGTTGAAAAAGACGCGTCGGATCATCAAGACCAATAGCGTCAGTGTACTGATAAGCATCAACCCGATGCCGGTCCCGCCGAACAGGTAGATGGGCTTGGCGGCATAGCTGAGCAAGAACTTGACTGTGAACAAATCGAGCAGGACTTTTACGGTGCGTTCCAAACCATAGTTGGCTTTGCCGTACTTGCGCGGGTAGTGGCGGACGGGAACCTCAGTAATCCTCGCGCCGACCGCATGGGCATAGACCGGGATGAAGCGGTGCATCTCGCCGTAGAGCCGGAATCCGCTGAGCACGTCGCGGCGGTAGGCTTTGAGCGTGCAGCCGTAATCGTGCAGGTGGACGCCGGTGACCCACGAGATCAACCCGTTGGCCAGGTGCGAGGGCAGGTTACGGGTAAGGGCGTTGTCCTTGCGCTCCCTGCGCCAGCCGCTGACCAGGTCGTAACCCTCCTCCAGTTTTGCCAGCAGCATCGGAATGTCGGCCGGGTCATTTTGCATATCCGCGTCAAGCAAGACGATGATCTCGCCCTGGGCGTGGTCAATGCCAGCGGCGATGGCGGCCGTCTGCCCAATGT
>Ga0209609_10001898_pt1 | contig 12047 bp, 10 predicted proteins | sample LakKivw325mmetaG_FD_184136 | JGI IMG/M metagenome (GOLD analysis project Ga0209609, IMG submission 184136) | Anoxic lake water microbial communities from Lake Kivu, Rwanda to study Microbial Dark Matter (Phase II) - Lake Kivu water 325m metaG... | ecosystem: Environmental > Aquatic > Freshwater...
GAGGCGGCGGGTGCCGGGGATAATTGAGAGTTCGCAGGTCGCGCCGACTGTCGCGGAGAACAGGTGGCCGCCGAAGGCGGCGAACTTCGGGCCGGTGATGACCGCGTGCAGGTGGCAGATGGGGTTGTTGCCGTCCCAGGCGATGTTGCCCGTGACGCTGGCGAGTTCATAGTCGCCCCGAAACAGCCGTTTGCGGTAAGCGCTCTTCTTGAAGTCAAAGTATCCGAGCAGCACGTCCTCGGCCGCGCCCAGCCCGACCACGAAACCGGACCTCAAGCGCCGGGACCGGACGAACCCGGTAAGCGTCGCCTGGATTTCCTCGCCGTGCGCGAGCCGCAACTGGTAATACGGGCCGTTCTTTACCGCTTTCACAGTTCCTCTTCCTCCGGCAAGGTGAAGTCACCTTCCGCCGGCGGCTCAGGCATTTCCTCCCGCGTCCTCGCTCCGCCCCTCGGCCCCTTGGACCCTAGACCCCTTGGACCCTTTTTCTGCTCTTTCTTCACATACTTGCACTTCGGATATCCGGAGCAGGCGATGAACTTGCCGAACCGGCTGGTGCGCTCGACCATCTGGCTGCCGCACTGCGGGCATTTCTCACCAAGCAGCTTGGGCGCGGGCTTTTTGGCCCTGACCATGAACTTGCACTCAGGATAGCCCGGGCAGGCGGTGAATGCCCCGAACCGGCCCCGCTTCTCGACCAGCGGCTTGCCGCACTGCGGGCACTGGTCACCGGGTTTCAGGTCCGGCTGGGCGTCGCGCTTGACGTACTTGCAGTCCGGGTATCCGGAGCAGGCGGTGAACGGCCCGAACCGGCTGGTGCGAACGACCAGCGGCCGGCCGCACTGCGGGCACTTCTCTTCGAGCAGCTTGGCCGGCTCCTTCTTATCCTTCTTGATGTACTTGCAGTCCGGGTATCCGGAGCAGGCGACGAACTTGCCGAACCGGCCCCAGCGCTCGGTCAACTGCTTGCCGCATTCCGGGCACTTCTCGTCCAGCAGTTTCTGCAGCCCCTGCTTCAGCTCGGGCGCGTCCTGTTCGAGCTTGTCCAGGTCCTCTTTCAGCGGCTGATACAGCCGGTCCACGACCTCCTGCCACTTTTCCTTGCCTTCTTCCACCATATCCAGCTCCTCCTCCAGTCCGCGGGTAAACCCGATTTCAAAGACGTTGGCGAACCTTGGTATCAACAGGTCGTTCACCACCATGCCGATTTCGGTCGGCCAGAGCTTGCCTTCCTTGCGCTCGACGTACTTGCGGTCGAACAGCGTCGAGACGATGGTCGCGTAGGTCGAGGGCCGGCCGATGCCGTTGTATTCGAGCTTCTTGATGAGGCTCGCCTCGGTGTAGCGCGGCGGCGGTTGGGTGAACTTCTGCTCAGGGTTGAACGCGGCGAGCTTCAAGGGCTCGCCTTCTCGAAGCGCGGGCAGCGCCCGTTCCTTTTCCCGGTCGCCGTACATCAACTCGAATCCGTCGAACTCGCACTTGACCGCGTCGGCCCGGAACTCGTATGCGCCGCCCGCGACCACGACCTCGGTCGCGCCGTACGCCGAGTCGGCCATCTGGCTGGCCACGAACCTGCGGTACACGAGGTCGTACAGCCGGAACTGGTCCCGGTTCAAGTACTCCTTGACCGAGTCCGGCGTGCGCTGGATACCGGTCGGCCGGATTGCCTCGTGCGCGCCCTGGGCTGACTTGCGTTCCTTGTACGTGCGCGGCTGGTCCGGCAGGTACTTCTCGCCCATGGTCTGGGCGATGAACTCGCGCGTGTGCTCGACGACTTCGGCCGCGACGCGCACCGAGTCGGTCCTCGGATAGGTCAAGAGACCCACCGGCTCGCCCTTGACCTCGATGCCTTCGAACAACTGCTGGGCGAGCTGCATCGTCCGGCGCGCGGGCAGGCCCAGCTTCTGGGCTGCGTCCTGCTGCATCGTCGCGGTGGTGAACGGCGGCAGGGGCTTTCGGTGCTTGGTACGCTCCCGGACCTGGCTGACCGCGAACGCCGCCCGCTGGCACGCGGCCTTGACTTCTTCCATCGCCGCCTGGCTTTCAACCTTCGCCTCGTTGCCCCTGATTCTTGCCAGCACCGTCTCGAACGTCTTGCCGTCGGCCTTCGCGAATACCGCCTTGATGGTCCAGTATTCCTTGGGCTTGAAGGTCGCAATCTCCCGCTCGCGTTCGACGAGGATACGAAGCGCCACGGTCTGGACCCGGCCCGCGGACGTGCCGCGCCGGACGATTCGCCAGAGCAGGGGCGACACCAGGTACCCGACCAGCCGGTCCAGCACCCTGCGTCCGCGGTGCGCGGACACCTTGTTCATGTCCACCGTACCGGCCTCTTGGAACGCCCGGGAGAGCCCGCTGCGGGTGATCTCGTAGAACAGCACGCGCTTCACCACCGGCCCGGCTGTCTCCGTCTCTTCGTTCTTAGTCCTTCTTGTCCCCTTGGTGCCTTGGTGGTTATTCCTGTTCTTACCGGCAATCTCGTTCGCGACCGCGAAGGCAATGGCTTCGCCCTCCCGGTCCGGGTCCGAACCCAGGTACACGGTCGAAGCGCCCCGGGCCGCCTTCTGCAGTTCCTTGATGACCAGACCTTTGCCCCTGATGCGGATGTAGTCCGGCTCGAAGTTCTTTTCTACGTCCACGCCGAGCTTGGACTTGGGCAGGTCGGAGATGTGACCCATCGAGGACATCACCCTGACGCTCTGGCCCAGCAGCCGGAAGATGGTCCGCGCCTTGGTCGGCGACTCGACAATCAAAAGCTCGTGCTTCTTACTCATGCGGCGTGAAGGATAAGGCTCAATTGGTCGTTGTCAATTCGCCATTCCCCGCTCATCGCTCATCCCTTATCCCTCATCATTCATCACTCATCACTCATCACTCATCACTTTCCTCTACTACTACTACCGCCGCCGCGTAGTCGGTCAGGTGGGTGATGCTCAGATGGACTCGTCGGTTGCCGAGCAGCTCCTTCGCCCGTCCGAACACCGTGATGGTCGGACGCGACCTTTCGGTATCGTTGACCTGGATGTCGCGCCAGCCGATTGCGCCGCGCAGCCCGGTGCCGAGCGCCTTGGAGAACGCCTCTTTGGCCGCGAACCGGCCGGCAAGAGACTGGTACTTGGAGCCAAGTTTCTCGCAGAAGGCCGTTTCGTCAGCGGTGAAGACCCGGTCGCGGAACCGGTCGCCGTGCTTCTCCAGCGCCGCGCGCACCCGACGTACGTCAACTAAGTCGAGCCCAACCCCTGCGATTGCCAAGCTACTTCTTGTTCAGACGTTCGACGATCGGAATCAACTGCAGCACGTCCGCAATCTCGACGTCCGCGCCCGAGTGCTGGGTCCCGAACGTGTCGCCATACCGGGCGAACACCGTGTACATCCCGATTTCCTTGGCCCCGACTATGTCGCGCTCGGCCCAGTCGCCGACCATTATCGCCTCTTCCGGTTTGACGTCGAGCAGCTCCAGCGCCTTCTGGAACGGTTCAGGCTCGGGCTTGCGCTTCTGGGTGTCGTCGAACGTCACCACCACATCGAAGAAGTTGTCCACCCCGAGCTGGACCAGCCTCATCCACACCTGCATCCGCGGCGCGTCGGACACGACCGCGAGCTTGAGCCCCATGCGGAACAGGCGCAGGAGCGCCAGGCTGACGTGCGGGTAGGCGACCAGGCTGCCTTCCCGTGCCCGGCGGTAAGCCACGATGCCGGCCGCGAGAATGCGGTAGTCAATGTACCCCAGCACGTCGGTCAGGAACTCGTCGAACACTTCCTGGTACTCGATGCCCTTCTTGTCGTATATCTGGAAGATGTGCTTGTGCGCCTGGTCCGGCGTCAGGTCCAGCCCGGCGTCAATCATCGCCATAATCGCCGAATCTACGGCCGCGTTCTTCCACTTGATGAAGTCAACCAGCGTGTTGTCAACGTCGAACACCATTGCCTTTATCAGGAGACCTCCTTGAGCTTCTCGACCGCGCGCTCGGGCGCGACCGGGTTGATGAAGAACCCCGAGCCCCACTCGAACCCGTCGGTCCGCTTGACGCGCGGGATGACTTCGATGAACCAGTGGTAGTCCTCGCGCACCGTCTGCCAGTAGCCGCGCTGGGGCAGGAGGTTGGGTGCGGTATGGAGCACAATGTTGAACGGCGGGTCGGCCAGCGTGCGGTACAGCCGGCCGATGGTGCGCCTGAGCACCGGCGCGAGGTCCGAAAGCTCCTCGCGGCTCGCTTCGGCGTAAGAGAAGAGGTGCCGCCGCGGGCAGATGCGCAGTTCATACGGCAGGCGCGAGGCATACGGCGCGAAGACCGCGAAATGGGCCGTCGTCTCCAGCACCCGCGAACCGTTCGCCAGTTCATCCTGCAGGATGTCGCAGTAGATGCACCGCTCCTTGTACTCGTAGTAGGAGCGGGCGCCGGCGAGCTGGTCCTTGACCCGCCGCGGCGTCGCCGGCAGGGCGATGACCTGGGAATGGACGTGCTCGATGTTCGAACTGCCGGCCAGGGTGCCGTGGTCCTTGAACACGAGCACGTAGCGGAACCGCTTGTCGCGGTAAAGGTCCACGAGCCGCTCCTGCCAGGTCCTGAGCACCAGCTCGATCTGGGCTTCGCTCAGGTCCGCGAAGTTCGTGACGTGCTCCGGCGACTCGATGACCACCTCGTTCGCGCCGATGCCGGTGACCCTGTCGTGGATGCCGACCCCGGAGCGCAGCAGCTCGCCCTCGATGCGCAGCACCGGGTTTCGGTCCGGCACGACGCGCACCCGCCAGCCCGGCTCGTTCGGGCGCGAGCCCTGGCGCACCGCGGTCACCTCGGGCGGCGTCATCGCCTCGCGGCCAGCGCAGAACGGACAGACTCCGCTCGGCGCGGCCGGACCGCCCGGCGCAGGCTCGACCGGCTCGGTCCTGACAATCACCCAGGTATCGGTGACGATGTCTCTTCTGACTTCCGACATCAGGCCCTCCGGGCCGGCCCAAGCTCAAGCACAAGCGCAAGCAGGACCATGCTAGCAGAGTTTCTTGAGTAGAGCATAGGGCATTTTCCCAATCTCCGACGACTCGCGTGTGAGCCGGGTCCTGTCCGCCTGCCTTATGTATCCAAGGTCCAGCGCAAGCCTGAGCTGGTAATCGAGTTCCTCTTTGCTGCCGATGGCAATCCGGACATACCTCGCGAACTCGGGTGCGGTGCCCGCGCTGCCTTCCTTGAGGTTCATCGGTATTGAGTAGGCGGCGCGGCGCATCTGGGATACAAGGGCGTAGGTCTCTTCCTTGGGGAAACCCTGCGTGAGTCGGTACACTGACAATGTCAGCTCGTGCGCCGGCTTGAATACCGCGTAATCGTCAACCTTGCGCAGCACCGGTTCCTAGCTTGAGCTTGGGCTTGAGCTTGCGCTTGCGCGGCGCTGCGTGAGCAGGCGCTTCCGCAATCTCCGGTACGTCTCCAGCAGGTGCTCGCTCACGACCTTCGTCTCGGCCAGCAGCGGCATGAAATTCGAGTCTCCCAGCCAGCGCGGCACGATATGGACGTGCAGGTGGTGCGCCACGCCCGCGCCCGCAACCCGGCCCAGGTTCATGCCGATGTTGTACCCGTCAGGTCTCATCTCCAGCCGCAGCGCCCGCATGCAGTCTTTGATGAGCCGGTGCAGCTCCAGCCATTCATCGGGCCTGAGGCGCTCGACGTCGGCCACGTGCCGGGCGGGCGCGACCATCAGGTGCCCGTTGTTGTACGGGTAGCGATTCATCACCGCGAACCCAAGCGTCCGGCGCAAGAGAACCAGGTTCTCCTCGTCACGCCGCTCGCGCCTGAGCCGGCAGAACAGACACCCGCGTCTTCCGGGACCACAGGTCCGCGGCGCTTCACGGATGAAGGTCATCCGCCAGGGAGCCCAGAGCCGCTTCATAGACTGATGTCAGATGTGAGATGTCAGATGGATGAACCGGCAGCCACAGGCTGACTTCTGCCTTCTGACTTCTGCCTTCTGCCTTCGTCCGCATGTCCTAGAAAAGTCCCAACTGCCCGTTCTTGTCCGGCTCGGCCTCCGGCTCGGCCTGCTTTCTTGCGCCGCCCGGCACCACGCTGATGACGCCGAACACGCCGTCGTACCCGGGCGTGGCCTGGACCTCGTCGCGCCGCATCCGCTCGATGCCCTGGCCGACGCGCTCGCCCGCGACCCGGGTGATGTCCGCGACCGGGGTCTCCAAGAGAATTTCGAACTCCGGCCCGAGCTGGGTAGTCATGTCCTTGTACAGCTTGTCCACCGCCGCCGTCTCGCGGCCGTGGCCGGTCGCCTCGGCGATGATTTCCTCAAGCGGCACCAGGTGCTTGAACGGTATCATATCTTTCGGCACCTGGTCCGGCTTGCGGTCGGCGAGGTCGTACACCCGGTGCAGCACGCCGATGGTCAGCTTGCGGCCGCACACCGGGCAGGTGTCGCCCGAGGCCGTCGCCTGCTCCGGCGCCATGACGACGTTACATGACCGGTGCCCGTCGTAGTGGTATTTGCCCTCTTCGGGAAAGAACTCGATAGTATAGAGAAAGCGGTTTCGGTCTCTGGTTTCGAGCACCTTGCGGATGACGTCAAAGTCCGGCTCGCAGTCGAACACGTTCGCCTCCCGGCCCAGGCGCGAAGGCGAGTGCGCGTCCGAGTTCGAGACCAGTGTCTTCTTGTCCAGTGCCGACAGCAGCCAGTTCATCGGCGGGTCGCTCGACAGCCCGGTTTCATACGCGAACACTCTGTGGCTCAAGTCCCCGAAACACTCTTCGATAGAATCGAACCCGGAGTTGGACCCGAACAGCGAGAACCACGGTGTCCAGATGTGCGACGGCACGATGAACGCCCGCTCGTCAATCTCGGTCACCCGCGCCAGCATCTCGTAGCTGGAAAGCGACAAGGTCGGCCGGCCGTCCGATTCCAGCTTGCCGTACCGGGCCAAGAGCGCGCTGACCTTCCGCGCCGTTTCCAGGCTGGGGACGAAGATGATGTTGTGAATCCGGCGCAGCCGGCCGTGCGCCGAGTAGATGTTGTTCACCTCGACGTTGATGACGAACGTCGTGTCCTTGTGCGAGTACAGCCCGTTGCCGGTCTCGGTCAGGTTGGCCGCAAGCGACTTCTGGTATTCCGGGTGGGTGAAGTCGCCGGTCGCGACCAGTTTGATGCCCTTGACCCTCGCGAACTCGGCAATCGCCGGGATGTCCATGTCCCGGCTCGTGGCCCGCGAGAACTTCGAGTGGATGTGCAGGTCCGCGATGAACTTCATTTTCGCTATTCTAGAACCGACCCCCGGAGTGTCAAGCCGACCTGCCGGGTCCGAAAAACGACATGGAATTCCCACCTCTAAGACTCTAAGACACAAAGCCCAAGAAAATAACCTTCACCCGATGGGTGCGGACTTCCCGGCGGAACGCGACACTACGACGTCCGTCCGTTCGCGGGTCGGTCTCTTTGAGTCTTTGAGTCTTGGTGGTGAATGTCGGCTTCTGCGACCGGGGACAATTCGTTCGGTTTCTGAACAGAGCGGCTTGACACGAAGACTATGAAGTCTATATTCATACCAGATGTGGATGATGGTGCAGCTTGGCACAACGGGGCAGACGCGCGTCTCGCGTCGCGGCCATCCCCGCCGGCTGTCATCAAGACCGAAAAACCAAGGAGGTCCCATGCAACACAAGATGCTCGTGACCGTAGTCCTCCTGGCCGGCCTGTCGCTGGCGTTCGCCGTCGAATCGGCCGAGTGCCCGCCCGCCGGCCAGCAAAACCCCTGGCACAGCCAGCCGGCGCTGGCGCCGGTGGATGACAACTCGTCCCAGGGTTCGTGCCGCGAACTCCAGACCGGTCAGACCGATTTCCTCAAAGTGTCCGGCCGGCCGGCCGGCCCGGTCGAGGCCGATGACGTCACGCGGTACCTGCGGCCGTTCATGGACTGGGGCGACGACGTCCGTGTCGGCGCGTCCGGTATGACCCCGACCTTCGGCAAGGTTTCGGCCGATGCCGCCGCCAACGGCGACATGTACGTCGGGCTGCTGGCGCCGGTCTCAGGAGTCGAAGACACCGTAACCATCTGGCGTTCGACCAACGGCGGCACCAGTTGGGCGTATTGGAGCAGACTCGTAGGCTTGGCTTCCACCGGCGGAATCCGCGACTTCGTGATGCGCGTCGGCTCGGACGCGAACGGAGACTGGGTATACACCTTCGCGCTGTACGACGGCGCGACCACCGACGGCGGGCTCTGGGTGCGCCGGAGCAGGCCAGACCTGTCCGGCTCCTCCTGGCGGCAGATCGTGGTGCGCGGCGACACGCTGCTGAACGTCGTGGCGGACCGCAACATCGAGACACCCCAGCATCTGTTCGTCGCCTTCCAGTCAACGGGCACCCGGGTGAGCTTCGCCAGCTCGGCCGACTCTGGCCAGACCTGGGGAAACTTCGGCTATCTCTCGACTGACCGGCGTCAGCCGACCATTTGCGCCGGCGGGGACAAGTACGTCTACATCGGCAGCCTGCTGAACAGCGACTCCTGCCGTATCCGGATGGGCCGTCACAACAACAACCTGATATCCGGCGGCACCTGGTCATTCGTCAACGTTGACTCGGGCGCCGACAACCGGTTCTACGACATCTCGGTCGCAGCCGACCGTACCGCGCCGGGTGCGTCTCAGTCGGCGATGGTTCTTTCCACCTATCGGTACAACCCGAACGGCAACGTCGGGCCGCGCTATGGCTGGACACTGAATGGCGGCACAAGCTGGGATGCCAGTTTCTGGCCGCCGACGAACCAGGGCCGTACCACGTGGGACTTCCGGTACCCGTACCTCCGCTGGGCGTACAACACCAACGCGTTCCGAGCCGTGGTCACGGGCATGGAACCGAGCACCAACTTTGACACGCTCTTCTACGCCTGGTCCCTGGGAACGTCACCGACCACCTGGGAAGGCCGCGCTACGCCCAATGACTACTCGATTACCGGCGAGTACGGCGCCAACATTGACTACTCGTCCGACGCCAGCGGCGGCTTCATCGCCTACCGCGAGTACGGCGCGAAGGACGTCTGGGTTGACGTGTGGGACTGGGTGTCCGGAGTCGAGGAAGGCAAGACGCCGGTGAACCCGGCCGCTGCCGGCCTGCCGACACTCCTCGGCCGCGACGGCGCGCTCAACCTCAGCCTGCCGGCATCGGCCCGAGTCAGGGCGCAACTCGTTGACGGCACGGGCCGGGTGGCGGAGACCGTGTACGACGGTCGCCTGGACGCGGGGGCACACCGCCTGCCCATTCCGACCTCAGGTATCGGCGAAGGCGTCTATTTCCTGAACCTGGACGTCAACGGCCGGCACCAATCCACCAAGCTCGTGCACGTCCGCTAAGGACCTAAAGAGAATCAGCGGGGAGGGCAACGCCCTCCCCGCTACAGTTCGAACCCGCGGCTAGTCCGACACCCGGGCGACCACCATCATCCTCGTGGTCAGCGGCCCGACCGGCAGGAAGCTGCCGTGGTTGAAGAACCGGACTTCATCGAACCCGGCCGCCCCGAGGCTTCGCCTGACTTCGTCGAGCGTGTAGGCGCGCTCCCGGTGCACCTCCTCATACTCGACCGGCTCGGTGCCGTCGCCCGCATCCTCCCAGAAGGTGATGTGGAGCGTCGAGACGCGCGTGGCCTCGTCGTAGACGTTCTGCCACACCGAGCGAATCGGCCCGACCTGCCGCTCGCTTACCCGCGTGCCCCAGAAGGTCGAGAGGCTGTAGACCGTGTTCATGTCGAAGGTGAACAGCCCGTCTTCCTTCACTGCCCGCCGGACGCAGGAGAAGCACCGGACCAGGTCTTCCTCGCTCAGGAGGTAATTGATGCTGTCGTACAGCGAGATGGCGGCGTCGGCCGGCTCGTCCAGCCGGAAGTCGGTTATCTCCGCCTGGATGACGCTTATCGGCAGGGCGTCAATCTTTGAGCGCAGCACCGCGAGCATTTCGGCCGAACGGTCAACGCCGATGACCCGATACCCGCGCCGGGCGAGCATCACTGAGGGAATCCCGGTGCCGCAGGCGACGTCGAGGATTGTCTGGGGTTCGACCTTGAACCGGCGGAACACCTTCTCGACGTAGTCCACCCAGCCCTTGTAGTCAACGTAGTAGAGCATGAAGCGGTCGTAGAACCGCGCGAAGTCGGCAAACGGCGGGCTGGCCATGGCAAGCTGACTATAGAAAGCGCCTCCCGGCTGTCAACGCACAGGCCGGAGATTGACGCGGCACGGGCGGACTGTAATCTAGCCGGTCACGCACCAAAGGAGCACTCATGCCGCTTGCTGACTTGCGCCCACAGGCTGTCCGCCGCACGCCCGAGGAACTTGTCCGCCACCTGGGAAGTTTCAACCTCGACCTGCGTTTCTCGGCCGGCATCTGGTATTTCTCGCCGCCCGACTCGCGGTTCCATGAGAAGTACGGGCCGGACCTGGACATCCGAACGCGGCTCGACGTCGCGGCAAAGCTCAAGGACTACGGCCTCGGCGGCCTGGAAGCCCACTACCCGAACGAAATCAACGAAGAGAACGCTGAGACCTGGCGCTCGTTCTGCGACGACGTCGGCATCAAGCTGGTAACCATCGTCCCGCTGCTGTTCCGCGACCCGGACTTTCGGTGGGGCTCGCTTTCCAGCCCCTTGCCCGAAGCGCGGAAGAAGGCGATTGAGCTGACCAAGCGCTCGCTGGTGCTGAACCGCGAGCTTGAGACCGAGTTCACGGTCGTCTGGCCAGGAATTGACGGATATGAGAACCCGTTCGGCATGGACTTCCCTGCCATGCGTGACCGGTTCGCACGCGGCCTGGCCGAAGCGATGGACGCGGTACCGGGCGTGCGCATCGCGTTCGAGCCCAAGCCTTACGAACCGCGCGGCCGCATCATCTACGGCACGACGCCCGAAGGGATGCTCCTCTGTCACCAGGTCGAAGAGCTGTTGACGAACGACGACAACAAGCAATGGCTGGTCGAAGGCCACGCGCTGGTCGGCCTGAACCCGGAGTTCGGTCACGCGCTGATGGCCTACGAGGACCTGCCGTATGCCTACTCCTGGCCTTTGTCAGAAGGCCGGCTCTGTCACTTGCACCTGAACAGCCAGCCCCTGGGCAACTTCGACCAAGACCTGAACGTCGGAGTGGTCTCACCGGAACAAACCGAAGCGCTCTTGTACGTGCTCAAGATGCATTCGTACAAAGGTTGGTTCGGCATTGACATCAACCCGGAGCGCATGCCGGTCGAAACCGCCCTGCGTATCTCTATGGACGCGCTGCGAGCCGCGAATGACCGCGTGGAGAAACTGAACCATGAGGGGGTAGTGGATGCGACAAACAGGCCGGACAAGTCTCCAGGTTGGCTTGAAGGCTACCTGGTGCGTATGCGTGCTCCTGACCCGAAGAACCTGAGCGACTGGCCTCGTCCGAGATGAAACAGATGGTGCTCGGCATTGACATAGGAACCACCGGAGCAAAGGCAGTTCTTATTGATGCCTCCGGCACGGTGCTCGCCGAGCATACTACCGAGTACCCAATGGCCACGCCGCGGCCAGGCTGGGCCGAGCAGAATCCCGAGGACTGGTGGCAGGCAGCGGTCGCGAGCATCCGCAGGGTCGTCGCCGATTCAAAGGTCAACACACGGCAGGTAGCCGGGGTCGGCCTGACCGGCCAGATGCACGGGCTGGTGCTGCTCGACGAGCGAGACGAAGTCCTCCGACCCTGCATCATGTGGAACGACCAGCGCACCGCGAAGCAGTGTGCGGACATTACCCGTCTTGTCGGCTTTGACAAGCTCATCCGCATCACCGGCAAGCCGGCGCTGACCGGGTTCACCGCGGGCAAGATTGTGTGGGTGCGCGAGAACGAACCCGACGTCTATGCCCGCGCCCGTCATGTCCAGTTGCCCAAGGACTATGTCCGGCTTCGGCTCACCGGCGAGTACGCCATTGACGTTGCCGACGCTTCGGGCACGAACCTTTTGGACACCGGCCGCCGCGCATGGTCAGACGAGGTCGCCGGGACGCTCGACATTCCGATGGCCTGGCTGCCGAAAGTACACGAGTGCCACGAGGT
>Ga0209609_10001900_pt1 | contig 12044 bp, 10 predicted proteins | sample LakKivw325mmetaG_FD_184136 | JGI IMG/M metagenome (GOLD analysis project Ga0209609, IMG submission 184136) | Anoxic lake water microbial communities from Lake Kivu, Rwanda to study Microbial Dark Matter (Phase II) - Lake Kivu water 325m metaG... | ecosystem: Environmental > Aquatic > Freshwater...
ATATAATCCAGAACAAATATTATACCGAGAATAATGAGAAAAACTCCTGATATTATAGAAATAAGGTTTAAATGCCTGTTTACCTTTTTTAATAAATTCGAAAAAAAACTTATAAATATGCTTGCAAGAATGAATGGCAGCCCAAGTCCTGCAGAAAAAACCACAAGCAGTATAATTCCCTGTCCAAGTGTTTCCATCCTGCTGGCAAGCAGCAGTATCGCAGAAAGAATCATGCCAACACACGGCACCCACCCGAATGAAAAAATAACACCAAAAAGAAAGGACCAGAGATACCCGGTCTTTAAAGACTCTGGCATATGAAGCCTTTTTTCCATATTTAAAAATGGTATCTTAAAAAGCCCTACATAATGGAGCCCAAAAATTATAAGTATTGCTCCTCCGACCCTTCCTATAATACCGAGGTAATTCTTTAATAGCTGCCCGAAAAAAGTAGCAGTGGAACCAAGGGCAATAAATATTACTGAAAAGCCCAGAACAAATAGCAGGCTATTAAAAAAGGTATATAGCCTGTCAGAAAATCTTATCTTCTCACTCTTATATATTGCATTGCGTGACATTATACCAAGGTAGACCGGCACAAGCGGAAGCACGCACGGGCTTACAAAGGATAGTATCCCTGCAAGAAAAGCTGAAAAAATTCCTACTTCCAACATATTTTAATTTCCCTGTTAATTAGATTATTATTATTATTATTTTAAAATTATTACTGTCCGCTTTCTGCCTGCAATGCAGCATCAATTGCTTTGATAAGCATATCTTTTGTCATCATCCCCACCTGGTTAAAAAACACTTCACCACTGCCGTTGAGCACAAAGGTGGTAGGTATTGCAGTAATGCCCCATTTTCCCATTATACTGTCTTTTGAGCCATCAAGAAGCGTGGGATAATTTATCTTGTATTCCTTTGTAAAATCAATTAACGATTTTACATCATCATCAGAGACCCCAAGAAATTGAACCCCTTTGTCCTTGTACGCATTATAAGTATCTACGAAATCAGGTATCTCTGCCCTGCAGGGAGGGCACCAGGTGGCCCAGAAATTAAGTACCACTATTTTACCCTCAAAATCATGTAATGAGACTTCGTTTCCTTCCAAATCTAGAAGGGTAAAATCATTAGCATAGGCCTTTTCTGTTTCTGTTGCGCCGCTGTCTTTTGCAGTTTCGGTATTTGACGCAGATTCTGTGCCTGTGTCCTGAGTTGTTGCCGCTTCAGATGTCTCCACCTGGCTCTCGTCTGATTTATCATTTAGTTTTATCGGCAGATCCGACAGGCAGCCCGTAAATACCATCATCAGCAAAACTGACAAAATCATGGTACTTAAAACTGCATAAATGACCTTTTTATCTGTGCTTAAGCTTTTTATCGGCAAACTATTTCCTGTTTTGTAACCGTATTTACTTTTTCTATCTGACTTCACTGTTGCCGCCTTTCATACTAAAAATTATTGTTTTTTGCAAAATCATAGACTTCTTGAATTAAATCCGGACTTTTCTGTACGTCACCTTTAAAATCTATGCTGTTATAAAGGAAATCTGCATAATATTCAACATAAATTACATCAAAAAAAGCCCGCATTATTTTTTTTGTACAATCAAAGATACTCTGCGGTTTTGAACCCGCACAGGAAAACAAAATACCTTTCCTGCCCTGTTTTACATCAAGTTTTCTGCCGAGTTCATATTTTAGTGCCCAGAATCTCTGGAACCTGTCTATAAATGATTTAAGCTGGCCGGACACTGATGTAAAAAAAATAGGGCTTCCTACAAGCAGCAAATCACAATCTATTATTTTCGGATAAATCTGCTGCATCCCGTCATTTACAATGCACTGCCCGTCTGTAGAACAATGCCTGCATTCCCTGCAGGGTGAAATGCCGGTGTCGGAAACAATTATCCTGTCAATAATGATATTTATTTCCGGGTCTTTTCCAAGTTTGCCATTATCGCCTATGCCCCTTAAAAAACTGTTCAAAAGCTCATCTGTATTGCCTCCCCTTCTGGGGCTGCCATATAATGCTACTATTTTAAAATCACTTATTTTTGCCAATTGTTGACCCTTTCATTATCAAGAAACATTTCAAAACTTATTTTTTGGCCAGGTTTGATTATTAAAAATCCGCCATCCCAGTCGCAGGATACAAGCTTTGAAAAAAATTCATCAGTTCCGGCTATTTCCTCAAAAGAAAGGTTGAGCTTTTCAGCCTGCTCCCGGGCAACTTCACGCCAATCTTCAGGAGGGTAATTACCTGTATTTATATAAACAAGCCTTGTATAGTTTTTAAGCATTTCTTTTATCAGCCACTCAAGAGTTTCTTCGCCATATTTTTCCTTCATTTCAGCATAATTGCTGAGCATGGGATTCTCACTCTCGCCGATATAACCCCTTGTGAGGTAATAACTTCCAGGCGCTTTTGCAATCTGTTTTTTATACTCCCCTGAAGAGCCCAGAAAAAGTGAAATGCAGTCGTCACATTTTGGAAGGATCATAATTGCTTTTTGTGAAACAAGGCCATCAACTGATTTTCCGCACAGGCCATACCCCAGCACTATAATGTCATAATCCTGGGAATTATCTATTTCCTTCTGAAGAGTCTCACGCAGATAATCACTTCTCTCGTGCAGCCTTTTTTCAAATTTGACTATTTCCCAGCCCTGCGGAAGCCTGTCTTTTACTTCATCATAAACAACATCACATGTTATGAATTTTACTTTTTTATCTTTTAAATCAGGCTTATCCAATTTATCCTCAATCACAAATAGCTAAACTTATAATCTTCGCACCCAGCTCAAGTATGAACCATTCAGGTTTTTGACATTCTTAAAACCATTATTTTTAAGTATCCTGTAAGCAAGATAACTCCTGTAACTTGTCCTGCAATGTACGATTATTTCACTGTCCCTATCAAGCTTTTCAATATTTGACCTCAACTCATCAAGTGGTATATTTATGGCACCTTCAATATGGTCGATTTCAAATTCTCGCTTTGTCCTGACATCTATTACCAATGGCGGGTTAACGCCTGCCATCCTTTCTTTTAATTCTTCTGCATCAATGGTGTCATACTGGCCATTCTTTAAATTTTCTCCTATCATCCCGATTATATTTAGTGGATCTTTTGCTGACCCGTATGCAGGATGATAACCCAGGTTTAAGTGTTCCAGTTCCCATATCTTCATCCTTGACCTGATTGCAACTGCCATGGTGTCCAGTTTCTTGTCCACGCTTTCCCATCCAATTGCTTCAAAACCGATTATTGTGCCGGTATTTTTTTCATAGATTGCAAGCATATGAATCATTTGTGCGCCTGGATAATATCCCGCATGGTTCAGGTAATGAAGCTCTATTTTTGCAACATTTATATCCATTTTTTTTGCCTGTGAAAAACCCAGGCCTGTCTTGGCTATGGAAACATCCAGTATTTTGATGATTGAAGTGGGTATGCTTCCGCCAAATGTTTCTCTTGCACCTGTAGAATTGCTTCCTGCGCACCTTCCCTGCATATTTGCAATAAATGCAAGGTTATATGCCTGTTTGCTCCCTGTTATAAAATCAGTGCATTCGCAGCAATCGCCTGCTGCAAAAATATCCGGGTTGCTTGTCTGCATGAAGTCATTAACCGATATTGCGCCGGACTGGCCGATTTCTAACCCGCATTCTTTCGCCAGGCTGGTATTGGGTTTCGTTCCGGTACTTACAAATACCAGGTCTACAGGAAGTTGTTTGCCTCCAGTAGTAATTATCACGGTAATACTGCCGCTAGAGTCTTTTTTAATAATTTCAACTTCTTCGTTTTTTAAAAGTTCCACACCTTTAGATACCAGGTAATTTTCAATATATTCAATTACTTCATAATCAAACATTGGCAATAACTGCCCGGTTTTTTCTATTACTGTGACCTTAAAACCCTTTGACAGAAAGGCTTCAATAAGTTCAAGACCAATATAGCCCCCTCCAAGTATAACTGCATTCAAAGGCTGGCAGGGCTCAAGCTCCACACTGCCATCCATCTCACCATGTAAATCTTGCTTTGAAAAATTTCTGGAATGCAGGAAAGCCATATATTCTTTCAAGCTTTCAGATTCATCAATTGTTTTGAGCATGAAGACATTTTTCATGCCTTCAAGGCCAGCCGTGTAGACAACCGGTTCTGAGCCGGTGGCAATTATTAATTTGTCATAACTATCTGTAAACACCCTGCCGGTCTTCATATCGCGCACGTCAACAGTTTTGGAGCCAGGATTAATTCTTGTTACTTCATGAAGTGTCCTTACGCTAATATTAAATCGTTTTTCAAACTGCCTGGAATTATTTATTATAAGGTCAGAAATATTATTTATTTTATCTGACACGAAGTAAGGCAGTCCGCAGGTCGCAAAAGAAATATACTTATATTTTTCGTAAATCACTATTTCAGCAACTTCTGATAAACGTCTTGCTCTCACTGCTGCTGATGTGCCTGCTGCAACCCCGCCTACTATTATTATTTTTATTCTGGATTTATTTTTATCCACTGCATTTCCGTCTGCCATGTTTAATCCCCTCCTATTTTCCCGAAATCAAATAATCTATCATTGGCTGTGTTACCAGCGGCACCAGGTCTTTTATCATATGCGGCATAAGGTTGCCCATAACTTTTGGCATCATTTCTGGCATCTGCTCTGCCATGTAATCAGGCATTGGTATCTTCTCAGCAATCCTTTGAAGCATCACATCCATTACTTTAGGCATCATCTTTGGAAGCAATAATGGAAAAAGTACAGGAAGCATTGGCTTCATAAGCTTTAACATCCATGGTGCCCTGCCCATTGTATGCATTAACTTACCCATTTTCATTGGCATAGCATCCATTAACTGTGGCCACATTGTACCCATTAATTCTGCAAAACCTTTTGGTGACATTAACGCTATCATTGCCTCAAATACTGCCCATTGTTTCTGCACTTCCGGATCAGGGTCAGGATAATTATATCCTAAAGCCTGGCATGAAAAACTTGCAAGGTCCTGTATCCTTACTGGTAGTTTCTTTTTATCTACTGTAACCCTGAACTGGAACTGGCAACATGGGCACAATGAAATCACTTTTTCTGCTCCTGCTTGAATTGCTTCATCAAGTCTTGTTTTCCCAACTTCTGCAGCAACAGGAGGGTCTTTTATTAATGTCAGCACACTGCCGCAGCAGTGAGCATTTTCCCTGTTGTATTCCATCTCAACAAAATTGACATTTGGCATTGCTTTTAATATTTCCCTTGGTTCATCATATACGCCACTGGCTCGCCCTATATGGCAGGAGTCGTGCCAGGTAACCTTTTCTTTCTTCAACTCTTTATCAGGAAATACAAATTCTTTTGTCTTTATCTTCTCAGCAATCACTTCGCTGTAATGCTTTGCCTTGATATCATAATCGATCCCAAGTTTTTTAGCCCACTCAGGATATACGGTGCGCCACATCATATCGCATGCAGGGCATGAGCAAATAACTGTGTCGGCTCCAGCTTCTTTTACAGCCTCGACATTCTTTTTTAAAGTTTCAGCAAATACGTCCCATTTACCTGCTACCAGCATCGGTGTTCCGCAGCAATTTTCTTTGTTACCTACATAACCAAAATCTACACCCGCTTCATCAAGCAGCCTTATGCTTGCAATACCTATATCGTTTTCTACATAACTGGCCGTACAGCCTGCAAAATATACTGCACTGTGCTTTTTACCTGGCCCATGCTTTTCCTGTAAATTTTCGGGGAACCAGTCGCTCCTGTTTTTTCGATAACCGGCCCAAATGTCTCCTTCTTTGCTTAAAGCTGCTGCCATTATCTCGAAAGGTGGAAAAGTCATTTTATTCTCTTCATTAATGAGCTCGCCACGTAATTTCATCCATGAAGGTTCAATTGGCAGGTTGGCCGAACACCTTAGATTGCATAGCTCACAAGTTGTGCAGGCAATAAAGGAATCAACCATATACTGATCCCATTTTGCCCTACCTTCTATAAATTCTCTTAGCCAGTACCACCTTCCCCTGGGGCTCTGGCTCTCCCAGCCCCTTCCATAAAACTGGTCACAGGTAGGAACACAATACCCGCATTGCGAACAGGCATAAGCATACCATACAACATCTGCCGGCACGCCCTTTACCTGTTTTTTAGGGTGTTCCCCTATTCTCTGGATAACACTATTTGCAATCGGCCTGAGCAAGAATTCCATTTTTGATGCAAGGTTCATCAGAAAGCCTAATTTATTTCTTGCAATAACCTTGCCGGGGTTCATTATTCCAAACGGATCTTCTTTCGATTTGAAAGAAATTATTTTTTCAATCCTTTTCTTACCGAATATTTTATTTGCCCATGCTGCAAAATAGATGCCGGTTGCATAAGGCCTGCCGCCATATTTTTCAGCAATTTTAATAATAGACAGGGAAAGAGTGAAAACGAAATTGTAACTGAATTTTCTCTGGTCACTTGGAATAAATCCCAGCAGTACAACTTCGGGCTTGCCGGAATTATTCTGGACCACAACTCCTTCCTTTACAAGAGGCTGTTTTATTTTCTCTTCTATTTCTTTTAATGCATCGCCGATATTTTCAAGAGGTATAACCACTTCTGCAGGCACAAGGCTCGGGCCTAGCCTTTTAACAACCATCAATTTAAAACGGTTCTTCCACTCGTGTTGTGCAACCTCATCGCTTAGGAATTCCGCGCCACATTCACTCACAATACTTTCAAGGCCATCCATGACAGTTTTTTTATCTTTTACTCTGAATGTAACTGTAACAATATATGCAGATGGTAATTTAACTCTTTCTTCCACTTCATGTCCTTCGTGCTGCCTTAGTGGAGATATATTCTTTAACTCTGCCATTTTTGGATTTATAAAAAGAAGCGACCAGATTGGCAATTTCATGGAAATTACCTTCTCAGCAAATTTCTGGAATGATTTTGTATCCTTAAATGCTACTGCAGATAATACCATTTCTTCAAGCTTCATCACTTTAAAAGTCACTTCACTTATCAGCCCTGTGATACCCTCGGCATCTGCTATTAAATCTATCTCATCACCTTTGAATTCTTTGACAGTTCCATCACCAAGCACAACTCTGGCACTTATGACATTATTTTTAAATTCTCCTGCTTCAAATGAACCGATGCCTGAACCACCGTGAGCCAGCCAACCTCCAACTGTAGATCCGGGATAACTTGAAGGATATAATTTCAGAGTCAGTGATTTTTTGGCAAGCTCGGAGTCCATCTTTTCCCAAATTATACCAGGTTGAACCCTTGCAGTCTTATTGGCCGCATCAATCTCAAATATCTTATCCATTCTATGAAAATCAACTACAATACTCTTTTTTAACGGAATGACACCACCATAACCTGAAGTAGCTTTACCTCGTGGAACAATTGAAATATTATTCTTTGATGCCCAAACTACCAGCTCTATAAGTTCTTCTTCATTTACTGGCTGGACTACTGCTTCTGCTGTCTTATTGCCAACCAGTGGCTTTACCAGGCCAGGCATAGCTGCAATATCATGACTGTATAATTTTCTTTCTATCTTGTTGAAAGTCACCCTGTCTTGAAATCTTTCTTTTATGTAAGCGAAGTCAGTTTTGCTCATACTTAATTCTCTCTTCCTTGAAATATAATTTGATTAATTCAGCAATTTAAATGGTTTTTAAATTTTGTCGTCTTTTGCGTCAGTTATTGTCTGGCGTTTGCTTTCATAAGAGTCCTGCAGAACCTCTGTTAAAAGATCATAGGCCTGTATTATTTTGGCATTTGAAATAGAGTAATAAATATTATTTCCATCCCGCCTGGTGTTAACCACTCCTTTTGACCTTAAAATCGACAGGTGCTGGGAAAGGTTTGCCTGGGAAATGCCTGTCTTGTTTACAAGCTCTGTAACAGTCATTTCACCATCACGTAAATTATCTAGTATTGCCTGCCGGTTGGGGTTTGATATTGTCTTGCAGATCTCTGCATGCAGATTATAGAAATTGTTTTTAATCATATTATCCCCTGGGTTTAATATATAAATATAACAATATTGTTATATAGTAATAAATTATAATTTTAATTTTTTTTTGTCAAGTTATTTTTTTGGATTTAGAATATTAATTGATAGATAATAAATTTGTTAACGGTTTTTACTTGTAAAAAAATGAAAGGTCGTTTAGTAAAAACATTTTATTTATAATTAAAAAATACTGCATAAAAATGCAGGTTGTGTTTAATATTAAGGGGAAGAGAAATGGTTGACATTAAAGGCAGAAGATCAAAAAAATCGGGCCTTCCGGCTGGCGCTCTTATTCACATTGGCGAAAAAAGATTGAGTAAAACTAAAATAAAGCTTATCGACTATAGCAAAAAAGATTTTATAGAAAAGAATCTTGAAAATATCTCTCAATGTTTCCCGTACAAAGATGACCAGTCTATCACCTGGATAAATATTGATGGCCTGCATGATATACATGTCCTTGAAGAACTCGGCGGATGTTTTGGTTTCCATCCTCTAATTATGGAGGATATATTAAATACTGAGCAAAGGCCAAAAACAGAGGCCATGGATGAATACACTTATGTGGTGCTAAAAATGATAGACTCGGACCCAAAAGCAAATGAACTTACAATCGAACAGGTAAGTATAATATTCGGGAAGAACTATATCATTTCTTTCCAGGAATCACCACTTGATATATACGATCCAATAAGGAAAATGTTAAAGAATGAAAAATCTCCAGCAAGAAAACAGGGGCCAGATTACATTGCTTATATGTTAATAGATGCAATAGTTGATAATTACTTTAAAGTCTGTGAAGTAATCGGGGAAAGGATTGAGAATTTCGAAAATAAAATAGTTGCCAACCCCACACAGAAAACACTTGCAGCTGTTTATAAACTTAAAAGAAATATGCTTTTCATACGAAAATCTGTCTGGCCCCTCCGGGAAGTAATAGCCAGCCTTGACCGCAGCACATCAAAACTCATAAAAAGCAATACAAAGCTGTATCTAAGGGATATTTATGACCATATTACCCAGGTTATCGACACCGTTGAAACATATCGTGAAATGCTTTCAGAAATGATAGAAATATATCTTTCGAGCATGAGCAATAAACTTAACGAAATAATGAAGATACTTACAATTTTTTCTGCGGTATTTATTCCGCTGACTTTTATTGCAAGCATTTATGGCATGAATTTTAAGTGGATGCCAGAATTATCATTTAAATATGGCTATCTTATAGTATGGGCAATTATAATAGGGGTGGGCATTTTCCTGATTTTTTATTTCAAGCGTAAAAAATGGTTTTAGATCATGATTGCCGGTTCAGTCAGCTTTCTCTGCATCAACAACCATTGATTTTAATATATCTGCCCTGGCAATTATCCCTATTACTTTATTATTTTCATCAACTACAGGTATCCGGTTAATCCTGTCTTTGACCATTATCCTGGCTATCTCATTTACTGGGGTCTCTTTTTTTACTGATTTTACCCTTCTTGCCATAATTTCCTCGACTTTAGTTTCAAGGTATTCTTTTGCATCCTTCTGGTATTTTTCAAAATTCTCAATAAAAGCATATGAGATAATCAGGGGATCAAAATAAATTGGAAACATCGGCTCCATGTCTTCAGTTATTATATCTGCATCTGTTACCATTCCAATAAGCTTGCCTTCACTATCTACAACCGGAACACCGCTTATTTTGTTTTTCAGCAGCATTCTTGAAAGCTCCCCTATTGTTGCATCTTTACTTATAGTTATTACTTTAGCCGTCATTATATCTTTTGCAGTTCTTTCTGCCATTTTTTAAACCTCCTGTTAAGATAAATAATGTTTTAATCAGTAATAACCAGTTTATAATCCTGATTATAATTATAATATATCTGGTTTTAAATATATTAAATATTTAAATATAAAAATAAGGCATCAGCATTTTAACTATTGCTGTTTTCAATAAATTTATTGAAACGCTGGAGCCACTGGGGATAACCCTCCGGGCTTGTTTCTATAAACTCCATGAGATACGTTATTTTACCAAGAGTTTTACCGCTTACATGATGCTCCATGCCGCATGCATCCTTTTCAGAAGTTTCCTCGTCCATTCCGAGAAAGAGGTTCAGGAATTTAAATATCTCTTCATGCTTTTTGTATATTTTTTTTGCTCTATCAATGCCTTTTTTTGAAAGTTCAAGATAACCATACTTCTCATGCACCAGTAACTCTTTTTCCTGGAGTTTGGATATGGCATCTACGACCGATGGGGTCTTGACGCCAAGGAATTCTGCGAGCTCTTTAACCCTTACAACTTTTTTATCCTTACTTATGATATATACAGCCTCAAGATAGTCTTCAAGGCTGTGGCTAAGCGTATTTGACTTCATAATACCCGCCTTAAATAAAATTACCTATTTTTTAACAAAGGGATCTTTTACCGGTTTCTTATCCCCTGCCTGTTTTTGTTTTAAATACTTTTTTATCTCTTCAAGTCCGGAGGCCTGGCATCCATGGCACTTGGCCGTCTTTTTTGAAGATGAATAAAAATACCATGCAAGAAATGCAGCAGAAACAGCTCCTGCAATGATAATTATAATTATTTCAACTGTTAAACCCATAAAATTCTCTTCTAATAATTCAAAATCTTGCTTATGTTTAATTTATGAAAACAGCCTGCTTGCCTGGTAAATAATAAGTGACACCATCCAGGCAAGACCCAGGGTAAAAAGCGCCTGGAACAGCATCTCTTTTGTGCCTGCTTCTCTTCTGAACACTGCCAGACTTGCAATGCAGGGAAAATACAGAAGTGAAAAAATCATAAAATTGTACCCTGTTAACGGACTGTATGTATTCTTTATTGCGCCCATGAATTCCCCGGAATTTCTGTCACTGTCTGAGATGCTGAAAATAGTACCCAGTGTGGATACCACCACTTCCTTTCCTGCAATTCCTGCAAGAGATGCTATAGCAAGCCTCCAGTCAAAACCAAGCGGTTTAAAAACAGGCTCAAGGAAATGGCCCAGTTTGCCTGCCGCAGATTTCTCAAGCTTTAATGCCCCGAACTCTGCATTTATTTGTGACTCTATTTCACTTAACTGTCCCGAGCTTATGCTGGAACCTTCATATTGCTGCCGGGCCAAAGCAAGCCTGTCCTGAAATGGCTGCTTTTCTTCTGCTGTGGTTTGCGGAAAAGTAAATAATATCCATACAATAATTGAAATTGCAAGTATTACTGTTCCGGCTTTCTTAATATATAACCATGTCCGCTCCCACATATGCATTAATATTCCTTTAAAGGTGGGCAGCCTGTATACCGGCAGCTCCATTACAAATGGTTCAGATTCTCCTTTAAACCTTGTTAACCTTAGTATTTTTGCAAACGCCACTGCCATCAATATGCCGATAATATAAATTGAAAAAATAACATTGCCTGCATACCTGCCAAAAAATGCGCCTGCAAAAAGTATGTATATAGGCAGCCTACCGCCGCAGCTCATAAAAGTATTTATATGCATAGTTATGAGCCTGTCATTTTTATTTTCCAGTGTCCTCCCGCACATATAAGCTGGAACAGTACAGCCAAAACCTATAAGCATCGGCACAAACGATTTGCCGTGCAGGCCTATTCCATGCATAATCCTGTCCATAATGAAAGCTGCCCTTGACATATACCCTGTATCTTCAAGTACGGCAATGCTTATAAACAGGAGCATTATCTTTGGCGTAAAAACAAGGACTCCGCCAACCCCACCGATAATTCCATCGACAATAAGTGACTGCAGCAAACCCGGGCCCATTGCGCCATAAATAAGCGAGCCGAGCTTATCAAAGCCAATCTGCAGCCATCTTGTCGGGTAATCTCCAAGTTTGAATACAAGCTGGAATATGCCCCACATAATAAGGGCGAAAATGGGAAGGCCCAAATACCTGTTTAACAGCACCGAATCTATCCTGTCACTTAATGTTATTTTGTGCTCGGGTGCTTTTTTAATTGATTCTTTTAAAGCACCGTTCACAAAACCATACCT
>Ga0209609_10001901_pt1 | contig 12043 bp, 9 predicted proteins | sample LakKivw325mmetaG_FD_184136 | JGI IMG/M metagenome (GOLD analysis project Ga0209609, IMG submission 184136) | Anoxic lake water microbial communities from Lake Kivu, Rwanda to study Microbial Dark Matter (Phase II) - Lake Kivu water 325m metaG... | ecosystem: Environmental > Aquatic > Freshwater...
ATTTTATGGGCCTTTTATATTTGATTGTGTTAATACTTTCCATAATCTGATATATTTTAAGCTGAATTATTCAGCAAGAACTAATTAGTAAAAAACTGTTTTCTTAATTTATATAGATTCATTAGTACTGAGAAAATATTAAAAAATTTAACAATAACCACAGTCCTAAAGGTTTATGTAATTGTAAATTATTATTTTAAATAAATCAGAGGGAAGGTAAAAAATGAGTCAAAAGAAGGAATTTACCCTGGGATATGCTCCTACCAGGAGAAATGTTTTCAGTAAGGAAGATGCGCTGAAATACAAAAGGATGATTTTTGAAAAGGTAAAAGGATTTAATATCAATATTGCTGATATGGATGATATTAACGATGAAGGGCTACTGCTGACTGATGAAGATACTCTTAAGGCAGCTAAAAAATTCAAGAATAAGAAAGTCGATGCAGTATTTGCGCCACATTGTAATTTCGGTACAGAAAATGCAGTTGCAAACCTTGGGAAAGAACTGGCAAAACCCCTTCTTCTCTGGGGGCCAAGGGATGAAATGCCGCTTGAAGACGGGTCAAGGTTAAGGGACACCCAGTGCGGATTATTTGCAACAAGCAAGATCTTGCAGCGGCTCGGGGTCAAATATACTTATATAGTCAATTCAAGGATTGGCGATGAAGTATTTAACCGCGGTTTTGAAAATTTTATCAGAGCAGCAAATGTTGTCAAAAAGTTCAGTAAAATAAGGATAGGCCAGATAGGCGTAAGGCCTGCCGGTTTCTGGACCGTTATCTGCAATGAAGGGGAGCTTCTTGAAAGATTTGGTATTGAAGTAGTTCCTTTTAATTTAATTGACGTAATAAATATGATACAACAGCTGGTTTTAAACCCCACAGATGAGCTGAAAGAAACCGAAAGATTTATCAAAGAAAATATGGAAGTTAAAATAAACAGCGTTGCGCTTACAAGCCTTGCTGCGCTGGCAGTGGTAATAGAAAAATTATCTGTTAATTTAAGGCTGGATGCGTTTGCATTGCAATGCTGGGATTCATTGCATGAAAATATCGGAATCGTACCCTGTCTTGCACATTCTATCCTTTTTGATAAAAAAATACCCGTAGCATGCGAAACAGATATCAATGGAGCAATAACATCAGTAATTGCATCAGCAGCCGCATTTGGAGAAAAACCGCTATTTTTTGCAGATATAACAATAAGGCACCCTCAGGATGATAATGCCGAACTTTTATGGCATTGCGGCCCGTTCCCGTATAGCCTGAAAAAAGAAGGAGAAAAGGGTTGTGTCGAGGACCATTTCATTCTGGATAGCCATCCGCCGGGTACCTGCAACTGGGAAATAAAAGGTGGAGATGTGTCAATTGTCAGGTTTGATGGAGTAAATGGCAAATACTCGATATTTGTTGGTCATGCAAAGGGCACAGACGGCCCCAAAACCAAAGGGACATATCTCTGGGTCAAAGTAAATGACTGGGAAAAGTGGGAGGAGTGCCTGATTAATGGGCCTTATATACACCATGTAGTGGGTGTGCACGATAAGATAGCTCCAGTAATTTTTGAGGCTTCAAAGTATATGAATGATATAAAGCTTGATTTAGTTGAGCCGGATGAAAAAGAAATCAGGCAGTGGTTAAGCGCCAAGTAAACATTTTTGTTTACCGATTAAAGCAAATATTTTATTAAATTTAGCACATACAGGAAATATGACAAAAAGGCAAAGGATACTTAAAACAATAAATCACGAGCTTCCGGACAGGATTCCTGTCCACTTCATAAATATCGATGATATTTCACCTTACCTGAAGCATTTTGGCTTAAAAAATAAGGAGGAACTTGCAGATGAGCTTGGCGTTTGCATAAGAAGGATATGGCCGGATTATAAAAAGGAGCTCAGCCCGGAGGAGCAAAACAGGTTAAATACAGGACTTTATGAAGACATGAAACCCATAGGCCTTTTTGGGACAAGTGGAGGGGTTGATTCTTATTCATCAGAAGCGGGACATGAAATGCCTTTTAGAAATATTGATTCAATTAAAGAGATAGAAAAATATAATTGGCCCGATCCTGAAGACTGGGATTTCAGTAAAATTGAAGATAAAATCACAAAGTATAACAATGGATATGCGATTATGCTCGGTTCATGGAACCCGATACTGGATCAAGTCTTTGATTTCTTTGCGCTGGACAGAGCAATGGAATATTTTTACTTAAAACCCGGGCTTATTGAAGCCACTATTTCATATATTGAAGATTTTTACCTGAGGTTTTACCGGAAGTATTTTGAATCTGCCAAAAGCAGGGCTGATATTTTCAGCATGGGTGATGACTTTGCAAGCCAGCAGGGGATGATGATTTCCCCTGAGATGTGGCGCCGTTTCTTAAAACCTGTATACAAAAGAATATTTTCACTGGCAAAGGACTTTGGGCTGTATGTATGGTTTCATTCCTGTGGCGCGATAGAGCCGGTTTTAGGGGACCTTATAGACGCTGGAATGGATATATGGGAAACGGTGCAGGCGCACCTTCCGGGCAATGAACCTGGCTATATCAAGCAAAAATATGGCAATAATATAACTTTTTTTGGTGCAATAAATACACAAAAGACTTTGCCTTTCGGCTCCCCCCGGGATGTAAGAAAGGAAGTAAGGGAAAGAATAAGTGTTCTTGGCAAAGGTGGAGGATATATCTGCGGCCCGGATCACCATATAAAACCCGATTTTCCCCTCGAAAATGTTATTGCAATGATAGATGAGATAAATAAATTCAGCAGTGAAGGTTACACAGCGAAAGGATAGTTATATGGAAAAATTGACACATAATCAAAGATGGCTAAACACTGTTAATCGCAAAGGCATTGACAGGCTGCCGACATTTTACAGTGCCACAGAAGAGTTTACAAACTCATTGAAGGAATTTTCAGGGCTTGAGCTTGATAAAATACTATATGATTACTTTGATATAGATTACAGGTTCCAGAACGATGGTTTTGAAGCTAAAACCTGGGAGCCTTTATATAAGGGGCCCGAGTTAAAAAAATTTGAGGACGGGACTTTCGAAAACATATGGGGCTCAAGGCAGAGGTATGCTTTTTATGGCAAAGGCAAATATACGGAAACTGTGGAATTTGCCCTCGGAAAAATAAAGACTGTGGAAGAAGTAGAAAAGCACAGGTGGCCTTCTGCAGACTGGTATGATTATGAGAGCATATTGCCTGCAATAAAAGAGTTTCCCAATTATCCTTTTATGGCGGGTTACCTGGCGCCGGGCTGGTTTGCATGGGAAGTGCGTGGAATGTCCCAGTTTATGATTGACTGTCTTGAAAACAGGGCCGTTGCTGGAGCGATTCTTGATAAAATCTGTGACTTCGGGTATGAATACTTTAAAAGGATAATTTTTACAGTCAGGGATTATATTGGAAAAAACGTCCATTGCATCCATCTTGCAGATGACTGGGGTACACAGCAGGGATTATTAATGAATCCGTCAGTTTTTGATGATTTCTTTGCAAGGCACTACCGCCGAATAATCGATCTTGCTCACTCTGCAGGTTTGAAAGTAGAATTTCATTCCTGTGGCAGCGCAATAAAAATATTCCCGCGTTTTATTGAGGTCGGGGTTGACATAATGAACCCGATTCAGACGAGCGCTAAAGACATGGACCCTGTTAAAATTAAAAAAGAATACGGAAAGGACCTTGCTTTCAGCGGAGGCATAGATGTGCAGCAGGTCCTGCCAAAAGCATCAGCTGCAGAAGTAAAAAAAGAAGTTTACAGGGTTATAGACGCTATGGGACAAGGCGGAGGTTATTTACCGGGTCCAAGCCATAATATACAGGCCGGAACCCCTGTTGAAAATGTTATTGCAATGTATGAGGCGATACATGAGTATTTCGGAATGAAAATAAGTTTGCCAAAAAAGTCACAATAAGACCCGAATATATATCAATAAATCGATTATATTTTTTCATTTAAAAGGTATTTAAAAATGGCAAGGCCGACAGTTAAGGATTTACTGGATTTAAAAGGAAAGCGTAAAATCGTATTAGTGTCAGCTTTTGATTACTGGACAGCCCATGCTTGTGAGTCTGCAGGCATTGATATGCTTGTTACCTGGGCCGATACGCTTGAACATATGAAAATAGTATTGGAGCGTGTAAGGTCCGGGGCTCCGAATACTTTTATTGGAGCAGGTATTCCCCAGAATTATGCTTATGTTAGTGAAAGCAATACTTTAAATGCAGCAATGATAGCAACCGGCCTTGGCGCCGACGCTATTTACTGTTCCGGGCTGGAAATGGAAAAGTGTAAGGCATTGGGGAAGCAGAAAATCCCGTATGTCGGCCATGTTGGCTACCTGCCTGTCCGCAATACATGGTTTGGAGGTCCGAGAGCAGTCGGCAAGACATGGAAGGAAGCATTGCAGGTGTACAATAGCGTTCTTGCTTATCAGGAAGCAGGAGCAATTGCAGTCGAAGTGGAATGTGTCCCGTTTAAAGTTGCGGCAGAAATAACAAGACACACGGACATACTGACATTTTCAATGGGAAGCGGCCCGGACTGCGACGGCCAGTTTCTTTTTGATTGTGATATACTGCTCGCATAACGGGCATTACCCAAGACATTCAAAAAAATATGCTGATTTCTATAATTTATCTTTAAATGCTTTTAAACAATACAGGCAGGAAGTCCAAAGCGGTGATTTTCCTGCGAAAGAAAACACTATTGACATAGAGCCTGAAGACCTGAAAGAATTTATCAGGCAAATTAAATAAAAATATTGTTACTTCCTGGTATTTAAGTTAAAATTTCATTTAAATTTATATAGTTGGAAGAGAAAAGAACCGACTTAAAGTATAACTGGTTCTTTTCTCTTTTTTATTATGGAAGAAAAAAATAAAAAACAATTAATACAAATTGCTGGAGAAGACAATATAAGCTTCAATATTGAGGACAGATTGTGTTACTCCAGAGACATCACACCTGTCAGCTATAAATGGCTCAACATTTACAGGAAGCCCCCTTATCTTTGTGATTGTGTTTTCAGGCCATTGACTGTAAAACAAATCAGGGATGTGCTTGAGTTCTGCAATAAAAACGGCATGCCGGCAACTGTCTATGGCGGCGGTTCCGGTACGGTTGGCGGAGTCTTCCCTCTCGAAGGCGGGATAACAATCGATATGAGCCAGTTTAATAGAATTCTAAATCTCGATGAAGAATCCGGGCTTGTAACAGTTGAATCAGGAATGATTGGAGATAAGCTGGAAAAAGAACTGAACTTTGCAGGGTTTACAATGAGGCATTTTCCTCAATCATTAAAATCAGCTTCTGTCGGTGGGCTTATTGCAACGAAATCAGTCGGACAGTTTTCAACAAAATATGGCGGAATTGAAAATATATTAATTAGCCTTGATGTGATGCTGCCAAACGGCAAAATAATAAGCACAACAAAAACTCCGAGGACTTCTACCGGACCGGATTTAAAGAGTTTGTTTATAGGCTCTGAAGGGATTTTTGGAATAATACTTAATGCCACTTTAAAAATAATAAAAATACCTGAAATAATCGTGTTCAGGAGTTACTTATGCAGTGATTTTTATGATGGCATAAATGCAGTACGTGAAATGCTCCAGTCAGGCATACAACCGCCGGTGGTCAGGCTCTATAACAAGGAAGAATCAGGGCTTAAATTTAAAAAGCTGGGTTTAAATAAAGCAGGCTCACTATTGATACTGTGTTTTGAAGGTAAAGAAAGAATAGTAAATGCAGAGATTGCAGAAACAGAAATCATTTATCGCAGAAATAACCTCGAATATATCGGCGAAGAGATAGGGAAGATGTGGTTTGAGCACAGGTACGATACAAAAGGGATAATGGAATATAACCGCATGACGGGGGGCATTTCGGATGCGATAGAGATTTCTGTTAACTGGGTGGACATAAATGATTTATATAAGGAAGTCATATCTTATTTCAAAAAAAAGCAAATCAGGTTTGCAGCACATCTTTCCCATATTTACCAGACAGGCGCATCAATCTATTTCATTTTCTACATAAAAAGCGATAGTGAAAATGACGCAATAGAATTATTTCATAAGACCTGGAACGAGGTACTGGAAATAACACTTGGGCACAACGGATCCATAAGCCATCATCATGGCATAGGGATTATAAAGAAGGAAATGCTCAAAAAAGAGACCGGGTATGGTTATGACCTTATATCTAATATTAAAAATTTGATCGATCCCAATAAGATACTCAATAAGGGAAAAATAGTGGGCTAATAAAAAAATGGATAAATATTTTATAAATGAAGATAAACAGTCCCTCGACGAGTGCATTTATTGCCACAGTTTTTGTAAATCTGCATGCCCTTCTTTTGATATTTCAGGAAATGACTGTTTCCTTCCGAGGAGCATAAGTTATTTTTACAGCTTACTTAAAAAAAGAGATATTGAAATAACGGAAAACCTTGTCAAAATATTTTACAGTTGCACAGCGTGCTCCCTTTGCGAGATAAACTGTGTTTATGATAATAAGGATTTCATTAATAATATTGTCAAAATACGCAGTGAGATATTCGAGCACCATCGTAACTTGATTCCTGAAAATGTCCTCGAAATAATTAATAACCTTAATAAAAGCGGCAATATTTTTTGCTCAACTGATACTGCAATTGATAAAAAACAATTTAAATCAGTTCCCGGTTCAGAAAATGTGTTTTTCCCCGGTTGCATTATTAAATATAAATTGCCGGGGTTTTTAGAAGATATGGCAAAGTTCCTGGCCGAAAACAGGATAAAATTTAATTTTATTGGCGATGAATTATGCTGTGGCGCACCTTACTTGTTTGCAGGGGATATAAAATCTGCCATAAAAAAAACAATGGAATTAAAGGACGAAATAAAAAATTGTAATGCCAAAAACCTTATTATGTTCTGCCCTGCAGGTTATGACTACATCAATAACTGGTGCAAAAAACTCGGTGTGGATATTGGAGCCAGAGTTATTTTTTATACAGATTTTTTAAATGATGCCTTAAAAAAGACTGTTAAAAAAATCAATGCTTTACAGGAACAAGCAGGGAGCAGAACTGCTGCAAAAACCAGCAATATATTTTTCCTGGAAGCACCAGAGTTCAGGAATGAGATGCAAATAAATAAATCGGCCAAAGATATAATACTGGGTCTGAAAAATACCGGCAATAGTAGGTTTATCAGGGAAAATAATTTCTATGCAAATTGTGGCGGAGTCCTTAATTATTTTAAAAACGAAGATATTAAAAAATTTGTAAATGATATAATCCACAAAGCCGGTTTGGCAAAATGTGATTACATTGTTACAGTTTCACCAATCTGTTATCATTACTTAAAGGAACATCCAGGTGGAATAGAAGTAAAAGAACTCTTAAGATATTTAATCGGGCAGATTAAAATAAATGACAATAAGTGAACTTTTAACAATATTTAAAGAAAATCCTGTAATCCCCTGCACAAATGACCTCGGCATTTATACAGATGAAAAATATAAAAAATCTGATGTAATACTTCTTTACGATTTCAGCATATTTGACATCAGGAAGTTTAAATTAGCAGCAGGTGAAAGCAATAAGTTTACTATATTCAGCCTTGAAACAATGACGGGTATCGCAAATGATGATGAAGGGGTCAGATTTCTAAAGGATTTTCTTGGAATCAAGGCGATTGAAAGTTCTTCGCCGAGGGCCTTATCGTCTGCAAGAAAAACAGGGATGATAACAATACAGACCATCTTTTCATTTGACAGCAAATCCATAGCAAAGGCAGTAAAAATGATGGAAGAGATAAAACCGGATTTCATAGATATAAGGCCCGGCATTTCACTGCTTAAGTTTAAAACGCTTTTTGGCTCAATTGAAAAGAGAAATATTATCTGTTCAGGACTGATTTCCAGTGCTGAGGAAATAAAACTGTTAATTGAAAATGGTGCAGTCGCTATTACTACAAGTAAAAACCATTTATGGAATCAATATTATTGAATAAGCATCTATTAATAGTTTATTAACGGCTTGTTGAAACTGTTTTTTGTCAGTTATAACATTTTTTTGTTGGGAGAGAGATGAGCCAACAAAGTAACAAAAACAGTTATTTTGTAGGCTCATTTTTTTAACTATATTGAAAGGGATGATGAAAATGGCTTTAAGAATTGGCTTTATTCCTACCCACAGGACAGGCCTGGATATAAGCTGGGCAAAGGAAATGAAAAGAAGGTCTATTTCGCAAATAAAATCGATAAGCGGAGCAGAACTTATATATCCTGGAGATGATTTGATAGATGATGGAATTGTTACCACTTATGAAGATTCTTTAAAAGTAATCAGGTTTTTTAAAGCTGAGGAAATCGATGGCATTATAATCGGCGCAATGTCTTTTGGTGAAGAGGTTCCGGTTTTAAATATTTGCGAGAAATTCAGTGAGTTGCCACTACTTGTTTATGGTACAAAGGAAGGCACGCTTCAGCCGGATGGCCAGTTCCAGTCTTATTCCATGTGCGGTACCCTTTCAATAACTTCAGGTCTATATAAAAGGGGAATAAAGTTTAAATTCATAGACCTTTGTTTTCCTGAAGAAGATGTATTTTTAAGGGATGTCTTAAATTTTGTAAAAGCATGCAATACTTACAGGTCATTTATTGGTGCAAGGATTGGGGCTGTAGGAACCAGGCCTTCCAATTTTGAAACCGTAGCTGTAAATGAAACAGTAATGCTGCAGCTGTATAATCAAAAAATAGTTCCGATGTCTTTGCTTGAGCTTTATAAGCAGATATTGGAATTTGACAATAATTCTTTAAAAGAAACACTTTTAACAGACATCCGGAATAGCTATAACTGCAGTTTTGTAACCCCGGATGCGCTGGAAAGGATTGCAAAGCTTGAAGCAGTACTGAAAAATTATATTGAGGCCCAGGATCTTTCATGTCTTGCAATACAATGCTGGTCAGCGATTCAGGAAGTAATAAAAATATCTCCATGCCTTACCATGGGAAGGCTTACAGGTTTGGGTATTCCTGCTGCCTGCGAAGTAGATATATTTGGTGCGCTGACGATGCTTGTCCAATATGCAAACAGCCTGGGCAGCAGCACGCCTCATATCATGGACATAGTAACAAACAATAACAGCAGGGAAAATGTTTTTTTAACCTATCATTGCGGCAATGCCTCCAGAGACCTTGCAAAACCAGGTACTGAAGTTGTAATAAAAGAGCATGGCATATTTGGCGGGCTGTGGGGCAGGGAAAACTGCATGGGCACAGGAGAGTTCCAGTTAAAACCGGGTAAAATAATGATTAACCGCCTGATTGAAGATGACGGGATATATAAAATGTTGATTACTGAAGGTGAAGTTATAGATAGTCCGGATAACCTGAGAGGCTCCTGGGGATGGGTTAAGGTCAGGGACTTAAACAGTTTATACAGGACACTGGCAGAGGAAGGCTTTATTCACCATTATTGCATGACTTATGATAATGCAATAGATTCAATTATGGATTTTTGTGACTTTGCAGGCATTGAAAAAATCATTGTCTGATAATATTTAATTATAAAAAATACTAGTCGAAATATCAGGAGAAATATATGTCTATAATAAAAGAAATCAGCTATGACGGATTTAAAGCTTTAAATATTTCAAATGACTTCGTTTCTCTTACTGCAATTCCTTCGCTTGGCGGCAAAATTGTATCTGTCGAAAATAAAAAAAGCGGTTTTGATTTTGCTTTTGAAAATCCCTATATTAAGAATCATTCCTGCAAGTATGCAAGTGATTATTCTGATTCAAGCGCATCAGGCATAGATGAATGTTTCCCGACAGTGGCATTAAGCAAATACACAGAATATCCCTGGGAGAATATAGAGATACCGGACCACGGGGAAATCTGGTCACAGGAAATGGAGACTGAGGTAACAGGCAAGACAATCATACAAAAAGTCCACGGGATAAGGTTCCCGTATATATTTAACCGCGCAATTAACATTGAAGACAATTCTGTTTCTCTAAACTATAGAGTTGAAAATTTGAGCAATATTGATTACAAATACATCTGGTCAATACACCCGCATTTTGTGCTCCTTGAAAATACAGAAATAAACATGGAAAAAGGCGCAGATGTATTTGTGGATTTTACAAAAACAAACGACTTTCAATTAAAGACATTTAAATATAAATGGCCGGTATTAAAAACAGGTGACGGGAAAGAAATAGATTTCTCAAAAATAACTGCAATTGATAATGGCCAGGCGGAAAAATTATTTGTATGCAATTTAAAAGAGGGTAAAGTAAAACTCTCATACCCTGAACAAGATGAAAGCATTACTTTTAAATTCAATAATGAGGTATTAAGGTATTGCGGCATATGGATTGACCGCGGGGGCTGGCCTTTTAATGATAATCCTTATAAAGTGCTTGCAATAGAGCCCTGCAATTGCATTACGGACAGGTTTGAAGATACTTTTAAAAGGGGAGCTTTTGATGTAGTTAAAGCAAAAAGCTATAACGAATGGAAATTGGAACTTATTATCAAATAGCAAAAATAAATCTTTCCCCAGTTTTAAAAAAGGTAAAAAAATTGGAAAAAAATAAAGATAATATGTATCTTATGGGAGTAGACATAGGCTCCACAACAATTAAAGCTGTTATCTATGATATTAATGGCAACATAATTTCTATAGGCAGGGTAGATACCGGTTCACCTCAAGCAATTATGGAAAATGGTGAAAAAGTAGAATGCTGGATACCTGAAACTTTATGGCAGAATGCAGTTGATGCTATAAAAAAATCCCTTCAGAGAATAGAAAACAGTTCATATATAAAAGGCATAGCAGTAAGCGCTTTTGGAGTCGATGGCGGCCCGATTGATAAGGACGGCAATGTTCTTTTTCCTTTTATAAGCTGGCAATATACCGGCACATCCGGGCAGATGGAAGATTTTCTGCAAAATGCAATTCCGGAAGATGTTTTTAAGATAAATGGGCAGGCACCATGGTATGCATGCTCTGTTTTCAGGATGATGTGGGTAAAGAAAAATAAGCCACAGGTATATAAAAAAATATATAAATGGCTTCTTATACAGGACTTCATAAATTACAGGCTTTGCGGCAATGCAGCATCTGACTATACAATCAGCTCTACAACTTTATTGCTTGACCAGGAAAAAAGGAACTGGTCAGGTTATCTGCTGAGCATTGCCGGCATAGATAAAGAGATATTGCCCCAATTAAAACAAAGCGGGGATTTTCTTGGAGGAGTAACCAGGCAGGCAGCATTGGCAACAGGGCTAAAAGAAAATACCCCTGTAGTAACCGGCGGTCATGATAATATCTGCGGCAGTCTTGCAGCTACAGGATATCAGGATGGAATAATGGTAGATATCGGCGGGACCTTTGAATCAATGATACTGCATGCTTCACGGCCGGAGCTTTCAAATGAATTTATGTCATCAAACCTTATATCTGAAGCAAGTGTTGTTAAAAATCTTTACGCCCTTTATGGATTTCAATACTATTCCGGATGTACGGAATGGGTAAAAATGTTGCTGGAGAGCACTGGTAATCTTGAATTCTGGAAAGAATTTGAAAGTAATGTAAATTTCAAGACCAGACCAGGTTCAGGCGGATTGTTATTTTTGCCATATTTAACTGGAAGTTATTTTCCGAAAGATGAAAAAATATCAGGTGCAGTGCTGGGCCTTACAATAGAAACGACAAAGCTTGAATTAATCAGGTCATTGATAGAAGGCTTGAATTTTATAAGCAGGGATCTGCTGGATCTGATTAAAAAATTTGCAAATCAGGAAATAAAAAAAATCAGGGTAATTGGTGGAATAACATATAATGACTTCTGGATGCAGAATAAAGCTGATATATTAAAAATGCCGTTAGAAGTGCCTGATATTCCGGAAGCAACTTCTCTCGGGCTTTCAATGCTTGCCGGTATAGGAAGCGGCTTATACAGTAGCATTAAAGATGCTGAAGAACATATTAAAAAACCTTCCAGGATATTTTTACC
>Ga0209609_10001902_pt1 | contig 12042 bp, 13 predicted proteins | sample LakKivw325mmetaG_FD_184136 | JGI IMG/M metagenome (GOLD analysis project Ga0209609, IMG submission 184136) | Anoxic lake water microbial communities from Lake Kivu, Rwanda to study Microbial Dark Matter (Phase II) - Lake Kivu water 325m metaG... | ecosystem: Environmental > Aquatic > Freshwater...
GGTGCTTTACAGGAGTATGGATATTGACCCAACCTATCCTCATGATTACTATTCCTTCAGTGAAATTCATGAAACCTTTGATATGGTTCTTCTTTTTGAAGTCATCGAACATCTCAGCCGGGAAGAGGGGAGGGAGATGGTAACAAATATTTATCGGGTTTTAAATCCCGGGGGGAAAGTGATCCTGACTACCCCCAATGTCTTTACACCTGGACGTTACTGGAGAGATGTTACCCATCGGACTCCATACCATTATGAGGAACTCGGGGGGCTATTTTTAGGTCAGGGTTTTAAGTTATTGGAAATCTGCCGACTCTGTAGAGAGCCTTTTATAAAATATTTCCTGAAGGCCTATCTCTTCTCCCCCCTTTTTCATTTACTTGGTATCGATTTTACGAAATCTATCCTGTTGGTTGCCCAAAAGCCCGAGGGGAGAGGATCAGAAGGATGAGGATTGCTTATCTGATCCATAGTTTGGAAGTGAACAGTTGCCGCTATCGTGTTCTTCAGTACCTTCCCTATTTAAAGAAGAATGGTGTGGAAGTTTCCATCCATTTTTATAAGCGGGGATGGCTGGAAAAGATCCTATTTTATAATACCCTGGGCCAGTATGATATCTTATATATCCACCGAAAGCTATTTCCTCCCTTAGAGTTTTGGTATATTCGTAAAAAAGTAAAGAAAATCGTTTACGATTTTGATGATGCACTAATGTACCGAAGCTCGAGTTCGAAGTCTTCTTATTCCTTCTCCCGTCGGTATAAATTTTCCTACATGATGAAAAGGGCCGATTTTATTATTGCTGGAAACCAGTTTTTAAAATCGGAGGTTCTTCACTACAATCCTAATGTGACTATCATTCCTACCTCTATTGATCTTTCGCATTATCCATTAAAGGATAACTGGCATCAGAAAGGGCCCATTACCATAGGCTGGCTGGGGAGTGGCAGTACATTGAAATATTTAAAGGCTATCATGCCCGTTTTGGAAAATCTTTATCAACGATATCCGCATTTTCAACTTAAAATCATATGCGACCAGTTCCTTGAAGGGATGCGATTACCTGTGATAAAAAAGCTATGGGCGGAAGAAGAGGAGAGCTCCGACCTAAGAAGTGTTGATATCGGAATCATGCCACTGAGCGATGATCTCTGGTCCAGAGGAAAGTGCGGGCTTAAGATTTTACAATATCAGAGCGTAGGCCTTCCCGTGGTCTGTGCTCCTGTTGGGGTCAATAGGGATATTGTCGAAAATGGGGTTAATGGATTTTGGGCAGAAAATGAAACTCAATGGGAGGATCGGCTCCTGAAACTCATCGAAGGAGAGGCCTTAAGGAGAGAGATGGGTCTTAGGGGGAGAATGACCGTGGAGCAATCCTATTCCCTTGAGGTGAATGGTCCCCGAATTCTAAGCGTTCTTAAGAAAGTTTGTCATTCGTGAAGGACAATTCCATTGAAATGGCTTTTATTTAAATTAGCCTTTCTTTACCCAAGGATTTATGCCTTTTTCTGCTACTACCGAAAAGGACGAAGAAGGAAAGAGATCGAGGACAAATTCTCATTTTTTTTAAAGGAACGGTTAACCTCTGGAAATAGAAGGGAAATCGTAAGGCATATTTTTGAATTGAGAGGGTCGAGAAAGGTGATGCATTACCTGATCCCTCTCCTGGATCATCGAGTGATTGATCATTTTTTCAAATTTGAGGGTCTTCACCATCTGGATCAGGTATTAAAAAAGGGAAGAGGCGTTGTCCTGATGGCAGGTCATCTTGGAAATCCTCATCTTGCATTCTGTTCGTTTAGGGCGATGGGATACGATCTGATCCTCATCAAGGGGGGAGCTCCCCGAAAGTTGAAACCTCGAAAGCATAGATATTGGGAGACAATAGAAGATACCATTTTTGTTTACGACTCTGAGCTTTCGTCAGACTATAAAGAAAGGATCCTGGGAAGCCTGCGATCCGGTAAGATTGTTCACTACTATGGAGATACAAGAGAGGGAAAGAGAAAAGAGAGAGTCTCCTTTCTAGGAAGAGAGATGGATTTTTCTACCGGAATGATTCATCTCGCTCATCGAGCCGGCGCTGCAATCATCCCTTGTATCCACCTCTATCATCAGGGAAGAATAACCATCATCCTGAAGGAACCTATCGATCATCAATGGGAAAAGGGGGAAGGTGAATATAGGCGAATCATTTCAGAATTTGCCCAATTATTAGAAACCTATATCCTTGATTTCCCAGAACAGTACATGGGAGTTTATGGACCCACCGTGATATCAGAATATTTCCATTCCCATACTAACGAAAGGAGGCCCTGGAAAGGTTAAAAGATGAGAAAAGCGGTGATTAACTATGTCCAATGGGCCATTGGACGATTCCCTTACGAGGAACCTATCCTCGATACCTGTGCCGGGTGGGAACCCAATTACTACCAGCCCCTCTTTCCGGGGAAACGGTATATTAAACAGGACATGCAGGATTTCGATCCGCCCTGCATCGATATCATCTGTGACATTTCGGATATGAAACCCATTTCCGATGGAAGTATCGGACTGGTCCTTAACCTCGAATCCCTCGAACACCTCCCCTATCCGCAAAAGGCGATCGATGAAATTCATCGCATCCTCCGTCCCGATGGACTTCTCATCCTGACGACTGTCATGCATTTTAAAATTCACCGGTGTCCGAAGGATTACTGGCGATTTACTCCGGAAGGGATAGAGCTTATTCTCAAGCGATTCAAGATTTTAGATTGTGCTCTGGAAGGTGATCTGAAGAGACCAAAGGGAATATGGGTTACCGCCCGAAAGGCTTCTTCGCAAGAGGATTGTGGCAAACTTCCTCCTTTAAGGATAGTCAAAAGCGATGATAGATTTTCCGAGAAATTGAAGAGAAAAATGAGGCGGTTTTTCTCCAATCGTAACGCAATGCCATAGTCCATCGTGAAACTTAAAGCTTATGAAGATCCCATCTTTTAAAAAGGTTTCTGCGAGTGAGATGAAGGGTTGGCTGAGGGAGGACATCATTCCTTTCCTTCCTCCCCCTTTTTTTGAAAATCCGTTCCCTTTTATTCTAAGATCAGGAGGAAGACTCATCGGAGAATCGAAATGGCGATGGGCTGCTATTATTACCCTTTCAAACGGAAAGAAAATATTTTTAAAGAGGGATAAGACAAAGGGATGGGCTGAATCCCTGAGGTATCTTCTCTTCCCATCAAAAGGGAGAAAGGAGTGGTTTATTGCTTACCAAATGCAAAAGAGAAACCTTCCTGTTCCGGACCCATTAGGCTGGCTTGAACGAGTTCGCCGGGGCATGGTCAGAGAGAGTTACTACCTGTCGAAAGCCATCGAATCGGGAGTTTCGCTGACAGAACGATTGGATCTCTTAAGGGACGAAAAGGTTCTTTCCAGCCTGGCAAAGACGGTCATCAGGGTGCATCAGTCAGGTCTTGATCATAAGGACTTCCATGCAGGAAACTTTCTCTGGGATGGTGAATCCTTTTTTCTCACGGATCTCCATCGTGCCCGGATCCTGAAATCGCTCAGTCTCAAACAAAAATTGTGGTCACTGGCCCATCTCTTTCATTCATTGAGATCAATATGGGAAAAAGGAGATCAGGTTAAATTTCTTAAAGCCTATTTTGACGGAGACTCCACCCATATTCAAGAGCAGGAGAGGTATCTCGAAAAAATCCACTCCTGGATGATTCGCCTCCAGAGAAGACAATGGAGGAGCAGAACAAATCGCTGTCTGAAGGAGAGCACAGAGTTTTCAGCCAAAAGGGAGAAAGGGATTCGGTATTGTCACCGGAGAGAGTATTCTCTCGATCAAATCAAAAGAGTTGTTGAAACCCATTTGAGCCTTGTTAAAGAAGAACCCTCCTCCTTGGCAAAATATTCGTCGGAAGTAGCCGTTTCCGTATTCTACACAGGGGCATTAATCCCAGCACAAGGCGTCATTGCTGCGGAAGCAGGAATCCAGGAAGAAACTGGATTCCCCCGTATCAAGGACGGGGCAGGCCTAGTCAAGCCCGGGATGACAAACGGCAAAGGACTTTTAGCGTCACGTACAGGTGGCGGAGAAAAGAAGGTATGTGTGAAACAATTTTGCTACCCAAGCTCTTGGCAACGCTTCAGGAAACGCTTTCGTCGTTCAAAAGGGTTAAAGGCATGGGTTGCCGGGAATGGCTTGATCGTGAGAGGGATTGCCTCTTTGAAGCCTTTTGCCCTGGTGGAGAGGAGGGATTGGCTGGGATTGACGGAGAGTTTTTTTGTGATGGAGGCTCCTCAAAGGGCCGAGGAATTAGACCGGTACCTCTCCAGGGGTTTTGATACCCTGAAAGAAAAGAGACTCTTTATCAAGGCCTGTGCGAATTGGCTATTTCATCTCCATCAGAAAGACCTTTATCATCAAGATATGAAGGCCTGCAATATTCTCGTCTTAAAAGAGGGTCCAACCTGGGACTTCCGGCTCCTCGATTTGGAGGATCTCCTGCTCGACAAAAGAGTGGACGAGAAGAGGGTATTTAAGAATTTACTCCAGCTCAATACCTCTATCCCTCAATTTATTACCCGGACAGACCGATTGAGATTTTTTAGTGAATATCAACGTCTTCGTCCAATCGTCGAAGATGAGCAGGGTTTCCTCTCTCAATTGATCCGCAGGAGCAGGGAAAGGGGGGTCGTCTATGTCTCACCGGAAGGCGTGGTTGAGGAGAGAAGCGGATACAGTTCTGAGATGAAATAGAACATGAAGATCATCCCTTGCGAAGTATGCGGATCACAACAGTACCAGCTGCTTTTTGAAGGCCGGGATCGGATTTTTAGAATCCCGGGGGTTTTTAAAATTGTGAAATGTCTGGAATGCGGGCTTCTATTTATCAATCCCCAGCCCGAGCCGGAGGCATTGAGAAAATATTACCCAGAGAAATATCATGAAAGCCAATTGGTCCGCTTCAAGGAATATTCATGGTTGAGAAAAAAGATTCTCGAGACCTATTGGGGATATCTTCTCTGTCCGGGCACCTCAACAGGACGGAAGCTATTTCAACAATGTGTTCTTCTTCCGCTTCGATGGCGATATCGCAATTCCATTCACTTTGTCGAAAAGGGAAGGCTTTTGGATATCGGATGCGGAAACGGAACGGAGCTTTATAAATTGAAAAAGATGGGATGGGAGACGTATGGCGTAGAGGTGCATAAGGAGGCTTCTGAGCGTGCAAGATCAGGGGGGCTCTCCGTTTTCACAGGAGACCTTTTTGAAGCGAATTTCCCCGATCAATTTTTTGATGTGGTGAGAATGAGTTTCGTATTGGAACATCTTCCCAATCCCAGAGAGACTCTGGTAGAGATCAAACGCATTTTGAATCCCCAGGGGCGGATTTATATCTCCATCCAAAATGCAAGAAGCCTAAACTATTGGCTCTTTGGAGAAAGGTGGTTCAGTCTGGATGTTCCCCGTCATCTTTTTTCTTTTTCAGTTGAAACGATTAAAAGGCTAACCTCCTCTCTGGGTTTAAGGGTGAAAGCAATCCGATTCGACTCCGGGACAAGAACCTTTTTAGCCAGCCTTCAATACTGGATCAATGACCGGTATGAAGGAAGATGCTTGGTTCAAGGAAAACAATCAATTTATGAAAGCCATTTATTCAGATATCTTTTCCGGCCTTTCTGCTGGTTTTTGGATCGAATCCGATTGGGAGATTTGATTCACCTTGAGATTATTAATAAGACATGAGCGATCTATCCATTGTCATCGTCAATTGGAATACAAAAGATTTATTAATTCAGTGTCTGAAGTCTCTCAAGTGGACTTTGCAGAGATTGGAGATGGAAGTCTTTGTGGTGGATAACGGATCTACGGATGGAAGTAAAGAAGCGGTGAGAGCGGAATTCCCTGAAGTGGTCCTTATCGACAATCCATTGAATCTCGGATTTGCAAAGGCCAATAATCAGGCGATGAGGTTGTTGAAAGGAAAATACGCCCTCCTTCTTAATCCGGATACACAGGTGAAGGAAGGAGCCATTGAAACCCTGAAGGCCTTTATGGATCATCATCCTGAGGCAGGTGTGGTTGGACCCCAGCTATTGAATGGGGAGGGTTCGAAACAGAACTCCATTGCCAATTTCCCATCTCTGGCTACAGAGCTGCTTAATAAAAGTTTCCTCCGTTGGCTTTTTCCAGGTCGCTTCCCAGGGAAAGAGAGAACCTATTCTGATCCTATCGAAGTCGATTCCGTGATCGGTGCCTGTATGATGGTGAGGCGAGAAACAATGGAGCAGGTGGGGTTGTTAGACGAGGGATACTTCCTTTTTTTAGAAGAGACCGACTGGTGCTTTCGGATGAAGAAGGCGGGATGGAAGGTTTTCCATTATCCCCGGGCTGAACTCTATCATTTCCAGGGAAAGAGTGCCGAACAGGATAAAAAGAGAGCCAGGGTGGAATATTATCGTTCCCGTTACCTCTTTTTTAAAAAAAACAGGGGAGTCTGGCAATGGGTTATCCTCCTGGTCGGATTAATGATAAAATTGGGGATTGAATTTGTTTCAATGTCAATTGTTTGCATCCTGACAGGTTTTGCGGTAAAAAAGTGGAGAAGTAAATTTTCTAATTATGCTTATCTTGTGGGGTGGCACCTCAAAGGATGTCCGGAAGGAATGGGATTGAAACCCCTAAAATGATCATTGAAAAATAGTCATTGCAAAATTAGCATTGCAAATGGTTCTTATGATTAATCTTTTTCAAAAGGATAATTGCTAATTGATCATTGCTAATTGTTAATTTTGAACTGAATTTTGATGGGAGGCTCTATGATTGGCATTGCTATCGTTGGAGCTGGGGCATGGGGGAAGAATCATATCCGGGTATTTTCTGAGATTCCCGATGTTCAATTGAAATATATCTGCGATACCAATTCATCCCAATTATCTAATTTACGTAAGTCTTATCCCCGGTCAAAGATGGTTGAGAACTTAGGCCCCATCCTTTCTGACCTTGAGATAAAAGGAGTGGTGATTACCTCCTCTGCGGCGTCCCACTTTCACCTGGCCAGAGAAGTTCTTCTTGCGGGGAAGGATGTGCTGGTTGAAAAACCAATGGCTTTAAGTGTGAAGGATGCAGAGGAGATGGTGAGGATCGCAGAGGAGAAAGAACGGATTCTTACGGTAGGTCACCTCCTGATTTACCATCCTGTGTTCGATCGGTTGAAAGAGATGATCGATTGTGGAGATCTCGGAAAGGTTCATTATATCTATACTCAAAGGGTCAACCTCGGAATCATTCGTCAGGACGAAAATGCCCTCTGGTCATTTGCCCCTCATGATCTGTCTGTCATCCTGAAGCTTTTCGGGGAAGGCCCGCTGGTTGTTTCCGCAAACGGAGAGAGCTACGTTCAAAAGGATATCGAGGATGTGGTTTTTCTCAGCCTTCACTTTGCAGATGGGAAGATGGCTAACGTCCATCTGAGCTGGCTTGACCCTCACAAGGTAAGAAAGATTACTATCGTGGGCTCAAAGAAGATGGCCGTCTTTGATGATATGGAGGCTTCTGAGAAGTTGAAGGTCTATGACAAAGGGGTGAGAAGCCCCTCATATGATTCGTATGGAGAATATCTCAGCCTGAGGTTTGGGGATATTACGATTCCAAATATTAAAATGGCAGAACCCCTTCGGGCAGAGGCTGAACATTTTATCCATTGTATTCAGACGCGGAAACAGCCCAAAACCGGAGGACGGGATGGGATTGAAGTCGTGAAGATTCTTGTTGCAGCCCAGCAGTCCCTGAAACAGAAGGGATTTCCAGTTAACCTGTAATGGAGGTCAGAAATTAAAGACCAAAGGACAAGAGATGAAAAAATATTTTGCACATCCTACTGCTATTATCGGAAAACCTGTGGAGATCGGAGGAGGGACAAAAATCTGGCATTTTTCTCATATCATGGCAGGGGCCAGGATTGGAAAGAACTGCGTAATCGGGCAGAATGTCTTTATTGGCCGTGGGGCTATCCTTGGAGATAATATCAAGGTGCAGAATAATGTCTCCGTCTATGACGGGGTGGTATTAGAAGATGATGTTTTCTGTGGCCCATCGATGGTCTTCACCAATGTCTTTAACCCCAGAAGTTTCATCTCGAGGAAAAAGGAGTTTCGCAAGACCCTGGTGAGAAGAGGCGCAACCATCGGAGCCAATGCCACGGTTATCTGCGGTAATACGATCGGGCAGTATGCCTTGATCGGAGCATCTTCCGTTGTCACAAAGGATGTGCCGGATTACGCACTGGTTTATGGTAACCCGGGGAGGGTAAAGGGTTGGGTTTGTCAGTGTGGTGTGGAAATCACCTTTCGGTCCGGAAAAGCGGCATGCAAGGCCTGCGGAAAGATATATAAAAAAGACCGAATCGAAGTGAGGTTATTATAAATGATAAAAATTGCTACCATCGTTGGAGCAAGACCTCAGTTTATTAAAGCGGCTACGGTCAGCCGTGCCATTCAAAAATTTAATAAGAGAAAGAATCGAATTCAAGAAATATTAGTCCATACAGGTCAACACTATGACTATCTGATGGACCGGGTCTTTTTTGAAGAACTTGACCTTTCTGAGCCGCATTACCATCTGGGAGTAGGGTCGGGGTCCCACGGGAAACAGACCGGGATCATGCTTGAACGGATCGAGGCCGTTCTTCAAAAAGAGAAACCAGGGGCGGTTCTTGTTTACGGCGATACGAACTCAACCCTGGCCGGGGCATTAGCTTCTGCCAAGTTGAATATTCCGGTGGCCCATGTGGAAGCAGGGTTGAGAAGCCACAGGAGGAGTATGCCGGAGGAAATCAATCGACTTCTCACCGACCATCTTTCCACTTTTCTTTTCTGCCCAACAACCCAGGCGATCAAGAATTTAGAGAAAGAGGGGATTCGACCGGGTAAAGGAAGAATTGTGAAAAATGTTGGCGACGTCATGTATGATTCAATCCTTTACTATTCCAGTTTAGGAGAAAAAAGATCCACGATTCTAAAGGATTTAGGCTTTTTAACTCCAAACTCCCAACAAAATATTCCGCAATCCGCAATCCGCAATCCGCAATATTATTTAGCTACCCTTCACCGTGCAGAAAATACTGATGATCCAAAGAGGCTAAAATCCATTCTGAAGGCCCTTCATCAGGTTGGAAAAGAAGCACTGGTTGTCCTCCCTCTCCACCCCCGAACTAAAAAAGTGATGGAAATGCATCATCTTTCTCCAGATCACGAAAGAATTAAATTGATTGAGCCGGTCTCTTATCTCAATATGCTAAATTTGGAAAAGCATGCCAGGGCCATTCTGACCGATTCCGGGGGAGTGCAGAAAGAGGCGTACTGGTTAAAAGTCCCCTGTTTAACACTGAGGGATGAAACCGAGTGGATAGAGACGGTCAAGAGCGGATGGAATGTATTAGCAGGCACAAAGGCAGAGAGGATCATAAAGGAGGTCAGGAAAGAGGTAGGGAGAAGGAGACCTTTAAAGAATATGAAGATATTCGGAGATGGAAAGGCGAGTGTAAAAATTGTTGAACATTTAGCAAGATATTGTTTATGAAGGGGTTCTTTATAGAAATTTCTAACAGACTTCTTATTGAAGTAATCCTACCTTCAGCATCCGGCGAAAATATTTCTTGACAAAGGGTGGTTTTAAGTTATTATTGTTCATAAAATGAACAATATTCGGTCAGAAGTCACCTCGAGCTACGATGCGTTATTTAAACCTTCCGGGAGCATGCGAGATCTCCAGTTTCTGGAGGAGATCGAGCAGAACCCCAAGATTTCACAGAGGGAGCTCTCGAATAAGTTTGGGATTGCCTTGGGGGTGACGAATGCGTGCATTAAGAGGATGGTTCGAAGGGGCTTGATCCGACTGAGGGGGTTTCCTCCCAGAAGGATCGCATATTACCTGACGCCTAAAGGATTTGCTGAGAAGTCAAAACTGACATTGCATTTCCTTTCATATAATATTCACCACTATGCGGAAATGAAGAAGTTGATTTCAAGAAAGCTTCTGGAGATGCAGGCGGGCGGGGTAAAGCGAGTCTTATTTTACGGGGTTGGAGATGAGATGGAGGTGGCCTACATTACGCTCCAAGGGGTCGATCTTCATCTGGTGGGGATTGTAGATGCTGATGAGAACATGCAGGGAAAGGAATTATTCGGTTATCGGATTCAGGGACCCCAAGCCATTCCATCACTGCGTCCCGATTTGGTTTTGATCACCTCCATGACAGATAAAGGAAAAGAGTTGGATGGTATTATGAAGCATTTGAACAATAGAAAGATCCGCGTTGAAAGACTTTAGGGGAAAGGTGAACTGATTATGAGGATCGAAAGAGTTCGAGTCTCAATGCCTTAATGGGAGTTCGAAATATGCACAAGAGAAGATTATCTCCAAGGGGAAAAAAGGTTGTCATGGAGAAGATCTCAGATACCCTTAAGGCAAAGGAATATATTCTCTTTGCATACATTTTTGGCTCCTTTGCTTCAGACAATGTTTTTAAAGATATAGATGTTGGTATTTTTGTTTCCAGGGTTGGGAATGAACCTCCATTGAAGCTGGAAGTGCAGTTGGAAGGCGAAATAGGAGATGCTATCGGTATCCCGGTAGATATAAGAATCATTAATAACGCCCCCGTGCCTTTTGTTTATAATGTGCTGAAGGGCGGAACCGTCATTGTGGATAACAATAGATCTTTTAGATCCGATTTCGAGGGTTTGGTCTACAAGAGATATTTTGATTTTCAACATTTAAGAAATGAATACCTAAGGGAGTTGAAAAATGCCCCTCTTTAATCCAGATAAGATAACGAGCTTGGTTTCTGAGATGCGTAAGGCCATAAGTCGTTTGAAGTTTCTTGCAACCCTCGATAAGAAGTCATTCTTGGATGATCCGGATAAAGTGGGTAGTGCAAAGTATCATTTCGTAGTTGCTATAGAATCAGCCATTGATATCTGTAACCACATCATATCTCAGAATGGGTATAGAGCTCCTGAGGATTATGCTGACACGTTTCAGGTGTTGGGGGAACAGGGTGTTTTTGATAATGAGTTTCTAAAGCTTTTAAAGGAGATGGCAAGGTTCCGCAACAGATTGACCCACCTATACTGGGAAGTGGATGATGATCAAGTGTATGAAATTTTGCAGTCCGGACTGATCGACTTCAAAACTTTTCTGGACAGAATAGGAGCATTTTTGAAATTGGAGAAACTTTAATGGTTAACGAAAACAGGCATAGAGGAAGGTGTCTGTCTCCTTCATCCTTTAGAAGAATTGCCTACTATTTTACTCCTAAGGGGTTGCAGAGAAGTCAAGGTTGATGCTCTATTTCTTTTCTTATAATATTCAGCACTATGGAGAAATGAAAAAATTGATTTCGGAAAAGCTCCTTGAGATGCAGCAAAGCGGCGTCAGACGAGTTGTCTTCTTTGGGGTGAGCGACGAAATGGAAATCGCGTATATCACGCTTCAAGGATCGGATATGAAACTGGTGAGGATTGCAGACGAAGATGGCAAGAAACGGGACGAGACTTCTCGGCCACAAAGTTCTCAGTATAGGAGAAGTGAAGAGCTTGAATCCGGATGCCATTTTGATCACCTGTTTGAAGGATCAAAATTCGTATGGCAAGAATGTAGCGAAGGACAAGGATTGCAATGGAATCAAAATATTTACCATTTAGAGGTGAAGTATGGAGATTTGAGGGAAACGAATTCTGGTGATCGGTGGTGCAGGGTTAATCGGCTGGCACATCGCAGGAAATAGAGCCGTTCTATTTTCTGACGCATGTGCCAAGAGTGCCTGAGAGGGAAAAAGGAGGTAAGAAGTGAGAAAAGTTACCTATCACATTGGTAGGATAAGCGAAGAGGAACAATTAAGATTTGATTTTTTAGATGGTCTTTCTCGCACAGTTGATGAACGAATCCAATTGGGGTTTATACCGATGAAATTACCGGTCATTGATGAAGCGCCTTATCGGATATTTAGTACTACTAAGGAATACCGCAAATGGGCAAATGAAAATACA
>Ga0209609_10001903_pt1 | contig 12042 bp, 10 predicted proteins | sample LakKivw325mmetaG_FD_184136 | JGI IMG/M metagenome (GOLD analysis project Ga0209609, IMG submission 184136) | Anoxic lake water microbial communities from Lake Kivu, Rwanda to study Microbial Dark Matter (Phase II) - Lake Kivu water 325m metaG... | ecosystem: Environmental > Aquatic > Freshwater...
GGCACATCGTCCACTCGCCGCGCAGGCAGCGCGCGAACGTCTCGAGCGCGGGGGTCGCGGAGCCGAGCACGAGCGGCACGCCCTCCGCGCGGGCCCTCCACTCCGCGACGTCCCGGGCGTGGTATCGCGGGGCGGTGTCGTCCTGCTTGTAGGCCCATTCGTGCTCCTCGTCGAGGATGATGAGGCCCGGGTGAGCCACGGGGGCGAACAACGCGCTCCTCGCCCCCACCACGATGTCGGACGTCCCCTGTCGAATCAGGTCCCACTCGTCGAACGACTGCCCCGGAGTCAAACCGCTGTGGAGGACGGACACCCGCCCGGGAAAGCGCGCCGCGAACCGCTCGACCGTCTGAGAGGCGAGGGCAATCTCCGGCACCAGGCAGACGACCTGCCGGCCGGACTCGACCGTCCGACGGGCGGCGCGGAGGTACAACTCTGTCTTGCCGCTTCCCGTCACTCCGAAGAGGAGGAACTCCGCAGGGCTGCCGTCGCCCCAGTGCCGCTCCATCTGCTCCCATGCCGCTGACTGGGCAGGAGTGAGAAGGGGAGCCGCTTCCGGTTCCACGGAACGTGAGGCGATGGTGTCACGCCAGATACGCTCCTCCGTGACGTCGACCAGCCCCCGGACCTCCAGCGCCGAGATGGTCGCGGCGGTCGCTCCGCACTGCTGCCGAAGCTCAGTGAGAGAGACCGGGGAACCGGCGGAGAGCAGATGCCGGAGAACGCCGGCCTGCCGTCCGGCTCCTTTCTGTGCGAGACTGTCAGCGACCGCTCCGGCCTCGCCGGCATCGACGCGAACGGAAATCCACTTGCCGGTACGGGCTCCGGTCGAACCGCGGCGAGCCTCCTCCGACCGTTGCACCAGGCCGCGCTCCTCCAGCGATGCGAGCGCTCTGATACGCGCGGCAGCTCGCGTTCCGCGCCGCAGTTGTTCGAGCCTCAGCAGCCCTTTTTCATGCACGGCCTGAAGCATTTCCTGCTCGTCGGGCGACAGCTCGGGCAGCGCAGAGGCGGCGACAGGCGCCGGATGAAAGGTGACGCGAGGCTCAGGCGCGAGGCCGGGCGGGAAGAAGAGGGCAAACGCCGGGTACGGAGGACACAGGTACGTGCGACTGACGAACACTCCGATGTCGAGCTGTTCCGGCGTGAGGCAGAAGCCGTCTTCGACGGAGAGGATGGCGCGGGTCGCCTCATGAGCGGGGCACGCCGACAGCTCGATGACGACACCGCGCGCCGTCCGCGAGCCGAAAGGCACGCGAACAAGAGAACCCGGGCGCAGGTCAAGCCCCGCAGGGACCACGTACGAGTAGGTGGACCGTCCCGCGGGGGCGTCGACCGCCACCTCGGCGTAGCGCATCAACCTCGAATGAAGAGAGGGCTAGTCGGCGGTCTCTTCGGCGGGCTCAGCAGAGGAGACCAGCGACCGCTTCTCCTTCAACCGTGCGCGCTTGGCGCTCAGATTCCGCATGTAGTAGAGCTTGGCCCGCCTTGCCTTGCCGCGCCGGATCAGCTCAACGCCCTCGATGAGAGGCGACTGATACGGCAGTGTGTACTCCACGCCCACTCCGTAGGCAACGCGCCGGACGGTGAAGCGGCCGCCGTCAACGCCGCGCCGAACTCGAATCACCATGCCCTGGAAGTGCTGCACGCGTTCCCTGTCGCCTTCCTTGACGCGCAGCGCAACCTTCACGGTATCGCCCGGAGACATCTGCGGGATGTTCTCGTTCACCACCGGCTTCACAAGTTCTCGGATATCCATGCTCGCTCCTTGTCAGTCAATGTCACTCGGTCCAACAGGTCTGGGCGCCTCGCTGCAGTCCGCAGAAGGGACTGTCGACGTCTCCAGGCTGCGATTTCACCATGGTTGCCAGACAACAACACGGGCGGCACCGGCCAGTCTCGAAACCGCTCCGGGCGGGTGTACTGTGGATACTCGAGCAATCCACCGGAATGCGAGTCGTCGCCCGCCGACTCGTCCGATCCCAGTACACCCGGAATCAACCGCACTACGGCATCGACCACGACAAGCGCCGCCAACTCCCCGCCGGTCAGGACATAGTCCCCGATGCTCAACTGGTCGGTCGCCAGATACGCGGCCACACGCTCATCAACGCCCTCGTAGTGACCGCAGACGAGCATCAGGTGCTCCAGAGACGAGAGCTCAGCTGCGACCTTCTGCGAGAAGAGGCGTCCCTGGGGTGTCAGCAGGATGACCGGTGACTCTGAATGCCCCGCTGCCTGCCGCGCGTGCTCCACAGCTTCGAACACCGGCTCGGGCTTGAGAACCATGCCGGCGCCGCCACCGTAGGGAGCATCGTCGACCGTCGAGTGGCGGTCGTGCGCGAAATCACGGATGTTATGGGTGACGACCTCTACAAGGCCGCGCTCCGTCGCCCTCTTGACGATGCTGTGGCCGAAGGGAGACGCGAACATCTCCGGAAACAGGCACAGGATGTCTATGCGCATGGAGACTCCAAACGGAGGCGGTCACCAAGCTGAAGATTTTACCACAGACACGAGCAGAAATGAATTCGTCGAACGGCATGCTCACGGCTCTTGAGTGTAGTCGCGCAGGATGTGATACGCGCGCATCTGCTTCTCGTTGCGGCTCCTGACCCGCCCCCTCCGCCCAACCCGCGACGCGGCCGCGAGGATACAGACTGAACCGACCCAGGTCCGCGAAACGGTGATGCCGCCGTGCTCACAGTGGCTGTGAACCTCTCTCGGAGGCAAAGCGCCTGCTGCGGCAACCGTCCCTGCTGCGCCGCACGTTTGCCGCGACCATGACCATTGTGGGGGAGACAAAGACTTGACAAACGGCAGTACAGGGCCTTAAATACGGTAGTGGGGAAAAGTGGGGAGAAAGGGAGAGTGCTGGCTCGTCAGGGGAGAAGCGGATGTTCTTTGGTGAGTATGTCTACAAAATAGACGACAAGGGACGGGTCCCACTGCCTCCCAAGTTCCGTCGGGACATGCGCGAGACGGTCGTCCTGACCAAGGGCCCTGAGAAGTGCATCAGGGCATACCCGCTCGCCGAGTGGACGCGTCTCGCTAACGAGCTCGCGGCGAAAGCCGTGACCTCGTCGAGCCAGCGCAAGCTGAACCGGGCCATCTTCGGCACGGCGTTCTCAGAGATATTCGATAAGCAGGGACGCATCACGCTGCCCCTGCCCCTGCGCCTGCATGCGGAGATCGGCGACACGGTGGTGGTGGTCGGGGTCAACCAGTCGGTCGAGCTGTGGAACGAGGACCTCTGGAAGACCGAGCGCGCATCCTCCGAAGAGCAGGCGGAACAGATACTGGAAAGCATGGGAGGCGCGTGAGCGCGGGCGGCAGGTCGCCGGCCCCCCACACCCCGGTAATGGCGGCCGAGGCCCTTGAAGGGCTGCTTGTCCATCCGGGCGGCTCCTATGTCGACTGTACGCTGGGAGCGGGAGGACACGCGCGGGCCATCTTGGAGCACTCGATGCCGGGGGGCAGGCTGCTCGGCATAGACGCCGACCCGTCGGCAATCGAGATTGCGATGGGCGCGCTCAGCCAGTTCGGAAGCGCATTCGTCCCGGCGCACGGCAACTTCGCCGAGCTCGAGACCATCTGCGGAACGTACGGATTCACGCGGAACGACGGCATCCTGTTCGATCTCGGGCTCTCTTCGATGCAGGTAGACACGGCCGAGCGCGGTTTCAGCTTTCAGCGCGACGCGCCCCTTGACATGCGGTTCGATACGAGTGAAGGGGCCGGCGCGGACGAGATAGTCAATACCAGCAGCGAGCAGGAGATTGCTCGCATCCTGTGGGAGTACGGCGAAGAGCGGTGCTCCCGGCAGATCGCGCACAGGATCGTAGAGAACCGGCCGATCCTGTCCACATTACGACTTGCGCACCTGGTGCAGCAGGTCCTGGGGAGCAGGCGTGGCAGAATCCACCCTGCTACCCGCACATTCATGGCCCTTCGCATCGCGGTGAACAGGGAGCTTGAGAGCCTCAAACTGGCGCTCGACCAGACCGTGAACCTCCTGCGAACTGGCGGGAGGCTGGTCGTCATCAGCTACCACTCCCTGGAGGACCGCATCGTGAAGGAGTTCATGCGAGGCGAGGCGTCGAAGCAGACGTTCTCGCTCATTACCAAGAAGGTCATCCGACCGACTTCGTTGGAGTGTGGCTCCAACCCACGCAGCCGCAGCGCGCGGCTCAGGATTGCTGAGCGCCTCGCGCAGGCGTGACCTGCGCCTCAGCGACCGGCGCAATGATAGGGAGGTGAACATGGCCAAAGGCATCATTTCCGCAATTGACGTGGGCACCACGAAGATAGCCACCATCGTGGCGAACGTCAGGAGCCAGGATGACATCGAGATCCTTGGCGTAGGCGTTGTGCCGAGCCACGGTCTGCACAAGGGCATCGTCGTCAACATGGACGAGGCCAGGGACGCCATTGCCACGTCGATCCAGGAGGCGCAGAAGATAAGTGGCACTCGCGTCGACTCGGTCTACGTTGGCGTGACGGGCCGGCACATCAGCAGCATCAACAACAAAGGCGTGGTGGCTATCCCGCGTTCCGATCGCCTGGTGCGGTCGGACGACCTGCAGCGGGTGCTGGCGGCGTCCAAGAGCGTGACGGTGCCGGAAGGGAAGAAGCTGTTGCACGCCATCCCCCGGTACTACACGCTCGACAACGAAGAGCGCGTGAAGCAGCCCGTGGGGATGCACGGGACGCGACTCGACGTCGAGACGCATATCATCACGGCCTCGGTTTCCTCCGTGCAGAACCTGGTGAAGGTCATACGGAGCATCGGGCTGCAGGTTGAGGACCTCATCCTCGAGCCTCTCGCGAGCGGCGAGGCGGTGCTGACAGCGCAGGAGCGCGAGAGCGGCATCATCATGGCCGATCTCGGCGGGGGAACCACCGACATCGCCGTCTTCAAGGACGGCGACATCTACCACACCGCAATCGTACCGGTGGCGGGTTATCAGATCACAAGCGACATCGCAATCGGCCTTGGACTTCCCTTCCACGTCGCCGAGCGCATGAAGAAGACGTACGGGAATGTGACGCCCGGGCACGAACCGGGCAAGGAGCAGGAGTTGACCGGCATCGAGAACGGCCACACCGCCTCCTACCGGGAACTCTGCGACATAGTGCGCTCGCGGATGGAGGAGCTGTTCGAGCTCATCCTGCTCGAACTGCCCACCACCGACTACCAGCGTCTGGCTCCATGCGGTCTGGTGCTCACCGGCGGCACGGCCAACCTCACAGGGCTGGTCGAACTCGGCCGGGAGCAGCTCAAGATGCCCGTGCGCAGGGGCGCTCCGCTCGGCAGCGGCGTCTACGGCATCACGGACATACTGCGAGACTCCGCCTACGCGACAACGCTCGGTCTCGTCCTCTGGCAGGCGCGCAACCGGGAGCCGTCCGCGTGGCAGGAGAAGCGATCAGGAATGTTCGGAGGTCTCGGCAGGCTGCTGCGGAAGCTCTTCCGAGGATAGCGTTGAGCGGCGACACGTTGTAGGACAAGGAGGGAGAAATGGCTAAGACAACGTATACACCCGCCCCGGCCAGGATCAAGGCGATCGGCATCGGCGGCGGCGGATCGAACGCAATCAACCGCATGGTCAGGGAGGGCATCCGCGGCGTTGAGTTCATCACGATGAACACCGACGCCCAGGCGCTGGCCCTTTCCGAGGCGCCCACGCGGGTTCAGCTCGGCGAGAAGCTGACGCGAGGACTGGGCGCCGGCGGCGACCACCGGGTCGGCTACAAGGCGGCCGAGGAGAGCAAGCAGACCATTCAGGAGATTGTCGAGGGCGCGGACATGGTGTTCGTCGCTGCCGGCATGGGCGGCGGCACCGGCACCGGCGGCATGCCGGTGGTCGCTCAGACAGCCAAGGAGTCTGGCGCGCTCACCATCGGCGTCGTCACCAAGCCGTTCAAGTTCGAGGGCGGTCACCGGTCGGAAGTCGCCGAGGAAGGCATCCTCAATCTGACCGACAAGGTCGACACGCTCATCATCATCCCCAACGACCGGCTGCTGCAGCTCTGCGACGCCAAGACGACGGTCGATTCGGCCTTCCGCATGGCGGACGATGCGCTCCTGCTGGGCGTACAGGCGATTTCCGAAGTAGTCACGGTTCCCGGCCTGATCAACCTCGATTTCGCCGATATCAAGTCGGTCATGAAAGACGCCGGCCCGGCGTGGATGTCCGTCGGTAGAGGCAGTGGTCAGAACCGCGCCGTCGAGGCGGCAAAGGCCGCGCTTGCCAGTCCGCTGCTCGACGCCCAGGTCACGGGGGCGAAGGGCGTGCTCTTCAACATCACCGGCGGTCCCAGCCTGACGCTGTTCGAGTGCAACGAGGCAGCGAGCGTCATCAGCGACGCGGTGGACCCGAGGGCCAACATCATCTTCGGCGTGGTCTTCGACCCCAAGATGGACAGCGAGGTCAAGATCACGGTGATCGCGACGGGCTTCACCAGCCAGTACGGCAGGGGCTCGCCCGACACCGAGGAGCTCCGGCGCCTGATGAAAGGCGGAAGCGACACGCTGGATGTACCGTCGTTCCTGCGACGCAGCCAGCAGCGGCACCCCGGAGCGCAGCTCAATCCCGTCCTCAGAGGCCAGTCGGAGGTGACTCCCCAACCGTCCCGGCTCTCCTGGCAGTAGCCCGCAATAGCCACAGGAGGGATGGGCAGCCATCCCTCCTGTCGTCCCTTCCCCGGTTCCTGCCTCAGGCTTCGCTTGTAGGCCACTACATCTGGTGATACAATGGCCTCAGACCACAAGACGTGGGGGTGGGCGTGTGAGATGTCCGTACTGTGGCGCGCCTGAATCCCGGGTTGTCGATTCCCGAGGGCAGGAGGACGAGGTGAGGCGCAGGCGCGCCTGCACCGCATGCGGGACCCGCTTCACCACAACCGAGCGCGTTCAAAGCCACTCGCTGTTCGTCGTCAAGAAGGACGGCCGCAGCGAGGAGTACGACCGCGAGAAGCTCGCGAACGGTATCCGCAAGGCCTGTGAGAAGCGCCCGCTGCCCACGGGTTCAATCGAGAAGCTGGTCAGCGGCATCGAGGAGCAACTCCACGCGCTCGGCCGGGCTGAGGTCAGCAGCACCGCAATCGGGGACCTCGTGATGGACGGGCTCAAGAAGCTGGACCACATCGCCTACATACGATTCGCGAGCGTCTACCGTGAGTTCGCCGACATCGGAGCCCTCAAGGACGCTCTTGACAGCCTCACGTCGAGTCCAAGAACCGAGAACGGACCGCCGGCAACCGCCGAGGGTCAGCCGGTGCAGAACAGGAGAACCATCTAGCATGGCGCGACGCTCCCGCCTTCACGAACAGACCCCAACCGCCACGGACAAGGTCGCCCAGGCTGTCTTCTCCGCGGCCGAATCGGTCGGCATGAGCGACCGGGCGCTCCTGGAACAACTGACCGAGAAGCTGAACGAGCGACTCGGTACAACGCCTCCCTTTCCCGGCATGGAAGACCTGATTGCGCCCGAAGCAACTCAGCGCAGACAGGTATCCGGCCGCCGCCGCAAGCAGGCCGAGCCCCTCAAGGTGGCTCCCGCGGAGGACAACGTGGTCGTGACGCCATCCATTACGCTCTCTGCCAATGCCATGCGGGTGCTTGAACGGCGCTACCTGCAGAGGAATGCCGATGGCGCGCCGGCGGAAACGCCGGATGAGCTGTTCCGCCGCGTGGCGCATCACGTCGCGAAGGCCGAGCTCGCGTTCAGCTCCGCCGGCGATGCGGCGACGTGGGAGCAGCGCTTCTACGAGGCGATGACTCAGCTCGACTTCCTGCCCAACTCGCCGACACTGATGAACGCCGGCAGGGAGCTGGGGCAACTCTCCGCCTGCTTCGTGATACCCGTGGAGGACTCCATGGAGTCCATCTTCGACGCGGTCAAGCACACCGCTCTCATCCACAAGAGCGGCGGCGGAACGGGCTTCTCCTTCTCCCACCTCCGGCCGGAGAAGGACCGGGTCGGAAGCACAGGCGGCGTGGCGAGCGGCCCGCTTTCGTTCATGCAGGTGTTCGATAAGACCACGGATGTCATCAAGCAGGGAGGCATGCGCCGGGGCGCCAACATGGCCATCCTCGACGTTACGCATCCCGACATCAGACGGTTCATCTCAGCTAAGAAGGAGCCGGGAATACTCACGAACTTCAATCTGTCCGTCGGCATCACGGACGGCTTCATGCAGGCCGTCATCGCCGACGGCGAGTTCGAGTTGCTCAGCCCCAGGACGCGTGAGCCGGTCGAGCGCGTCCGGGCGAAGGACGTATTCGAAGAGATAGTCGATATGGCGTGGGCATCCGGAGACCCGGGAATCGTATTCCTGGACGAGATCAACCGGCACAACCCGACGCCGCAACTGGGTCGCATCGAGAGCACGAACCCTTGCGGCGAGCAGCCGCTGCTACCCTACGAGTCCTGCAATCTCGGTTCCATCAATCTGGCGCGAATGGTGGACGTCGCGAAGCAGCCGGCAACGGTCGACTTCGAGCACCTGGCCCGGATCGTGCGGCTGGCCGTGCGATTCCTGGACAACGTCATCGACGTGAATGAGTTCCCTCTGCCGGTGATAGGGGAGCATACCCGGCGCACACGGAAGATCGGCCTGGGCGTCATGGGCTTCGCCGACATGCTGCTGCAGCTCGGCATTCCCTATGACAGCGAAGAAGCGCTGGCGACAGCCGACAGGGTGATGGGATTCTTGTCCGAGACCGCTGACGACGAGTCCGAGAACCTTGCCCGCGAACGAGGCGTGTTCCCCGCATTCAAAGGCAGCGTCTACGACACTGCAGGCGGTCCGCACTACCGGAATGCATCGCGGACCACGATAGCGCCGACCGGCAGCCTCAGCATCATCGCCAACTGCTCCAGCGGCATCGAGCCGGTATTCGCGCTTACCTATGTGCGGCACATCCTCGACAAGGAGGATTTCCTCGAGGTCAATCCGCTATTCGAAAGGGAGGCGCGGTCGCGCGGCTTCTACAGCGACGACCTGATGCGAGCGCTCGCGGAGGGCAAGCGGCTGAGGGACATGGCGGACATGCCCGAGGATGTGCGCCGGACGTTCGTCTGCGCGTACGACATCTCCCCGGAGTGGCACGTCCGGATGCAGGCAGCGTTCCAGCGCCACACAGACAGCGCCGTGTCGAAGACAGTGAACTTCCCGAAGACCGCCACCCGCGATGATGTCGAACGCGTCTACCTGATGGCGTACGAGGAGCATCTGAAGGGCATCACCATCTACAGGGACGGCAGCCGCCAGGACCAGGTCCTCACCACGGGTGCGGCTCCCAAGGAAGAGAAGCCGACCATGCGGCCGCGCCAGCGGCCCAAGGTGACCCGGGGCATCACCGAGCGAGTGAACACCGGCTGCGGCAACATGTATGTCACCATCAACTTCGATGAGGTTGGTGCATGTGAGGCATTCGCCACGCTGGGCAAGGCCGGGGGCTGCGCGGCTGCTCAGCTCGAAGGCATCAGCCGGCTGGTATCCAACGCCCTGCGCTGCGGACTCGATGTCGGGTCCGTCGTCAAGAACCTGCGCGGCATCCGTTGCCCCTCGATTGCCTGGGAGCAGGGGAAGGCCGTGATGTCCTGCGCCGATGCCCTCGCCGGAGTGCTGGAGAAATACGCCGGCGACCAACCGGAGGCAGTTCCGAGCCATTCCGCCATCCGCGGACAGGTCGCCGGACAGTGCCCCGAGTGCGGCGGGTCAGTGATTCACCAGGAGGGATGCAGCATCTGCACGTCGTGCGGGTACACGAAGTGCTCCTAGCGGCGAGAGCGAGCAACCGGAGTGGCAACGTCAAGAGCGCGATACAGCATCGGATTGCAGCAGATGATGGCATCCGCGAATGCCGGGCTCACGCTGCGACGCACCTGCAACGCGGTGGCGAAGGCCGTGGCGAAGTCGATGGATGTGAATGGCTGCCGTGTGCTGCACCTCGACGCCCGGAAAGAGTACCTGACCACCGTCGGAGCTTTCGGACTGAGTGACCTGTACCTGCGCAAGGGACCGCTCGATGCACGGAAGAGCCTGCCCGAGGTGCTTCAGGGCAACATCGCCGTGGTGGCACACGCGTCGACCGATGCCCGTGTGCAACACCACGAGGTGGCTGAATCACAGCATGTCGTCTTCATAGCCGCGGCGCCCATCCTTCAGGGAGACCAGGTTATCGGAGAGCTGCGCGTCTACTCCAAGGAGACCAGGACACTCTCGACCGTTGACGAGGAGTTCCTGAGAACGTGCGCCAACCTGTGCGGCGTGCTGTTCGAGCGGGCGGAGCTGGCCCAGTTCAAGGAGCGGGTGAAGCAGTCCTCCGGCGCCACTCCCGCCTCAGGGGCTACCACCCGCATGCCGGTCGCGTCCCTCAGGCCGACCGAGTTCGCCCACGAGAGCGAAGCAGAGTTTGCCAGTCTGCTCGACTTCTACCAGATAGAGTGGCTCTACGAACCACGGTCCTTCCCCCTCGAGTGGAACGGGGACGGCGTCTCGCTGATGTTCACTCCGGACTTCTACCTGCCGGAGCTCGACCTGTATGTCGAGCTCACGACGATGAAACAGGACCTCATCACCGCGAAGAACCGGAAGGTCCGGAAGCTCCGTGAGAAGTACCCGGACATCAACATCCGCCTGCTGACGCGGAAGGACTTCGCAGGGTTGCTCTCCAAGTACGGCTACGGCCCCTTCGGCGAGGCGAAGGTCGAGGGCGTGGGGCGCGTGCTCTACAGCCAGACGCAGATTCAGCGGAAGGTCCGCTCTCTGGCGCGGCGGATATCCCGGGACTACGTCGGCAAGCGCGTCGTCATGGTCGGGGTCCTCAAGGGCGTCATGTGCTTCATGTCGGACCTGATGCAGCACATCTCCCTGCCCGTGCGTGTGGACTTCATGGACATCTCGCACTACGGGGGCGACGGGGAGGTCGTGAGGATACGGCGGGACCTCGACTCGTCAATCGCGGGCGAGCATGTCATCATGGTGGAGGATATCGTCGACACGGGCATGACGTTGAACTACGTCCTGGCCCACCTTGCGGCACACAGGCCGGAGAGTCTGAAGGTGTGCGCCCTGCTCGATCGGCGGGTCCGGCGCCTCGCCAACGTGAAGCTCGACTACGTCGGATTCGAGATACAGGACGAGTTCGTGGTAGGGTACGGACTCGACTACAAGGGAGAATATCGCAATCTCCCCTTCATCGGCGTGCTGAATCCGAAGTAGACGAGAGGGGCAACGCGTAGATATGGACTGCAGGCTGAGCCCGCTCATCTCGCGCGATGAGATAGAGCAGACCGTCTCGCGTCTGGCACGTCAGATAACGAACGACTATCGGGGCAGGCCGCTCCTCGCCGTCGGCATCCTCAAGGGCGCTTTCATCTTCATGGCGGACCTCGTCAGGCAGATAGGGATACCGCTGGAGATCGACTTCGTCATAGTCTCGAGCTACGGAAGCGGCACAGAGAGCTCGCGCCGCATCACCATGGTTCACGACATGACCGCCGACGTCAAAGGCAAGGACGTTCTGCTCATCGAGGACATAGTTGACAGCGGACACACCGTCAGCTTCGTGATGCAGCACCTCAGAGCCAGGGGGGCCGGTTCGGTGCGGCTGTGCGCGCTGGCGGACAAGCCTTCGCGGCGCGAGACTGACGTGCGAATCGACTACCTCGGGTTCACCGTTCCGGACAAGTTCGTGGTTGGCTACGGGCTGGACTTCGACAACAGGTTCCGGTACCTGCCCGACATCCAGTGCATGGAGAGATGTGACCCGGGCGAGTAGGCTCATAGGGGTTGCGCGGGGGCAGGCAAAGGCTGACCTTGTGCTACGCGACGCGCGCATCGTCAACACCCTGACGGGCTGTATCGAGCACGGAGACGTGCTCATCTCGGTCGGGCACATCGCCGCCATCGGCTGCTTCGACTCGGCGCGGCGCGTCGTGGACCTCGGTGGGGCATTCCTGCTGCCGGGCCTCATCGACGGCCACACGCACATCGAGAGCTCGATGCTGCACCCTGCCCGCTATGCGG
>Ga0209609_10001904_pt1 | contig 12041 bp, 11 predicted proteins | sample LakKivw325mmetaG_FD_184136 | JGI IMG/M metagenome (GOLD analysis project Ga0209609, IMG submission 184136) | Anoxic lake water microbial communities from Lake Kivu, Rwanda to study Microbial Dark Matter (Phase II) - Lake Kivu water 325m metaG... | ecosystem: Environmental > Aquatic > Freshwater...
GTGAGAAAATGCAATACCTGGACGAATTGTTTTCCCTGAAAGGCAGAACCGCGGTTATCACCGGGGGAGCAGGAATACTGGGCGGTGAGATAGCCCGGGGACTTGGAAGTGCCGGGGCAAGAATAATCATATGCGACCTTAAGAACGCACAAGAATCAGCCGCGGAGTTGAGAAAAGAACAGATAGACGCCGATGGGTTTTTCATAGACGTACTCAAGAAAAACGTCATAGAGGAAACAGCAGCGGCAATCAATGATAAATACGGCAAACTTGATATTCTCGTGAATGCCGCAGGAGGTAATCTGAAAGAAGCAACGACATCTCCGGATATGCCTTTTTTTGACCTGCCTCTTGCCGCCATGGAGAAGGTGATCGCCCTGAATCTTTTCGGCGGAGCGATACTTCCTTCACAGGTGTTCGGAAAAGAGATGGTGAAGAATCCCGAAGGCGGGTCAATCATCAATATTTCTTCAATGAACGCATTCAGGCCTCTTACCAGAATACCGGGATATTCCGCCGCAAAGGCGGCAGTAAGCAATTTCACCCAGTGGCTTGCGGTCCACCTGGCGCAGGAATACAACAAGAAGATACGCGTGAACGCAATAGCCCCGGGTTTTTTTCTCACAACGCAGAACAAATATCTTCTCACGGATGAAAAAGGAGGGCTCACAAAACGAGGCGAGTCCATCATAAACCATACTCCTATGGGCAGGTTCGGAGAACAGTCGGACCTTGCGGGAATTTGCGTATATCTGGCGTCCGATGCTTCAGGTTTCGTCACGGGAACGGTAATACCAGTTGACGGAGGATTCAGCGCATTTTCAGGAGTGTAATAAAAATAACGCTATAAGAGACTTACGTTTTCTGTCATTCATGCGTATAGTAAGCAGGAATTCTGAAAAGAGATAAAACGAAACCCCTCACCTGGAAAGCTCAGCGCGCAAGAGTTCGGGGTAAAGGAGAAAGGAAATGAACGGCAAAGCTGATATAGGCGTGATAGGAATGGAAGTTATGGGCAAGAACCTGGCCTTGAACATGGAAAGCAGAGGTTACACCGTGGCTGTATTCAACAGGACCGGGACAAAAACAAGGGATTTCATTGAAGGTCCTGCCAGAGGCAAGCATTTCGTTCCTTCTTATGAACTTCAGAACTTCGTTTCATCACTGAAATCGCCCAGGAAGATAATGCTGATGGTCAAGGAAGGGGCGCCGGTTGACGCCTTCATTGAAAAACTTCTCCCGCTTCTGGAGAAGGGAGACCTCATCATAGACGGAGGAAATTCATTCTTCAAGGATACCATAAGAAGAAATTCTGAACTGACTGAAAAAGGCATACTTTTCATAGGAACCGGAGTCTCCGGCGGAGAAGAGGGAGCCCTTAAGGGACCCGCAATTATGCCGGGAGGTCAGCCGGAAGCATATGGACTGGTTGAAAAAATCTTAACGGATATCTCGGCAAAAGCGGAGGACGGAAAACCGTGTGTAACATATATAGGACCAAACGGCGCCGGACATTTCGTAAAAACAACCCACAACGGGATTGAATACGGGGATATGCAGCTCATAGGCGAGTGTGTGTCGGTCTTCAGAAAAGTTGGGATGAATGCCGGGGAAATTGCCGACATCATGGAAAAATGGAACGGCAAGAATGATATGCTGCGCTCCTATCTCATAGAAATAACCTCGGACAGCATGAAAGAAAAGCAGAAGGACGGGAAGGGTTATCTGGTTGATATTGTTGCAGACATTACAAGGATGAAGGGCACGGGCACATGGACGATACAGAGCGCCCTGGAACTCCTTGTCCCGGTTCCCACCATCGCATCGGCTGTCTTTTCCAGGGAAATGTCCCAGGACAAAGAGATACGCCTGAAGATGGCAAAAATACTGAGGATCCCCCCGGCAGAGAAATTGACAGAAAACCGGCAGGGACTCATGGAAATCGCGCATGACGCGCTCTATATTGCAAAGATTTCCTCGTATGCACAGGGGCTGGCGCTGCTGCAGGCAGCGTCCAGGGAATACAAATTCGATCTGAAACTCGGGGAGATAGCGAAGATATGGCGCGGAGGATGCATAATACGCGCACAATTCCTTGACGAGATAACAAAGGCCTACGAGGAAAATCCTGACCTGCCGAACCTTCTTGCGTCTCCGAAATTTTCGGGTTTCGTGAACAAGAATCTCTGGAAATTGGCCAGGTTCATTGAGATAGCACATACGTCTGGCGTTTCGGCGCTCGGAATGGCCTCCTCGTACGATTACGTACTGCAGATCTCTTCCGCGGTCATGGTCGCCGCCCAGGTTTCTGCCTTGCAGAGAGATTATTTCGGAGCGCACGGATACTTCAAGATCGGCGGGGAGAAAGAACCGCAGATAATCACCACCACCGAAGGTAAAATGAGGGAGTTTCATACTGAATGGATGCTTCCCGGCAGGCCGGAAAAAGAAATAACGAAATAAAGAAAATCATAACCCCTCACTTGAAAAACTTATCAGGTGAGAGTTCGGGATAAAGGAGATATGAATGAAAAGGAATGCGGTGATTGCACAGAGCGGCGGTCCGACTTCTGTCATAAACAACAGCATACGCGGAATCATAGACTCTCTTCAGAAATCGGACAAGGTTGACAGGATATACGGAGCGAGAATGGGCGTAATTGGAGTGCTAAGAGAGGAGTTTTACGACATTACGTCCCAGAAGCCCCGGCAGATAGAACTCCTTTCAACAACTCCTTCGGCGGGCGTCATAGGAAGCTGCAGGTACAAGGTCAAGAGCAGCGAGGACATGGAAAGGATTGTTGATGTGTTTGAAAAACATAACGTCGGATACTTTTTCTACTGCGGGGGGAATGACTCCATGGACACCGCAAACAAGGTAAGCATCCTTGCAAAGGAAAAAGGACTGGACATTGTTTCCACAGGAATAGTGAAAACAATAGACAACGACGTGGGGGGTGGACTTCAGGATAACGGGACATTCGCCATCTGCGACCACAATCCCGGCTATGGAAGTGCTGCAAGATACACGGCGATGAATATACTGGAAGCGAACGAGGAAAACAGGGCAAGCTACACGAGCGACCCTGTGCTGGTCATAAGCTCGATGGGAAGAAAGATCGGCTTCATAACTGCCTCGGCAAGACTGGCCGATCCCGAAAGGAAAATGCCCCTTCTCGTCCTTCTCCCGGAAGCCCTGAACAAGAACAAGCCGGAAGAGAATCTTGAATTCATAACAGCCAGGGTAAACGAGAAAATATCCGAATATGGGAGATGCATCATTGCGATAAGCGAGGGGCTGGAAATCGGCGACCTTGACATACTCTGCGATAATTTCGGGCACGCCCAGTTCGGAGCTTCTGGAAAATCAGTGGAACAGGCGCTTATAAACTACCTGAACGGCATGGATAGAAAGGACAGCAGCGGCCGCTCCAGGAGCCGGCTTGCATGCAAGGGTATTGCGAGATGCGAAAAACCCGGGACAAAGCAGAGAAGGGAACTTGCAACAATCTCTCCCGCGGATATGAAGGAAGCCTATGAGGTTGGCGCATATGGTGCCGGAATGGCTTTGAAAGGGGAGGCCGGCTGCATGGCAACCATCATAAGGAATCCCGGACCTAAATACAGCATAACCTATGACAAGGTCAGACTTGAGACTATTGCCAACGCAGACAGGAAATTCCCGGGCGAGTGGATTGCAGAAAACAGGATAGACGTGACGGACGAATTCGTAAGATGGGCAATGCCCCTGATAGGAGGGAAACTGCCCGAATTTGCAGGGTTTGAGGAGATATTCGTCCAGAAAAAATGCAAGGCTTACGTACCCGTGGCAGACAGACAATAAGAGAGGAGATAACCATGGATTTCGTCAGATTGACCGATGAGCAGATAAAGCATGACCCGGAGCAACAATTGAAAAACTTCAGGAGGAGGAAGGATTACCTTGTCGCGATTGATACCGACGGCTGCATCACCGATAACATGAGCGGCAAGCAGATGCTGATATTCCACCCGCAGTATATGGAATTCTACCAGTTATGGGGTATAGAATCGTACTTCAGGGAAGTCGCCGAATACTACAATCTTTTTTCTGTTCAAAGGGGTTGCAACAGATTCCTGGCCGTTCAGTACACACTTGATGCGCTCCATGAGAGGAAGGACGCCAGGGATGCGGCAAGAAAGAACAACGTTGAACTCCCGGAGCAGGAACCCCTGAACCGGTACATCCAGTACTGCGAAAAAAACAAACTCGGACTTGGCAATCCGAGTCTTTCAAAATACCTTGCCACCATGCCGAAAGACCTGTACCTGTATAAACTTCTGGGATGGAGCGAATCGGTGAACAGGATGTTCCCCTACATCAAAATACCCCCTTTTGAAAATGTTGAAAAGTGTCTGAGGATAGTGGCGGAAAAGGCAGACATCATGGTGGTTTCGCAGACTCCTTACGAAGACCTGGTGAATTTCTGGCAGGAAAATAACCTTCTCGGGTATGTGCAGATAATAGCCGGGCAGGAGATGGGGAAAAAGGGACATCACATAGAAACGGTGAAGAAGGCATGCGGTTACGCTGAATCCGATATCCTTATGCTCGGGGATGCCGATGGCGACCTGAAAGCAGTGAAGCAGAACAATGGCCTTTTCTACCCTGTTGCTCCCGGCCACGAAAACGAAGCATGGAAAAAATTTCCCGGGTTCTTTGAGAAGTTCATAAACAATACCTATGCCGGAGAAACCGAAAGAGCGCTCCTTGAACAATTTTCCAGAGTACTCCTAAAAACTCCGCCCTGGCAGGAGGATGGATACGAACACGTCAGGGCCTACAGGGCGAAACAGGAAATACGAAAGAAATTGTATGAAACACTGAATCCATCGGGCCGCTTGCTGGTGCTGTAAAGACTATTGTTTCTGTTTTCAATTGCGGGTAATGCTTTGAATGACGAAATCTCAGAGATTGCCACGCCAAAAGGCGGCTCGCAATGACAAGAAAGGTTGGGCCCCGATAGAAGGAATCGGGATGACAGAATGAGAGGATAAGAAATGTATAGAGGAAAGGAAAACGCAAAAAAACCCTTTGCCGGAGGGGAACTCAGGGAGATTTTTCGGGACAGTTTATCAGGGATAAAGGAATTCTCGGGCAAGAAGATACTTTCGGTTATCCCGGATACGACGCGTTCCGGCCCCACTGACCTGATTTTCAGATACACCCATGAGACTCTTTCCCCGACTGCAAAACGGGTGGATTTTCTTATAGCCCTGGGGACACATCCCCCCATGTCCGACGAAAGGCTAAACTCGTTCCTCAATATCACAGAAAGCGAGAGGGAAACGATATACAAAAACTCTTCCCTGTTCCAGCATCACTGGGACAGACCTGAGCAGCTCGTGCGCATAGGGACGATACCTGCATCAAGGATAAGTGAAATCTCCGGGGGACTGCTCTCGGAGGAAATCCCGGTCACGATAAACAGGAAGGTTTTTGAATACGACGAGGTTATCCTTGCGGGCCCTGTATTCCCGCACGAGGTTGTGGGCTTTTCCGGAGGTTACAAATATCTATTTCCCGGGATTTCAGGTCCGGATTTCCTGCACAGGTTCCACTGGCTCGGCGCACTCATCACCAACCCGAAAATAAACGGGACGAAAGACACACCCGTCCGCCGTGCACTTAACGAGGCCGCATCACTGCTTCACATACCGCTGACCCTCGTATGCTACGTTGTACAGGAAGGGGACGTTTACGGCTTTTACGCCGGAGACGTTGAGGCATGGTCAAAGGCGGCAGACCTTTCCTCACAACTCAACATAAGATACGTTGACAGACCGTTCAGGACAGTCCTTTCAATAGCCCCCGGGATGTACGAGGACATATGGACCGCGGGTAAGTGCATGTATAAACTCGAGCCGGTGGTTGCCGACGGCGGCACCCTGATAATATACGCCCCGCACGTGAAAGAGGTTTCCCACACGCACGGCAGGGAGATTGAGAAAGTCGGCTATCACACGAGGGACTATTTTATCAAACAGAAGGAATGCTTTGAAAACATATCCGGGTGCATCCTCGCGCATTCAACCCATGTCAAGGGAATCGGAACATTCATGGAAGGGAAAGAGGCTCCGAGGATAAACGTGGTTCTCGCGACAGGCATCCCCGAGGAGACATGCAGGAAGATAAACCTCGGCTACATGGATTACAGAGCCATTGACATGGAAGAATACAAAAAGCGCAAGGATACCCTCGTCGTTGAAAAGGCGGGGGAGGTACTGTACAGACTCAGAGGCGGGAAAATCCCGGATATAGATAGCCTTTGAAAATGGATAATTTCAGGAAACTCTATCCCGGTTTCAGCGTCTATCAAAAATCCATAAATAGAACGCCTGACGGCTATTTTTTCCTTGCTTCAAGAAACAATGAGAAGTTTATCGTCGTCGGGGAGAAAGATTTCAGGTTTTTCCCCGCAGGCGAGAATGTCCATATCCTCAAGGAAAACTTTCCTTTTCTGAAACCCATACCGTGCGGGCTTGAGAATTCCTTCGGTTTCGGCGACCGCCTCGGGATAGCCACGCCCGGGCATGTAAGGGCGCTTGGAAATGACGGCTTTTTTCCTCTTTTTGCACAGCAGTCTGTAAGGGAGATAGAGCGCACGAAACGTTCATTCAAAGACGTTATTGACTCGGCAACACTTGGATGTTTCCAGGAAGGATACAGGAAGGGCTTCGGAGCCGACGCCGACCACATAAAAGAAATGTCCGATATCCAGAAAGCGCTGGATGCGGGATTCACCTTCTTCACGCTGGATTCTTCGGATAAAATCCGCAACCCCGAAAAAATCACGGATAGGGAAAAGCAGGTGATTCTTGAAAAATATCTGCCGGAATATGAGAAAGAGTTTCTGGGGAAAAAACATGCTGTCGGCGGAAAAATTTATGAATTCACAGAGGAAGCCCTCCAGAACCTCGTGCTCACCTATGCGGAAGGCCTTGATTACATAAAGGAGTGTTTCAGGTTCCTGGAAGACCGTTCTCATTCCTTTGATTTTGAAATATCTGTTGACGAAACGTCAATACCCACAACCCCGCTTGCCCACATATTCATAGTCTGGCGACTCAGGGAAAAGGAAGTGGATTTCCAGAGCCTCGCCCTCAGGTTCCCCGGGAGTTTTGAAAAAGGGATAGACTACAAGGGCAACATCGGCCTCTTTGAAAAAGACCTTTCGGCGCACCAGTCCATCCGCGAAAAGATGGGAAACTACAAGATATCCATGCATTCGGGAAGCGACAAGTTTTCCGTATATCCTTCATTCAGGAAGATACTGGGAGACAGGATACACGTGAAGACGGCCGGCACAAGCTGGGTGGAGGCGGTGAAGGTCGTTGCCGAAAAGGATTTCCCCTTCTTCCTTGAGATTCTTGAATGCGGCAAAAGGAATTTTGAGAAACACGCCGCTTCGTATGAAATCTCTGCAAATCCTGAGATGATTGACACGAAAAATCTGAGAGATGCAGGCACCGAAACACTATTCGCTGACAACAATATACGCCAGGTCATCCACATAAGTTACGGTACAGTCCTCACGGAAAAGGATTTCTCGGGCAGGTTTGTTTACAGAGACAGGCTTTTTGAAGTACTCAACGATAACGCGGAACTCTACTTCGGGTTCCTTGAAAAACATCTGGGAAGGCACCTAAAATTGTTGAAGTAGGATATTACTGAAGACGATTCACCCAGCCCGGTTTTGTCCATCGCAATATGGTCAGTTCAATATCGTCCGAGCCGGGCTCTCCCGACGGGTGCTGATGTCTGAGAGCAATATCATAGTGAACCATGCCATTATTCTTAATAACTATCTCATTTGCCACAACATCCCCGAAAATCCCGGCATTGTTTGATATGAGAATCTTCGCATTTGGAGCATAGACCACCCCGACTGTTGTTATTGAATTGTTGCTGAAAGTCTGCGTTTCAGAAGACGTAAGATATAAAGCAAGATTGGAAGCGTTTGGAGGGCTGTCAATGTCCGAACCGTTTTCCATGGTCATCTTTCCACCGATATATATTTCGCTTGTCCCATCAAAAGTAAATATGGCGTTGTTTTTTAGCGTGTAATCCTGCTCAATGTACAGCCGCACGTTGCCTGTTATCCTCGCCGTTGCGTTATTGGACAGTTCTATGCTCTTGAATCTGTAATTGCCACCTGATATTGTTATGGACTTGTTATTACTGACTTTAAGCACCCCTCCGGTCAGGGTATAGTTGCCAGCAATTAAGGGAGTCCCGTGATTAAGGTACGGGAGACCTTCAAGGTCATCGGGTATATCAATTTGAGGAAGTTCTCTTATCGGCGCCTTGTAGTTTTTTGTTCCGGTAATCCCGTTTAAAGGGTCATAGATATCCGTTGAATTGCCTGTACTTACTGAAGCATCTCCCCTGACATCTCCGTTGTTATACACAAGGATTTTCTTATTGCTTCCGACATCACCGTCATATCCCATGTTTGAAGCACCGTACGGGCCTGCATCGGAGTCATAACTGTCAACAAAACCGTTATTCCACACTGTCACTTTTTCGCTTCCAAAAATTCCTCTTGAAAATATGCCGCCGCTATCTGAACTGAGAACAAGTCTCACTGTTTCATTCACACCGTTGACTGTTCCTGTGGAAACCACATTCAGTCTGTCATCTTCGTCCTCTTCAAGCACCACAGAAAAGGAACCATCTCCAAGGGGTACAGGTTCCGCCTCCGGCTCCCATGCAATATCACTTCTCAGGTGCGCATACGCCCTGTAAGCGCCTGCCTCGGCAAGGTAAAAAGCCTTCTCCCTGTTCAACCGCCTTCCCGCACCAATCTGTTCCAGGCCGCCGAGGTATAGAATGCCCATGCCAAGTATGACCATAATGACAACAAATATGGCTGCCATGGGCAGGAGATAACCCTTATTACTTCCCGTATATTTTTTCATTTTTCCGCTCCACCTGCATCATAAAACAACAGGCGGCGTCAATTCCTCAACCGCACAAGAAATCTGTTCTGGAACGTTCTGCCCGCCTTCTTCACCGTAATTTCAACATTCACTGTTCTGTTCAAGTCCGGGTCTTCAGACTCGTAAAAGTATATGCTGTCAAGGGTCTTAATGACAACATCTGTGTTTCCGTTTTTTACGTCGTCCATCACAAGGAATCCATTCGCGTCTCTGTAAAATTCTTTCTCCCACACAACGTTTTCATCCTCACTGTACTTCACATCAATCTTCCTGCCTGTTTCAGGAACGCTGTCCTCCACAATGTCATCTATCGTAAACTCATTCGCCTCCTCAACCATTGACTTGACGGTAAGCGATGCCAGATCCATATCCTCCTGCAGTTCTTTTATGCCCTTGCTCGTCCACCAGTCATTCCAGGCAGAATAGAGCAAGGCGGTCACGGCAGCCAGCCCTATTGCCGCAATGACAAGGGCTATCATCAATTCTATCAGCGTGAATCCTTTTTTTCCTTTAATAGATTTCCTCATGGTGTTTCTTTCACTCACAATACATATGTTTCAAGGGAAACTTCCCTGCCATTGTTCCATTCAACCCTCACATTCACGCTCTTGAAGGTAACACCGTCTTCTTCCTTCTCCTCTATTGTCGTAATCCTTCTGCCCGCAACCTCGCCAACGGCTACATCTTCCTCCTCAACAACTTCTTCAAGAGAGGCCTTCCCTTTTATTTCTTCCATCTTCTCAATGGCCTTCCATGTAGCGTATCTTTCAAGGCGCGCATTGTAGATATTTTTCCGGTTTGCATAAAAAAAGGTGGAACCACCTATAAGACCTATGGCAAGTATAATTGTCGCAATTAAAACCTCAATCAGGGTAAAGCCCTTCTTATCCCTCGTATTTTTTATTTTTTCCATTTGAATTGCGCGACAAATCCCATCGCTACGCAATATCACTCCTGACCGATTCTCTTCTTCTCTTCCTGGGCAATGGCACTTGCCTGCTCGCCTGTAATAATCTTCGGGGTGAGGAATATCACAAGGTCAGTTTTTATGGTCTGGTCATCATTCCTGCTGAACAGAAACGGAAGGATATTCCCAAGGACAGGCACCTTGCCTTTCTTCTTTGTGGTATCCTGCCTCAACAACCCTCCTATAACAAGGGTATCTCCATCCTTAACCATTACGCGGGTTTTTGCTGTCCTTTCATTCGTATCAACTGCATTGGCGAAGACTGCGGACTTTGCAGCCGAACTCACCGTAGGCTCAACCTCAAGTATTATGTATCCCTCGGCATTTATATGCGGAACCACCTTCAAACTAATTCCCACATCCCTGTATTCATACTCAGTCACGACCCTGCCTGCCTCAATAGTCTCCGTCACCTTGGGCGCCACCGCCATGTTCTTTGTTATCTTGATCGTTGCCGGTGAGTCATTCAGGGTGGTTATCCTCGGATTGGCAAGGATATTTGCCTCTCCCTTTTCCTCAAGGATTCTGAGACTTGCCGCGAATTCAGCCAGAGAGATTGTTCCAAGCGTAAACTGCGGCTCCTGAGTCGCCGTCGTGAGCGTGCCTCTTCTCGGACCTACGACCGTCCTGGTATAGTCCTCTTTCAGGGGGAAAGCAACATCAATCTGCGGTCCAAAGAAACTCCCTCCCAGATCCCATCTTACACCAAGATTCTTGAGACTATCGGTTGCAACCTCCACAAGAATTGATTCTATTGAAACCTGAGATATGACCTTATCCAGGGAAACCATGATACTTTTGATTTCGCCCATCAAATCCGGATTCTCCCTTACCGTAATGCTGTTTGTTCTGACATCAACGGCAACCTGTCCCTTCTCGCTTATCAGGGGAGTTATCACCTTTGTCAGGTCCTCGGCCTTGGCATATTGCAGGAAAAAGGTTTCCGTTCGCAAGGGAGTATCCAGCGGAACTGTGGATTCCCTGACAATGTATATGCCCGTACCCGGGATTTTCTCACGGTAAAGGCCGTTTGCCTTCAGTATGGAATCTATCGCTTCCTCTCCCGAAACATTCTCAAGATAGGCGCTTATCGGCCTTTCACCCAGTTCAGCACTTGTTATCATCTGAATACCCGTCATCTTGCTCAGACTCTGGAGAACATGACTTAGTTTTGCCTGATAGAAAGTCAGTGTAGAACCTTCCGCGGGGAAGAGAACCTGCGGGGACATGACAAGGAATGTCCCTCCAAAGACCAGTAGAATCAATGCAATATAACTCTGCTTTTTCATTTTTGTCATCTCCTATTTTTTTATGTCAACGGGGAAAACTTCATCCTTGTATTTTATAAGGACCTTGTCCTCCATTATTTTATAAACCTGGTATTCACCTATAAACTCCCCTTCTCCTTTTACCTCGTTCCCTATGATGGCCGTGGGTGCTTTGCTGTCAAAGATTATTCCGGAAACATCAAATTCAGGGATCGCGACTTTCTCTTCCTGCCCTGTATCAACGCTTCTGGTTACGACGGGCATCAAAGGAACAAACGGGTCTCTTCTGATTCTCGGATTCTGTCTCGCCTGACCTTCCGGCAGAGATTCCAGGGCCTTATTCAGTTGCTTGATATTGTCCTCAACAGCGGTTACGCCGATTATTCCGTAGGATGATTTGCCTGAGGATTGTTTGTCGGAAAGTTTTTCCACGTTAACGGACTGACCGTAAAGCAGAACATATGCCGCGAAGAAGACAAGAATATAACAGTCAAATCTCAGTTTTTTTCGCATCACCGGTGTCCTTTTTAATCGCAAGAAATACCACTTCGTATACTGTCTGGTTTTCAGAATCCTTCCCTCTGGTGATAGAAATCTCTTCAATGGCAAGAAATTTTCTGCCGTGTTCAACTTCGTCCACAAGAGACAGAAGTCCGGAAAAACTTCCTGTCAGTTTCACTTTCCATATATGATAGACTTTAGCTCTCTGTTTCTGCCTTGAAGATGCGAATTGCCTCATTAAAAATCTATCTGAAATGTTATCGTTGCCTCATTAATAAAATCTATACGAAAATATTCACCTCTAAATGAATAAGGGGGTGGAT
>Ga0209609_10001905_pt1 | contig 12039 bp, 13 predicted proteins | sample LakKivw325mmetaG_FD_184136 | JGI IMG/M metagenome (GOLD analysis project Ga0209609, IMG submission 184136) | Anoxic lake water microbial communities from Lake Kivu, Rwanda to study Microbial Dark Matter (Phase II) - Lake Kivu water 325m metaG... | ecosystem: Environmental > Aquatic > Freshwater...
GACCCTCTGCATCGGCGGGGGGCAGGGCATGGCCATGATCGTTGAGAGGAGTTAAAAGTTTAGAGTTAAGAATCATGAATTAACCATACGGGCACGCGAAACGGAGAAAAAAATGGATTATAAAAATATCTTATTGTCCTTTGAAGGGGAGATCGGGATCCTGACCATCCATCGTCCCAAAGCACTCAATGCTTTAAATATTGAGACCCTCAATGAAATTCAGATGGGGATTCAGGAAGTCAGAGATCATTCAGAAATGAAAGTTCTGATCTTCACCGGAGCGGGAGAAAAATCCTTTGTGGCAGGGGCGGATATCATGGAGATGAAGAATATGAACTCCATCGAGGCGCTCAACTTTTCAAAACTCGGTCATCATACCTTAAGGATGATCCAGGACCTTAATCGGGTCGCCATCGCTGCGGTCAATGGCTTTGCCTTAGGAGGAGGGACGGAGATCGCCCTTGCCTGCGATTTCATCTACGCCTCTGAAAATGCCAGGTTCGGGCTCCCCGAGGTTACCCTCGGTGTGTTCCCCGGCTTCGGCGGGACCCAGAGATTGCCTCGCCTGATCGGAAAAGGGAAGGCGAAGGAGTTGATCTTCTCGGGAAGAATGATTACTGCCCAGGAGGCATTCCAGATGGGGATCGTCAATCGGGTTTTCCCCCAGGCCTCCCTGATGGAGGAGACGAAAAAAATAGCCGCACAGATTGCAGCGAACGGAGCGGTTGGAGTGAGATTGGCCAAGATGGTTATTGATGGTGGTTTCAATATGGATCTGACGGAGGCCTGTAGCCTGGAATCTTATGCCTTCGGGATCGGTTTTGCCAGTGAGGACCAAAAAGAGGGGATGACGGCTTTCGTCGAAAAGAGAAAACCCAATTTTAAAGGAAGATAAGGAGGAGAAGGACGTGAAGATCGCAGTATGTGTCAAACAGGTTCCGGATACGACAGATGTGAAGATTGATCCGAAGACCAACACCCTGATCCGGGAAGGGGTGGCAAGCATCTGTAATCCCTTCGATGAGTACGCCATTGAGGAGGCTCTCCGCCTCAAAGAAAAGATGGGCGGGGAAGTCCATGTGGTCACCATGGGGCCCCCTCAGGCCATCGAGGTGTTGAAGAATGCCCTCGCCGTAGGCGCGGATAAGGTTTATCTCGTATCCGACAGGGCCTTTGCTGGAGCAGACACGCTTGCTACGGCCTATGCCCTGTCCAAGACGATCGAATCGATCGGAGGAGCGGATCTCATCATCTTCGGGAAACAGGCCATTGACGGGGATACGGCTCAAGTCGGCCCCGGAGTGGCTACCCGCCTGGGACTTCCACAACTTACCTATGTCTCAAAGATCAGGGAGATTAACCTTGAGAAGAAGAAGATCATAGTGGAAAGGCTTCTGGAGCACGGAAGGGAGGTTGTGGAATCTTCGCTCCCCGCTTTGATCACGGTCGTGAAAGATATCAACGAACCCAGGCTCCCTTCTCTTTTAGGGATTAAAAAGGCGGCCAAGGCGCAGATCCCCACCCTCACCGCAAAGGATATTCATGCGGATGAGAATCGCATCGGATTAAAAGGATCTCCCACCTGGGTGATGAGGATTTTTTCTCCGGAGGCAAGAGGAGGAGGTGGCGAGATTTTAAAGGGAGAATTAACCGAAGTCGTCCCTCAACTGGTCAACAGATTGATGGACACCAAATTCATAAAATAATCAAGATTCTATTGGAATGATGGAATATTAGAATATTGATAAACCAAGAAGAGTCATTAGAGATATAAAACGGTTTTTGACCCAACATTCCATCACTTTATGATTCCAATTTTCCAATTTAGATAGGAGGAAAAGCGAATGGCTAAGTTATTGATTGATAAGGATACCTGCACAGGATGTGAATCCTGTGTCTCTGCCTGCCCCTTTGGGGCATTGAGTATGAAAGAGGGGATCGCTGCGGTGGATGAGAAATGCACTTTCTGCGGGGCCTGTGTGGATGTCTGCCCGGCCAGTGCGATCACCTTAGAGAAGGAAGAAAAAGCGGTCACCATCGATACAGCGGCCTACAAGGATGTCTGGATTTTTATTGAACATGAATTTGGCAAGGTCTCCAATATCTCCTTTGAGCTCCTCGGGGAGGGAAGGAAATTGGCCGGTTCGCTTGGATGCAAACTCTGCGGGATTCTCTTCGCAGATCATGAAGTGGCAGATTCGTTTTCCAAAGAAGCGATCGCTTACGGAGCTGAAAAGGTCTATGTCATGGAAAGCCCTCTCTTCAAGGTGTATCGTACCGATCCCTATGCGAGGGCAGCGGTTGATCTCATCCGTGAATACAAACCCGAGATCGTCCTCTTCGGAGCCACCACCCAGGGCCGGGACTTTGCAGGGACCGTGGCCACCACCATAGAGGTTGGTTTGACAGCGGACTGTACGGGCCTGGACATTGATCCTGAGACAAAGTATCTTAAACAGACCCGGCCTGCCTTCGGCGGGAATATCATGGCGACCATTCTCGACTATCCCAATTATCGTCCTCAGATGTCCACCGTGAGACCCAAGGTGTTTCCCATGCCCCCCAGGGATGATTCGAGAAAAGGTGAGATCATCCGGGAAACCCTCCAGATGACGGAAGAACAGGTCAGGACAAAAGTTTTGGAATTCATCAAGGGGGCAGAAACGGTCAATCTGGTGGATGCGGAAATCATTGTTTCCGGGGGAAGAGGGGTAGGAGGACCGGAGGGTTTTAAACCGATCCGTGAACTGGCTGAGGTCTTGGGTGCAGCCGTGGGTGCCTCCCGTGCGGCCGTGGATTCAGGCTGGGTCCCATACGAGCATCAGGTGGGGCAGACGGGTCGGACGGTCAGGCCTAAGATCTATATTGCCTGTGGCATCTCAGGCTCCATTCAGCATCAGGCAGGGATGAAGACATCAGAGGTCATCGTCGCCATCAATAAGGACCCTGAAGCTCCCATCTTTAAAATTGCCGCCCTTGGTATTGTTGGAGACCTATTCACCGTCGTTCCCCTGTTGAAGGACGAGTTCAAAAAACGTCTGGGTCGCTGAACTCATGCCGTTCGGATGACCCGTTTGAAACCGATACTGGATGCCAGCCTCAGGATGCCGGCATCCAGTTTCAAGTATCCGGCATCGAGCGTTTGGTCCTTCTGCATTTTATTCTTGATTTTTTTCCTGCCTTTCTCCATAATGTTGAAAAATCAATCGAAGGGGGTTTTCGATGATCATTACCTGTGCCTCCTGTCTCACCAAGTATCGCCTCGATGACTCCAGGATCTCACCGAAGGGGTCAAAGGTCCGTTGCTCAAGATGTCAGCATGTCTTCTACGTCGTCCCTCCTCCGGAAACGAAGGAGGAGGTGGTCGAGGATTTCGAGTCCTTTGCCAAGTATCACGAAGAGTTAATCGGTCCGGAGCAGAAAGGCAAAGAGGTGTCTCCACCGGAAGAAGAGGAGAAGAAAGAGGAGGAGAAGAAAGAGAAGAGAGAAACGGAAGTCATCGAGGAGGAAGAAGAAAAATTTCTCTTTTCGGAAAAACCGCCTTTAGAAAAAAGAGAGGAGGTCACTCCTCAAGAAATCTCCGAGGAGAAGGAAGCCGAGGCCCGGAGGATTGAGCCCGTCGAGGTGATCGAGGAAGGGAGAAAGGTTCGAAGAGAGAGGAAGAGTTCCCTCCGGTTCTTTGGGCTCATTGTGATCATTGTTCTTCTGGTCTTCGGTCTGTTCACCCTCTGGACAGAGATGGAATCCGGCGGCAAACTTTCGCCCTATTTGGAATATCCTGTTAAAAAAATAACGGATTTCTGGAATCAGATATGGGGGACCGAGAGAGAAGGTCTGGTGGTCAGAGACCTCAATGGTTATGAGGAGAAGATAGGAGAGGTTTCCCTCTTTATCATCGAGGGGAAGGTGGATAATCAGTCCCGGCAGGACAGAAGACATATCCGGGTCAAGGTTGTTATTTTTGATCAGGAGAAATCGAGAGTGGCTGAGAAGGAAACCCTTTGCGGCCGTCTCCTTCCTCGGGGAGAATGGAAGGCCCTTCCACCCGAATTCTTCCAGGGTGAAATGATCATCAAACCCAAAACTCCCGAAGAGATGATCTCTCCTTCCGGGAAATCCATCCCCTTTATGGTTGTCTTCAAGGACTTACCCCCTCAGGCCAAGGAATTCAAAGTGGAAATCACCGAGGCCCCCAGCCTTTGAGATTGCGGAATTCGGATTGCGGATTTTGGAAGTTTCATTCCGCATTCCGCACTCGGCATTCTAAAATTCCTTGACCCCTTCGATATAGATTTCGATCAGGGTGAGGGAGAGGGTTGCAATCAATGGGCCTCCTACCAAACCGATCATCCCGAAGGCCTGGATCCCTCCGAGGACTGAAAAAAAGAGAAGGAGAGGGTGGATGTTTGTCTTTGCGCCGATGAAGTGGGGCCTGAGAAGATTGTCCACCATGCTGATCACCAAAACCCCTAATCCTAAAAGAACCAGACCTTTTCCAAAGGCTCCCTGAATGAAAAGCAAGAGTGTGGCCGGCATCCAGATGAGAGCGGTTCCACCAATCGGGATGAAGGAGAGAAAGGCCATGGCTGCCCCCCAGAAAATAGGAGAGGGGAGTCCCAGGGCCCAGAAGGATAGTGCGCCCAATATCCCCTGAATCAAGGCGATGAGCAAACCCCCGTAAAGGGCGGCATAGACCATCTCTTTGAAACGGCGGATGATCAGGTCCCTCTCACTGGGCGGAAGCGGGATGATTTCTTTGAGCCTCAACCACAGATGATCTCCATCTTTGAAAAGATAGTAAAGGGAGAGGAGGGTAAAGAAAAATCCGATAATAAAAGAAGAGACACCCTTGAGGACAGTGGAGGTCTGGTTGAACAGAAAGGTACTGATCTGCTGAACATTTTTCAATAGAAAACCGGCAAGATCGATCCGATGAAGATCCGCATACTGATTCAATCTCCCGAGGACCCACTTGACCATTCCCATTTCCCCTATCTTCAGCAGATAGCCCTGAAGACGGCCGGTTTTGATCATTTCCTCCACCCAGTGATAGAAATCAACCACCTCATTGGTTAAGGAGACCATCAGAAGACCGGCAGGCAATACGATCACCAGGACCACGAGGAGGGTCATGAGCATCGCAGAGAGGACCCTCTTCTTTTTGAGAAGGAGATGGAGTTTTTGGGAGAGGGGGAAGAAGATGATCGCCAAGAGGATCGCCCATAAAAGGGAGGGGAGAAAGGGCGAGAGGATCCGGTAAAGAAGGTAAAAAGAAAGGAAGGTGAGAAAGAGGATGAAGATGAGGAAGATATGGGCTCGTTTCATAAGTTTTAAACAGCTTTTTAATTTCCTCTCGGCCTTCTGATCAGATAGATCAGGGGGAGGCTGAGCAAAGTGATCGCCATCTTAATCACATATTGCCCCTCAATGAGAGCCCGGACAGGCATGAGCCCATAAAACGCGAGAGTGATGAAGACCACGCTATCGACCCCGGTCGAAATGGTATTGCTCACCAATACCCGTAGCCATTTGGGCCCCCGGACACGGGTCTTCCAGAGAGCAAAGATCTCGGCGTCCAAAAGAGAGCTGATGAAATAGGCGGTGAGGCTGGCGAAGACGATTCTCGGCGTGCTTCCTATTACCGAGGCGAAGGCCTCTTGCCCGGAATAGAAAGAAGCAGGAGGAAGGATGACCGCCAGTTGTCCGTAGAGAGCGAGGAGGAGATTGGCGATCAAGGCGGCCAGGATGACTTTTCGCGCCCCCTGTTTTCCCAGAGATTCATTAATGAGATCAATGAGGGTGAAGGTGAGGGTATAGATGAAGATGGCGGCCGGCACCACGATCCCTAATATTTGGACGGGTTTGGAAGCCGTGACATTGGCTACCAGCTCACAGGCAATGTAGAGTCCGACCAGGATGGTTTCCATGTGAAATATTTAGGTCTTTGAACGGAGAAGAAGAACGGGCGTCTCTGCTCGGGTCAAGATTTTGAGGGCCACACTCCCCAGGACCCACCGGGTGATCCCTGAACGGCCATGAGTGGACATGACGATCAGATCGACATCATTCCCTTTGGCAAAGTCAATGATCTCCAGAGCCACCTGCTGGCCTGTCTTGACCATTGCCCTTACCTTCAGACCTTTCTTTCTCAATTCCTCGGCAAGATTCGAGAGATACTTTTCCGCGGCTTCCTTCTGCTTCTCATCCACCAGGAGCGGTGTGACCAATTCCGGAGAGCCGTAGATAGGCATGAACGGAACGACCTGGAAAAGAAGGATCTCCGAGTCAAAATGCCTGGCCAATTTTACAGCCTCATCCAGCCCCCTTTTTGCCAGTTCAGAACCATCCAGAGGGACCAACATCTTCTTATACATACCCCACCTCCTTCTGAACCCCCTCCCCTTCATACAGGAGGGGATTAGGAATAGCGATTTGCGTTCGACTCCGGATACCCAATCTTATTATTATCTTATATCAATTTTCCATTCGTTAGGCAACCAAAAAGAATATCGGGATTTTTTTAAAAAACAGGGCTAATATATTGAAAAGACCGATTTGACCCTTCCCCTGATTTCAAGCTATGATATTCAACAGGATGCCGGACGATGTTTGGTGAGGAGGCGAGAGGCGATCATTTTAAGAGGATGACGGAGGAGAAGCATGGATAAAGTGCGATTGACCGCAACTGTCAAGAAAGCGGGTTGAGCCTCCAAGATGGGTCCAGAGGATCTGGATCGAGTTCTGAGGGAACTTCCCCTTCGAAAAGACCCGAGGGTACTGGTGGGTCCGGAGACTTCGGATGATGCAGGAGTCTATCAACTCAACGACGAGGTCGCGCTCGTTCAGACCGTGGACTTTTTTACCCCTATTGTCGATGACCCCTTCACCTTTGGTCAGGTCGCGGCGGCCAATGCCCTGAGCGATGTCTATGCCATGGGGGGGACTCCTCTGACAGCGATGAATCTGGTGGCCTTTCCCATCCAGACCCTCTCCTCTTCTATTTTAAAAGAGATCCTTTGCGGTGGCCTATCGAAAATGGATGAAGCTCATGTGGCCCTGGTGGGCGGCCATACGATTGAAGATAAGGAGATTAAATATGGTCTGGCCGTTACAGGGATTGTTCATCCCCACCAGGTCCTGAGCAATGCGAAGGCGATGGTGGGAGATCAACTCGTGCTCACCAAACCTCTCGGGACGGGAATCATCTCAACCGCTCTCAAGGCCGGGATGGCCTCTGAGGAGGCGGTCAGGAAGATGGTAGAGAGTATGACCGCCCTGAACCGGAAGGCATCGGAGTGGATGAGAGCGTCCGGGGCCCATGCCTGCACAGACATTACAGGATTCGGTTTCATCGGTCATGCCTTAGAGATGGCAGGTGCCAGCCAGGTCGGGATGATGATCCAATCCCAAAATATCCCGATCTTTCCAGAGGCCTTTGAATATGCACGGAGTGGATTGATTCCGGGGGGTGCCCATTCCAATCGCCAATTCTTTTCCTGCCGGGCGGAGGTGGATTCCAGGGTATCCGGCCTTCTGATTGATCTCCTCTATGATCCTCAGACCTCCGGAGGGCTCTTGATCTCTCTTCCTCCGAATAGGGCCCAGAGGCTTGTGGAAACCTTGAGGAGTGAGGGGGATATTCATTCATCCCTCATAGGGGAGGTCGTCGAGGGGCCAGCGGGGAAGATTCAAATACGTTAATGCATGGGTGTGCAGATCATTTCAGCCTTTTTAAAGCCTTCCAGTGACCCACCCCGTTCTTTCACCCCCCATTCATTTACCCCTCTTAGAATTTCTGCTGAATGAAAGACATTGTTTAAGAGAGGGATTTATGGTAACATGACAGACTAAATTTGAAGAAAGGTGAGACCCATGGACATCAAGAAGATTCTGAAGAAGATTGAAGAAACAGAGGTTCCGAAGGTCAAAAAGGTTGCAGTGGCTTACTCCGGAGGGTTGGATTCCGCACTCTCCATAGAATTACTACGACGAAAATATAAAGCCCGGGAGATCCTTCCAGTTACGATTGATATCGGTCAGGGAGAAGAAGAGATCCGTGAGAGCAGAAGGAAGGCAAGGGCCCTTAAGATCAAACCGCTCTTTTTCGATCTGCTAAATGAATTTACGGAGATCTGGATTGCACGGGCGCTTCAGGCGAACTCCGACTATCTCGGTTACCCGGTCTCGACCTCGATGACCCGGCAGATTGTTGCAAGGAAGGTGGCGGAGGTTGCCCGGAGGGAGGGGTGTGACGCCATTCTCGAGGGTTCGAGCGGAAAGGGGAATGATCAGTATCGCATGCACAATGTCTTCAAGATGTTTGCCCCCAACCTGAAGGTGCTCGTCCCGGTAAGGGATTTCGATTTAACCCGATTGGAGGAAGAGGAGTTGTGCCGGGCATGGGGTGTTCCGGTCACGGAGATGATCACCGGAGGCGATGATAAGACCATGTGGTGCCGATCGATCGCCAGCGGTGCGATTGATCTGAATCAGCCCCTTCCCGATGATATCTGGATGTGGTATCGGCCCCCTGAGAAGGCACCTGATCGGCCTACCCTGATCACCCTTGAGTTTGAAGACGGGGTTCCTGTGAAAATGAACGGGAAACGGAGATCCCTCGGGGAGATCATTCCGGAATTGAATGTCATCGGAGGAAGACACGCCATCGGTAAGCTTGATCTCTTTGAAGACGGGATCATGGACCTCAAAAGCCGCGAGATCTACGAAGCCCCTGCGGCGACCATCCTCCTTAAACTTCATCGGGATCTGGAGCAGTTCTGCCTGACCAAGGATGAGGTCCAGTTCAAGAGAGGGATCGATCAGAAGTGGGCTTACCTGATCTACCATGGGATGGCCTATCACCCACTCCGATACGATCTGGACGCCTTTATCGAGCAGTCCCAGAAGGTGGTCAACGGGGAATATCAGATCAAGCTCTATAAGGGAAATATTGATATCGTCCACCGGGATTCGAAGACGAGCCTCTTCTCACCTGAAATCCGCTCCATCAAAACCTCCGGTTTTGATCAGAGGCGCTGTGCAGATGCGGCTTTCATTCGTGGACTTCCCTTTGAGATCCTGGTCAGGCGAAAAACAGAATAGGAGATGGGCGAATGAAAGTGGATAGGCTGTGGGGCGGACGATTTGAGGAGTTACCTACCCAGGAGGTGCTTGACTTTCTCTCAGGAAGAGATGTGAGAGGGATTCCGCCCGCGGATGAACGGTTGATCCCTTATGATATATGGGGAAACCGGGCCCACGTATTAATGCTCTGCCGTCAGGGTATTCTCTCAAGACAAGACGGGAAAAAGATCCTGAAAGGATTGAGAGAACTGGAATCCCTTTATCAAAGAGGGAAGTTCAAACTCGACCCTTCCCGTGAGGATGTCCATACCAATATCGAGAGTTTTCTCATTGAGCGGGCGGGCATGGAATATGGAGGGAAGGTCCATACAGGCAGGAGTCGAAATGACCAGATCGCCCTGGACATGCGTCTCTACCTCCGGGATCAGGTTTCGGAATGTGTCGAGGGGTTGATCGGATTGATTGAGTCGCTTCTCCGAAAGGCCTGGGAGCACCGGCGAACCGTCATGCCCGGTTACACCCACCACCAGCATGCAATGGTGACCACCTTCGGCCACCTTCTTCTCTCCTTTGCCGAAGGCCTCAGCCGGGATATCCAGAGGTTGGTCCACTGGTTTGATCTGTTCAATCGAAACCCCCTGGGAGCCGCTGCGGGTTATGGAACCTCTTTTCCTCTGGATCGAAAGCTGACCTCGAAACTTTTAGGTTTTGATGGCCCCACCGAGAATGTCACAGATCCCATCACGCAACGCTGGGAGCCTGAGGCAGAATTGGCCTATACCTTCTCCGTGATGGCGGATCATCTCTCCACAATAGCCCAGACCCTGATCCTCTTATCCACACGCGAATTCAATATGGTCCGCCTGAATGATCGGCATTGCTCCGGTAGCTCCATCATGCCTCAGAAACGGAATCCCTGTTCTCTGGAGGTGATCAAGGCGAAAGCCTCGTTTGCACAGGGCATATTAATGAGCCTTCTCTCCATGGGGAAGGCGCTTTTTATGGGATATAATCGGGATACCCAGTGGACAAAGTACTGGATCATGGACCTGGTAGAGGAGATCAAACCTTCCCTCTTCATGATGGAGGATGTGATCAGGCTTCTGCGGGTCAATTCGTCTCAAATGTCCGAGCAGGCAAGCGTTGGGTTTGTCGGTGCTACTCCTTTAATGGAGTGGATGGCCCGTTCCTTCGGGCTCCCCTTACGAAAAGCGAAGATGGTGATGGAGAAAGCGGTCAAATATTCTGAGGGGGAGGGAAGAGAAGAGGTTTCCTATGAAGGCTTAAGGAAAGCCCTCCGGGAGATGAAGGTCAGCCGGCCGATTTCGGAGAGGGAGGTGAGCGAGATCCAGAAACCGGAAAGGCTATTGGACCAAATCTCTCCCATCGGAACTCCTTCCCAAAAAGGAATGGAAGAGAATTTTTCATCCCTTCGAAAGAAGATGAAACGAAACAGGGGCTGGTTGGTTGATCAGAAGAGGAAGATGGCAAGGGCAAAAGGGTTGATCAGCAGGATGGAGAAACAGATCAGGACATAAAAGGAGGGGTCGATGGGAAAGGTAGAATCAATCATCAAATCTGAAATCGTCCGTTTGGCAAAGAGGGAAATTCGAAAAATTACAGTTCCGTTGGGAAGGGATGTCCGGTCCCTGAAAGCAACAGTCTCGCAACTCCGCAAGGCGGTTTTAACGCTTCAACGGATCACCGCTTCTCATCAAAAAGAGATGGAAAAAGGTAAAATGCCTCTCGAAGCAACTCCGGAAGAGGTGAAGGAATCCCGGTTTTCTCCCCGTTTGATTCGAAGCCTTCGCAAGCATCTGAACATCACCCAGAAGGAGCTGGCTATTCTTGCGGGAGTGACCATGGGGGCCATTCATCAATGGGAGGCCGGACAGTTTAACCCAGGCATGAAAAAGAAGGCGGTGATGGTAGCGCTTCGAAAGCTTGGCCGTCGCGAGGTCAGAAAGCTTCTTGAAGAGAAAAAGGCCCAGAGAGTTGAGAAAAAGGTTCCTTCACGCAGGCGGAAACCTGCGGGAAGGGCACGAAGGAAGTAATCTCCCGATCTCTCATGGTTCAACTCCATTCTTTACTTTCCCGTTTTTTTATTACGGTCCGCAGCACAGATCCATCTTCATCGGCTCAACATTTTCCCCTCCGCCGGCAGGGAACCGAAGTTCCTGGAATTTTTAAGACCCTCATTGATCCGGAAGGCTGGAGAGAAGGGAGAAACAGATGGATATCAGAATTTTTGAAAAGATGAAGCCCCACGAGCTGAAAGATTATATCCAATTTTTGCTCTGGCATTACCGGGTGATCGATGCGTTCTGGTTTCTCTATGTGGCCGAGCGTTTTGACCAACCCACTGCGGAACGGCTCAATGAGAGGGTCTGGGGCCGTGTTGCGGGAATGGCTGCAAAGGATATTCGCAGTCGCTTTGGAATCAAGGAGAAAGGACTGAAGGGGTTTGTGGAAACCTTGAGATACTTTACATGGACTATTCTGGTGGGTTATCAGATCGAAGAGAAGAAAGATGAAGTGATCATCACTGTTCCCAACTGTCCTACCCAGGAAGCCCGTCTCAAAAGGGGATTGGGAGAATTTGTCTGTAAAGAGATGCACCGGGGGGAGTTTGCGAGCTTTGCGCAGGAGATTGACGAGCGTATTCGAATAGAGTGTCTTTTCGCTCCACCTGATCCCCATCCTAAAGAAATGTTTTGCAAGTGGAGGTTCACGTTAAAGAATTAGGAAATACCTTATTACCGATGCCAGACCCTACTGGCCAGTGACTTGTACCGGGGCTCCACGAAACTCCACTTAAGGTAGCCTATTAAATCCCTGCTTTTTATAATGTGGATCAACGAATCTGTAGAAAAAGCCCCTTTTAAAAAAATATCTATCCTTTATTGTCCAGTAACCCAGATTTTCAACGCGTTTACAGCATCAACCAAGGTTGTT
>Ga0209609_10001908_pt1 | contig 12035 bp, 9 predicted proteins | sample LakKivw325mmetaG_FD_184136 | JGI IMG/M metagenome (GOLD analysis project Ga0209609, IMG submission 184136) | Anoxic lake water microbial communities from Lake Kivu, Rwanda to study Microbial Dark Matter (Phase II) - Lake Kivu water 325m metaG... | ecosystem: Environmental > Aquatic > Freshwater...
TTCCAGTAATAAAATCGCGAACATAACCTTTTTTTTCTTCGGGTTCCGTTTTAACTTTTTCTTTAACTGGTTTGTAATTTGTGTTGTTCATAGTAAATTTTTTTCTTTAAAACTTAAAAATCCTGTTTTAGTAATAATTATATGGTCAATCACTTCAATTCCTAAAATTTTACCAGACTCTTTTAGCCGCTTAGTTATTTCTAAATCGTCTTCCGAAGGTTCGGGATCGCCCGAGGGGTGATTATGCGCTAAAACGACTTGTGCGGCTAAATGCCTAACTGCCGGCTCAAAAACTTCTCTTGGGTGAACTAAATTAGCATTAAGCGAGCCAACGGAAATAATTTCTCTTTTAATTTCTTGATTTCGGCTATCAAGGTAGAAAATGACAAAATGTTCTTTTTTATGATCGCGCAAATCTTTTAATTCTTCCCATATTTCTTTTGGCTTCAAATAGATTTCTGCTTTTTTGTCTTTCAATAACCTTTTTCCAAGTTCAAAGCAAGCAATAATTTCGCAGGCTTTAGCTGGACCCAAACCAGAATAATCTTTCAGATCATTAAAAGTTAAATTAGGTAATTCATCTTTGCTAAATCTTTTCAAGATTTTATTCGCTAATTCAACAACATTCTCGCCCTTTTTGCCCGAGCGTAAAAGTATAGCCAAGAGTTCAGAATTAGAAAGTTTTTCTGGTCCATACTGCATTAGCTTCTCTCTTGGCCTTTCCACTTTCGGCAAATCTTTAATTGTTTTCTTAATTTTTGTATCCATTATTATTTCGTTAAATCTTCTAAGCCAACACCTAACGCTTTGGCGATTTTCTGGACGGTATCAATAGTCGGGTTTTGTATTCCGCGCCCGAGCGAGGCAGGAAACACAAACTTTACAAACTGGCTGGGAGGGATGGAATCGAACCATCATGCCATGGTCCAGAGCCATGTATCCTGCCGTTAGATGACCTCCCAATGTCACTACGCTAAAACCCTAAATCCCAAATCACAAATTCTAAAAAATAAAATTTTTTTACTCGCAGATTTTTAAAATCGCCAGCTCGACCGACAATTGCGGTATTTCCACATAACCGAACTGTGTTCTCGTTTTAACAAATTCTTCAATGACCATAACCAAATCTTTCAATTCAACGCTTTTTATCAAGCGATCCATTTGTTTTTGCAAATCATCGTCTTGTTGCCAATAAAGGCCGTCGTTGTTAATCGCCTTTACCTTAATCAACATCAACTTTCTCAAAAATTCAATGGTATCGACGACAAATTGCTCAAGATCCAATCCTTCTTCCAAAAACTTGTTAATCGTTTTAATGGCTTGAGCGCCGTCCTTTTTAAACACCAATTCCAAAAATTCAACAATCAAATTGGTTTGCGTCGGCGGAATCACCAAACCGGCTTCTTCAAGAGTGATTTTCTCTCCGTCAATGGCCAAAATTTGGCTTAACAAACTTTCGGCGTCGCGAACGCAGCCTTCGGAACGAATTGCGACGGTCTTTAATATTTTTTCGTCAATTTCAACGCTCTCGGCCTTAATAATTCTTTTCAGCCGTTCGACAATCTTGCCCAAACTAACTTTGTTGAAATCAAACCGCTGACAACGGGAAATAATGGTTTGCGGCAACTTGTGTATTTCTGTCGTGGCCAGAATAAAAATAATGTAAGACGGCGGCTCTTCAAGGGTTTTAAGTAAGGCGTTGAAAGCCGCGGTGGAAAGTTGGTGGCACTCATCAATGACAAAAATTTTGTATTTCCCTTGAATCGGCGGAATACGGGAATAAGCGATAATATTCTCCCGCACATTGTCCACGCCGGTTTGCGAAGCCGCGTCCAATTCAATTAAATCGACTGACCGCCCCCGGACAATATCTTCGCATGATTGGCACTGGTTGCAGGGCTCGCTCTCCCCTTCAGCCCTTCTTTGGCAATTTACCGACTTGGCGATTAAACGGGCCAAAGTCGTTTTTCCCAAACCGCGCGGACCGGTGAACAAATAAGCATGAGCAATTTTGCTCCGCTTAATTTCATTTTCGATAATTTTAACCGTATTCTCTTGTCCGATAATTTCGGAAAAAGTTTGCGGCCTGTATTTGCGATAGATAACCATAAATCGCTACGCTAAAATAAAAAATAAAATATAAATATCCAAATTACCCATTTACCCGATTTTCCAATACCTGATTACCCGATATCCCAATTCTCCCCCTTTCTGATATTTCTTTCTCGACTTCGGCTTTATTTCTCCCATATTTCAAATGGGACAATTCTCTCACGATTTGGGCGATTTCTTTATTTCCCCTTTGCGGCGGAACCGGCTGGAGATTAAAGGGTCTTAATGATTGATTATCAACTAATAATTTGATATAAGCGTTAAATTTTTCCACATTGACTAAATCATAAGGACTAAAAACCGGCTCGAATTCCTTGGCTAAAAATTCCGCATCTTCCACTCCGACTTTGAAACAAATAATGGTTCCAACCGTGCCAAAAATAGCGTCTCGAATCGAAGCGTCTTGGCCGTTTTTAACCAACTGGCCGATATATTGGTGAGCGACCATCAAGCAAAGGCGGTATTTTCTGGCTTCGGCCAAAATAGTGGAAACACTGTCAGTAATGAAATTTTGAAACTCGTCGATATAAAGATAGAAGTCCTTTCTTTCCTCCTCGGGCATATCGGTTCGAGAAAGAGAAGCAATTAAAATCTTGCCGACCAAAATCAGGCCTAAAAGATAAGAATTCAAGTCGCCAATTTTACCTTTGGAGAGATTTATTAAGAGTATTTTTTGTTCGTCCATTATTTTCCGGAAGTTAAAGGCGCTTTGTTGCTGACCAATAATCGGCCTCATAATATCATTGGCGACGAACTGATTCAATTTTGAAGTAATATAAGGGGTTATATTGGAAAGAGCGCCTTCTCCGCCGGCCTTTTCCGCTTCTTTAATCCAGAAATCGCGGACCACCTGATTCGCGCAATGACTTAATTTAAAAGCCCGGAAAGACGGATCGGCCAAAACTTTTGAGACCTCCATCAAGGTGGAGCCACTTTGGGGATGTTCCATAATCAGCAAGAGCGCGTTTCTCAGATACTGTTCAAACATCGGCCCGCCAGTTTGCCTTAAATCATAGAGTTTATCCATTATGTTAATCATCTCATTAATCAAAAACGTCTTTTGTTCCGGATACTTCGGGTCATATTCCAAAAGGTTCAAACCCATAGGTCGGCTCATATCGGCTGGGTCAAAATAAATCACGTCTTCGGCTCTCTCTTTGGGCACATGTTCTAAAATGGCTTCAATTAAGTCGCCGTGGGGGTCAATAACACAAACCCCTTGATTGTTTTTAACGTCCTGAATTGCCATATTGGCAATTAAAACGGATTTGCCGACGCCGGTTTTACCAATGGCGTAGATATGCCGACGTCGATCAGCATCCTTAATGCGGATTTCCCTTTTTTCTCTGCGATAAATATTATATCCCAAAATAAGACCTTCGGCCGGCACATCTACCGGCGCTGGGGCTTTTTTGGCGATTAACCACCTGATATTCGGCGCTTCGGTCGTCGGCAAAGGAAAATGAAAAACACTGGTCATTTCCTCGGCGTTCAAAACAAATGACCTCTTTTCGTCAAAAATGCGATAAATGAAATTGCGGACAGTTTTGGCGTTTCCGCTTTTAAAAATTTTAAATCCGTTGCCGTACTCATAACCGGTATATTGGGCAAAAGCGTTAACAATATTGTTCAAATACGTTTCCGCCCTTTCTTTAACGCGGCTTGAAACCACAACTCTGATATTCACATCTAATCCCGCTTTATTCGCTTTTTCCTCAATGGCTTTGACCGCTTCCTGTTCAAAAGGCGAAAGTTGATGGGAAATTTTTTGTCCGGCTTGTTCGGGTTTTTTCGCCTTAGGTGAAATAAATCCGCCTAATTCGAATAAAACTTTAGCCATGCCGGTTTTAACCGAACTCATCGCTTGGTTTAAGTTTTTGCCTTGTTGCATTTCTGAAGCCACTTTGGAGCCGAACTTTCTCCACTTCGGCCTGGCGGAACGGGCGACGAACTGGATAATCGCCGAATCGTCCGGAGCAATTTTATTCAGAGAATTAATAATGGCACTCAAGGGATCTGTTTCCATTTTAAGATAGGTTTTAATAGGAAACATCGAGAGTTTTCTAAGTCTGAAAAAGGCACTGATCACGTAATTCTGGGGTAAAAAAACATTATAATCCTCCACTTCTTCAATATTAGCCGCGGGATATTGGGCGTGAATCTGCTGTTCAAAAAATTGCTGCAAGGTTCTCGGGACGACAACGTAAAAAGAAATTATTCCTTTTTTATCAGAAACAATTTCAAAAGAAAAACTGTCCGAACGGCCGAAAAACCAAGCGCGCCAGCCCTTTTGCGCTTTCAATCCACCGATATTATCAAAAAGATTTTCTGTCGGCAAAAGTGTTTCTTTAATGCTTTTTCTCGCTTCTTTATCGTTACCTGGAGATTCTTTGGGTAAAGAAACCAAAAGAACCGCCTTTTGAAAAGAAAATTTCAAACAAGACGCTCTTCGAAAAGAACGCCTTACCAGCATCAGGGCAATATAAAAAACAATCAATAAAAAAATGAGGGTCAAAAACCACAAATTGGCCGAAAGCCAAGTTTCACTTTGTTTTTGGACTTGCTCTAAGGGTACTTTAAAAATGTCGTCCGGATTCATATTGATAACTAATTTGCACGAATTTGCGATTCGTATTTTATTCGTCTTTAAACGCTTTCTTTTTTTCCGCCAAAGCCATAATCTTGTCGGTTTTTATTTTGGTCTCTTGCTCCAAAAAGAATCTGCTGACGCCGGGAATCACTTGAAGCCAATTCTTGATTAATTCCACGATTTTATGCACCGCTATTTTCGCTTTGGAAATAATTATCTCTATTTGCGAACTCGCCTCTTCTCCTTTTTGTTTAAACTGCTCTTTTAAATTATCCGGCAATGACTGATAGGCTTGTTCCATTCCTTCCGATAAAATCGATTCTATTTGTTTAAATGTTTCGCTTTTGTTTAAAATTGGCGGCGGCGCGACCGGCTTTTTTTGTAAAAAAGGAATTTTTCGGCTTGATGCCGGCGCCGGCGCTTCGCCGACTTTCTCTTTAGGCAAAATCGACCCTTCTGTTTCCCTAATTTCCGGACTGGGAATTTTTTCCGTCTCTATCCTAATTTCGGCCTCTTTTAAGGGTTTTTGGCCTATGGGCAACTTTTCTTTAATTTGTCCTTCAACCATAAATTTATTTTATTAAATATTCCTTAAGACAGGACTATTATACCACTTTTAAAAGACGCTACAACTGAAAATAAGTAGCCCCATGGGGAGTCGAACCCCAGTTTTTTGGCTGAGAACCAAATGTCCTGACCACTAGACGATAGGGCCGAAAACCGGTAGATTGGAAAATTATTATAACAAAAACCCGCAAATAAACAAGCTCTCAAATAATCTGAGAGCTTGAGCCTGCCAAATGATTGGCATGATTAGGGATATTCCGCGGCAATAACGGGACTTGAACCCATGTCTTCCACCTGATCTCGGTTTTTCAACCGCCCGGGGATGGATATCCTAACCCTTGAACGATATTGCCTTAAAAACAAAAACTCTGATTCAGAAATTGAGTTTATCAAGTCCGATTGTAATAAATTTTCTTGACTTTGTCAAGAGGTTGATTTAAAATATCAGCATGACTCTTAAAAATATTGACTCGCAAATCGCCGAACTTATTCAAAAAGAAATCAGTCGCCAAAGACAAGGGCTGGAATTGATTCCTTCGGAAAATTTTGTGTCCCCGGCAGTTTTAGCCGCCCTGGGTTCGCCTTTGACCAATAAATACTCCGAAGGTTATTCGGGTAAAAGATACTACGGCGGCAATGAATTTATTGATAAAATTGAGTCATTGGCCGTGTCCCGGGCAAAAAAACTGTTTCACGCCGAGCATGTCAATGTTCAACCTTATTCCGGTTCACCAGCCAATTTGGAGGTTTATTTCTCTTTTCTTCAGCCCGGAGACAAAATTATGGGCATGAGTTTGGCTCACGGCGGACATCTGACCCACGGGTATAAAGTCAATCTATCCGGAAAAATTTTTAATTCCATCCCTTACGGCGTCAATCCTAAAACCCAACTGATTGATTATGACGAAGTGGAAAAAATGGCGAAAAAATACCGGCCAAAAATCATTATTTCCGGCGCCACGGCTTATCCGAGAATTATTCAGTTTAAAAAATTCGCGGAGATCGCCAAAAAAGTCGGAGCGATTTCAATGGCCGATATTTCCCATATTGCCGGCTTAATCGTCGCCGGACTTCATCCCTCCCCCTTCCCTTTTACAGATATTGTCACTACCACCACGCATAAAACGCTGCGCGGACCAAGGGGAGCGATGATTATGTGCAAAAAAGAACACGCCGCGCTGATTGACAAGACGGTTTTTCCTGGCATGCAAGGCGGCCCCCATAATCACACAACCGCCGCCATTGCCGTTGCCCTAAAAGAGGCCTCAAGGCCGGATTTTAAATCTTACGCCAAACAAATTATTAAAAACGCCAAAGCATTGTCCCAATCTTTAAAAAAACAAGAATTGACGCTGGTTTCCGGCGGCACTGATAATCACCTTATTCTTATAGATTTGACTAAAAACGGCATAACCGGCAAGCAAGCGGAAAAAATTCTGGAACAAGCGGGAATTTATGTCAATAAAAATATGATTCCCAACGACTCTCGCTCCGCTTTTGACCCGTCGGGCATCAGATTGGGAACGCCGGCTTTAACCAGCCGAGGATTCAAAGAAAAAGATATGGAAATAGTCGGCCAACTTATTGGCGAAATAATCCGCCATATTAACGACCGAAAAATCTTTAATCAAGTTTGCCGATCGGTAAAAAATTTAAGCCGGCAACATCCGCTTTATTCAAATTTCAAAATCCGCTAAATTATAATACTTATCATTCATTATGGCGTTAGACGGCAAGAAAATCGCCGAGGAAATACGTTCACGAACGAAATTCCTGATTAAAAAATATCATCTAAAGCCCGGCCTAGCCGTCATCTTAATCGGCAAAAATCCGGGCTCTTTAATCTATACCAAATTAAAGCAAAAATCGGCCAAAGCAATAGGAATAAAATTCGAGAAGTTTATTTTTCCGTCGAATGTAAAGCAAAAAAAAGTGATTGATTTGATAAAAAAATTGAATAAGGACAAAAAAATTCATGGCATCATCGTTCAATTGCCGGTTCCTTTAAAAATCGACCCCGATTTGCTGGTAAAAACCATTTCGCCCCTGAAAGACGTCGACGGCTTCGGGCTAAAAACGAAATTTATTTCCCCGGTCCATCAAGGAATTGTCAAACTAATAAAACAAAGCCGGGTAAAAACCCGCAATAAAAAGGCGGTTATTTTGGGAAATTCCCCGATTTTTACCCGCCATTTAAAGGAAATTCTTGAAAGCCGAGGATTAAAAACCTTTATTTTTTATGCTAAAAAACAAAAATTTATCCGACCAGTCAGAACAGCCGATTTCTTGATTGTGGCGCTCGGTCTGGCTTATTTTATAAAACCCAAGATGGTGAAAAAAAACGCCGTAATAATCGATGTCGGCTATAATTTGTCCATTTCAGGAAAAGAAAAAAAATTCTGCGGCGACGTCGATCCGTCAGTCAATAAAAAAACTCCCTATCTTTCTCCGGTGCCTGGTGGCATCGGTCCTTTAACCGTCGCCTTTCTGCTGCGAAATACATATTTAGCCGCCCGAACAAACCTTTACAATAGAAAAAAATAATATAAAATTAAAACATAATTTTGAAAATCTATGATTAAAATATTGAGTATAATTCAAATTGTCGTTTCCCTACTTTTAATCGCCTGTATTTTAGTTCAGAGTCGCGGGGGCGGTCTTTCCACTGCTTTCGGCGGAACCGGCGAATCATACAGCACTAAAAGGGGTTTGGAAAAAAAGATTTTTATCGCCACCATTGCCCTTGCGGTTATTTTTCTCGGCTTAAGCGTAACTCTCTTACTGATTTAATTTCGACTGTTTTGCGATTGATATCGCCGAAATGTAAACTAATAAAAAAATGTTTGCTCAGAATTTTAAGAAAAAAATTTTGGCGCTTTTAGGCGGGCTAAAACGAATCTTCTTTAAATCTAATCATAAAAATCCATCTCCTTTGGAAAACAAGCCCCTTGGGCGATTGCCGAATCTTAGACAAATTAAACGGCTTGGCCAGGTTTTAACCAATAAAGAGAAAAAAATCATTACCTGCTTGTCGCTTCTTATTATTTTTTCTCTTTTTTTTCTTTTTGTCAGAAACCGTTTTTTGAAATTGGAAATTAAGCCGGAAATCGGCGGAACCTACACGGAAGGCCTGATTGGAACCCCTAAAATGGTTAACCCGATTTTAGCGGCTAACGACATTGATTCGACTCTCGTCCGCTTAATATTTTCCGGACTTCTGAGATATAACAGCGACTTAGGCTTAGAGCCGGATCTGGCTGACAATATCTCCGTCAGCGACAACAAAGAAAATTATACCGTTTGCCTAAAACAAAATCTGTTTTGGCACGATGGAATAGAATTAACCGTCGATGATGTTATTTTTACCTTTGAATTGATTAAAAATCCGATTTTCAAAAATCCTTTATTGGAGAGATTGAAACAAGCGGACGTTGTAAAAATAAACGACAACTGCCTGGAAATTAACGCGAAAAATCCTTCTTCTTTCCATTTAACCGATTTGACTTTAGGTATTCTACCCGAACATATCTGGAACAATATCGATTTAAATGCTTTTTTCCAATCCGAATTTAATCTTAAACCCATCGGCAGCGGGCCTTTCACTTTTAATTACCTCGGTAAGGACGATGCCGACAACATCAAGCTTTACGCCCTGAAGAGAAATGAAAAATTCCACCGGCAATCGCCTTATATTGAAGAAATTATTTTTAAAATTTATTCCGACTCCAAAACAGCCACCGAAGCTCTGAAAACAAATCAAATCAACGGACTTAATCTTATTCCCAAAGAAATCGACGAAGAATTAGAGCAAAATAAAAACTTAAAACACTATCAAATCAGTCTTCCTTCTTATACAGCTATTTTCTTTAATCTCCGAACCAAACAAGAGAGGTTTTCTCCATTGCAGGAAAAATCAGTCAGAGAAGCTTTAACCTACCTTACGCCCAAAAAACAAATTTTAAAACAAATTTTCGGACAAGAAGGAGTAACCGCCATCTATGGTCCCTTTCTTTCCCAGTCCCCTGTTTTTAACCCAAACGTTCAAAAACGCGATTATAATCCGGGTCTGGCTCAAAATATTTTCAAACAAGCCGGCTGGGAAAAAAAATCAAGCGGATTTCTGGAAAAAAACGGGAAAATACTAGAAATAAGCCTCACCACCGTCGACCAATCCGACCTTTCGGAAGTCGCCCATTTGGTGCAGAAATCATGGCAGGAAGCCGGAGTTAAAGTAAAATTGATTACTGTTCCCGCTGAACAAATCAGAGAAATTATTGCCAGCCGCAATTTTGACACCTTTCTTTATGGCATTCTAGAAAACGTCGATTCAAATCCCTATCCCCTTTGGCATTCCTCTCAAATCGAACCGCCAGGTTTAAATTTAACAGGATTTCAAGATCGACGAGTAGACGAACTTTTGGAAAAAGCTGCCTTAACTAATAATAAAAAAGAAGAGCAAAAAACTTATTACCAAAAATTTCAAGAACTCCTAAATCAGAATATTCCCGCCATTTTCCTTTACAATCTCAATTATACTTATCTGGTCAATATAAAAATAAAAGGTATTCATTTTACTTCGTTCAATTACCCCGAAGACCGCTTTATCAACGTCGAGAATTGGTATATTAATACGGCTAAAAAATAAAGCCCACGTGGTGGAATTGGTATACACACAGGTCTCAGAAGCCTGGCTCGCAAGAGCGTGTCGGTTCGAGTCCGACCGTGGGCATCTCTTCTGCGTTAAAACCATTGAAAGTATTGTTTTTAAAGACGCAAGAATTTAAAATTTCGTTATTGACAAAAATAGAAAACGTCCTAAAATAAAAGACAAGTAAAATAAAACGGAGGAAAATCCAATGAAAAAATTGGCGATTCTTTGCTCTTTATTTCTCATTTTTTTCGCCCTGCCGACCCAAGAACTAGAATTCTCGTCCCAAGGACAGGGAATAGAATTACAAAAATTGGTGGGCGGAGATTTAATGAATTCAAACGAGGAGAAGCTGGGAGACAATCTAATAATAATGTCCGTTAAAATGTCCATGTCTAAACCCAATAACCTATTAGGAGCGATGTATTTCATGGAATATTTTGCGGTACAGTCCCGCGACACTACCCTAAGTCCAGAAAAACAAATAAAGGAAATTAAAAAGACATTAAAACAGTTATCGGCGCGTTTTGCCGTCCGACGCCGCATTTTTGGCGGCAATAAATGCCGCTATAACGACAAAATTGTCGCTGTTCCGGTCAAACTACTCTAATAACGCTTTCTATTTCCCCAAATCTCTCCCTATATCAGGTTATCCAAATAAAACCCTGTCTTAAAACAGGGTTTTATTTTTTTCCCAAAAACGCAAAATTATGATATAATTTAAAAATATGATTGAACAAAATAAAATCGCTGTCTTGGTTAAAAAATTAGCCCAAAAAAAATTGGAATCCTTTGGCAATTTAACAAAAGAGAAACAAAAAATTTGTTCCGAGTTGCGAATGTCCTCGCCAAGAAACAGCGATATTTTAAAAATTTATTGGAAACTCAAAAAAAACGGAGAAATAAAAACCAATAAACTTCTGGAACAGGAGTTTAAAAAAAGGCCAGTGAGAACCTTGTCCGGCGTGACAGTGGTGGCGGTTTTAACTAAGCCTTGGCCTTGTCCAGGACGATGTCTTTATTGTCCCTTTGAAAAAGGAGTGCCTAAAAGTTATTTATCAGGCGAACCAGCGGTGGAAAGAGCTAAATTTCTCAACTACGACCCTTATCAACAAGTCAAGAAACGACTTGAAGTTCTAGAAAATAACGGCCATCCTACTGACAAAATAGAATTGATTGTCATTGGCGGCACCTGGTCTTATTTGCCGAAAAAATACCAAACTTGGTTTATTAAACAATGTTTTAGAGGCGCTAACGCCGCGGAAGAAAAACGCGAAAATACCAAAACGCAAGCGTTGCGTTCCCACCAAAACAAATCAACATTGGAAAAAGAACAAAAAATCAATGAAAAGGCAAAACATCGGATCATCGGCTTAACCTTGGAAACGCGTCCCGACTATATTACGCCGCGAGAAATTATAAGAATGAGAAAATTGGGCTGTACCCGGATGGAAATAGGGGTTCAAATCGCCGATGATGAAATTTTAAAAAAGAACAAACGCGGTCATTTCATTAAAGAAATCGTTAAGGCGACGAAATTATTAAAAGACGCCGGGTTTAAAATTTGCTACCATTTAATGCCCGGCCTTTATGGTTCTTCTCCTAAAAAAGATTTTGAGGCGTTTAAAAAAATATTTTCCGAAAACGGATTCCGACCGGATATGATTAAAATTTATCCCTGCGTCGTGGCGAAAGGCTCGAGATTATATGAAATTTTTAAACAAAAAAGATACAAGCCGTACAAGGAAAAACAACTTATAACCCTTCTAACAAAATTTAAATCAATCATCCCTCCTTATATCAGAGTCAACCGCTTGATTCGCGATATCCCCGCCTGGCAAATTCAAGGCGGCAATAAAACTTCAAATCTCAGAGAGATCATTCAGGAAAAAATGAATAAGTTAGGAAAAATTTGCCAATGCATTCGTTGCCGGGAAATTAAAAAAGAAGAAATAAAAATCAAAAGTTTAAAACTCGTTAAAAGGGAATATGCTTCTTCTGGCGGAAAGGAGATATTTTTATCTTTTGAGGATATTGGGGAAAATAAAATCGCTGCCTTTTTAAGACTGCGGTTGACGGATAAAAACGTTGAAAAGATATTTCCGATATTAAAAAACG
>Ga0209609_10001912_pt1 | contig 12012 bp, 13 predicted proteins | sample LakKivw325mmetaG_FD_184136 | JGI IMG/M metagenome (GOLD analysis project Ga0209609, IMG submission 184136) | Anoxic lake water microbial communities from Lake Kivu, Rwanda to study Microbial Dark Matter (Phase II) - Lake Kivu water 325m metaG... | ecosystem: Environmental > Aquatic > Freshwater...
GCTAATTCTTTGATAAAAGTTTAGTCGTGTTTGGTAAGATTTAACATTTAACTAAGGGCGAAGTCAAGGCGGGCGGGTCATTTTGATTTTTGATATTTACATTTTGATTTAATTATTATGTTTTTCAAGGGCCAAGAATTAATTGAAATTTTAACCAAAAATAATTTAGTGAAGGAGGATAAAATCCGTGCTGCCAGTATTCAAGCCAAGCAAGATAAATTAAGTCTAGATGCAGAATTAATTAAACAAGGATTGGTGAGTGAAGAAATATTAGCGGAACATTATGCAGAAACGTATAAAATTCCCTATATTAATCTTGAAAAGAAGAAAATTCCTAAGGAGACTCTCCTTTTAATTCCCGAGCCAATTGCACGTAATTATCAGGTGGCGGCTTTTGAGAAAGATAAAGAAAAATTAAAATTAGCAATGGTAGACCCCACAGATTTGCAAACTATTGAATTTATGGAAAAGAAGACTGGAATGAAGATGGAGGTTTTTTTGACGACGTCTACCAGTATTAGCGAAATCTTAAAACAGTATCGCAAGAGCTTAAAAACGGAATTTTCTGAAATTATTGACAAACAAGGCGTGCGGGAGCCGGCAGATGCTGAAGATCTAAGAAAAATGGCTAAAGAGCTGCCTGTAGTGAAAATTGTGGATACGCTCCTAGAATATGCCATATATGAGAACGCTTCTGATATCCATATTGAGCCCTTAGAAGAAGAAATTATAGTCCGTTACAGAGTGGACGGGGTTTTAAGAGATGTGATGAATTTACCTAAAAAGATTTTAGCCGGCATAGTGGCGCGGATTAAGGTCTTGTCTAATCTCAAAATTGATGAACATCGTCTACCTCAAGATGGGCGATTTAAGATTGAAACCGAGGAATATAAAATCTCCTTTCGTGTCTCTGTCATCCCTGTGTTTGATGGAGAAAAGATAGTGATGCGTCTTCTTTTTGAGTCGGCTAAGCCATTCAGTTTAGAAGAACTGGGTCTGCGCCGTAATGCTTTAAAAATTGTTAAATTAAACATCAATCGGCCTCACGGCATGATTCTTTCTACAGGCCCTACGGGTTCAGGTAAAACCACTACGCTTTATAGTATTTTAAACATCCTAAACACTCCTGAAGTAAATATCTGCACGATTGAAGATCCTATTGAGTATCATATGCCCCGCATTAATCAAAGTCAGGTAGCTCCCAAAATTGGTTATACCTTTGCCAATGGTTTAAGGTCGCTCTTGCGTCAAGATCCAGATATTATTATGGTGGGAGAAATCCGGGATAGTGAAACAGCAGAAATGGCAATCCATTCTTCACTCACTGGCCATTTAGTTTTATCCACTCTCCACACAAACAATGCTGCAGGAGCAATCCCTCGTCTCATTGATATGAAAATTGAGCCATTTCTTCTTGCTTCCACAGTAAATGTAGTCGTTGCGCAAAGGTTGGTACGCAAGATTTGCGCTAATTGTATTGAAAGTTATCACCTTGATCGCACGGCTTGGCAAAATTTGGAGGCCGAGGTGAACCTCAAGAAGATTCTAGAAATTATGGTCCGCGAAGGGGCTATTGTGTCCAGTAAAATTACCCCTGATTCTCTATTATTCTATCGGGGTCGGGGTTGTGCCCAATGCAATAATACAGGTTACAGAGGACGTTTAGGGATTTTTGAGGTTTTAGAAGTCAGTGAGGCTATTCAAGCCCTGACTGTCAAACGAGCGCCTACTGAAGATATTGAAAAACAAGCCGTGGCTGAAGGAATGACACGGATGCTTGAAGACGGTTTCTATAAAGCCAAGATGGGCATCACAACCCTGGAAGAGGTGTTAAGGGTAACTAAGGAATAATGTAAAATTTAAAAATCAAAAATCAAAATGACCCGCCCGCCAATGACTCCGCCCCTTCTTAAAGATGTTAAACCTTACCAAAATGACTGAATTTTTACGAAGGACTTACCTTCAGTATCAATCAAGGCTAAGTCAGGCGCGGCAGTTTAAAATGTTAAAATGAAAAGAATTTTTAAAATTTTGCATTGTCTCGCTTCGCGAGATCTCGCGAAGCGATGATCATTTTACATTTTGATTTTTGCATTTTGATTTATTTTTTATGCCTCTCTATACTTATTCTGCTCGCGACAAAGAAGGTAATGTTAAACAAGGTGAAATCAATTTAGACTCCGAAGCTAAACTGGCGGAATGGCTTTATACCCAGGGTTTTTTATTAACCCATTCTGAAGAAAAGGGAAAACAGGGAGAAAATCTTTTTTTTCAGAAAATTTTAAGTCAAATTGGATATATTTCTCTGATGGATAAAGTACTGTTTACCCAATATTTAGAAGTGATGCTAAAAGCTGGACTTTCGCTCGTTAAAGCACTCAATATTTTAATAAGCCAGACCACTAATCGTAAATTTAAAAGAGTAATCCAAGATTTACACAGAAATGTAGAGACAGGTGTGACTTTTTATGAAGCCCTTTCTAAACATCCTAAGGTATTTTCTGAATTATATGTCAATGTAGTGAAAACAGGCGAGGTTTCTGGTAAATTAACCCAGGCTCTGAATCAATTAGCCGTACAACTAAAAAAAGATCGCGATTTAGTAAAAAAAGTAACCGGTGCGATGACTTATCCCGCTGTAGTTGTGGTGGCAATGGGCGGCATTGGTTTTTTAATGATGACCTTTGTTTTGCCAAAATTAGTAACTATTTTTGAGGAATTCAATACCCGCCTTCCTCTACCGACGCGGATTTTGATTGCAGTTAGTAAATTTATGGGTGCCTACGTTTTATGGATTTTAGGAGGCATTGTTGTATTTTGTTTTCTTGCTTTTAGAATAATGCGTAGTTCTAAAGGACGTTTGGTTTTTCACCGGATTTACCTTTATTTGCCTATTATCTCCAAGGTCGTTAAAAAGGTTAACCTTGCTCGTTTTATCCGTAATCTTTCCTCATTACTTGCTTCTGGACTGCCAATCTTAGAAGCTTTAGATGTAGTATCGGATGCCCTAGGTAATGTGTATTATAAGAAAGCAGTGAAAGCCTCTCTTACCGAGGTCCAAAAAGGGACCGCTTTAAGCAAGGCTTTGGCTCATAATCATCTTCTTTTTCCACCTATTGTAACCCAAGTGATTGAAGTGGGAGAAGAAACAGGCGCTCTAGATGAAATTCTAGTTAAATTAGCCGAGTTCTATGAAGAGGATGTAGATCAAACAATGAAGAATATCTCTACAATTATTGAACCCATTTTAATGCTCGTAATCGGCGGAGCAGTAGGTGCTATGGCTGTAGCAGTAATTTTACCGATCTACTCCTTAACTAGCGCCTTATAAATAAATCAAAATGTAAAAATTAAAAATCAAAATTACAGTGTAAAATTTCAAAATTTTTTTCATTTTAACATTTTGATTTGTCATTTTGATTTTTGCATTTTAAATTTTACATTAGATCAATCTGTATAACTTATGCAAATCGTCACTCGTTTACGGTTTTTTAAAGGCTTTACCCTTATAGAGTTAGTAATTGTCTTGGCCATTTTTTCTATTCTCGCCGGGATTACATTTTTTAGCTTTCGGAGATTTGCACCGACCTATAAACTCTCCCGCGAAACCGAAAAGGTAGTTCAGAATTTAAGATGGGCGCAGCAAAAGACTGTCACAGAGCAGATAACTTATTTGGTACGATTTGATTTAGAAGGCAAAAAGAATTATGAGATTATTCGTTTAAATCCTGATCCAGCAAATCCCGGCAATTATTTACCCGAAACAATCCAAACAGAAGCCTTGGATCCTGACATTGAGATCAAAGAATTACGCGATTTAGACAATCCAGAAATTCAATTCACCGCAGCAGGCGGCGTAGTTGACGCGGGTCAAATTGACCTTACAAACCGCTATGGCGAAGTAAAAACCATTGATGTGCGGCCCGCAGGATTTATTAATTATTGAAATTAGATAAGATACAAGCTATGAAAGCAAAAATTAGAAATTTCACCCCAATCTATTGTCAGGCTTTCACTTTAGTTGAAGCTATGGTTGCTCTCACAATTTTTTTGATTGGTTTTTTAGCGGTTTTACAATTTTTGCCCCTCGGGTCTAAATTAGCAATTATTGCACGCCATGATACAGAAGCTGCCTTCCTTGCCCAAGGGAAGATGGAAGAATACATTGCTAAATCCTATAATGCCTTAGAAACCGGCATTGTAGAAGCCCGCGCACCAGCCACCGCAGATACTACTAGTCAACTTCATTATTTTGAAATCCAGACCGAGATTCACCATATAGATGGAGATTTCAATGAAGTTTCCGAGGATGAAGGGATGAAGAAAATAGAAGTAACCGTCTATTGGCATGAAGGGCTAACAGAAAAGCAGAAAAGCTTGGTTACTGTGATAAGTAAATATTAATTTTCAATTTACAATTAGAATAAAATTCAACTTTTTATCCAAAACCCGATGAAATTTTCTAACCTCAAAAAGGGTTTCACTTTGGTGGAAGTCCTAGTCGCTGTTAGTGTGGGTCTAGTCGTAATTTTACTCTCTTATACTTGTTATGATTTAGCTCTGCGTTTTGCAGAGAGAGAAAATCGCAAGGTAGAATTAGTCCAAAACGGCCGCGTGGCTTTAGACCGCATTACCCGAGATTTGCGGCAATCCCAGGAATTAGCCACTGATTTACCTGCTATTACTAATGACCCGGACAATCCCCCACCAGCAGAGATTATGTTTCAAGATGGCCATAATCAAGAACCTGTCCAGTATATTCGTTATTATGTGGCAGAAGGCAAGTTGCATCGTGAATTTAGCCACTATTACTTTTCTGATGACCCGGATTCTTGGGTAATCGCTTCCGCAGTAGATGAATTTGGTCATAGCGCGGAAAAGGCAGTAGATGCTGACGAATTTATAGCGGAATATATTGATCATCTGGTGTTTTGGGGAGAAGATAGGGTGGTGCATATTAGTTTTAGCACTCTTTCACTAGACGAGAAGGTAGATTTTTTGACTAGTGTTTGCGGCCGTAACCTAAGATAAAAATATCTTTTTATCTAGATTTATTCATATTCTAAAATTTTGTATAATGAAGATAAGATTTGATCATACGAATAAAAATCAAAAATCTCACCCTGGTTTTGCCCTGATTACAGTTATTCTTATTTTAGGCGTTCTTTTATTGGTCGGTGCGACTTTTTTTACGCTTGTTATTTTAGAAAAAAGAATCTCTTTGAGCCAGGGTTCGGCTTTTGAGACCTATTATTTAGCTGAATCAGGCATCAATGAGGTAATTTATAAATTACGTAATGATTCTGATTGGCGGCAGGAGTTTGAAGACGGGAATATTAGTCGTACTCTAACGCGCGATGGCGAGTTAGTAAGTGGAGGTTCTTATGAGGTACAAATTGAGGCTACCGATCCAGGAAGAGCAAATATTATCTCTATCGGCAAATTAACTCAAAATAATAGTACTGCTCAAAGAATTGTAAAAACAAAGACTGTACGGGCAGTGAATCCCAATCCCTTGGCAGGAATGGCCACTTATAGTGATGTGGATACAAATGTCAATCTGAGTATCGTGAATGTCACCGGGGGTAATATGTTTGCTAATGATGACTTAGACTTATTTGCTTGGAGTGAAGCTCATATTGATGGCAAAGCTTTAGCTGCCGATGAAATTCATCTTTATGCCTGGTCTAATCTTGACGCGAGTGATGGTTGTGAGGCTGTGAATTGCCCGGTCACCGGCTGTTCTCCTTGCACAGGGGCGCCTGACCATGTGACAATGCCGATGTTGGATTTTGATTCCTCCGATCCTAATTCATACAAAAGCCGCGCCGGCGCAATTTATACCGAAGATGAATTCCGTACGCTTTTAAACAACAATCACCCTCTTGTTTTAAATAGTGATGTGAATTATGTGGAGGGAGACGTGCGTTTAAAGCGAGGCGATTCTTTAGTATTAAATGGACTTCTGGTGGCAGACGGTAGTATTATTTATGGCGACACCGGAGGCCCTATTTTAAAACCTATTTATATAGAGGTGAATAATACGCCGGGTAAAGGCTCGGGCCTGATTGCTAAAGGTTCAGTGGAAATTCTCGCCCGCCCCTTCAGTAATGATGTGAATATTGAAGGTGTGCTCTACGCTATGAATCGGGTACGTATCCAAAATTTAAGTTTTGCCGGAGAAGTAAACATCACTGGCTCGTTAATCGGTCGGGAAGTGGATTTTATGGACTTGTGGGGCAATATTAATCTTACTTACAATGATGAAATTTTGAATAAAAGTCTTTTCGGCCCTCCTACGGACTCTCCTGTAGTTACTATTGAGCATTGGGAGGAAGAATATTAAATGCAAAATGTAAATATCAAAAATCAAAATGACAGTTTAAAATGTTAAAATGAAAAGAATTTTTAAAATTTTGCATTGTCATTTTACATTTTGATTTTTACATTTTAATCTAACTTTTATGCACGCTTTTGGTTTAGATCTCTCGGATCAAAGTCTAAAATTGGTTGAATTAAAAAAAGAAGGAAAGAATATTGAACTTTCTAATTTTTGTGAATTTCTTTTAAAAGAAGGGACAATTATTAAGGGAAGAGTGGTTAAAGAGGATTTCCTGGTGACAGCAATAGAAGAAAGTAGGATGAGGGCACAGAAAGGGAAGGTCAAGACCCGTTTCGTAGTGGCTTGTGTGCCAGAATATGAGTCCTTTGTACGGATTATCAAATTGCCGAATTTACCTCGCGAGGAATTAGCAGAAGCAGTAAAGTGGGAATCGCAACAGCATATTCCTCTTTCCAGCGATGAGGTTTATTTGGATTGGCAGCAGGTAGGCAAATCCAATGATCATTTAGAAATTTTAGTTGCTGCTTCTCCTAAGAAACTGGTGGATAGCTATATTAATGCCTTAAGAAAGGCAAACCTTAGTCCCCTTGCCTGCGAGGTAGAATCAGCAGCAACAGTACGTAGTCTTATTCGCGAAGGAGATCAGGCTTGTTATCTTATTGTAGATATTGGTATCAGCCGTACTAGTTTGATTATCTATGACCGTATGAGTCTACAATTTACATCTTCTGTAGAACCCGCAGGCGAAACCTTTACCAATAACTTGGTGCGAGATCTAAAGATTAGTCTTACTGAAGCTGAAGGGATGAAAAAGATTTATGGATTAACGGCAAAAGAAAGTGAAATTGAAGGAAAAATTTATCAGAGTTTGAAAAAGGGGGTTCAAGCTTTAGCCCGTGAGATTGAAACCGCATTAAAGTTTTATCAGGACCATTTCCCCCAAGGACAAACCTTGAGTAAGATAATTCTTTGCGGTGGCGGCGCAAAATTAAAGGGTCTTATTCCAGAACTCAAAATGATTTTGAAAAGAGAGATTGTTCTGGGTGATCCTTGGGTCAATATTCTGGCCCCGGGGAGTAAATATTTGCCGGAAATTAGTCGCAAAGATTCTCTAGGCTATACCACAGCCATCGGTTTAGCTTTGAGGGGGGTGGAAGGGGTATAAAATGCAAAATGTAAAAATCAAAAATCAAAGTGACAAATCAAAATGTTAAAAATGACTTGGGGAATTCAGACTTCCCGTCTGCCATTGCCTGATGACGAAGGGATAATGGCGGGTAGGTAGCCTTTCAAAAACTTATTTTTTGCATCAAACATTAGCTTTGAAACCCATAAACGGGTAAATTCCCAAAAGCTTTAATTCATTTTAAGATTTTGAACTGTCATTTTACATTTTGATTTTTGAATTTTGATTTATTTATGATTACCATTAATCTTCTTCCTCCCCAAGATATTAAAGAGTTAAAGATAGCAAGGTTATATTCATTTCTTTTCAAGAGGGTTATAGCGCTTTCGATCTTTGGGATTTTGATTTTGGCCTTGCTCATTAGCGCTGATTTTTTATTGCGCCATAATTTAAAGATTCTAGAAGGAGATTTAGAAAACAAAAAACATACTTCTACTGCTTCAGGGTTTTCTGTTTTGGAAGGTAAAATCAATCAATTTAACAGTAATTTAGAAAAGATTGCTACTCTTCAATCCCAACATATCCGTTTTAGCCCCTTTTTAATTGAGTTGATTCGTTTAACGCCTAGCGAAGTGAGATTCACCAATCTTCAGGCTCAAAAGGAGGGAAATGTCGTGGAAGTTCAGGGTGTGGCAAAAACGCGAGATAGTTTAATCCATTTTCAGAAGAATCTTGAAGGAAGTGAATTTTTCAAAGATATTGAGTCCCCCCTTTCTAATTTAGAAAGCCGAGAAAATGTCACCTTCCAATTAAAGTTTAAAGTGAAGGAGGATCATCTTAAATAAATTTTTTATGCCTTCATTTTTCCCAAAAAGAAAATTAATCTCCTTTATTCTCACTACTTTAGGCATTTGGACAGCTGGCGGTTTTTTAGTCTATTATTTTGTGGTCAGAGATATCAAGACTTTGAGCCAAGAAATTTTATTAAAGAGACAAGAAGTAAATCAGCTTGATTATAATGTGAAAAATTTTGATCAATTCTCCGCAGATTATGAGAAAGTAGCGCCTGATGTTTCCAAGATTAATGAAACTATTTTGGCTCAAGACAATTTCATTACTTTTATCCAAAAATTAGAAAAAATAGCAGAGGAAACAGGTATGAAGCAACAAATTGACCTACAGAAACAAGAAGAAAAAACCAAACGTTCTTCTCAAGAGGGCGAAGAGAATAAGGATAGTCAAAGTAAAAACAAAGAAATCACGCGCGCTTCTTACCCAGGCAATCTGGTTTATAAATTGAATTTAGAAGGCACTTTCCCTAATTTTGTGAAATATTTACAGATGTTAGAAAATCTAAATTATTATACCAATCCTCGCTTGATAAACTTCACTCTTAAAAGTAAAGAAACTAAAATGTCAGGTTCCTCCCCTGAGGAGGCCCCGCCACAGGCAGATTGGATTCAGGCTTTAATTGAAGCAGAAATTTACACCACTAACATTTCCAATTAATTTTTATGAACCTCCCTTCCTTAAGTTTAAATAATCAAAGCATTCTCCTTTTTTTACAAAAGCATCGTAATTTGATTGCGATTTGCATAATAATGTTGATTATTTTAGCAGTAGGCTTAATCGTTATTTCCTTTTTGAATAACAATGTTCTCACAATGAAGGATGTGACTGGGGAAACCAAAGAATTAAAGGTTAATACACGACTTTATTATGAAGTAAAGGAGGGAATGCAACAAAATGCATCAAGACCTGTGTCTGGGATTGATAATTTAAGAAATCCGTTTTATCAAGAATAGTTTCAGAAGCAAGAATCAAGAAGTAAGAGTTAAGGGGAATTTACTGATTGTCCATAATTTATTCCTTGATTCTTGCTTCTTGATTCTAAAAATATCCTCATTCAAGAAGAGGATATTTTTTGTTTTGGATTATTTGTGGAGGTTTTCACCTAAAGCAAGATATTTTCCACAGCAATAATTTTGGAGCCATCAAAGAGTGTGTATTCTATAAGTTTAAATTCCCGATGCTCTTTAAGAATGCGGTAATTTTGAGTAAGATTATTTTCTAACCTGACTCGCGATAGGTCATTGGTCGCTGGGATACTGTTTATTTCCGAGAGGATAATAGGCTTGGGGTTAGAAAAAACATTTTTTCTGTCTGGATGCCAAGGGTTAATTATTCCTAAGGTAATAAACAGAACAAGAGATAAGCAGATATACGCAGTTCGTAGAGTAAGCAGTTCCCGTGATGGAATTAGAAAACGCAGAGTAGTGATTTTTTGTTTCCAGTCTGCTTTTTTCTTTTGGGGATGTAATACAATCAGTTTTTGTTTGAGATTCTCGCGATAATTAGCAGATGCTTTAGGTTGCATAGCAATTATTTGGGCACAAAAACCAAGTAGAGCGTTGTGTTTTAGATAATCCCGATTTCGCCATTGCACAGAGAGCATTTTTTCTATCTCATCTAGAAGATTTTGATTATTAGAGGGGTTATTTTTGAGAGACATAAGTTTTATATATTATAACAAAATTATTAGCCCAATTACTGCAAATCTCGGTAATGACGATGGAGAGTACGTAAGGCACGGCAAAGATTAGAAGCGACGGTTTTTTCCGAGATTTTCAGAATCTCGGCAATTTCTTTATTTCGTCTCTCGCCAAAAAAGCGCAGAATAACAATTTCGGCTTGTCGCTGCGGTAGATTATCTATTAATTTTTGCAAATCCTGGAAGATCTCCTTACGTTTTACAGTATCAGAGGGCAAAATTTCATTGGAGGCAATTTCAGGCAAATCTGCAACGTTTATTGTTTTTCTAATGGAATTTTTTTTGTAATAGTCAATAATGGTATTGCGCGCAATTTGAAAAAGCCAGGAACCAAAATTAGCATTCTTTCGCCAATGAAAATGACTTAAATTTTTCAAAGCTTTTTCAAAAATATCCTCTACAATATCTTCTGTATTCTCTAGGCTACTTACGCGGTAAACAGTAAAACGGAAGATTTTATCAAAATAGAGTTCATAAAGCTCACCAAACGCTTCAGGATCGTGATAAGCCTTTTGAACTAACTTTTTTTCTTTATTTTTATCATCAAGAAGCATAAAGCTGGAATAATATACGCCTTTGAATTACGAAATAGAATAATTTCTAGACTTTGAGGGCCACGGGCATCTTGCCCGTGGCTAAAACTTCGGGCGGGACGCCTGAAGTCCTCAAAAAAGAAGTATATTTCGTAATCCAAGATATACGAGAAATAAAGGAATTTAGTTCTATTTTAGCACAGAAGAAACAAAAAGTCGCTGTGGATCGCGACTTTTAAACTTCTATGCTGCTTTACGAGCAGCGGTTTCGTGAACCGGCGTCAAGACGCCATAGAATCTTTATCCAACCTTTTTGCCTCGGCCCAAGCCAATTCATAAATCTTTTTCATTGCATCCGCAATCTCTGCGCTTTCAATAATAATTCCTAATTTCTCCCGCCAGGAAGCGATCATTACTTTGTTGTCGTAAATATTGATTTCGGGTGAAAAACGAAATTGTTTTTCGGGAATTAAGGCTGAAGTTCTCATCTCTTCCTTATCGTACTTTATTCTTTCATTAGCGGCAGGTGTGGCCGGAATAATCGCTTTAATGGGAATTTTCTTTCTGGCTCGTCTTTTAAAATAATCAGGGAAATATCCTGGCAAGGCCTGATACATATCATCTAAAGTGGCATAGGCTCTAATTTCTTCATGCGAAGTCAGGGTATCTTCATAAACCTCAATTAATCCTTCCCTACCTTCGTAAAACTTCACCTTTGGCCGGTCAGTAACATTATGAATTGTCGCGAGTTGCGGCACTAATTTTGTTGCTTTCTTCAATTGCGCTTCATAACCCGCAATTTTTTGTTTTAAAAGCGCAGGAATGACGGTGGGCGATTCCGCCACGTATTCCTCTTTAGGCTCTTTCCCGGAAATTCGAACTAAGCCTTGGGAAACAAGGCTATCAAGTATGTTATATCCCGTGGTGCGATTGATTGAGGCAGCACGGGCAATGGCGCTTACAGTACCCCGACCTATTTCCAGGAGAGCTAGGTAAACTTTAGTTTCTTTTTCACTGAAACCAAGGTCGGAAAGTGCGGTTTGGAGATGAGAGTCAATTTTGGGCATAAGGTTTCTACAAGATTTTTATTTTTGAAAGACAACCCACCCTATCCCTCCGCATACCATAGGAGGGAAATTGATTCTCCCCCTGACAAGGGGGACTAAGGGGGTTTTATATTCATTTTCATTATACACCCGCCCTATTTTTGTGTCAATATCTTTCAACAAAATATTTAAAACATTATTTTATCTCTATTTATTCAGAAGATTACATCACAATTTTGACCAAAACTATTGACAAAAAATTATGGATATGATATAATACCACCACAAAATAAAAAATGAACTTTGTCAAATAATGTGGCATTGCAGCGTCAAGTTTACACTGGACAGTTCGTTAAGTCTGGCCATTGGGGTTTTGCCCTCCATACCCAGACCGCGGTGTCTTTTCTGGTAAT
>Ga0209609_10001913_pt1 | contig 12008 bp, 6 predicted proteins | sample LakKivw325mmetaG_FD_184136 | JGI IMG/M metagenome (GOLD analysis project Ga0209609, IMG submission 184136) | Anoxic lake water microbial communities from Lake Kivu, Rwanda to study Microbial Dark Matter (Phase II) - Lake Kivu water 325m metaG... | ecosystem: Environmental > Aquatic > Freshwater...
AACATGGTAGAATCCTTGGCAACAAACACTGTAGGAATGGCAGGACTCCCACTTAGCAAGGCCGCTATACTGTCCTACTGATGGGGTCCACCTCATATACCGCCAGGTAGCGCAGCACCTCGTCTACGTCCAGCACCTTCTCTATTTCCTGGGGGAAGGTCTGGTCTGGTTCGTTGCAGATAACATCCACCAGCTTGAAAAGGGCGGTGTGATTGGGATGTTTTTTATTGGTGTCAAGCCCGAGCAGCAGGTCGTCCAGCCACCAGTCAGGCCGTTGAAGTGGTGAAGTCTGGTTATGGCTGATCCTGGGCTCCTGTTGCTGCAAGGCGGCCAGAAGGTTCTCTCTAACTGTCACATTATCGGCTGAGGCAGCCAGCTTTTCGGCCGTCAATATGCTCCTGATAGCCGCAAGCTGCTCTTTGTTCCAGTTCAGGGGGCCTGCGCCCCTGTAAAGGTTGCCGCCGTCCTGCTTGTAGTTTTTCTTTAGAAAGGCCTTGTCGATCTCCTCCACCTGTGTATAGACACCCAGGTGGTCGTTATTTACCCACAGGTTGACGTGCGATTCACGTGGGGCCGGCACGCCCATCTGCTGGAAGAGTTCGCTGGCCAGGCGCTCACGCACATAGGAGGGATCTAAAAAGCCGTCATCAAAGTTGAGCTTCTTCAGCCCGCGAAAGCTGCGCTCGGAATCAAGCAGATTGAAGTCTACCGTGAGGCTGAAACGCGGCGACCCCAGCTCATAGACGGACTGAAGGGAGCTTGCTCCTTTGGGCCTGACCGCCACTCCGCTCACCAGCTCGCCGTCGAAGCGCATGTCCGCCATCACGTACGGCTTCCTGGTGGCGTTCTTCTGCATGAAGGCCCAGTCCTCCGGGCTCATGGTGATGCGTACCTCGACCACGCGGTCGTAAATAAAGGCGTCCCGGTTCCCTGTTGGGATTATCTTGGATAAGCTGTCGCACCCGGGAACGACGGCGGCAAGGACAGCGGTGGTCAGCGACACCGCAAGTATTATTATGCTGCTTCTAACTGTTTTTCTGACCATCAATGTTATGGCGGATGCGATCATGCCACCCCTAAAACAGCGGTAGGATACCAGTTTAAATAATAGCAAATAACTCCGGCCCGTCAATAACGGGCGGCATCGGTTGGACACAGGGGAAATGAACGCCACTTTCTACAGCAACCTGCGCGGCCGGGTTGAATAAGGAGAGGACTTTGTATATAATCCATCGGCTTTTCCAATATATAACCGGCTCATCAGCCAAAGACAGGTTAGTTGCATGGCTAAATTCGGAAGGTTATTCAGTGCGCTTCTCCTATTAGCCGTACTGTTTTTTGCTCTTATACCGCCGCTGCCTGCATGGGCGGACGGCCCCGGCTCCAAGATAAGCGGCGACCTGGAACGCGTTATACTGTTGAAGCAGAGCCTGAAAATGCCTTTGCCTGCCGGTGCGGCCAGGTTGACACAGGGTGTGAACGGGGATATGGAGAACCTGCTGGTTTTCCTGTATATGGAAGGGCAACCTGACGCACACAAGCTGGCCGAGCTTGCGGCGCTGGGAGTTACAGCCTACCCTGCTTCATGGATACCGCCCGTCGGCGCGCATGCCAGGGGGTTTATCACGGCCAGCGTCCCCATAGGCAGGGTAGCCGAGCTGGCCGCCAGGCCGGATGTGGCCTGGATCGACAGCGCGGAGAAACAGGTGCACGCTTGCAATGACATGGCGGCGCAGGTCACAGGGGCGGACACGTTCTGGCCGAGCGGCTTTAACGGGGCGGGTATCACTGTAGCTGTGCTTGATTCCGGGCTCGATACCACACACCCCGATATTCCTGCCTGCGTTGCCTCCAAAGACTATTCACAGTATCCGGTGCTGGGCGACAACATTACCACGCACGGCGTGCACGGTACCCATGTGACAGGCAGCGTCTTGGGGAGGGGAACGTTATCCGGCGGACGTTACAAGGGCATGGCATGGGGCTCCAAACTGGTTTTCCTAAAAATAGAAGATGATGCGACGGGCAGGGCGTCCTCCGCAGCGATGGCCGCCGCACTGAGGGCTGCCGCCGATACCTACTCGGCCAATATCATCAATATGAGCTTCGGAGGGTTCAGCGGATTTCATGACGGAAGCGATGCCATGTGCCAGGCGGTTGACTATGCCAACAGCAGGGGCGTGCTTGTATTTATATCTGCAGGTAATGAGGCCGGCAACGCCCTGCACTATTCCAAGCTCGTGCCCGCCAGGTCGACTACCGCCCCCATTAAAATCAATATATTCAACTCGACAGGCAGTAACTGCACGCTGAGCCATAACGTGGTCTGGTTCGACGGCAAAAACACGAATAACTCAATTACCGCTGCATACTATGATACCGGTATGAACCCGCTTGCTATGGCGAGTACAACATGGAACAAAGACGACCGGGGCACGTCCCAGCGCTACTGGTGGTGGGGGGAGGAGTCGGGACTGGAATATAACATACCAGCCGGGGCAACCACCTGTTATATGACGCTGACCAATAACTCCGACAACCAGCAGCTGTGCCATATATACTTTAACGGCACGGCCAAAAACGGCGGCTCTGTAACGTTCGATCAACCGGATGTGTTTTATACACTGGGCTCTCCGGCGGAGGCCGACAGCGCGGTGGCTATAGGATGCTATACAGATCGCGGTTGGTTCGTGAACTACCTCGGGGATAACAGGACAGAAAACGAGACACCCGGCACGGTGTCAACCTTCAGCAGCAGGGGGCCGCGCGTTGACAGCCTCTCGGTCATCAAGCCGTTTATCGTCTCGCCGGGCAGCCTGGTTATATCCTGCCGTGACAGGGTCGGTTCCGCGCTGGGGCCGGATTCGGTATCGAACAACGGCGTTAACGATGGCTCGGGGCCTGCCGATTACCTCGGGATACAGGGCACCAGCATGGCATCGCCCGTCGCAGCCGGCTGTGCAGCGTTGATACTGCAGTCATATCCGGGACTCAAGGGGAAGCCTGAGGCGGTCAAGCAATACCTGAGGCAATCCGCCAGCCGCCCTTCCCAGCCCGATTTCACCTGGGGATACGGCCTGTTTAGCCTGAAGCGCATACTTCAAATACTGCCCAAGGCAGCCAGCATCGAGATACCCGGGGGACAGGGCAGGATAACATACAGTACCGATCTGGGAACGGTCAGCAGCCTGACCGTATCCAGTTCACAGTCGACCTACAGCAACGGGCTGAACCTTATGCCCTGGGGCACCTACACTTACCGGGTCTCCCTGCTGGATCCATCAGGCTGGTCTCATATATATGTTGAAATGCCCAACGATATACCTGACGAATACCTGGCCTACGAAGACGGGCTTTGGGAGCAGGTACCCCTGTCGTCCGACATTGGCAATGAGATTAACTTCCGCTTGCAGGATGCTGGAGTAGGCGATACCGATAATCAGTCGGATGGCAGCATAGAGGCTACCGGCGGGCCGGCTATAGCAGGCGACACGGGCATTTACACTGGCACGCGCACCGGGAGCGGTTCCTCCACATCGGCAACACCCTCCATGACACCGCCTGTTATAACGCCGACCATCGTGGTCCAGAGCGCTTCGCTTTCCGACAGGGCGGTCATGCCCGGCCAGCCGGCCAGCCTGGCCGTACGCCTGTCCAACACAAGCACGGTCAACGGCCAGGCGCCGTTGCGGGTCTATGTGAATGGTGAAGTGGACGCGCTGCAGGCGGTCAACCTTGCTGCAGGCCAGGCCGTTTCTCTGGTGTTCTTAATACAGCGTGACGAGCCCGGCACATACTATGTCCAGGTTAATAATATGGCCGCAGGCACCTTTACGGTGGAAGACCCTGTAGCACAGGCACTGCCCGTCATGCTTGTTTTTATGGCCTTTCTGCTAAGCATCGCCTATGTGTCGGTTCTGCTGTGGAAGCGCTGCAGGGCAGGCGCCTGATATTGCATCCGCTGGTTAACGTCCCTCCGCCCAGGACTCCTCGCGTGGGTCGGCCCCGCCGGTGAGGTGGCCCGTATCGGGGTCACGGATGATGGCATTGGCCGCACCGTACTTGTTGTCCCAGGTATCGCCCACCTCAATTTTGTAGCCCATGGCCTGCAGTTGCTTGCCGACGGACTGGTAGAGCGGCAGCTCCAGCCCGATGGTGCCCGGCTTGTAGATGTGTGGGGCGAAGGAGTCGGGGAAGTTGAATGACTGGAAGCGCGGCGCGTCGACGGCCTGCTGCGGGTCCATGCCGAAGACAACGATATTGAGCAAGACCTGCACGTTGGTCTGCGTCTGCGTATCGCCGCCGGGAGTGCCGAAGCTCATGAAGAGCTTGCCGTCCTTGAGCACCATGGGCGCGTTGGGCGTTATGCGCGGCCGCTTGCCGGGTTGCATGGCATCGGGATGCTTGGGATCGAGCCGGAACTGGTTCATGCGGTTGCCTAGCGTCAGGCCTGTGCCGGGAACCATGGGCGTCTGCGGAAAGTCGCTGGGCGTTAGTGATACGGCGTTGCCCTGCGCATCTACGATGCTGATATAGGTGGTATCCTTGCCGAACTGCACCTCCTGGTTTGTGGCGACAACAGCCTCTAAATCTACCGGATTACAAGACGAAGGCTGGCCCTCGTATTTCCAGGGATCGCCGGCTGGGGGCATCTTGCCGAAGGCCTTGCCCGGCGTGATCATGCGCCTGCGCTCGGTGGCGTATTTGGGGTCCAGCAGACCTTTGGCCGGCACCTTGACGAACCTGGGGTCGGCGAAGTAGGCCTCCCTGTCAGCCATGGCCAGCTCGATGGCCTGCGTAACGGTGTTTATGTATTCAGGCGAGTTGTGCCCCATGGCCTTGAGGTTAATTCCGTCCAGAATCTGCAGCACCATGGGTACGACCGCGCCCTGGTTCCAGGTCTGGTTGGCGTAAATGGTATAGGGGCCGTAGGTACCGGAAAGCGGGGTTTCAAAATTACCGCTGTAGCCGGCCAGGTCGGCAGCGGTGAACAACCCTCCCTTCTGCTGGTGGAAGGCCACTATCTTCTCGGCAACAGCTCCTTTGTAAAATACGTCGCGCACAGCCTGCAGGCCCTCTTCTCGCGAGCCTCCCCTGGCCAGCACATCCTGCTCGGCCTTTGCCATCAACTCCCAGGTGTCGGCCAGCTCCGGCCGGCGGAAGACCTCGCCGTGGTGCAGCGGCCGCCACCACTGGCCTCCCAGATAGACCTGCGCGTTGTAGGGCATGAGTATCTGGTAGCCCAGGCGGTCGATGATGCTCAGGTTGAGGTTCTTAAGCATGGTATCGTGCACGGGGAAGCCTTCCCGCGCCAGCTTGATGGCCGGTGCGCTCAGCTCGGTGAACGACTTGGTGCCGTATTTTTTGAGCACTGAGACAAGCACGTCGGGCGAGGCGGGAAGAAGCTGCGACCAGATATCCAGCTTGGGCACCGTGCTCCAGCCGCGCGAGCGGAAAAGCTCGATGGTGGCCTTGGCCGGGGCCGTGCCGGCGCCGGTATAGCTATCAACCGTACCGGTCCTGGCGTCGTAGATAAGTATGGGGGCAACGCTGGGGAAGCTGGCTGCCTCTCCGTAGGTGACGTTGACGGCCAGCAGTGCGGCCACGGCTGCGTCAACCGCGTTGCCGCCATTTTCCATGGTATCCAGCGCCGCCTGCGTGGCCCAGGGCGTGCCGGTTGCTGCCATGTAGTGGTCGGCAGTGGCGGCCGGCCGGTCCTTCAGGTGCGGGTCGTCAAATGGTACCAATTCCCTCGGCCCCTGCGGCAGCAGGGCCCAGGTGACGGCGAGTATAAGGATAATGCCGCCGATGACGGAGCCGAACCAGATAAAAAAGTTGCGCAAGCGGCGTTTTTTCATAGTGCCTCCGAATTGCTCATATAAGAATTCGATTTATTACTATCAATCGACTTGAGAAAAACGGGCAAATCTAACTAATATTTTAGATGTTCACTTTAAGCAAGCAATAGAGTTGATATACCTTATTTTTGTTTCCTATTGTATTTGCGTTTATGCCTCTTATTTATTGATGCAATCTCTTCAGGCGTCAAAATCATATTAGGGTAATCAAGGGAGCTGAGGCGAAGAAGTTCTACAAAAGTTGGAGGTTTAACTCTTGCCAGCATTTCAATATCTACCATAAGTAATGCGCCTATGTGTACGACTATAAGGTTGAACTTTAATTTTGGCGGATATAATTTAATTACATTACGTGGTAGTTGAGAAAATTCATTGATTTTTTCTGATATTATTTCATTATCAAAGCTCGTATTACCTATAATGGAATGGGCAAATTTGTTTCGGATTTCGCAAATTATCTTAAGATCATGATAGATTACTTCTGGTATTAGGCCCGAAAAGTAGGCAATATTAATTTTATTGTAAAATGATTGAAGTAATTGATTATTCTTGAATAATTGACCGATTTTTTTATCCTTGATATATGCTGTACGAATCAACCGTTCTAATATATTGTCAAGATAAATCGCTGAAAGCACGGCCAGAGCCCTATCAGTCTCTTTCGACATTGAAGTTAAAACTTCGTCTTTCAGTTGGGATAATTCTTTGAAGTAGGGGCTCTGTTCTTTAAGATCTTTTTCTTCCATTTCACCTTTTTGATAGCATTAATTAGCTGATAGCATAATTAATAATGAAGCATGAGGCAGGTGCGGGCGATAATCTCGTCCTTGGCGGCGACCGGCAGGTCGTCGAAATAGGCGCAGTAGCCAGATACTCTGACCACCAGGCCCGGGTATTTGCCGGGATGGCGGCGTGCGTCCTTAAGCATCTCGGGATCGAGCACGTTGAACTGCACCTCCATGCCTCCTGATCCAAAAAAGCCCTGCGTCAGCGCCATAAGGACATCGGTGCCCCGCTCACCGGAAACGGTGGCCGGGTCGAAGCGCAGGTTCAGCGCGTAGCCATTGGGCGCCAGTCTGGAGTCTACCTTGGCAGTCGAGTTCATTATGGCCGTCGGGCCCAGGCGGTCGCAGCCGTTAGCGGGGCCCAGCCCGGGGGCGAAGGGCTTCCCCGCCGGTCTGCCGCTGGGGAGAGCGCCGGTCTGGCCCCCGAAAGCAACGTGGCAGGTGACCGTGTAATAACCCGGTGTGTAGCGGCCTCCACGAATGTTGTGCTGACCTGAAAGCGCCTGGTGGAAGATGTCGGCCACCCTGCCCGCGTAGCCGTCTGGCAATGGGTCGTCGTTGCCGAACTTGGGGGCAAGTTTAAGCTCAGCCTGCATAACGGCATCTTGGACAAAATTCTCCCGGAGCGCTTTTACGACCTGTACAATAGAGTACTTGCGCTGCGAGAAGACTACGGTCTGCAGCGCTGCAAGGGAGTCGGCTACATCTGCCACCCCCACGCCTTGGATGCCACTGGAGTTATAGAGCGCGCCGCCCTGGCTGAGGTCCTTGCCGGACTGCAGGCAGCCGTCAACCAGCATCGACGAGAAAGGGGTGGGGTGATAGAGGGCATTGCCCTTTTCCACAACTTGCAGGTCGCTTATCATACGGCCGGCCATCAAATTCACCTGCTTCTTGAAAGCATCAATGACCTGCTCTATGTCCTTGAACTGTGATGGGTCAGGTGTATTACCCCCGATACGTGGGCCGCCCTTCAGCCTGCGCCCGCGGTTGAGCGCCAGCTCAAGGCAGACCGGCAGATTAAAAAGCCCGGCATCCGTAGAAAAGAAGCTCTTTCCCGGCAACGCCAGCTCCACGCAGCCGACGATGCCGTAGTTGCGCGCCTCCTCCAGGGGGTAGCCGTGCGCCACCAGCGAATTGATAGACGCTTCATCACCGAACATAGCTGGCACGCCATTACCCTTCTTGACCACCTCGCAGGCACGCCTAACAAATTCCCTGGGTGAGCCAGGATGCAGCCGCACCTGGTAGTTGGGGTCTCGCAGCCCGGCCTGCTCCATTAAGTCAAGGAAAAGATAGGAAAGTTCGTTAACGGCATCGTTGCCCTGCCGGTCCATGCCTCCGACCACCGCCGCCTGCACCACCAGATATCCGCCGTGGTACTGGCTGACCTTTTCGGAGATAAGAAAAACGTGCTCGGCGCACTTGGCCGTGAAGCAGAGAAGCAGCTCCAGTGCGCTTTGAGGCGTGATACGGCCTTCCTCCAGGTCACGCTGATAAAAGGGATACAGGTACTGGTCGATCCTGCCGAAAGAGATGGCCGAGTTGAGGCTCTCCAGGCAGACTGCCATGTGGGTCAGCCACAGCGATTGCAGCGCCTCGTGAAAGGTTTCCGCCGGCCCGGAGGGCACTTTGCGGCAAATGCGTGCAATCTCATTTAATTCAAGGGATCTCTGTGGGTCCTTTTCCTCATCAGCCAGGCGCTGTGCCTCGGCGGCTACCCTTTCGGCATAGGATACAAGGCCCGAGCAGGTGATGCGCGCCGCATCGTAAAGGGGGCCGCTTTTTCCACGGAAAAGGTCCAGGTAGCCCCTGACGCCCAGGTTCAGCATCTTCTCGTAGTTGGGCAGAAAATGGCCGATGCCTCCGGCCTCGTTTATCAGGTAGTAGCGGGCGTTGAGCTGGTCGCTTACGTAGCGCAGCAGCCTGCCGGCGTCCGGCATGAATGCCTTGAAAGGCATATTACGTGTCAGCCAGTAAGGTATTACGTTGAACAATAGTTTGAAGCGGTCTTTCCATGAGCATTGCAGCGGCGTGGTTTTACGGCGGTCTATGCCCGGCAGCTCAGTGGCCATGAAAACGCCGGCCAGCTCAGGCTGGATGAGCGCCGAGATCCGGCTGCTGCCGATATTTCCGGCAATCAGCTCGTCCGGGTATATGCGTACGGACTTGTTTTCCAGGATGAACTTGAGCGCTTCAGACTTGCGCACCGGCATGGGCTTGTGCCGGTCGTCATGGTGTTTGAAAAAGTCCGTGACGAGGTAAGCCCGCTCCGGACAAAGGTGGACCCGGTTGGAGATTAGCTCCTGCTTGATTCGCTCGAACCTGGCTGAAGCCGGGCGCTGTTCGGCTGTCAGGCTGCCTTCCCGCATTTGGCACCTCCCGTAACAACCTAATTTACCACAGCAGCGGGCTTAATTGAAATCCCCTGCAACCAACATTGACATATATAAGAAGCACATGGCAGAATAGCCAAACAGACCGATATTTTTACATATAGTTCAGACACCGCGATTTTATAACCGGGAGGTAGACCAATGAGGGCGAATTTAAGAGGTGTCCACCGGTCCACGGGTATTTTCAGCCTATGCTTGTGCCTTGCCGTGCTCTGCAGCGTTTTTCTGGGTGCGGCGGACAGCAACGCCGCCACCGCAGCGGGAAGCGCGCCTGACATAAAGGTTTTCAGCGCCGATCCGATGACGCTGCCGGACGGCGGCTCGGCCACCTATCAGTTCGAAGTTGTGGGAGCTACCTACATGCAGCTGACCGAGGCGGGAGCAGTGCTCAGGGAGATTAACAGCCCGCCTTTTACCAGCATCAAGGGCAACGCCAAAGGCCAGACGACCAACGAAATACGCACCGGAGACATGAACACGTTCGATGCCATATTGATAGCTAGGAACAGCGCCGGCGAGAGGAAAAAGTCGCTGACGCTTTCCTTTGCCAGCAAGATCCAGCCTCTGTCCACTGATAACAAGACAAAGGCCAGGACGCCCAAGTGGGGTCCAACCTCCATCACGCCGCTCACTTTAACACCTTCCGCCACCAGGAACCTGCCTGCGCCGCAGTTCACGAGTTGCACCGAGAAGTGTAACTATTGCCTGAAGCCGGACGAGGCAGCGGCACGGGGCTTTACCGATAAATGTTCTGAGGCTCTATGCTACTACTCTCCCGATAACCAGCAGAAGTGGTATTGTTACAGCAAGCCGCCGACGGTCTGGTGCTGCGCCAACGGCAGGGTTCTGGAGATGACCAAGGCGCAGTGCACGCAGGCCGGCGGCACTGGTTTCAATACGCAGTCCGAGGCGCAGCAGGCCTGCCTGGGCTGGTGCTGCAAGGACCAGAAGGTCGGCCAGACTACGCAGACCCAATGCGCCCAGCTGGGAGGCTACTGGTACGAGACCCAGTCACAGGCTATACAGGCCTGCCAGCAGATGGCAATGGGCTACTGCTGCAGGGACGGCCAGATCGGCTCGACCACACAGTCGCAGTGCGCACAGCTGGGAGGCACATGGTATACCACGCTTTCGCAGGCCCAGGCAGCCTGCCAGCGCACGGTCTACTGGTGCTGTAGCAATGGCCAGGTCTTCCAGACGTATAGCTATACAGCCGGCTGCTATAAGACCCGGGAGGAAGCGGAGCAGGCCTGCCAGTCGACATGCTGGTGCTGTAGCGGCGGCAAGGTCTACCAGACCACGCAGGCCGCCTGTTCCAGGGCGGGTGGCGCCTGTTATTCCTCGCAGTCGCAGGCGGCGGCCAACTGCCGTTACCAGACTCCTCTACTTAAGTAAGGGCCTTTATTTTAGCGGGAGATCCATGTCATTGACTAAATTCTGGAGGTAGCGAAATGAGGGCAACGAATTTGAATAAAGGACAACGGGCGGCAAGCTTTTTCAGGCTGTGCCTGTGCATAATAATGTCATTGACCTTTGCCTTGGGCGGGACAATGCTCAGTCCGGAGCCTGCCCATGCCACGGCCATCAACCCGGCAGGCCCCGTTGCCTATGACGTTCCGGTCTGCCAGCCGTGGCAGCAGCAGTTTACCATCGTGCCGTCATGCCCGGCGGGATCGATCATTTTCTACTGGCTGGCAGGCGGCCCCATACCCGCCTTTGTTACCCTTGACCCCAATACAGGCCTGCTCACGGCCTGCCCCGATGCGGCCAGCGCCGGGACCAGTGCAACGTTCCAGGTTACATGCAGCGAGATGATGTTCTTCCCCTTTTGCATAGGCTCTGCCACCGCCGATGTGACACTCAATTTCAAGGCAAATGCGCCCTGTATAACGGATATCCTGCCCACCTTCTATCCCGTGGCCTGGGAGGGTTTGCCGTTCTCAATGACGCTGACCGCCGTAGGCGGCGCAGGCACCTACAGCTGGAGCGCAGCGGGACTGCCAGTGGGCCTATCGGTAACGGATGCCACCAACGGGGTTATCTCGGGCATACCGGCCCTGGGCACGTGCGGCATCTATACTGTGACGGCCACCGTGACCGATAACGGGACCTGTCCCGCCTGCTGTCCCCCCGTAAGCCGGCCGTTCTGGCTGATCGTGGACTGTTTTGCCAACTACCTGTTCCCCTATATCACCAGCAGCTATGATTTTGTCGTCCAGATCGGGCCGGGCCTGGCATCAGGCCAGACCAGCGTGTTCATCAACGGGTCGCAGATGGCCTCGCTCTCAGGAGGGAGCTCCCAGACCTTCACCTCGCCGGCCGGGCAATACAACCAGGTGACGGTGGATAGAAGCGTGCAGGGCTATGACTCCCAGACGAGATATGCCGTCAAGGGCTCCAATGAATTCACTGTAACGGATACGAGCACGCTGGCCTTTTTCGACTATGCGCCCGAGGTGATGATACAGACGGGCAGCGACCCCGGCGGCGTGGCTTCGCCGCCCGGAACAGGCTACTACGCCGTGGGCGGGACCTTCACCAGCAGCGCGCCCAGCCCGGTCGAACTGGGCACCCAGCAGGGAGTACGCTACCTTTTCCGGGACTGGGCCTTGCCCGACGGCAGCAGGAATGTAAACAGGGACCTGGTGTTCACGGTCAGCCGGCCTGGCAATGTAACAGCCGGGTATGACACTTACTATAAGCTGACCATAGTATCGGATTATCCAGCCCTCAGCCAGAGCTCATGGGAGCTGAAAGGCAGCACGGCCACCTACAACGTGGCGCTGCAGCCGATACCCATTCCCAATTTCTGGGGAGTGATCGGCGGAATCATGCGCCCGATGAATGCCAGCGGCACGCACGTAATGAACGGCCCGGATACCATAAAGATCGAGTGGATCTACGACTACACCATCCCGATCATCATCATCGTGGTCATATTGCTGATTATCATCGGGCTGGTGGTATTC
>Ga0209609_10001914_pt1 | contig 11997 bp, 9 predicted proteins | sample LakKivw325mmetaG_FD_184136 | JGI IMG/M metagenome (GOLD analysis project Ga0209609, IMG submission 184136) | Anoxic lake water microbial communities from Lake Kivu, Rwanda to study Microbial Dark Matter (Phase II) - Lake Kivu water 325m metaG... | ecosystem: Environmental > Aquatic > Freshwater...
GCGATACAGGGTAATTGTCGCGCCGGTTGCTGCCGATAATAGAGCATGCAGAGTGTGCGGGGAATCATTGTGCGCAGATATGCGTATACTCTGTTGTCAGGCGGTGGTTGGTTTCGTTCTTGTGTTGACACCTTCGTGTTCGTCCTGTAAAATGATGGGCGGTAAGCAAGTAGGATACAAGGCGCAAACCTTCATGGCTGTAAACGATATCCAGTCGCTGTGGCGCGAGTTCAAGGTCGAGGGCGATGTCCGAGCCCGAGACACTTTGATACAGCACTACGCCTATCTCGTGAAGATAACGGCTGGCAGAGTCGTTTCCAGTCTGCCGCCGAACGTAGATCGAGATGATCTTGTTGGAGCTGGAATCATCGGGTTGATCAAATCCGTAGATCAGTTCGATGCCGGGCGTCAGGTGAAGTTTGAAACCTACGCCATAGCTCTGATCCGCGGCGCCATTCTGGAGATGCTGCGGGAAGAGGACTGGGTTCCACGTTCGGTCAGAGAGCGTGTGAAGGCTCTCCAGAAGACTTATCTGGAGCTTGAGGGACGTCTGGGCAGACCGGCGACTGACGAAGAGGTCGCGGACGCCATGGGTCTCGAAATGGATGCGTTCCACTCTCTGCTGGCTGACACCGGAAGAGCATCGCTTCTTAGTCTGGACGACATAGTTGTCTCCAGCGAAGGGAATGAGAGCATCCATCTGGCGGATGTGGTGTGCGATGCGTCCGCGGATACCTCTGGTGATGTGGAGTCTGGGGCGGTGAAGAAGTCGCTTGGCGATGGCGTCGATCAGTTGCCAGACAGAGAGAAGCTGGTCATAGCTCTTTACTATTTTGAGGGCTTGACATTCAAGGAAATTGGCAGGATTCTCGAGGTATCGGAATCGAGAGTCTACCAGCTTCACACACAGGCAGTACTCAGGTTGCGCGGATATCTTCAGCGTGACTTGGCGCTCTTTCACTAGACAGCACTGTGTGTGTCGGCGATGAATCCGAGACTGATATCGAATTGTGGAGTAATGACAGGAGGCTAGCTGTACAAAGATGCGAAAGCGGACGTGGGTGGTATCGTTTATTCTACTTGCTTTTGTGGTGTGCCTGACAGGCTGTGGTAAGAAGAATCTCATCACCGTAAATGGAGATGCTGTCAGCAAGGACGAGTTTTATTCCCGCCTGGAGAAGGTGCCGGTGCAAACCCCTACCGGAACAAAAATGGCCGGGGAGTATGTCGTCGAACAACTCATAAATGAGCGGCTGGTGCAAGAGTTTGCCAAAGAGAAGGGCGTTGCACCGACAGAAGAGCAGATCGACAAGCGCGTCGAGGAACTGCGAAAGCGGAGCGGAAACCGGCTGCCCGCAATGCTTCAACAGAACGGTATGACACTTGATGAACTGAAGGGGCGCTTGCGCGTGCAGCAGTCGTTCATCAACGTCATCACCAAGGGTGTGAACATTGACGAAGCAACCGTAAAGAAGGCCTATGACGAAGCGCTGAAGGCGCCGAACTCGCCATTCAAGCGACCCGATCAGATTCGCACCAGCATAATTCTGGTGAAGGATAAGGCCAAGATCGACAAGGCATACAAGATGCTGCAAGGTGGGACTGATTTCGGCACAGTCGCAATGCAGTTGTCTGAGGACGAGACCAAGAATCGACAGGGCATAATGGGCTGGCTTTCACGCGGAATGGACAAGATGCCCAAGGTCGTGGAGGATACTGCCTTCTCTCTGCAGATTGGCAAGTACAGCGCACCATTCGAGGTTCAGGGTTCTTGGGCCATAGTCAAGGTTGATCAGCGCAGACCCTCGAAAATCACCAGCTACAATGAGGTCAAGGATCAGATCAGGGAGCAGCTGTTGATACAAAAAGGATCGAGCGAAGCCAAGTTCCGCGATGAGCTCAAGAAGTTTGTGGGCGATGCGAAAATGGTTGTTACTCTGGAACGCTACAAGGACGTGCCCAGCAATATCAAGAAGCAGGCAATAGAAGTTCCCAAGGTTCCGGACGGAATGCCGGAGGACTGAGGACAAGTCCAGTTTTCGGTCAGTTGACGGCCGCGGGTTTGGTTACCGGCGTCCGGCAACAATGAGCTAAGAAGATGGCCAGCCTCTACCGCGAGTGTGGAGGCTGGTTTTGTGATGTCAGTTGAGAGCATATCATTAGGAGGAAATCACTGGATGTCTGACAAGAAACGCGTGTATCTGTTCCGCGAAGGCAATGCGACTATGAAGGATCTGCTGGGCGGCAAGGGCGCGAACCTCGCCGAGATGACTAACATAGGTCTGCCCGTGCCCCCCGGATTCACTATCACTACCGAGACCTGCAACGAATACAGCAGCACCGGCAAGCTGCCTGATGGACTGTGGGAAGACGTGCTGGAGGCGCTGGCCGATGTCGAGAAGGACATGGGCAAGAAGCTCGGCGATTCCACGAATCCACTGCTGGTATCTGTTCGTTCCGGCGCGAAGTTCTCAATGCCGGGAATGATGGACACCGTTCTGAATCTCGGTCTCAATGACGATACGCTCAAGAGCATCATCGCCGCCACTGGCAATGATAGGTTCGCCTTTGATGCCTATCGGCGCTTCCTGATGATGTTCTCTGATATCGTGCTCTCCGAGGAGTATCCCAAACTCAAGAAGCATCACTTCGAGGCGATCTTCAACGTGCTCAAAGAGAAGCAGGGCGCAAAGGTAGACACCGAAGTTAACACGGAGGGGTTGAAGGAACTGGTCGCCCAGTACAAAGTATACTTCAAGGAAGTCACCGGAAACGATTTTCCTACCGAGCCAATGGAGCAGCTCAGGCTTGCGATCATCGCCGTCTTCAAGAGCTGGAACAATGAGCGCGCGGTGATCTACCGCAACCGAGAGAAGATCGCGCACGACCTTGGCACTGCCGTTAACATACAGACTATGGTCTTCGGGAATATGGGCGACGACTGCGGCACGGGCGTGGCCTTTACCCGCAATGCCGCTACTGGCGAGAACAAGCTCTTTGGGGAATTCCTGAAGAACGCGCAGGGTGAAGACGTTGTGGCTGGCGTGAGAACTCCTGAGGAGATAGCACAGCTCGAGAACGAGTTCCCCGCGATCTACAAGCAATTTGCGGAAATTGCTAAGAAGCTTGAGGATCACTACAGGGACATGCAGGATATCGAGTTCACCATTGAAAAGGGACGTCTGTTCATTCTGCAGTGCCGCGCCGGCAAGAGAACTGGAGTTGCCGCTGTCAAGGTGGCTATCGATATGGTGAAGGAGGGTCTGATCACCAAAGAGGAAGCGTTGACTCGCGTTCCTCCGGAGGCCCTCGAACAGTTGCTGCACCCGAGGCTCGTGAAACCCAAAGACCTCAAGCCGATAGCAAAGGGTTTGAATGCGGGGCCTGGAGGCGCATCCGGGCACGTTGCCCTGGATTCCAAAGTTGCCATCAAATGGGCTGAGCAAGGCAAGAACGTAATACTCGTTCGCGAGGAGACGAACCCGGATGATCTGGGTGGAATGCTTGCCTCCAAGGGTATCCTTACCTCTCGCGGAGGTCGAACCAGCCACGCGGCGCTTATTGCCCGCCAATATGGCATTCCCACAGTCTGCGGTTGCGGTGACGTGAAGATTGATGACCATAACAAGCTCTTCAAGGCCGGTAGTGTGGTTGTCAAGGAGGGCGACGTCATCTCCATAGACGGCACACTCGGCGAGGTCTACAATGTGGAGTTGGAGACCGAGCCGGCAACGATGACTGGCGACTTTGGGACGTTTATGAGTTGGACCGACGAGTACCGCACGATGGGTGTTCGGGCCAACGCAGACAGCCCGGAACACGCGACAGACGCGGTGAATCTTGGCGCCGAGGGCATCGGTTTGTGCCGCACAGAGCACATGTTCCTCGGTGCGGAGCGCACCCCGCTCGTTGCTTCAATGATTCTTGCTGAGGACGAAGCGACTAGGCAAACCGCCCTGGACAGGCTCCTTCCTCTGCAGCGCGAGGACTTCGTAGGCATCTTCAAGGCAATGGGCGGTCGTCCCGTTACCGTTCGTCTGATCGATCCGCCGCTGCACGAATTCCTTCCGAACATGAGCGATCTGCTGGTTGAGGTTACCGAGATGAGATGCAAGAACCCCGGTGACCCCAAGCTCGCCGAGAAGGAGAAGATGCTTGCCAAGGTTGCCGATATGCACGAGCAGAACCCGATGCTCGGCCTCCGTGGATGCCGTCTCTCGATCTACTTCCCCGGCATAGTAAACATGCAGGTCGCGGCCATCATCGGCGCTGCCTGTCAGGTAAAGAAAGCCGGCATGGACGTCCATCCTGAGATCATGATCCCGCTCATAGCGACTGTTACCGAGCTTACCTACCTCAAGGCACAGTTGACCGAGGTTGCCAGCAAGACTATGGCGGCCGAGGGTGTCGAGGTGGACTACATGATCGGCACTATGATCGAGATCCCGCGTGCGGCCCTCACTGCTGATGAGATCGGCAAGGAGGCCCAGTTCTTCAGTTTCGGCACTAACGACCTGACCCAGATGGGCTACGGTATCAGCCGAGACGATGCCGGTAAGTTCCTGCCTGTCTACATAGACAAGCAGATATTCAAGACCGACCCGACTGAGACCATTGACCAGAAGGGCATCGGCCGCTTGATGAGCATCTGTGTTGAGGATGCAAAGAAGGTCAATCCGACTATCAAGCTGGGTATCTGCGGGGAGCACGGCGGCGAACCTGACAGCGTTAAGTTCTGCCACAGGCTAGGCCTGAACTACGTCAGTTGCTCACCGAAGAGAATCCCGGTCGCGAGGCTGACAGCCGCTCAGGCCGCCATTGAAGACTCCGGCAAGGGAGTGCAGAGAGACAAGTAGCTTGCCTGAATGCCGCGATGTGGCACGGCAGCGACTTCACTGCTCAAGGTCAAATGCCAACAAGGCCCCCCGTCAGTTGAAATACTGCTCGGGGGGCCTTGTTGATCCGCAACTACTCTACGGTTGGGCCTCTTTCACCCCATAGTGTTCCCGTAGATTGTGTTCGTACTCAGGACTGAGAGGCACTGAGTGATTATACTCGGGGCTGGTTCTCACCTGCTCGCGTGTGAGGTTCACTCGAACCGTAGACTCTTGCCAGTCAACTTCGGATACGAACTTCGGCGGCAGCAGTACGACCCTGCCAGGTATCCAGTTTCTGGTGTCTACGACGAGATAGCGCACGCTCCAGTCGGCCTCCTCAAGCAGGAAATCCTGAACGTGTCCGAGACCCCCATCCTGAGCCAGAATGTGGTAGCCGTCCACTTCGTTCATGCTTCTAAGGTGTACGTCGCTGGAGTTGGCGTGGGCGGAAGCCTCAGCGGTGAAACAGAACTGGGCAACCTGCTCTTCGCCTTCCGCATCGGTTGCCTCCGCACACGGAACATCGGGGTTGTCCGGCGAGTTGTAGGGAGTTGGCGGTGCCAGAAACCCCATAGGCACCGTCGGGGTGACAATAGGCAACCCCTGGAACGCAGGCCATCCATAATGCTTGTGTATGGCCGCAAGGTCCTTTGGGGACACCGGCCTGAGCAGGTCAATACCAGGGCTGTTCTCAACTTGCTGTTTGGTCGCCGTGACACACAGTGCGTGACCCTGAAAGTCGGTCGAGTCAATTGCGTCGCGTGAGAGCATGACGCGGCGTCCCATCAGCCATCCGCCCGTATCCATCACAGTGTAACGGATATCCCACGTCTGGGCGTCAAAGAACAGGTCAGCCAGCCTCCCCAGTACATCGCCATTTGAGCGAATCTCAAACCCGTTGAGATGTTTTGCGCTTAGATACATTGCCGACACCCCCTTTTTCTGTATCACCTCTTATTTACCCGCTTAGTTGCCACACGAAACAGGATGTACTGAATGAATGGCTGCCAGAGTATGGATATGCTTCTCTGTCTGGGTGTAATTGACACATCCGAGATAGTGAGTATAATACATTTGGCTGTTGCGTGCAGCGAGGGTGGGGCGGGTGTTTGTCTTTCTGCGCAGAGTGCCATTTGAGGCGTATATCTGGTTCTTGGGTCTGGTCTACCTGGCTCTCTTTTCTGAAGTGGGCGGACCAGACTTGTGCCTGATGCATCGTCTGGGGATTCCCTACTGCCCCGGATGCGGGCTTGGGCGGGCGATCGGGCGCCTTCTAAGGGGCGACATTGCCGGCTCGCTGAGTCTGCACCCTCTGGCAATTCCGGCTGTGCTGATCCTGGCCCACCGAATCGCATGTTTGCTCAGAGCTGCCGCAAGAGGCGTTCCGTCGGAAATGTTGTGCAGGCAGGAGGAGGCTACCATTGGCGAGCATATATGATTATCTCCCTCAGATGGATGCGTATGAAGCCCAGTATGTTCAAGGTCTCGTGTCGGGGATGAACGAGGAGGAACTGCGTCGCTTTGCCACTATGTACTCTATGCGAAGAAGGGACCAGACAACGATGCTCATCCTCGCAGCAATAGGCTTCATCGGAGCCGCGGGCATCCACCGTTTTCTTCTCGGTCAGATAGGAATGGGCATCCTCTACCTACTGACCTGCGGACTGTGCTGGATAGGTACCATTGTTGATCTGGTAAACATCCGGACAATGACGAACGAAGCGAACGTCAAGATCGCTCAGGAAGTTGCCTATATGCTCGGAAGCACGCGCGGTAACCCGCCGTATGGGACGATGTGAGTCCTTGGGACACTGCGAAAACGACATTTACACAAGTGTAGTCCTTTGGTGGTGAGCGCGCGTTAATACTATCGATGGTCGCTCTCTGTTGACACAACGGCGCTCATTGTATATACTTGACCAGGCTTTATCTCGTTCGCGCCGGCCCCGCGCGTCAAGGAATGATGTTGGATAACTATGGTTGGGCAATCAAGTGGGAGGGTCTTATTATTGGACAAGCTTTTGGTGACGGGGGGCTCCCAGCTTAGGGGCAGTATCGTTTCCAGTGGAAGCAAGAACAGTACCCTTGCAATTATGGCCGGAGCTTTGCTCGGCAAAGGCGAAACAGTTCTCAGGAACGTTCCTTACATAGGCGATGTAGAAACCATGATAGCCGTCATCCGTGCACTCGGAGTCAGGTGTGACCGGGAGCCGGGCGGAATCGTGAGGATCGACGCGACTGAAATTGGGTCCACGCAGGCTCCATACGATCTGGTGAGGCGTATGAGAGCCTCGTTCTGCGTTTTGGGTCCGGTTCTGTCGCGCAAGGGATACGCCAAGGTCGCGATGCCCGGCGGCTGTGATATTGGCGCCAGACCGATCGACTTTCACGTAAAAGGTCTCCAGGCCCTGGGTGCGCACGTGAACGTGAGCCACGGATACGTTGAAGCACAGGCCGATGTGCTGACCGGTTCGCAAGTCTATCTGAATTTCCCAAGCGCTGGGGCTACGCAGCATATCATGACTATCGCCTCCTTGGCCGAGGGCGTGACCACGATACACAATGCTGCCGCGGAGCCGGAAGTGATGGAATTAGCTCGCTTCCTGGAGAAGATGGGAGCCGTTGTGCATGGAGCGGGGACTACCACGGTGAGCATCGAGGGCGTCGATGAACTCCGGGCCACTGACTACGAGATCCCATTTGACCGGATGGAGACAGGCACATTTGCGGTGGCGGCTGCAATCACTCGAGGAGACGTGCGCATCGAGAACGTCTACGAGGAACACGTTGAGCCATTCGTAATGAAGCTTAGGGAAGTCGGTGCCGTGGTTGAGACGCACGGTCGTACTATGCGTGTGCGTTGCGATGCTCGGCCCATGGCCACGGACATAATGACCATGCCGCACCCTGGTTTCCCGACAGACATGCAGCAGCCGTTCGCAGCGCTGCTGTGCATAGCCGATGGCACCTCCGTGGTTACAGAGAACGTGTATGAACGTCGGTTCCGATACGTAAGTGAACTCATTCGGATGGGAGCCAATATCAAGCAGGAGGGCCGCACGGCCGTGATCACCGGCACGCCTGTGCTTAACGCGGCGCCTGTGACGGCTTCGGACCTGCGAGCCGGTGCTGCGTTGATATGCGCCGCGCTGGTCGCGGATGGCGTGAGTGAGATCAGCGGCATGGAACACGTTGCCCGCGGTTACGACCAGATGGTGGACAAGCTCAAGTCCCTTGGTGCGGACATAAGATATAGCTGTGAGAAAGCAGAAAGGGAAGTTATCTGTGTTGAATCTGGTGCCTGAACTCGGCATCGATCTTGGTACCGCCAATATTCTGGTCTATCTGAAGGGAAAGGGCATCGTTCTCCGTGAACCCTCGGTTGTTGCCAAGAATACCGGCAACGGCAATCTGGTGGCGGTTGGGGAAGAAGCCCAGTTGATGATAGGGCGAACTCCCGGCAATATCGTGGCCATCAGACCGATGTGTGACGGGGTTATTGCCGACTACTCAACCACGCTCAAGATGCTGGAGTTCCTAATCACCCGAGTATGCGGCGGGCGAAAGAGGTTCTTCAGACCTACCATCATTATCGCCGTACCATCACAGGTCACGCCAGTCGAAAAGCGCGCTGTTGTGCAGGCCGCCCGTAGCGCCGGCGCAAAGCAGGCCTACCCAATTGAGGAACCGATGGCTGCGGCTATCGGTGCCGGACTGCCGATCAGCAAGCCAGGCGGAAACATGGTTGTCGATATCGGTGGGGGCACGACGGACATCGCGGTTCTTTCTCTGAACGGGATAGTCCTCTCCAAGTCAGTGCGGGTCGGCGGCAACAAGATGGACGAGGTGATCCAGCGTCACATTCGCAGCCGCTACAACCTGATGATCGGTGACCGCACAGCGGAGCAGATCAAACTCAAAATCGGAAGCGCGTTTCCAATGGAAAAGGAACTCTGCCTGGAGGTCCGGGGACGTGATCTTGTCGAGGGGCTTCCAAAGACCATTGAGATCACTTCTCTGGAGATGCGAGAGGCTCTGGCTGAGCCGGTGGGTGCTATCATCGATCGCGTTAAGTCCGTGTTGGAGCAGACGCCTCCGGAGCTTAGTTCGGACATAATCGAGCGCGGCGTGATGTTGACCGGTGGCGTTGCCTACCTGCGAGGTCTGGACAGACTGCTATCGAGCCAGACCGGGGTTCCTGTGCACGTTGCCGAAGACCCACTCTCGTGCGTTGCAGTGGGCTGTGGGCGCGCATTGGACCACATCGAGGCCGTTCGCGACCGGTTCATCGAAACCGGCTTCGAATAGGACAGCGCTTCTCCAAGCATAGTCTCGCTTCTCACGCTAGCCACTTCAGGCCAGACGACTGGTAACTGTCACGCAATGCCGGACACGGTCTCACACCCACTGGCCCTGGGGAAAGCGCTGAATCCGGTTCGGCGCCACGTGGCGCCTACCCCACTGGATTCTGTCTTGATTTGACCTGAGACCCACTCAAACGATATAATAATTGACGGTCTGTCCACTGGAGGAGCACTAACGAATGGGTAATGTGAAACTGAAAGCGAATCTTCGCACTGATATGAGCAAGAGCCGGACGAAGGCGATCCGCAATGCGGGTAACGCCACTGGGGCAATATCCGGTCGCGGCAGCGAGTCCGTGGCCGTTGAAGTAGATTTGAAGCAGCTCGTTCAAGGTCTGAAAGAGTCCAAGGGCGGTCGAACGTCGATTATCGACATGACAGTTGCCGGTGCTCCGGATGATGTCAGCGGAACCGTTATACTAAAGGACTTCCAGCGGGATGCCATCGGCAAGAAGATCCTGGACGTGCGATTCCAGCGGGTTTCTATGACGGAGAAAGTCAGCATGACTATTCCTATCGCGCTGGTAGGGGATTCCCCCGGTGCCAAGGAGGGCGGGATAATTGAGACGCTTGCTGACAGTGTCCTGATTCGTTGCCTGCCAGGGAATATTCCGCCTCAAGTGGAGATAGATATCTCCGGTCTGGGCATTGGAGATCACGTGCGCATCGCTGATCTGGCGTCGCATGAGGGCGTGGAAGTCATTGGCGACCCCGACACGTTGCTGGTCACCTGTGTAGCGCGTCACGTTGGTGTGGCGCAGGAAGAGGAAGTTGTGGAGGAGGAAGCAGCTCCGGAGTCCGAGTAGCGCCAAGCCTCTCAGATTGTGCAACAAGAATTATGGGCCGGAAGATTCCTTCCGGCCCATTCTACATGGTAGCTACTTTCCGTCCTTGAGATGAGTCATCAGCTACTTGATGAACTCTCACTCTCAATCGAAAGCGACTTGAGGTCGGCTCCCTTTACGAAGAAGATTCGCCCGTCCTCCAGTTCGGCCCTGATGGTATCACCCTCGACGAACCTGCCGAGCAGTATCTCTTCAGACAGAGGGTCTTCAATCAGCCGCTGAACGGCTCTTCGCAGTGGCCTGGCGCCGAACTGAGGATCGAATCCCTCATTTCCAAGTAGCTCGCTGACTTCGGCTGTAACCACCAGGTCCATCCCCTGGCTCGTCATCTGCGAGCGCACCTTGTCCAGCATCAGGTTGACGATCTGCAGTATCTCGTATTTGGTCAACTGATGGAAGACAATGACGTCGTCGACGCGGTTCATGAACTCCGGTCTGAACGTTCGCTTCATCTCTTCCATTATCCGGTTCTTCATACTCTCGTAGCCCCGCTGTGTTTCCACAGCGCTGTCGGAGTCACGGAAACCGATACCGGGACCGCCGACTATTGACTGGGCGCCAATGTTGCTGGTCATGATTATGATGGTGTTCTTGAAATCGATCACCCGGCCCTGGCTGTCGGTCAGCCGTCCGTCTTCCATAACCTGCAGGAGTATGTTGAAGACCTCAGGGTGCGCCTTCTCGATCTCGTCGAGAAGCACCACCGAATATGGCCTCCGGCGCACGGCTTCAGTAAGCTGCCCGCCCTCGTCGTAGCCAACGTATCCCGGAGGAGCTCCGACCAGTCTGGATACTGCGAACCTCTCCATATACTCGGACATGTCGATTCTGATCAGCGCGTCCTCGCTGTCAAAGAGGAACGTGGCCAGGGCCCTGGCCAGCTCGGTCTTACCCACACCAGTAGGTCCAAGGAAGATGAAGCTGCCAGTGGGTCTCTTGGGATCTTTCATCCCGGAGCGCGCCCGCCTTATTGCCTTCGATACAGCCACGATGGCTTCGTGCTGCCCGATTATCCTTCCATGGAGTACGTCTTCCATCTTGAGCAGCTTGGCGCTTTCACCCTCGACCAGCCGGGCAACCGGAATGCCGGTCCAGGAGTAGACGATGTGCGCTATCTCGTCCTCGCCCACCGTGGAGGGCATGTTGCTCTTCTGCTCTTCCCAATGGCGTTCAAGTTCAACAACTTTGTCGCTCAGAGTGTGTTCTTCTCCCCGAAGCTCCGGAGCCTTGTCATAGTTGGAGCCGCCCGGCAGGGCGTTCAGCTCTGACTGAACTCTGGCCAGCTCCTGTTTGGCTGCACGGAGTTCGTTTGGAGGCATCGCAAGTCTCAGTCTGACTCTTGAAGCCGCTTCGTCGATAAGGTCAATGGCTTTATCGGGCAGCGAACGGTCAGATATGTACCTGTCTGACAGAGATGCCGCGGCCCGCAGCGCTTCACGAGCGACGGAATGCCGCCGTCCAGCTCCAGCGTCGAGGTCTCGATGTAGAAGTGCTCGAACCGATCCATCAGCGGCCGGATATAACGATCCTGCCCCCAGCAGCCGTGATCGCAGATCACACAGGTCAGGTCGGGGAACTCGGCCAGGAGCGCATAGACATCGCGCCAGTCCATGCCGCGCCGCAGCGAGACGAGGAGCGGGATGCGCCGCGCGGTCATCTCACTCAGGAGGTCGCCCATGGAGACGGCGTTCGCCAGGAAGCGGTGATCATTCGGAAAGATGCGCAGGGCAGCGATGCGCTGCTCTTTCATCTGCTGGAAAAGGATCGGCAGCGGCGGAAATTCGTGAGTCTGATTGGGCAGCACCGTCCAGCAGCCGGTCAGGCGCGAATGCGGCTGGATGGCCTCGGACAGCATACGGTTGCCCAGTTGCGGCGAGGCGTCGTGCTGGGCGATGTGCCAGACCAGCGCGC
>Ga0209609_10001916_pt1 | contig 11994 bp, 11 predicted proteins | sample LakKivw325mmetaG_FD_184136 | JGI IMG/M metagenome (GOLD analysis project Ga0209609, IMG submission 184136) | Anoxic lake water microbial communities from Lake Kivu, Rwanda to study Microbial Dark Matter (Phase II) - Lake Kivu water 325m metaG... | ecosystem: Environmental > Aquatic > Freshwater...
GGACAGACTTTATGTATGGAACACAACCTACTAAAGAAAAATTATTCGCAAACAGAAGCAGGAAAAAGATATTTCATAAAAATGTATGAAACTGCTGCGAGAAATAATGATGAAAGAATGATTAAATTTTGTAAGGATATATTTGATCTTTATGATAAACACAAAATAAATGGTCATATTAAAAGGCCAAACGGGAAATAGTTTTGGTTATTTTGATCATAGTGATGGGTTTATTACCAAAATTCATTTTGATATTTACAAAATAATGAACAAAGAGTGTATTTCATCTTAACTTAACAGGGGGGAATAAAATGAAGAACAGTAAACATCTGTATAATGCAATTATTATACTTCTTTTATTTATTCTGGCATCTTCAACAGTTTGCATAGCAAAAACTTTTGAGAACAATCCCGACTGGATAGATATAAGTGCTGGAATAGAAGGTGGTCCTTCTTTGACTCTTTGTTTTGCTCCTGATAACCCTGATATTCTTTATGCCGGGGTTAACGGCAAAGGTGTTTATAAAACCTCAGATTTAGGGCAGAACTGGACATTATTAGATAAAGGTTTAGATACTGTAAACAGCAAGAAAATTTCTGTCCTTAAAATTGACTCTGTTGATCCAAATATTATGTTCCTCGGAACAGGAGCTGGTCTGAAGACAGAAGGTGGAAAGTGGATTGTTAGTGACGCCTTTTTCAAAAGTACGGACGGAGGAAATACATGGAAGGTAAGTAATAGCGGAATTATTCCAAAGAAATCGTATATTGCTTCTCCTCCAAGCGTTCATGATATTACGATAGATCCAGGTAATCATAATAATTTATATATTGCTACAGCTGAAGGAGTATTTAAGAGCATAGATGGTGGAGATAACTGGGCTTGGTCTGGAGGCGATTTACCTAAAACAGGTTATTCAACTATTTTAATAAGTCATGATAATCCTAAAGTGTTATTCGCCTTAAGTTCCCTTGATGGAGTTTTTAAAAGTGACGATGGAGGAATAACCTGGAAATCTTTGGGTTTAAAGGATGAAAGAATAAGCGTTCTGGCAATGAGCCCTGTTGATACTGGTACAATTTATGCTGGCGGCGAAGGCATTTTTAAATCAACTGATGGAGGTAAAACATGGGCAGATCTCAACCTTAAAAATAAAAATGAACTTATTCCATGGGTTAATGATATTGAAATATCTTCTCAAAACTCGTCTCTAATTTATTTAGCTACCAATATTGGGGTATTTAAAAGTGATAATGGCGGGCAAGATTGGATTGAATTAAAACCAAGCAAATTGATACTTTTCTGGTCATTAAATGACGTCGTTCTATCACAGGATAACGTCTTATATTCTGCTGCTAATGGTTTCAGTGGTAAGCCCGGAGGACTTGTTTGGATGTGGAAGGATGAAGGCATAATTCCACCTCAAGAAAACACAGGTTCAATTATTGTCAAAACCAATCTTTCAAATGCATCCTTTACAATTACTGGACCGTCAACCTACCAGGGAACAGGAACAACATACCAAATTAAAGATGCTCCAATTGGAGAATATACTGTAACATTTAATGCTGTAGAAGGCTATATTACACCGTTATCTATCAAGAAAACTCTTGATACCGGCGGAACAATTACTTTTAATGCCAATTACTCAAAGGTCATAGAAGAAAAAGGAACTACAATAATACTTTACGTTGGAAATCCGATGATGTATGTAAATGGTGTAGAGCAGGAGATAGATCCAGGAAGAAGAACTGCTCCAGTTATCATATCCAAATGGGGAAGGACAATAGTACCAATCCGAGCGCTTGTTGAGTCATTAGGCGGAACAATAAGCTGGGACGATATAGAGAGAAAAGTAACAATAAACTTTAAAAGTGTGTTGATTGAACTTCAAATAGACAACCCAAAAGCAAGGGTAAACGGAAGCGAGAAATGGATAGACCCTGATAATCATGATGTGAGACCAACAATAATAAATTCGAGAACTATGCTTCCACTCCGCTTTATAGCAGAATCCCTGGGTTGTAATGTAGACTGGAATTCAAACACAAAAGCAATTACCGTAACTTATGAAGGATAACAACTAAAGTAGAATAGATAAAACTTACCTTAATTTATGATGTCTCGAGAATTTTAGAGGAAGATCTTTTAAAAAGCTCTGAAATTTTTATGGAAAATTACGTTTTTTAATAAGTTATAGAGGCCTTGATTTTTTTTTAAAATTCATATAATAGCGTTCAATAGGAGGTCAAAAATGGACAAAGAAAAAATACTTAAAGAGGTTACCGATAAAAAAATAGACATAATATGGCTTCAATTTGTTGATATTCTGGGTTTTCCAAAACTTGTCGAAATCAGTTCAAAAACTCTTGAAACAGTGCTTGAAAACGGTATCATGTTTGATGGATCATCAATTGAAGGTTTCGCAAGGATTGAGGAGTCTGACATGCTTCTTAAGCCAGATATCAATACATTCTCGGCTTTTCCCTGGACGCTTGAGAGAGAAACAAAAATTGCGAGAATTATATGCGATGTTTATGACTCAAATGGCAACCTCTTCAAAGGCTCCCCAAGAAATATACTAAAAAATACCATTAAAGAAGGAGAAAACGAGGGTTTTAAAATGCTTAATGGAGTAGAGGAAGAGTTTTTTCTTTTTAGACTCGATAATGATGGAAATCCAACAACTAAACTTGTAAGCGACGGGAGTTACTTTGAAATGCTTCCTGAGGATATCGGAGAAAAAACAAGGGCGCTCATCGCTCTGAATCTTGAAAAAATGGAGTTTGAAATTGAAGCGTCTCATCACGAAGTTTCGCCGTCACAGCACGAAATTGATTTCAAATATGCAGACCCTGTAACAACTGCTGACAGAATCATCACATTCAAAATCGTAGCAAAAACCGTTGCAATGATAAATGGCCTATATGCCACATTCCTTCCAAAGCCAGTTTTTGGCATAAATGGATCTGGGGCTCATACAAACATTTCTCTTACAGATCTAAAAGGGAAAAATGCATTCTTTGATAAGAATAAAGAATTCGGACTTTCAGACATTGCAAAGCACTTTATAGGTGGCATTTTCGAACATGCAAAAGCAATTACCGCAATTACTAATCCACTCGTGAACTCGTATAAAAGGCTCGTGCCAGGGTATGAGGCACCCGTATATATCTCATGGGCAGAAATAAACAGGAGTGCTCTTATAAGGATACCTGTAAATGGAAGGAACGGGAAAAGAATAGAATTTAGAAGCCCGGATCCTACTGCAAACCCATATCTTGCGTTTTCCGTAATCTTAAAGGCAGGACTCGATGGAATAAAAAATAAAATCATACCTCCTGAACCAGCAAATGGCATAAACATTTATGAACTTACGAATAAAGAAAAAAGAAAAATGGGTATAGGAACTTTGCCTTCGACCCTTAAAGAAGCAATCGAAGAGCTTAAAAAAGATACAATCATTCTTGACGCACTGGGCAGGCATATATCAGAGAAATATATAGAAGCGAAAGAGAAGGAATGGGAGGAGTACAGAATTAGCGTAACAGACTGGGAAATAAAAAACTCTTTGCCGCTGTACTGAAATCCTATTACAAAATTTATTGTTATGATGTATAATTATTCCGGAATGAACTTCTAAAGGAGGTTAGAGAAATTTAAGCTAAAATGAAAGAAAGCTTTTTCTCGATCATAATTCCTGCACACAATGAAGAAAAATATATTGGCAAGACAATTGAAACAATAAAAAATATTAATTACCCAAAAGATAAATTAGAAGTAATAATTGTAGAAAACAGCTCTACTGATCGAACATGCGAAGTAATTAAATCGACGACCTCAGAGATGTTTAAGTTTATTTCGATAAAAGAAAGAGGAGTTTCAAAAGCAAAGAATATTGGTATTGAAAATATATCCAGCAGTAGTGAATGGGTTATTTTCCTTGATGCAGACACAATTCTTTTGGAAGATTTTTTAAAAAACCTTAACGATTATCTTGAATCACATAAAAATAACAATCTTGCAATTGGAACTACGTATGTACTTCCAATATCGGATTCAAAATATGCAAAGTTATGGTTTAAGTTTTACAACTGGGGTCACAGATTCACCACAAGTTCTTTTTCCATACAAATAGCTAAAAATGGTTTTCTTAAGCATGTAAGATTTGATGAAAGCCTTACTTTTGAAGAAGACTATAAACTCCTGATTGAGCTTAAAAAGTACGGAGAATACTTTTTCTTTAACACAGAATCAGTTCTTACTTCTACAAGAAGGTTCGACAAGCATGGCTGGTTTAAACTATTTTTTGTATGGCTATCTTATGTAATAACTCCTTTCCATTTCAAAGGCAGAATTCAATATAAAGTGGTGAGATAAATCTATGGGAAGAAAAAAGATACTTATAACAAACGATGATGGAATCGAGTCCCCTGGAATAAACAAGCTTGTTGAAGAGTTAATGAAGATAGCAGATTTAATAATCGTTGCTCCTGATAGACAAAAAACTGCAACAAGTCACTCACTTACTATTGACGGTGTATTACCAATTAAAGAAGTTTCGATGCCATGTAGTTATAAAGGATTTGCCGTAGTTAACGGTACTCCAACTGATTGCGTGCTAATTGCAATTAAAGATATAATGAAAGACGAACTACCTGATCTTCTCATTTCAGGAATAAACCTGGGGGCAAACCTTGGAGGAGATATTCTTTATTCAGGAACTGTTGCAGCCGCTTTGGAAGGTTTAAGCCAGGGAATCACTTCATTTGCAGTTTCGCTTGATAGCTTTTCCTTAAATGGACATTTTGAGACTGCGGCAAAAGCAGTGGCTAAAATTGTAGAAACTGAAGAGTTTTACAAAAATCTTCTCCAGGAAAGATCAATCCTCAATATTAATGTACCAAACATACCCTATGAACAACTTAAAGGCTTTATAATAACACGTCAGGGAGACCTTTCTTATCAAAATTATGTAGAGAAATATACAAGCCCAAGAAATAAAAATTATTATTGGATAGGTGGAGATAGACCTCCTCATGAAATTGATGAAGAAACAGATTCTTACGCAATTGCATATAAAAAGGTTTCAATTTCTCCGATAAACGTGGACCTTACAAACTACATGCTTCTTCCAAGACTTAAAAAACTGTTATCTGAACTTAAATTATAAAGTAGAAAGAAATACTAAATTTATTCTGACTTTTTAGAAAGTTTTACTCTATGCAAGTCTATAAACTCGCCATGTAAAACCAGACTTACCCATCCTCAACAAAGGATTAATCATGTTCAGGTTTGTATCTGCCACTTGAGAAGCACTTGTATATTTTATTCCAAGTTTTATGCAGCCATCAAACGTACGTTTATAAAGCGCTACGTCAAGCCCAATTTTCTTCTTAACTGTACCAAGAATAAATATCCTTGCAGAATTAAAATTTTTGTCTCTAACTCTGCCTTTAAGTCTTCCAAAAATGTGAAAATCTCTCTTCAGATCTCCAACACTGAATGGATTATTAGAAGGAACAAATTTGTTGTAAATATCTTTGTCTATTTCTCTGATAATTTCATTGATGTTGGGTAACGTAACAGAAATTCCTAAAACCTTAATTTTTCCATTAGTACGCTCTTCTATAATAAAGATGAGGTCTTCAATAGCAACAGTCTTTATGGTCGAGGCTATGTATTTAAACTCCTCGTCATTAAATTTTTCAAATTGAGGATGCTCAACACTGTCCCAGGTTTCATTATAAACACTCTTTATAATATCAATTTCTTTCTGAAAATTCATTAACTCAGGGTTCCTAAAGAATATATTTTCTTCTCTAAAACTATTCTCGAGCGATTCACCATTGACCTTAAAGCTGTTTATTCTATTCATATAGCTTCCAGGAGTACTTCCATCAACTATAAATGAGAACCAATCATTCTCTTTCGTCCCAAACTTATCAAAAATATCCTTATAATAAGGAGGATTATATGGTTCCATTGGCATTGGAGTAATATCAAATCCGTCTATTAGCAAGCCAACTTCACCTGAGGCATTAAAGCGCATTGGTCCAACTATTTTATCAACATTTTCCTTTTTAAGATCTGAAACAGCTTCTTCTAAAATTTCTCTTCCGCAAATACTATCCTCTGCTTCAAATAGTCCTACTGCTCCTACTTTTCCTGCAAAAAACTTTTCTTTATAATTCCAATCAACAAAGGCCGCTGCTCTTCCAACAATCTTGTCATCGTGAAATGCTATATAATACTGCAAAAATCCGAGGTGCTTGAAAAAGGGGTTAAAGCCTGGAAAAAACCTTTTATAGCTTCTAAAATCGGGGTTAAGATCCGCCATCTCCTGAATTAATAATGGAAAAACCTTCCTTGATTGATCAGTTCTATACCATGAAATATGCCATGGCACAGAAGCAAATTTTTTAAGCCCAACTATGTTCAAAGGAAACAAACTGGTTTTTACATGGTTTAATTCTAAAACTCTCCCTTTCGGATATTCTATCAATCTTTTAATAATAACATTCAAATTAAACCTCCAGAGTAAACAATATAAGCTTATTAATTCTATTTAAAAATAGAAAATATGAAAACAGCAAGGATTAGTTGATTAATACAGAATAAAACAAAATTGAATTATAATATATCGATGGAATTAGAAAAAAGGAAAGAAGAAATACTAAAAAAAATAGTAAAAGAGTATATAAGTACTGGCCAACCTGTTGGCTCTGAAAGAATAGTAGAAAAATTTCATTTCCCAATATCTTCCGCTACTGCAAGAAATGATATGTCGGAACTTGAGAAGTCAGGGTATATTCGTCAACCTTATACTTCCGCGGGAAGAGTACCAACAAGCAAGGGATACAGATTTTTTGTTGAAAGCATTCTGAAAGAAAAAAGGCCCTTAAAAATCAAAGAGATAAAACTCCCGGATGAGGAAAAAATAAGAGATCTCAATGAAATTTTAACCGATGTATCTGAGCTTATTTCAGCTCATACAAGAGAGATTTCCCTTGTATTTTCTCCTAGTATAAATGAAAACAAAATAAAATATGTACACTTCTTTACGGCCAAATCAAGCACTGTTTATGTTGTACTTGTAACAAGCACTCATACCTCTGAAGCGGTACCCATAGGTAGCTTTAATATTGAAGATGTAGAACTAAAAAAAATTGAAAATTTAATAAATAAAGAACTTTCAAACATAACGTCAGCAAAAGCACTTGAGAAAATTTCAAAGAAAAATTTTTTTAACAAAGAATTGAAGAATGAGACTGAAATAGTAAAATCTCTTCATTTTTATCTCAAAAACGAACTCGAGAAAGGAGAAAAACGAGAAATATATATAAGAGGCATTTCTAATCTGCTTTCAGCAAGAATTTCCATTGCAGAACAAAAGGTAAAATCTCTTCTCTATATGCTTGAAGAAAAGAAAGCAATAAGTGACATCGTAGAAAAGATCACCTCAAAAGATAGAATTGGATTTTCGATAGGCAAAGAAAACAAAATACCAGAACTATGGGATTATAGCCTCATAGCAGTTAAATATACTGTAAAGGAAATGGAAGGAAGACTTGCATTGCTCGGACCCACGAGAATGGATTATTTAAAAGGTATTTTCGTCCTTGATGCAATAGCAGAAAAACTCGAAGAGTTTTCAGATAAAATCATTGAATGAACATCGCAATTTTTACCCTTGGTTGCAAAACAAATCAATATGAATCAGAACTCATAAGAGAGGCTTTTGTTAAAAGTGGAAATGTAATAATTGAACCTAAAGATTTCGCAGATCTTTATATTATCAATTCTTGTGTTGTGACAAATAAGGCGGAAGCAGAAACAAGAAAGCTTATAAGCGAAGCCTTCAATAAAAATCCGAAGGCAAAAATTATATTAACAGGTTGTTTTGCCCATCTACATAAGAATTTTGCAGACAAAAATATTTTAACTTATACAGGAAGAAAAAATAATATTGCAGAGTTCTATTACAAAGAAAAAGTCGATCCAGGAGACATAAATTCAGAGAAAATAATTAAATTTGCCAATCATACAAGAGCTGTTGTTAAAATCGAGGAAGGATGCAATAATTTCTGCACTTATTGCATTGTACCCTTTGTTAAGGGAAAAGAAGTTAAAAGCAAAAATGAAGAAGTTATAATTGATGAAATTAAACAGCTTATAAGTGAAGGTTATAAGGAAATTGTCCTCACAGGAACAGAAATAGGAAAATATGGAGAGGACCAAAACATTAATCTTGCACTACTTATTAGGCAATTAAAACGGCTAAGAGGCCTGGAAAGGTTAAGAATAAGTTCAATACACCCTGGGCATGTAACCGACCAATTTATTGAGGAAATTGAACCACCCGTAGTCCCGCATCTTCACATTTCCCTGCAGTCAGGGGACAATGAAATATTAAGAAAAATGAATAGAGGATACACAACAGAAGAATACTTAAATATAGTTGAAAAATTAAGAAAAAAAGACCAAAACTTTTCAATAAGCACTGACTTAATGGTTGGTTTCCCCGGTGAAACTGATAAAGCATTTTTAAACTCCATTAACATAGTTAGAAAAGTTCAATTCTCTAAGATACATATATTCAGATTCTCAAAAAGACCATTTACTGCTGCATTTTTTATGAAAGAAACAGTTTCTGAAAACTTAAAAAAAATAAGAGCACAGAGACTAAAAGATATCACCGATATCGAAAAAATGGAATTCAAAAAAAGATTTTTAGGAAAACACGTAAGGGTGCTTATAGAGAAATACGCCGACCATTATTACGAAGGATTTACTCCATACTATCTTAAAGTAAAATTGAAAGGGAACAACATTAAAGTCGGAGAGATTATAGACACATTTATAGAAAAGACAGATCCTGATTATTTATATGGTTACAAAATCTAAATGTTTTCTTCGATTATTTTCTTTAGATATTCTTTTAATTCGAATCCGAGATCCTTTCTTTTCAGTGCAAAGGCAATATTTGCTATAAGAAATCCTATCTTTTCACCCACGTCAAATCGAGTGCCTTTAAATTCATACGCAAAAATATTTTCATGCCCGATTAAATTTTTGATTGCGTCTGTTAATTGAATCTCGCCACCTTTACCTGGCTCTATTGAATCAATTGCATTGAAAATATTGGAACTAAGTATGTATCTTCCAACAACCGCAATATTAGACGGAGCTTCTTCTGGCTCAGGTTTTTCAATTAGGTCATACACTTCATAAATGCCATTAGAAATTTTCTTCCCACTAATAATCCCGTAGTTATTAGTCTTATCCATAGGAATCTGCATTACTGCAAGAATTATACCCTTGTGTTCCTTGAAAATATCGATCATTTGCCTGAGACAAGGAGTTTCTGACTCGATTATATCGTCTGCGAGAAGAACACTAAAATACTCTTCATCAATAAAACCTTTAGCATGATTAATTGCGTCTCCCAGTCCTCGGGCAATTTTCTGCCTTACATAAAAAAACTTGACCATTTCGCTCACTGAATGAACAGCCTCGAGAAGTTCAATTTTTCCTTTTTCTTCAAGTTCTTTTTCAAGCTCAATTGCATAATCAAAATAATCTTCAATGGCTCTCTTACCTCGTCCAGTTACAAAAAGAATGTTTTCAGTTCCTGACTTTATAGCTTCTTCAACTACATATTGAACTGCAGGTTTATCAACTATTGGTAACATTTCCTTGGGTTGGGATTTTGTAGCTGGGAGTAATCTTGTCCCAAAACCCGCTACAGGAATAACTGCCTTTTTAATTATTTCTTTCATTTTTTCTCCGAATCCTACAAACCATCTCTTCTGTATAAGCAAAGAAAATAAAAATGGAAAGACAACTCATACTTCTATTTATTTTACATATTTTTTGAATATTTCCACCACTTTTGCAGGCGGATCTTTTACCTCTCTAGCATTAGGGTGAATCCTGACAACCTCTGAAACCTCTTCTTTTCTAGAAATTTCATCGTAAAAATAAATTTTTTCACCTCTTTGTAAATACCAGATATTTCTACCTATTTTAAGCAAGGAATACTTTTCTTCCATCATTTCACCTCCTTCCTCCTGAGTTTATTTTTCCAAAAAATTCTATGCCTATCTCATTTTAATAAAGAAAACTAAATTAGTCAAGAACATCATATTTCTTTATTTTCAGCAAAGTAAACACCTTTTAGAAAATCAAAACCCAGATAGGCAACATTCAGGACTTTTGTTGCTAAAAAATCACATCAACTAAACCTTAATGCTGCCATAACTTTATTATCCTTACTGATAAATATAAATTTTGATTATAAATAAATATGATTTAAAATACTCAGGGAGGAAACATGAAATTATTTTTTATTTTTTTAATTTCATACTTTATAGGTGCTATACCTACCGGTTACATAATTTCTAAATACATTTACCATTTAGATATTACAAAGTATGGGAGTGGAAACATAGGCATGACGAATGTCCAGAGAGTCCTTGGCAACAAACCTGCATTTATTGTATTCATTATAGATTGCGCTGAGGGTGCTATTCCAACATTAATTGCACTTTATGCCTTAAAATCTATTTACCTTGCTACAACTGCAGGCGTCATTGCCGCATTTGCGCATGATTACTCTCTATTTATGAAAGGATTTAAAGGAGGGAAAGGGGCTGCTACAAGCTTTGGAGCATTACTTGTTATTTCTCCTCTTGCGGCACTTACATCAGTCGTTATTTTCGGAGGAGTAATATTTATAACCAAATATGTTTCATTAGGAACCATAATTGCAGCAGTTACATACCCTTTTATTTTACTTTTAATTAAACAAGACTTCAAATTAACGCTTTTTTGTGTTATTTTTTCGATCCTGATAATTGTTTCTCACAGAGAAAACATAAAACGCCTCATCAAAGGAAAAGAAAGAAAAATGGGAGAAAAAGTTAAAATAGATGAAAGACATTAAAGAGTTTAATCTTAATGAGCTAAAAGGATTTTTTATTTCAACAGGCGAGCAAGAATACAGAGCAAAAGAAGTATTCCATGCAATTTACAAAGAAAGGAAAAAAAACTTTGAAAGTATTTCAACTTTACCCAAAGCTTTAAGAACCAATCTTACCAGAAATTTTTATGTCTATTCTTTTAAAAAGGTTTCAGAGATCGTCTCAAAAGATAAAACCAAAAAATATCTCTTTAAATTAAACGATGCTCTATTAATAGAAACTGTTCTTATAAAACAAATCAACAAGTTTGATAAAGAAACGGATACTCTCTGCATTTCAACACAGGTAGGATGTTCACTTGGCTGCAAATTCTGTGCCACAGGACAAATGGGTCTCATAAGAAACCTTAAAACATCTGAAATAATTGAGCAATTTTTAACAGTAGATAACGAAACAAAAATAAATAATGTTGTTTTTATGGGGATGGGCGAACCATTGCTGAACTACGATAATGTTAAAAAATCTATAGACATCATTTCAGATGAAAATGGAATTGGCCTTGGCAGAAGAAGAATTACATTATCTTCTGCCGGCATTATAGATAAAATATACAGTTTGACGGATGAAATAAAATCAATTAATCTTGCTGTTTCGCTGCATTCGGCAATTCAAAACAAAAGAAATGAAATTATGCCGGGATTAATGCATGAAAATCTTCAAAAACTCCTCAAGTCATTGCAATATTATTCCACAAAAACAGGGAATACAGTAACAATTGAATATCTTCTCATAAAGAACTTTAATGATTCAATGTTTGACGCTGAAAAACTTTTTCAATTCGTAAAACAAATCAAATTTGTAAAAGTAAATTTAATGAATTTTAACAAAGTACCATTTGCGGGCCTTGAACTGTCAAAAAAATCTATAGAATTTGAAAAATATTTACTCAATAAAGGAATTAGAACAACCTTAAGAAAATCTAAGGGATTCGAAATTTCAGCAGCCTGCGGACAACTCGCAACAAAACCATCATCATAACACTTTAGGCTCTCAATTTTTCATAAGACT
>Ga0209609_10001917_pt1 | contig 11992 bp, 10 predicted proteins | sample LakKivw325mmetaG_FD_184136 | JGI IMG/M metagenome (GOLD analysis project Ga0209609, IMG submission 184136) | Anoxic lake water microbial communities from Lake Kivu, Rwanda to study Microbial Dark Matter (Phase II) - Lake Kivu water 325m metaG... | ecosystem: Environmental > Aquatic > Freshwater...
CCCCGTCTTAATCGGCGATGTAACCGAGTCGGTGGATGACCTTGAGGCCCTGGCCCTTGACCCGGATCTCGATCTCCTGGAAGCGGCCGTCGGCTTTGTATTCGGCCGGGCGGTAATAGAGAAGATAGTAATTGCTCGAGGCCTCGGCCGCCTGGCGCAGGGCGAAATTCGGGTTGTTCGTGCTCTCGGCCAGGCCCCCGGTCGCCGCCGCCATTTCCTTGAAAGCGGCGAAGAGGTCGACGGAAAGCTCCTGGAGCCGCGAATTCGGAGCGGCTGCTCCCCGGGCCATCGCGTTGGTGGTGAAGGTCGGGGTTTTGGTGATGTAGAGGCTATGAATGGTGATGGACGAATCGGCAAAATATCTCTTGAGCCGGCTTACGTCGAAGGACACCGCTTTTCTCAGCTCGGCCTGCCGCTCGTCCGAGAACTCGTGGGGAGGCAGGACGTCCTTCTGAAAGAATAAAAAGACATGCTTCTCCCCCTCGAGGGTTTTCAGCGCGTCGGCGAAGCCCGTCAGCCGGCCCTCGGTGACCTCGGTCAGGTCCCGCATCTCGCGGGCCAGGTCGAAGAGCATGGTCTCTTTGACGTCCGCCTGCTCCGGGGGCCAATCCTCTTCCTCGAGCTGGTAGAAGTCTCGCATCAGCCGCCGGTATTGGGAGTTCCCGAGGGTGAGGTCCGTCTTGAGGATGCCCCTGAGGCGCTCCGCGATCTGCGGCCTCGGCGTCCCGGCCATGTGCTCCGAGCGGAAGCGGTAGGTCTTGACCGGCGTCACGACGAACACCGAGTCCTCGGGCGACACGATCTCGCCGAAGAAGTAGTCCACGGCCTCGCCGACCTTGGGCAAGTACTCCTTCATGTCGAAATAAAGGACGTAGTTGCGCCGGTTGGAGGGCCGCCGCGGCTCGGCCCCGGAGGCCTTTTCCTCGCTGAGGACCTGCCGGTTCCTGATCAAATAGACGGCCTCGATCTTCTGCGGGACGCCGTTCTCGAGGACCTCGAAGTCGGCCAGGGTCAGGCCCTCGACGAAGGCATCGCCGCGCAGGACCCGGACCGGGACCTCGATGTTGACGACGACGGATTGGTGCTGCTGAGCGGGCGGGACGACGTCCTGTCCGAAGAGCGCTCCGGCGCAGATGACCAGGACATTCCAGCGGAACAGACGCCCGATCGTCATCGCAGCCCCATCATAAGCCAAAACCGGCCGGGCCGGAAAGCGGCGGGGCGTCTTCGCCCCGCCGCGGTCATGCAAGATCAGCGGGCCGCGAGCTTGACCTCGCCCTTGGTCGTCTGGGTCATCGGGATGGTCATCCCCGCGGCGGCGACGTCGATCGACATATCGGAGGTCGATTCGCTCGTCTGCTTGACGAGGACGCCTTCCTTGACCGCGAAGTACCAGACGTCCTTGCCCTTGGTCGTGCCGGAAAAGGTCAGGTCCATGCCGCCCTGGTTCCCCGTGCCGGTGATCGTCCCGGTGACTTGGGTCGAGATCCGGGCGCATTCCATCCCGTCCACGGTTTCGAAGCCCTCGAGGGTGTTGACGTTCTGGAAGTCCATCCGGATGGCCATCGAGCCCGTCTTTTCCTCGATGCCCGCGGTCGAAGGCCAGGTGTCGCCGACCTTGACCGGCTTGCCCGGCAGATCGGGGAAGAACATCTTGAAGCCGGAGGAGAGATTGCGGCTTTCGCCGGCGATATCATAGGTGATCGCCTCTGCGCCGGAGACGTCGAGCTCCTGCCCGGTCGGCGAGAGGACCATGTCGAAGCCCTTGCCCTTGATCGAGGTCAGGTCCGGGGACATGTCGCCCTGGACGCTCGTCACGGCGATGGCCATGTCGTTGATGGTCACCCCGAGGAGCAGGTTCTTGTCCTTGAGGCCTTTGCCCTTGAAGGTGAACTTGCTCGTGCCCTTGGTCTCCGTGTTCACGGACTGGCCCTGGACCTCCATGACTTGGGCTTCTTCGCTCGAGTTCAGGTAGTTCAAGGACTTGTCGGCCGCGAGCTTGTATTCCAGGGTGACGGTCTTGCCGGCGCCCTGGGGCGCGGCGGACGAGGGGATGGCCGCGCCGGCGCCGAGGATCAGAGCAACGGCGGCCACGGTCATAAGGGTCTTCTTCAGAGCCGTTTTTCGCATAGGTTTCTCCTTTAAGAATCCATACGATTTTAGCACGAAAGCGGTTTTCGGCCTAGATAAAGAAGGCGGCGGGGGAGGCCCCGCCGCCCGTTAGATCGGACCAGATCCGTTCCGGCTCGGCTCAGCAGCACTTCTTGGCGCCCGCCGCGGCATGGACCTTCTTGATGAAGTCCCAGACCTCGGGGGCGATCATGTTGTACTCCTTCGGGATCGCCCCGGCGTTGTAGGCCTTGGCGATCTGGGCCTTGAGCTGCGGCTGGCCGCCGTAGACCTCGTTGAGGAGCGCCGTCCAGCGCCGGCCCAGGTTCTGGGCCTTCTCGCTTGCCGGGTCGAGCCCGAGGCTGGCCTTGACCTCGGCGATGAGCGCCTCCCACCGTTTCTGGTAGGCGGCCATGTCCTCCGGCGTGTACTTTTTCCCGAGCTCCCGGAATTGCTTCAGCTCCTCTTCCGTGAAGAACTTCTCGTGCCAGGCTTTCTTGACGTCTTCGCCCATTTGAATGACCTCCATGATCTTGATGAGTTTGTCCTTGTGGAGGCGGCCGTCCTTCTCGAGGCGGATGAGGACCTGGTCGATCGCCCGCGAGGCCTCGCGAAGCCGCGCGATCTCGTCCTTGACCGCCGCCGCCTGGACCTTGAGGGCCTTGACGGCCTCGTAGCCCCGGCTGTCGAGCAGGCGCTTGATCTCGTCGAGGGAGAAGCCCATGAACTTCAGGGTGACGATCTGCTGCAGCTTGAGCAGGTCGGCGTCGGTGTAGACCCGGTAGCCGTTCGGCCGCTCGAAGCTCGGCCTGAGCAACCCGATCTGGTCGTAATAGTGGAGCGTGCGGACCGTCACCCGCGTCAGCTTGGCGAACTCCCTGACGAGATATCCGTTCTTCTTCATGGCCTTGTCCACGCGGCTATTGTTCACCATGACGTAACGTCAGAGTCAAGTGTTTATCAAAAATATTTCGAGATTCTTCCCCCTGGGGGGAAGGAGAGGGCGGGGTCGTCCCTCAATAAGTAACCAGACCCGCTTTCTTCAAGAGTTCGAGGTGGGCGAGGACGGCCTCGAGGGGCGTCTCGCTCTGGAACTGGGTATCGAGCATCTTCTTGATATCGAAGGCGCTGTTCTTCCCGTCGCAGAGGAGCTGGATCTCGGAGGCGTTGCGCGAGGCCCCGCGTCCTGGCCCGGACGACGGCGCGGGCTCCTTGCCCGCCGCCTTTCGCGCTTCCTGGATCGCGGCCTGGTAGCCCCCGAATCCGCCCTCCCTGATCTTGGGCAGGGGCTTCGGGATGAGGGCCGCCGCCTTCTTCTCGGCCGGCGTGAGTCTCAGATCGACCGGCTTCGTCCCCTTCGCCGCGGCCTGCCTCTGCATCGTTTGATCGATCGTCCGCAGACCGCCGGCCTCGATCGCCGTGACCGAGGCCTTGAGCTCCGCGAGGTAGCGGCCGAACCCGGCCTTGTCCGCCGCGAGCTCGGCGACCGAGTCGAGGGTCGCCCGCTCGTTGCGGGCCGAGGCCTGGATATAGCCGCGCGCCCGCTTGAAGACCGCGGGGAACGCGGCGGCGTCCGCCCGGGCCATCTCTTCGAGGCCGCGGGCCAGCTGGTGGCCGATCCGGGCCGAGGCGTTGGAGACGATCTCCGAGGCGATGCGCCCGGCCTGGGCGTCGTCCGCCGCGGCGATGGTGTAGGCCGAGGCGGCGGTGATGATGACGGCCCGCTTCAACTGCGTCGGGTCGAGCTTGTCCGGCCGGTCCTCGGAGGTGTGATACCACTTGTCGGGCCAGGTGTTGAGGACGACTCCCGGGACGCCGATGGCCCAGTCGTTGAAGACCTCGTGGTCGGACGAGCCGAAGTGGGTGCCGATATAGTAGTACATCGGCTCCTCGCTGCCGCTCGGGGCGACGATGCGGCGGTTCATCTCCTCGTCCATATTGTTCGTGACGTAGGTCCGCGTCGCCTCGCCCACGTAGCGGTAGTAGTTCTCGACGACGTCGTTGACGTAATGGGGATTGCCGTAGGTCGTGCGCATGACGGTGAAGAAGGCCAGGCTCTTGGTCAGCCAATCGCCGACCATATCGAGGTTGATGTCGCAGAGGGTCCGGGCGATCCGTGCCGCCTCGGCCTTGACGTAGGGGATCGTCCCGGAGAACTCCGGTATCCAGAGGAAGCGGATGGTCCGCTTGGGCCGGGGCAGGCGGCCGTCCGCGATGAGCGTCTGCAGCGTGCGGGCCGCCTCGAGGACGGCCGAAGACCCCGACGAGTTGTCGTTGGCCCCGAACATGGCGTAGCCCTCGAAGATATGGGCCGTGACGATGACCTCCTCGGCGTCCGGGTCCGTGCCGGGGATGGCGGCGACGATGTCCTGGAGATCGGTCTTCTCGGTCTTCGCCTCGACGACGGCATGGACGGAGATCTTCTCGCCCCGCTTGAGCCGGTCGCGCAGCAGGACGCCCTCGCGCGGCGGCACGAGGAAGGCGAACTTGGCCTCGGCGCCGCGGGCGTAGAGGCCGCCCCAGGGCATGAGCAGCGGGTCGAAGAGCGGGCGCGGCGAGGCGAACGAAACGACGCCGGCCGCGCCGTTCTTGAGGCAGCCGAGATTATGGACGGCCCCGGCCGAGCCCGAGGTCAGGAGGATCTTGCCCTTGACGTCGAGGCCCTCGAAGTCCTTGGCCTCGCCCTCCTCGACCCAGACGAGATCGGCCGTGACGTCGGCCGAGGTGCTGCCCGAGGCCAGCATGGCCGTCAGGTCGGTATAGGAGGCGATCTTCTGCCGGCCGGGCTTGACCTCCCAGAGCTCGCCCTTGACCCCGTCCCAGGTCTCGCCGCCGGGGAAGCGCTTGATGGTGGCCCCGGGGAGGCCGTATTCGGTGAGCCGGTCGAGGACGTATTGGGCCTCGGCCAAGGTGCCGGCATATTCGGCGGGCTTGCGGTTGCGGGGGAAGCCGCACATGGCCATGACGTGGTTCGCGGCCGTCTCGCCCGAGGCCTCGCCGATGATCTCGTCCATCTGGGCCGGGGCGAGGAACGTCCACTGCAGCCACGGCGTCATCTGGGCAGCGGCGGGGAGGCAGAAGAAAAGGACGGCCAAGGCGAAAAATAGGCATTTCTTGTTCATCATCGCGGGACTCCGTTCAGGCCGATCTAGGATCCTCACCAGCGGTTCCGGCGGACGAGCTCGTCGAGGGCCCGGCGCTTCTTAGGCGCCGGCGCGTCGGCGGCATAGCCGAGCGGCGTGAAGGCCGAGGGGATGACCTCGGGCGGCAGGCCCAGGACCTCGCGGGCCGCCGCCGGGTCGAAGGCCGCGATCCAGCACGTGCCCAGGCCCTCCGCCGCCGCGGCCAGGACGATGTGGGACATGACGATCGTGGCATCGACCTCGGCCGCGTTCCAGCCGTCGGCCTTCCGCACCCATCCTTCGGACGGCACGGCGCAGACGCACAGGACGAGCGGCGCCTGGATGAACCAATCGCGCCCGTAGATCCGGCGCAGGTCGGCTTCGCGGCCTTTGACCGGGATGACGATGACCCGGAAGGCCTGGCGGTTGGCGGCCGTCGGCGCGAGGCGGGCCGCTTCGAGGACGCGGGCGAGCTTGGCGTCCTCGACGGCGTCTGGCCTATAGGCCCGGACGCTGTATCTCTTTTTGATCAGCTCCTGAAAGTCCATCGTTCCTCTCCTTATCCGAGGCGCGGCAGGAAGGCCGGGACACGCTCCCTATATTCGGCATATTCGCGGCCAAAAGCCTGGGCCAACACGTCTTCCTCCGCCCGGATGCGCAGGACCGTTCCCGCAGCGAACAGAGCGATCGAGAGCCCGGCCCCCAGCCACGAGCTGAAACCGATGACCGGAGACAGGAGAAGCAAGGCCATCGCCAGGTAGATCGGATGACGGACGACGGCGAACGGCCCGTCCGTGACGAGCTTGTGGCCCTCGACGACGCGCGCGGCCAATGCCCACTGACGGCCGAGGTGCTTTTTAGCTGCTACGACAAGGGCGATGGCGCCGACAGCCAGGGCCAGGCTCAGAAAGGCCACGGCGGCAAGCGGCCAAAGACCCTTGCCGCCGAACGGGACGACCTCCGGCCGCCGGAGGGTCCAGGCGATCATGTAGCTCAAGCTTTGGAGGATCGCTCCGAGCCGGACTGCGGCCGGGCTCTTCTCGCGCCGGCCCACGACCTGGCCCGGATGCCTAAAGACGATGACGAGAAAGACCGCGAACAGGATGAGCAGGATCAGGAAAAAGAGCCAATAGATATGTGCGATCATCGTCTAGCCGATTACTTCCCTTCGAGGGCGAAGGCGTAGCGGCCGCCGCCGACCTGGACGCGGATGGCGCCGTCCTTGTCGACCGCGCCCGCGACGCCGGTCACGCCGCCGACATATTTGCCGTCCGCCCAGATCGTCTTCCCGCCCTCGCTGACCTTGATGTCGCGAAGGTTGAGCTTGGGGATGACGACCTCGGCCTCCGAGCCGAAGGGGACCGTGACCTCGACCTTGGCCGCGAGCTCCGTCCGTGACCAGGCGCAGGCGATCTCGCCGCGCACCGTCCGCGTCGAGCCCGAGGCGTGGGCCAGGTCCCGGACCATCCCTGGCGCGAGGACGACCTTCTCGAACCCCGCCGTCCCGGGCGCCAGGTTGATCCCGGCCAGCGCTTTGTAGAGCCAGGCGCCGACGCTGCCGAACATGGGGTGGTTGTGCGAGTTCATGGACGGCCCCTCGCGCTTCTGCCACAGCTCCCAGAGCGTCGTCGCCCCGCTCCCGATCATGTAGCCCCAGCTCGGATAATCGGTCTTGCAGGCGATGTCGTAGGCCAGGTCGTTGTTCCCGTCACGGGTCAGGAGCTCCATGATGTACTTGGTGCCGATGATGCCGGTCGTCAGGTGCGAGTTGTGCTTGTAGACGACGTCGTCGAAGAGCCGGCCCGACGCGCCGCCCTCCTTCTCGGTCGGAATCCCCAGGAAGAGCGGCAGAGTGTTGGCCGTCTGCGAGCCGTCGCCGTAGTTGCCGGTCTTGGCGTCGTAGAATTCCCGGTTAAAGGCGACCCGGATGTCGGCAGCGAGCTTGTCGTAGAGGGCCGCGTCCTGGGTCTTGCCGAGGACGCGGGCCGCGTCGGCCAGGACCTTGACGTCATAATAATAGTAGAAGGACGAGACGACGGGGCTGGGACATTTCTCGACGGCCACCCAGTCGCCGTAGTGGCTCCACTTGAGGACGCCGTTCTCGGCCGTCGAGCGCAGGAACTCGACGTACTTCTTGAGCCCGTCATAATGTTCCTCGAGGACGCGCGTGTCGCCGTAATACTGATACATGTACCAGCCGATCAGGGGATAGGCCGTGCCCCAGGCCGGGTCGGCCGGCCGCGAGCCCCAGATGTGGGGCACGGTGTCGGTGATGCGGCCCTTCTCGTCCTGCACGTCGCGGATGTCGCGCATGAAGTTCGTGTAGAACGCGGCCATGTCGAAGTTCATGATCGCTTCCTCGGCCGTGCCCTGGGCGTCGCCCATCCAGCCCATGCGTTCGTCGCGCTGGTCGCAGTCAGTCGGGATGCTGTGGAGGTTCGTCTTCTGGCCCCAGGTGATGATACGTTGCAGGCCGTTGAGGATGTCCTTGGAGGCGGCGAAGCTGCCGATCGGTTCGACGGCGCTGTGCACGACCCGGCCGCGGATCGCCTCGAGCGTCGGTGTCCCGGGGTAGCCCGTGACCTCGACGTAGCGATAGCCGTGATAGGTGAAGCGCGGCTCCCAGACCTCCTCGCCCTCGCCTTTGAGGATGAAGTGGTCCTCGGCCTGGGCGGCGCGCAGGTTCTCCTGGTTGAGGGTGCCGTTCTCGTAGAGGAGCTCGGCGAAGCGCAACCGGACGTCCGTGCCGCGCGGGCCGCTCACCCTCAGACGGGCCCAACCGCTGAAGTTCTGGCCCATGTCGAAGATGTAGGCGCCGGGAAGCGGGCTCGACATCTTGAACGGCACGATCGTGTCCACGACCTGGATCGCGGGCATGAGCTCCGCCGAAAGGACGCCGGCTGGGCCCTTGACGGCCTCGGCCGCGGGCCAGGCCGTGTCGTCGAAGCCGGGGCGTTCCCAGCCCGGCGTCTCGCGGCGGGCGTCGTAGGTCTCCCCGTCGTAGACGCTGTCGGCGAGGATCGGGCCGTCGGCGCCCTTCCATGACGTGTCGCTGACGACGCTCGCGGCCGTCCCGTCCTCGAGCTCGACGTTGAGCTGGAAGAGGAGGGCCCGCGATTTGTACCAGCCGTTGCCGAGGTTCACGGCCACGGCGTTGGCGCCGTCGCGCAGGGCGTTCGTCACGTCGTAGGTCGCATAGAGGACGCGCTTGTCGTAGGTCGTCCAGGCCGGGTCGAGGACGCGGTTGCCGGCCTTGCGGCCGTTGATCCGAAGCTCGTAGTAGCCGAGGCCGGCGATATAGGCCCGGGCCCGCTTGACCCGGCCCTTCAGCGCGAATTCCTTGCGAAGCTGGTTCTTGGCCCCGATCCAGACGCCCTTCCAATCGCCCTTGTCGAGGAGCCCGGTGTCGAAGCGGGCGGCGGCGCTCCAGGGGCTCTCGCGTCCGTCCCGGTCCCAGACCCGGACCTTCCAGAAATAGGACCGGCCGCTCACGAGGGCCTTGCCGGCGAAAGCGACCTGGATGGACTTGGGCGAGGCGACCTTGCCGCTCGCCCAGATATCGCCCTCAGCCGCTTTCGGGTCGGACGAGACGACGATCTCGTAGGCCGATTGGACCTGGCCGCGCTCGGGATGATCGACGATCCAGAAGAACCGCGGCTTGGCCATGTCGATGCCCATCGGGTCGACGAGGTATTCGCAGCGCAGCGAGACGGGGGCGGCCGGCCCGGCGCTTTCCGCCGCCGAGACGACCGGCGCCAGGGCCAGGGTCGAAACGATCACGACCGCCGCCGCGCAAAGGGTATTGTTCAGGGTCATGGGAACCTCCTGCTCATCCGGTCCCCCCTAATTACCATAGGGCCGACGGGGGGTCAATGCGGGCAACGAAGGCGGAAGTCGGGGGGTTCCGCTATAATAGAATGTTATGCCACGAAAGGAACGCATGTCTCTCAAGAAGACGGTATGGATATCGTCAGGGGCAGCGGCGCTGGCCGTCCTGGCCCTGCTCGCCGTCGGCTTCAAGTACTCCGTCGAGAAGGGCGGATACGACCTGTCCCGGTTCCGCCGGGAAAGCAGTCTGAGCTCGGTCCCCAAGGAGTTGAGGGGCCTCGTTGCCTCGAACCCCGAGGCCGTCCGGGCCATCCTCTCTGAGAAGCGGGATCGCGGCCTGCGGTTCGCCGTCGTCGGTGACACGGCCTCCGACCACAACGCCATCTTCAAGGGCTTCCTCAAGGAGATCGCCGCCCTCGAGCCGCGCCCCTCGTTCATCGTCCACCTGGGCGACCGGGCCGTTTCGCCGATCATCGAGTCCTACGGGGCCTACCTCAAGGACATCCAGGACTCGCCGTGCCCCATCGTCCATGTCAACGGGAACCACGACCTCCGCGAGGAAGGCGACCGGATCTCGCGGGCCTTCTTCGGCGAAGGGGACTTCTTTTTTGACGAAGGCGACATGCGCTTCATCTTCATGGACGACAACCCCGAGCACGGGCGGCGAGGCGGTCACGGCGGCTTCAGCCGGGCCCAGCTCACTTGGCTCGAGGACAAGCTCAAGGCCCCGCGGCCGGCCCGGAAGTTCTTCTTCGCCCACATGCCGCCCCAGGTCCCGTTCAAGAAGATCGATCCGGGACTTGCGGCCCTCTTCACCCCGCTGCTCGACAACGAAAGGGACTTCCTGGATCTCATTGCCCGCTACCATGTCGTCATGGCCGCCTTCGGCCACCGGCACGTTCACGCCTCCGAAGTCTATAACGGCGTTCTCATGGTCATCACGGGCGGCGGCGGCCAAAGGAACTTTTTCGACCCGAAAGTGAACGAGCCGCTCTTTACCAAAATGCGGCACTATACGCTCGTGGATATCCCGGATGCGGGATCGTCCGGTCCGTTCGAAGGCGTGCTGACCTGCATGGGCCGGGCCCATAAGGTCCTGTCCGTCATCTCCTTCTCCCAGCCGGATCTCGTCGCCGGCGGCGGCTCTGTCGCTCTCCGCCCCTACCCCGAGCCCGTCCCCAGCTCTCTTCGGCTCGGTATGGATCCCGATCTGGCCCGGGCCCACCCGTCGAGCCGGATGCCCTAAGGGCGCTTTACCCGCGCAGTTGACAAGCCGGCGCCTCAGACCTACTATTTTATCAAGGAGCAGGCCCTTTCAGCCGCGAGCCGGACCGTTCATCCTTCGTTCATCGAAAGCGAGTTCAGAGGAGGACAGGATGAGGTTCCGCCGTTTTTATCTTCTTCTTTTGGCCATAGGGGTTTCGTTATTCGCGCTGTCGTGCGCCGGCCCGTCGACCTCCCCCAAGGCCGGCCTAAACATCGTGGCCATGACCGGCACCCAGCCGGGCAGCGTGACCTTCACTATTGGCGTGAAGAACACGGGGACCGCGACCGAGCGCCTGACCTTTGGCAGCTCGCAGTTCTTCGAAATCGAGGTCCGGAACGTCAGCGGGCACCTGGTCTGGCAGTTTTCCGCTGGCAAGTACTTCCTGGACCTGCTCTGGGGCTTTGATCTCGCCCCCGGCGAAAGCAGCCAGGTCCAAGAGACGGTCTGGGACCTCAAGGGGAATGACGGGGACCTCGTTCCTCCCGGGCTCTATAACGCCACGGTCTACATCACCAACAGCCCCAGGAACGAGGACCTCTCGACCGTCATCCGCTTGACCATCTAGCGGTCGGGGACCTGCTAAGAGGTCTTGACCGTGATCCCGCGTCTCAAGCTCCGCCCGCCCTCTTTGACACTGCCGACCAGATCTCTTCCAGTCCGAGCTTCCGGACCCAGGTCTCGAGATAAGCGAAGTCGATGTCCCCGGCCGAGATTTTGAGGATGCCCGCGATATCGCGCAGGTGCTTCTCGGAACGCCCCTGCCGATAGAAGTCCATCTTCTTCAGGATCACGTCCTCGGGAGAGGCGAAGTCGACCTCGGTATCTTCGAGGGGCCTGAGCCGCCGGGTCCGCCGGAAACGGCTCTGATCAAACTCGTCGCCCCGGGTGATCATGATGTCGATCTTCAGGCCGGAGCCGGGATGGATGATATTGAACTGGGACGTGGTACGGATGGCCCGCTTGGCGGACCCCTCGTCGAAATAGAATTCGCCCGCCGGATAGCAGCTCTTGAGCCGGGGGATCTTATCTTCGCTAAGATCGGCCACGATATCGATATCGTTCGTCAGCCTCGGCTCGCCGTAGGCAATGGCAGCGACAGCGCCCGTCACGAAATAGCGAATGCCGTTCTTGTCAAAGCACCGAGCGGCGTGTCTCAGGAGCTCATCCTGTTCCATGAGACATCCTTCGTGCGACTTCTGCCTTGACGGCGGGGTCGTCCCATCCGGGGTGCTGGGACCGGAGGAGCCTTTCGAGCATTGTCCTTGTGGAGGTCCATAGCCCGAACGCGATGCGGAGCCGCTCGGCGGGTGTCTTGCTTTTGAAAACGGCGGCCATCTCGTCGGCGACGACTTCCGGTTCCATGATAGGGCTGGACATGACGGCCAAGCCTATGTTCGCACAGGTCTCGAAGGCCGTCAATCACCATTCCCCCTTGTCGCGGCCGCCCTCCTTGGCAGGGAAGGGGTTGAAAGGTCACACCGGTTCTGATATAATCCGCCAGTCTTTGATGCCCGGGAACGGGGTCAGAGACTCTCCCCGGTGGGGCTGTAGCTCAGTTGGGAGAGCGCTTGAATGGCATTCAAGAGGTCGCCAGTTCGATCCTGGTCAGCTCCACCACCGCAATAACCCCGTTCCCTCATATTATCCAGCGTTTTCCGTGATCTAG
>Ga0209609_10001919_pt1 | contig 11985 bp, 11 predicted proteins | sample LakKivw325mmetaG_FD_184136 | JGI IMG/M metagenome (GOLD analysis project Ga0209609, IMG submission 184136) | Anoxic lake water microbial communities from Lake Kivu, Rwanda to study Microbial Dark Matter (Phase II) - Lake Kivu water 325m metaG... | ecosystem: Environmental > Aquatic > Freshwater...
GTGTATTGCACCCACCGGGCACACCTCAGCGCAGACACCGCACTGGGTGCAGGTCCGCACTTCGTAGTTGCCCGGGGCTGGGAAATGGGGGATGATGGCCAGCGCTGCCTTCTTGGGATTGTTTTCTCCGAAGAGGTGCAATGAGCAGGCCAAGAGGCAAGCCCGGCACCCTGAGCAACGTCGGCTGTCTGCGTGCAGATACATGGGTTCTCTCTCCTTAGGCTTAGTCCTGTCTCTCGACAGGGTAAGGCCCTCACCTGCGTCGCCCTTTACTCCATACGCCTCCGGTTTTATTATACCACCGAAGTAGGAAAAATGACAGTTGAGTTACAGCTTGACAAACTGAGCTGGCGCGCTACAATATAAGCCAGCATGAAGCACCAGGGCGCCTGACTCTCTGGCAGGAGCAGCGCCCTTTTCTGTGTCAACAGGTGGAGATCAGGACGTCTATAGGAGGCAGACATGGAACAGATTGAGTTGACTGTGCACAAGCGAAGGCTAGTGGGCAAACAGGTGCGCCAGTTGCGCCGAGAGGGATGGGTCCCGGCGGTGATTTACGGTCACGACGTCGAACCATTGCCCGTTCAGGTTGACCAACATGGACTGCGGAGAGCGCTGGCCCAGGCCGGCCTATCGCACTTGATCTCCCTCCGTGTGGATGATGGGGAGATGCCCTGTGTAGCCTTGGTCCGCGAGGTGCAACAAGATGTACTGATGGGGAATATTCTGCATGTGGACTTTCTTCAGGTTCAGATGGCGGAGAAGCTCAGAACAACAATCCCCCTGCATTTGATCGGCGAATCGCCAGCCGTGGAACAGCGGCGAGGGATGCTCTTGCAAGGTGTAACTGAAGTGGAGATCGAATGCCTGCCCGGCAACCTCATAGATGCTATTGAGGTAGACCTCAGCTCCCTTACGGAGTTGGAGCAGGAGCTGACTGTAGCTGACCTCATCGTTCCCGCCGATGTTAAGATACTGACCGACCCTCAAGAAATGGTGGTCCGGGTCATGGGCGCACCTGAAGAGAAAGAGATAAAGGAAGAGATAGAGGAAGAGATTCCAGTCCCCCCGGCCGAGGTGGAAGTAATCAGGCGGCCAAGGCGTGAGAAAGAAGCCGAGCTGGAGAGTCCACCAGAGGAATGAGCTGATGCAAAAGGGAGCGGGGATGACCCCGCTCCCTCCTCAATGGGACCAGCAACTCGGTCCCAATCCTTCACCGCTCCCCTCGTCTGTCCACCTCGCGCTGGAGGCATGACCCCTTCAAGACCAAACCAGGCCCTACTTCACAACCGGTAGCTATGCATTTAACCGGGTTGAGGGAAGAATTGACACAAATGAGGGATCGAGGTCTCCTTCTAGGCCTCTTGAAATCGCCTGGAGGTGGCCTCATGGATCCCAAACAGCAGTTCTGTCCCTATTGCTCCTTCGCAGAAATCAGGCTCACCTCTCGCTTCTTGACAAGGAATAGGCCAAGCGAGTATCATAGGGGCATGAGCCTGAAGAAGAAACAAACCCATACCCGCTTACAAGTCCGCCCGCTTCGCAAGAAGCACATCAAGAAGCTGCGCCGCTTGCAGCGTTCCAGCCGAACGATTGTCTATCGTCGTGCCACGGTCCTGCTGCTCTCCCTGATGGGCAAGTCCGTCCAGGAGATTGCTCTCCTTCTGGGCCTGCACGTCCAAACGGTCCGGGAGTGGATCCGCACCTTCAACGCCGCGGACCGGAAGCAGCGTTGGAAGTTGTTCCAGCCGCGCCATTCTACGGGCCGCCACCAGACCTTCACCGACCAGGTGACGGACGGGCTGGTGGAGTTGCTGCACCAGTCTCCAACCCACTATGGCATCGAGAGCGCAGTCTGGACCCTCAAGGAGCTGGCTCGGGTCGCCCAAGAAACCCAGCGGGTGGAGTCCATCAGCCACGAGAGTGTATGCCGCCTGCTGCGAAGGAGGGGCCTCGTCTATCTGCAGGCCAAGGGGTGGATCACCAGCCCTGACCCGCACTGCGAGCACAAGAAGGCCCGACGGAAGGGCTGGATCGCCCGAGCCCAGCGGGATCGCCCTATCGCCGTGGTCTTCTAGGATGAGTCCTGGTTCAGCGGCCACCCCCAGTTGACAGCTGGGTGGGGAGAAGCGGGCAGCACGGGGGTGGAGAAGCTCGCCCAGAAGCTCAAACTGCGGGTGGCCCATTGCGTCTGGAAGGAAACACCACTGGGGTGGCAACAACGGCTCAGTTGCCAGGCGTCGAGCCAGGGTTGATCGAAGGACGCTTGCAACCCGGGTTTCGCCTCGCCAACGTGTCGTTGCACACGCCGCTGTATCGCGTCATCCTGGGCAGCGCTCACTTCGAAGGAAAGCGGGTACCCTGTCAGACACTGGAAAGCCTGATCCTCCTCGCCGAGCAGCGGGGCGGACGTCCCTGGCGACGGGTGGACCTGTTGTATGCTCGGTTGGAGGCGTTGAAACAGGAAGAGCAACGGTGGCGAGACAAAGCACGTACTCCCCAAGCGCGGGCTCAGCGTTGGGAAGAGCATGCTTGGGAGATGCATTTCTTGCTCCGACAAACCCAGAAAGAGGTGGAGATGTTGGAAGCCCAGCAGGCGGAGCGGGAGGTGCATCCCCATTCCCGCCTGGCGCAAGCCCGTAGGCGTCAGAGCACGTATCAACGTTGGCAGGCTTCGGCGCGACGGAAACAGCAAGAGGCCGAACGGATTGCCCAACGTTACCTGGGCCGTGGTGAACCCATCCGTGCTGAGCAGCAAGCGTTGCAAGCGCGCATTGCACGGTACGAAGAGGACAATCGCACCAATCCGCAGCCGCTGGAGGTCATTTTCAGCCTTGATGGAGGCTACGGAACACCGGAGAACGTGACCTTGCTGACAGAGTTGGGGTATCAGGTGATGACCAAAGCCCATGGTCAAACGGCGACGCTCCAGCTCAAGCGCGATGTCGGCCCCGAAACTGTCTGGGAAACCGTCAACACCATTCCCAGGCCAGTGAGAGTCAGCGCACAACCTTTGGCCGTTGTCCGCATCCGGTGTGATTGATTCTGACCCGGCAACAACGGAACGAGACGGTACGACACAGCACCTTGGTGATCTCGCCGCCTGACGCGGCTTGGGGGTAGACTCTGAGCCTGGCCCGCCGCCAACTTGGCGCAGCGGAGAGTGTGCACTTCTACAACCGTCGCCAAGGCATCGAAGCCGGCATCAAGGAGTTCAAAGGCGTGTTCTACATGGGCCATATGCGGTTCTTCGACCCGGAAGCGATCCAGATTCAAGAGCAATTGATCACCTTTTTGTTGAATCTAGCCAAATCTGGCCCTGATTGCGCATTCACTACGTTAAGATCTCGATGTTAATCAGTGCTCCTATAGCCCGCGAATTGTTTTTGCCGGATGATCAGTTCAGTGGTACAATAAAGGGTCGCTTTTCCGGGGTTCAGCTTGGGAATTTCGGAGTGAGCGATTGGCATGGCACAGGATAAGCTGATCGTGCGCGGAGCACGAGAACACAACCTGAAGAACATCACCGTCGAGATCCCCCGCAATAAGTTCGTGGTCATCACGGGGCTATCCGGCTCGGGGAAATCGTCGCTGGCTTTCGACACCATCTACGCCGAGGGACAGCGCCGCTACGTGGAGTCACTGTCCGCCTACGCCCGCCAGTTCCTGGGACAGATGGAAAAGCCGGACGTGGATCAGATCGAGGGGCTCTCGCCAGCCATCTCCATTGACCAGAAGGGGGTGAGCCACAACCCCCGCTCCACCGTGGGCACCGTGACCGAGGTCTACGATTACCTGCGACTGCTCTACGCCCGCATCGGCGTGCCCCACTGCCCGGAGTGCGGTCGGGAGATCAGCCAGCAGTCGGCGGCGCAGATTGTAGAGGCGGTGCTGGGCTTGCCCGAGGGGACTCGCCTCATGATCCTGGCTCCTCTGGTCAAGGACCGCAAGGGACACCATCAGGCTGTGTTCGAGGATGTGCGGCGGGCTGGCTACGTGCGCGTGCGGGTGGATGGTATGGTGCGTGACGCGGACGAGGAGATCCTCCTCGACCGCTACAAGATGCACACCATCGAGGCTGTGGTGGACCGGCTGGTGGTGCACTCAGGCGATGACGACTTCCGCACCCGGCTGACCGACTCGGTGGAGACGGCGCTGCGGCTGGGCGACGGCGTCCTCATCGTGTGCAACGTCTCCGCCGATCCACCGGAGGATCTTCTCTTCTCCGAGCACTTCGCCTGCCCCCACTGCGGCCACAGCTTCGCCGAACTGGAGCCCCGCAGTTTCTCCTTCAACAGCCCTCACGGAGCCTGCCCCGCCTGTCAAGGGCTGGGCACGACCATGGAAATCGACCCCCACCTGGTGGTGCCCAATCCGGACCTAAGCCTCAAAGAGAGGGCTATCTCTCCCTGGTCGAGGCCGGGCCAGGGAGATGGATACTATGCGCAGCTTCTCCAGTCGGTGGGCGATCATTTCGACATCCCTCTGGATGTGCCTTTCAGGGAGCTGACGCTCGAGCACCAGGCCATTGTCCTCTACGGTGCTGGCGAGGAACGCATCCCTATCTCCTACCGGGACCGTCGCGGGCGCGTGCGCAAGTACATGACCCGCTACGAGGGGGTGATCCCCCATCTGCAACGGCTTTATCAGGAGACTAGTTCCGACTACACCCGGGGCAAGATCGAAGGGTATATGACCTACCATCCCTGTCCCTCCTGCAGTGGCACCCGGCTCAAGCCGGAGAGTCTGGCGGTGACGATTGATAGCCTCAACATCGCCCAGGTGAGCCACATGTCGGTCGCCGAGGCGCTGAGATGGGTGAACCACCTGTGCGGCGAGGCAGCCTATGCGCCACCCGGCGAGGAGCGGGATGTGGCCCAGGTGCCAGCCGGATCGCCCCTGACAGAGCACCAGTGGGCTATCGGCCGTCAGATCTTTAAGGAGATCAAGAACCGGCTGAATTTTATGGTCAGCGTAGGGTTGGACTATCTGACCCTGGATCGCGCTTCGGGATCCCTCTCCGGCGGTGAGGCGGAGCGCATCCGGCTGGCGACTCAGATCGGCTCTCAACTGGTGGGCGTGCTGTACATCCTCGACGAGCCCACCATCGGCCTCCATCAGCGGGACAATGCCCGCTTGATCCACACCCTGAAACAGATGCGCGATCTGGGCAACACCCTGCTCATCGTGGAGCACGACGAGGCCACCATCCGGGCCGCCGATTTCATTGTGGACCTGGGGCCCGGGGCGGGGGAAAATGGAGGATACGTCGTCGCCACTGGGCCGCTGGAGGTTATCCTCAACGTGCCGGAGTCCATCACCGGTCAGTACCTCTCCGGCAGGCGAAGGGTGCCCATCCCCGCGCACCGTCGGGACGGTAATGGCTCGCAGGTTGTGATCCAGGGTGCACGGGAGCACAACCTGAAGGATATCGAGGTGCACATCCCGCTGGGGAAGTTCGTGTGTATCACCGGCGTGTCCGGCTCAGGGAAATCCACGCTGCTGGTGGATATTCTGTACAAGCGGATGGCGCAGATCTTGCACAACGCCCGCGAGCGGCCTGGTGATCACGATGACATCCTGGGAGTAGAGCAACTGGACAAGGTGATCAACATTGACCAATCGCCTATCGGCCGCACCCCCCGCTCCAACCCGGCCACTTACACCACGCTCTTCACCCCCATCCGTGGGCTCTTCGCCAGCCTGCCCGAGGCCAAGGTGCGGGGTTATGATCCGGGGCGCTTCTCCTTCAATGTGAAGGGGGGGCGCTGTGAGGCCTGCCGAGGGCAGGGCACCATCCAGATCGAGATGCAGTTCATGGCCGACATCTATATCAATTGTGATATCTGCAAGGGCAGGCGTTACAATCGGGAGACGTTACAGGTGCGCTACAAGGGCAAGAACATCGCCGAGGTGTTGGATATGACCGTGGATGAGGCGATGGAGTTCTTCGGAAACATCCCCACCATCCAGCGCAAGTTAAAAACCCTGCAGGATGTGGGGTTGGGCTACATCAAACTGGGCCAGCCCTCGCCCACGCTGTCCGGCGGCGAGGCGCAGCGGATCAAGCTCTCCCGCGAGCTGTCCAAAGTATCCACTGGCCAGACGCTCTACATTTTGGATGAGCCCTCCGTGGGCCTGCACGCCGCCGACGTGGACAAGCTGCTGAAGGTGCTCCATCGGCTGGTGGACCGGGGCAACACGGTGGTCATCATCGAGCACCACCCGGACATCATCAAAGTCGCCGATTGGATCATTGACCTGGGGCCGGAGGGAGGCGACGCGGGTGGCTACATCATCGCTCAGGGGACGCCCGAGGCAGTGGCGCAGGTGAAGCAGAGCTACACTGGTCAGTTCCTGAAGGAGATACTTCCATGATCCGATTCGAAAAGGCAAAGCCCAAGGATGCCAGTACACTGGCTCGGATCTCGGAACGTGCGTTCCGCAGCGATATCCACTGCGGGGCGCCAGGGCTGGGTGGACCTCCCGGATACAATTCTGGACAATGGCAGAGACGAATGATGCGGATAGGGCAGTATTACAAGATACTGGTGGACGATCAGATCGTGGGTGGGTTCATCGTCTTTCGCCAAAGGCCACGGGAGTATGAACTGGGCCGGATATTCGTTGATCCTGACTTTCAGAACCAAGGCATCGGCGCACAGACCTTCGAGTTCTTATGGCAAGAGTTTCCGTTGGCCAAGCAGTGGACCCTGGGGACGCCTGCCTGGAACCGTCGCACGCGCCATTTCTACAAGAAAGTGGGCTTTGTTGAGGTGGGGGAAGACGGCCGTGGCGGGATTCTCCTCGAAAAGCGCATCCCCGCTCGCGCTCTCGAGATGACAAGCGACACCGCATAAATGACGGTGCCTGGACATGTTTTTACCCAGGCGGCGCGATTTATCCGCCGCTTCTCTTTTTGCCATATCAGAACAAATGTGCTATACTAATGGGAGAACCTGACGAGAGTACCCGGCGAAAAGAGGACATCTGATGGGCAGGATCATTGCCTACTGTGGCATGGTCTGCACCGACTGTGCGGAATTCACGGCGACCCAGGCTAACGACCGCACTGCGCTGGAGCAGATCGCGGCACGGTACCGGAAGGAACTCGACAAGCCCGACATCACTGCTGAGTATTTGCTCTGCGACGGCTGCCTGACAGACAGAGGACGGCTGGCGGCCCACTGTGCCAACTGCAGGGTTCGTGCCTGTGGTATGGCGCGGGGTATCGCCAACTGCGCTCATTGCCCTGAGTATGTCTGTGAGAGGCTGCAGGGATTCTGGGACCACCGCCCGGATGTACGGAAAGGGTATAGGGTCGTGCTGGACGAGATCCGTCGCTCACTATAACGTGCAAAACGCTGAGGTGTGAGTTATGACTTTCTCCATTGTCGCCCGTTGTCCCCAGACCGGTGACCTGGGGATTGCCGTCTCTACAGCTATTCCTGCCGTGGGAGCGATCAATCCTTTTGCCAGGGCACAGGTTGGAGCGATCGCCACTCAGGCATGGTCAAACCCTTACCTGGGCATTGATGGGTTGAGCCTTCTAGCACGGGGCTTGCCGGCTGCCGAGGTGTTGGAGCGATTGCTCAAGCTTAACGCTGAGAGGGAAAACCGACAGCTCTGCATCGTGGATGCCCGTGGCAGCGTTGCAGCCTTTACGGGGAAGGAAGTCCAGCCCTGGAAAGGGCATCTCTTGGGAAGCGGTTATGTCATCGCGGGCAACCTGCTTGTCAGCGGCGCAACGATCGAGGCCATGTCTGACGCCTTTGAGGCGGCGCAAGGCCCGCTTGCTGAGCGGCTTCTCACGGCGCTCGAGGCGGGTCAGGCTGCTGGTGGGGATAAGCGTGGCAGGGTGTCGGCCGCCCTCTTGGTGGTCAGAGACGAAGCATATCCGCACATTGACCTGAGAGTGGACGAACACGCTGACCCTGTCGCGGAGCTGAGACGCATCTTTGACATCTACACCGCTCTGCCCTATCTGGACGATTTGCATCCTAAGCGCACGTGGGAACTGGGGGGTGAATAAATGGCTAACGAAAGTCTGTTACCTGAACGTCTGGTCCGCTTCTGCGGCGCTGACTGCAGCCCGTGCGATACGTACCAGCGTTTCCTGGCAGGAGACGAGAGTGGGTTGGTGAATCCTGAAAACGAGTATCGCTGTTGCTGGCCCCCCAGGGACTACCCAAAGGGCAGGGATTGTCCCATCAGAATCTGCTGTGAGGAGAGAGGGATACTGTTCTGCGGGGAGTGCGGTGAGTTTGAGGCGTGCGGAAGGATGCAGGCGTTCTACTCACAGCTGGGCTACGACGAGGCGAAGAGACGGATGTTCGGGGAGATCGCGAGAAGACGGGGATCGCCGGAGAGGTGAAGGAACATCATGGACAACATCATCGCTTACTGTGGAGATATCTGCACCGACTGCTCAGCCTATATCGCGACGCAGGCGAACAACCGCGCTGCGCTGGAGCGGGTGGCGGCGCAGTGGCGGGAGGAGTACAACCTGCCAGACATCACCGTCGAGTCCGTGATCTGCGACGGTTGCCTGGGGAGTGACGGGCGGCGGTGCTATTACTGTGCCGGCTGCGAGATTCGTGCTTGCGGTGTAGAGCGGGGTGTCGCCAACTGTGCTCATTGCGCTGACTACGCCTGTGAGAGGCTGGAGAGATTCTTCGGCCTGGGCTTCGACCCGGACGCGCGGGCAAGGCTGGATAAGATCCGGCATAGCCTGATACAGCGCTCGCTGTAGAAAGAGACAGGATTGGATGACAGAGGGCGCGGCATCTATCGTCGTGTTCTCCGCCGCCCACTTCGGAGAGGTGGACCTGGAGATTCTCCGTGAGGAGGCGGTGAAACAGGCCCTGCGCGATCACGAGGGCCTGGTCTGCTCGCACCAGGTGGTTGAGGAGCGCAGGCTCGGGACGCTGTGGTCGGTGGTGGGGCATCCATGCGAACGGCAACTGGACATCGCGGCCGGTTCTCCCTGTCAGGCGGCGTATCGCACGGTGAGTTTCTGAAAAAGGAGACGACGAGATGCCTCATCATTTGGATGCTTTTGCCAGTGCAACCGAGATGCTGCATGCCCTTCGTGCGCGGCACATCTCGGCGGTGGAGTTGCTTGAACTGCATTCGCGCCGCATCAAGCGCTATAACCCGCAGCTCAACGCCATCGTGACTCCGAACTACGACAAGGCTCGCCAGGTCGCGGCGCAAGCCAACGCAGCGCGGGCGCAGGGTGAGGACAGGCCGCTCCTGGGCTTGCCGCTCACTATCAAAGATTGTATCTATGTGGAGGGGCTGCCCACGACGGGCGGCGTGCCGGAGCGCGCCGAGGCCATCGCCGAGGAGGACGCACCCGTCGCGGCACGAGTGCGGGCCGCCGGCGGCGTGATCATGGGCAAGACGAACGTGCCGCCCTACGCCGCCGACTACCAATCATTCAACCCGCTCTTTGGCCGCAGCGACAACCCCTGGGACCTATCGCGCACGCCCGGCGGCAGTACCGGCGGCGGGGCGGCGGCCGTCGCGGCGGGCCTGACGCCGCTCGAGTTCGGCGGCGACTTCGCTGGCTCCATCCGCGTGCCAGCGGCCTTCTGCGGCGTTTACGGCCACAAGACTAGCGAGACGGCTGTCCCCCGGCGCGGCCACTTTCCCGGACCGAACACGCCCAATGCTGTCACCGCGATGGCCGTGCAGGGGCCGCTGGCCCGCAGCGCCGAGGACCTGGCACTGGCCTTCGACGCGATCGCGGGACCAGACGTGGGCGAGGGCGTGGCCTGGCGTCTGGAGGTGCCCCCGGCGCGGCACGAGCGTCTGGCTGACTACCGCGTGGCCGTGCTGCCGCCGATCGAGTGGCTGCCGGTAGATGCCGAGATCACCGCCGCGCTCGACAGGCTAGCGGCACAACTGGGCCGGGCCGGGGCGCGAGTCGAGGAGATCCAGCCAGAGGCCTTCGGCGACTTGCGCGACTACTATCGGACGTACATCTCGATCATGTGTGCCATGAGTTCCACCGGGCGGCCGCGTGAAGCGTGTCACGAGGAAGCCGAGGCGATACGGCGGAGCACCGACGCTTTTGACGCTCTTGCCTCGGCAGACGGGCTGGAGGCCAGCGCATCGGACTATATCATCTGGTTTGGACGGCGCGAGCATTACCGAGCCGCTCTCCGTGCCTTTTTTGAGCAGTGGGACGTCTTGCTCACACCGGCCAACATCGTCAACGCCTTCTCACACACGGACGCGCCGTATGACGAACGCCGGCTGGACGTGAACGGCGAGACAGTCAAGTATGATCGGCAGATGCTCTATCCCTCGCTGGGCAATCTCAGTGGTTGCCCGGCCACGGTTTTCCCGGCAGGTCTGACCCAGTCGGGGCTGCCCATCGGCCCCTATCTGGAGGACCGCACGCCGATCCGTTTTGCGGGGCTCGTGGCGCGGGAGTCCGGCGGTTTCCGCCGCCCGCCGGGGTACGATGCGGATGAGGTCGAATACGTATGGTATCCTCTATCGTCCTGATCGGATGAGGGAGAAGTAGCTGGTGTTAAATGAGAGATCTGTGCCCTTAGAACAGCGATATACAATCGAACTTCTCCCCAAAGCGCCATTCAACTTTGACGCCACGCTGCACAAGCCCGACCACTTTCCCGCCGCCGACAACACCTGGGAGCCAGGGGTTCGGTGGCAGACGATGCTGTGGCAGGGGGAGCCTCTGGGGTTGAAGTTCGAGGACCGCGGGGAGGTTGACCGGCCCCGCGTCGCGCTCACGATCTGGTCACAGGAGAAGCTGGAGCAATCCTTCGCCGACGGCTTGCTTGACGAGATCGCCTATCGCTACAACTTCCAGCTCGACCTGGCCGAGTTCAACCGCCGGTTCAAAGACGATCCGCAACTGGGACCGATCATCGCCAGGTGGAGGGGGATGAAGCCGCTCAATCACAATTCGCTCTACGAGTACCTGATCATCGCCATCGTTCTACAGAACGCCACCGTGCGCCGCTCGGTCAATATGATGCAGGCGCTGTTCGAGCACTATGGCACCCCGCTCACCTACGACGGCAAGGAACTTTACTGTTTCTGGGAACCGGAGATAATAGCCAGTGTAACGGAGGAGGAACTCCGCGCGTTAAAGGTCGGCTACCGGGCGAAATCGATCAAGCGGGTCACTGAGGCGTTTATACGGGGAGAGAGCGACGAGTTCGAGTTGAGGGACAGGTCCAAGGAGACGCAGCGGGAAGCGCTGCTGGCGTTGTACGGCATCGGCCCGGCTTCGGTGGGGTACATCCTCTGCGACGTGTTCCACCACCTGGAGGAGCTGAATCACATCTCCCCGTGGGAGCAAAAGATCTACTCCAAGCTGTTCTTCGATCAGGAGCCCGACGACCTGGTTCCGGTGGACGTGCTTCTACAGACCTTTGAGCGCTTTGGCGAGTACAAGATGCTGGCCGTGCACTACATCTGGGAGGACCTGTTCTGGCGGAGGAAGCACGAGCCCGTGGAGTGGCTGGAGAAGCTGATTCGGCTGTGAGGACTCATTGACCAAAAGAGAATTCCGCCTGGAAAACGAATACTATTACAACCGCTCTGGGCCAGTGCGCTGGATCATCTCCCACCTGATGCGGTACCCCCTTTTGCCGCTCGCTGCGATCCTGGGGGCCGTCCTGAACAACCTGACCTACAGTTACATCCAGGTCTTCATCGGCCAGGGATTGGACCTGATTACCACACCTGGGTGGCGCACGACTGAGTTGCTGATGGTTGCACTGGGGGTGATAGGATCGGCCGCTGGGCAGGCCGTGACAGGCGCAATGCTCCTTTTCGCGGCCGAGTTCCTAGCTCAACGCATCGAGCGGGATGCCCGTGACGAGCTCTACGTCAGCCTGTTGGGCAAGAGCCAGACCTTTCACGGCCGCCAGCGGATCGGCGACATCATGGCCCGCGCCACCAATGACGTGCACATGCTCAATCTGATGCTCAGCCCTGGCC
>Ga0209609_10001921_pt1 | contig 11983 bp, 8 predicted proteins | sample LakKivw325mmetaG_FD_184136 | JGI IMG/M metagenome (GOLD analysis project Ga0209609, IMG submission 184136) | Anoxic lake water microbial communities from Lake Kivu, Rwanda to study Microbial Dark Matter (Phase II) - Lake Kivu water 325m metaG... | ecosystem: Environmental > Aquatic > Freshwater...
CTTCTCCAGCCTGTCGCATGTTTTCCAGAAAAGTTCATCAGGTCCATCATCAGGAAGGTCAAAAAGTTCTCTGTAAAAATCCCTTTTCTGCTTCTGGTATTTTGCCTGCGGAGAATTCGAATCTCTGCAAACCATGCCACTGATGTGCGTGAAGACCGGTTTTTCATCCGGTTGGTAAACCTCAAAGAAGTTCCTGCTGCACTTTTCTATAGCGACGCCGTTTAATTTTTTATCATAGATAAGAATATTTGCTCCGCCCCAGAAACAAAAGTATCTTCTCAGAAACTCCAGTGCTGAAAAAGTATCTTGCGCATACATGTAGACCATTTCACGAACAGGAAGTGGAAAAATCTCTTCTGGTTCGTCATCAATATGAAGCCCTGAACCAACCCCATCCATCACAAATTCTTTTCCGTACCAGAACGCTTTTGAAATATGAGCCTTTGCTGGAAGAGGGCCTTCTGGCTTCCAGTATGTTATCGGGTCATCAACATTTTTTATATGCATTGGTCCCATATCGGTTTCAGGTAAAAAAGCCACCCTGCATTTTTCATAAGAATTTTCCTTTTTTCTCAAAATACCAAATTCTCTGTACCCGCGAAATGTCAGATAATCACCCATACTTCTGAGGATGGCTATCTGCTGTTCTGTCAGGTTTGCCAGTTCCATCAGATACCTGTCCCTCCTGATAACATAATCAACCCATTCCTTTGCTTCAGGAAACTTAGTTAATGAAGGAACTTTTGAAATCGCTTCTCTGTAATAATTCAAAACCCCTGAAACAATATCTTCTTTTTTTACCCATGGCGCGTCAGCAATGATTCTTTCTACGCTTGCAACAAGATAATAATGCCTGTCTTTATTAATTCTTTCGGCCTGGTGTTTTGCTTCCAGCAAAGGATCTGGCATATTTTTCATATTTTTTCACCAGTTTATCATGATGGCGTCTGCGATATCAATATCAAAAACCATTTCAGATTTATTTTTTTCCTGGATAAACTTAATGCTTAATGGTTTACCGCTTGCAAGAAATGCTGAAATCCTTTTGCCGGCGATATTCTGTCTTATTTCAACTGTAATTTTTATCGGCCTGTTTTCGCTCCAGTTTATCACGGGTATAACCATGCTGTTATTACTTTCTATAATCGTTGTCTCAATAAAACCTGCTGGCTCATTATTGTGCTTTATAATAATAAAAGGTTCTTCAGAATATGCCGATTTTATCAAACCGCTTATTGTCTTATCAAAATCTGTCGGTATAAAATGCGCCATTGCATCATCGGTGGAACCTCTGTCAACCGGCTTTAGGGGTATTGTGGGTTTGAAAAAACTCAATCCGGGTAAAAATGAACAGTAGATTATTTTCCCTTTTCCTCTGTTAATCTGAACAATTGCGGCAGAACCATCTGAAAAATTACCTGATATTACGGCATCCTCTGGTGGGTTGATCCTGCTGATTGCACCGAATACCGGAATGGAACATTTCTTTCCCTCAATCATTACAATTTCTTCAACCTTTTTTGCAAACGGTAGATCCTGCTTGATATATTCAATTCTGCTCTCCTCAGATTCTACAGGTTCCTGATCAAAACCAAGCAGCTGTTTTATTACAGTGTTTTTCCTGTTGTATTCATCAAACATTCCTGCGCCTGCTGTTAAAAACAGTGTTCCTCCATTTTTCACCCAGTTTGATATTCTGTTTGCAGATTCAATTGAAATATGACGGTCTGTAATAAACAGTGTTTTGTATCTGCTGATTGTACCATCAGACAGGTCCTGATCCACAATGAAATCAAGCGGTATCTGATTGTTTCTTATTGCTATGTAAAGAGACCTTTTCCCTGCAGTAAATGAACCTTCATTGTCAGACCATATATCCCCGATTTCACTCATCCACAGTCCAGCATCAGCGGACCTGATAAAACCTGACTGCACGGTTTCTTCAAACAATCCATATTCTCTGAAACTTTTCAGAACCATTTCATACATTTCAGGATTTGAAACATGATTTTCTGTATATGCAAGCCAGACAGGATGAAATTCAAAAAGATTGAATATTTTTGCTCCATGGGCGATGGCTGCATAGAATTGTCTCTTCCACATATTCGGCGTATTGCCTGGCCAGTGAGGCATTACATAATAATGGATTTTTCTATCAGGTTTTCCCTTTATGCCGGATCTGAACAGGTCTAAATTGATTTCATTCATCCGCGGGCTTCCAACAGGCAACTGCCAGATATAATCTTCTGACCATGGCATCGTCAGACCATCTTCCCTGAAGCAGTTTATCCACTGAAATACTTCTCCAAGATACGCGTGTTTATAACCTCCATGATGAGGAGAAAAATTTGCTCCAATTCCTGCGTTTGGAAGATACTTTCTTAAAACATCGGTCATTTCCTTGATCTTCTGTATCCCAAAATGATGCCTGAATCTTCTTGACCAGTAGTATAAAGCGGGGTTTGATTTTTTCACTGTATCATTATCCTGAAACCTGATATTATTCCAGTCTCCTGTCGGGTCCAAATCAGAAGGATTAACCCTGTTCTTCTTCAAATATTCAACAAATTCTCCAATCTCAGACGGCTTTGGTGCTGGCAGTGTGATTTCATCGCCAAGGCTGACAACCATTATTTGTTTCTTTTGATCCTCTGAAAGTTTTTTACATATTTCTTCAAGCTGGGATGGTGTTTTCCCTCTCCAGTCAACATAGATACCTTCTTTTGTTGTTATGCCAAAGAGTTCTGGGATTCCTTTAAGGGTCGTATAGGCAAAGATGAGGGTTTTCTCAGGTTTTTTCCCGTATAATTTCAGATTTTTAAGATACTTCAAATAACCTTCAGCCGCCTGTTCAATTGTTTCAATTTTCCTGCAATATCTTGTATCAGCATAACCCACAAGATTAAGATTTCCGGCTTCATTCAAGGTAAACTGATTTATTTTCTCAATCTGTCCTGATGCACTTTTGAGCCCGAACTCAATTATGCATGGTCCTGTTGTTGAAAAACCCCATTGTCCGTCATTAAGAGAATCCATTGTTGCACCAGCTTCAATCCAATCTGTATTCTGTTCGGGTTCAACTGAAACATTAATCGGTTTCCAGTTTCTTATGTGAACCCAGTATGGAGAATGCTGCTGGAACGGACCACCAGGGAAAGACAGGCTTTTGACTGTTATTTTTTCTTTTCCTGTATTTTTTATTCTCATCCATACATCCCCTGCCTGGATAAGCCACCCATCCAGAGGAAGGTATTGTTCTTTTTCAATCCTTGTTTTCACCTGCTGATGATCCTTCGTAAGCATAACAATATCTATATTTCTTTTTGCGGCAGGTTCTGGCTGTTTTCCTGCAATCAATGAGATCTTTGCTGTGCCCTGTTTCAGGAAAACAGCGACATCATGACCTTCCCAGACAATGTTTTCCACAGCGCCCCAGCTCCAGGCAACCTCTTTTTTCAGTTTTTGACCGAATGCCCATATCCTGGTGTTTTCCCTTGCTCCGTATAATCTGTCCAGTAAAATTTTTCCATCCTGCTCAATCTTTACCCTGAATTGTGTTTCAAATCTGTATGGAGCCTCATATCTTGCCAGCACAAGGTATTCACCCGGTTCATCAATTTTTACATCAATCGCAGCTATTGCTTCTTCACACTGCTCTGGAGCACCAAGGAAAGCCTTTCTTGATAGAAATGTATTGGCAAATGTTGCGGCAAAATAATTTTCACCCCAGTTTTTTGCCTGCCAGAGACCTTTTTCAATTCTGAATTCTTCAGCTTCACAGAATATCGTTCCATCAGGCGCAGATACCACAGGTCCGCCCGATGCTCTGTACTTCTGCGCAGGATGAATATCTGCCATAAGGTTGATGACCCCTGCTATCAGAAAAAAGAAAACAAAATTATCAATTCTTATCATAAAAGCCCTCCTGTTTATAATCCCACATACGGGAAAAATTGAGCCACTGTTCCGGATATTTCAAAATATACTTTTCAAGATACCTGGCACCCTGCTGGACAAGAGACTGAACCTGTTTTTGCTGATCCTGGTTTTCAGGAACTTCCATGGGTTTATCAAAAACCAGCATGTATTTCCCTTTTTTCTCCCTGATCAAAAAGCCCGCGAGATAACCTGCCTTCCATTTCACCGCCAGAGTCGCAGGTCCCCTTGGAAGATATGTATCCTTTCCCATAAATTTTACACAGACCCCTTTTTCTGTAAAAAGCCTGTCTCCAAGAATCGCTATCACGCTATTTTCTCTGAATGCCCTTAAATATTCCTTTGGATTTGCACCAGTTAGTATCACATTAACACCCATCAGTTTGCGTCTTCTGACAAAAATCATGGCTATCCTTTCATTTCTGAAAGGAAGGGCAATCGCTGAAAGATTGTATCCGAGCAGACTTGTAACAACACCTGCCAGTTCCCAGTTTCCTAAATGTCCTGTAAGAACAATTGCTCCCTTTGATCTGGCAAGGACCTGATCCAGATAATGGATATTGACAACCTGGACCTGTTTTTTAACACGTTCTTTATTCCATTTCGGAATCTGAAAAAACTCAACCATATAGATTCCAAAATTCCTGTATGCACCTTTCACTGTTTTTTTCAGAACAGTTTCATCAAAATCAATTTTTTCTGTTTGCTGCCTGTAAATAAGAACCTGTCTTACATTTTCTGTGATAATCTTTCTCAGACCGGGGCAAAAAAAATATCTCAATTCAGCTATGGCTCTTCCTATAAAAAGGGAAAGCCAGTCAGGAAGATGCATTCCAAGAAAACAGAAAAATCTGTAAACAAGGTATTCCATCTCAAAATAGTATTCTATTTATGTTTTGATCCTGTTTTCAATAGATTTCCTGAGGGTTTCAGGATCAGCGTATTCAATTTCAGCACCAACCGGGATACCGGTTGCAATTCTGCTAACAGGATAATTATACTTTTTGAGAATTTTTATTAAATAGATTGCTGTTGATTCACCTTCAGGTGTAGGGTTGGTGGCTATAATGATTTCTGAAAATTCTTCATTTTTTAGTCTTTCAAGCAGATTTCTTATTGAAAGGTCCTCTGGTTCAACCTTTTCAAGCGGGTTTATCCTTCCACCGAGCACATGATACTTACCCCTGAACCCGGCTTTTTCAAGTGCGATGACATCTTTAAACTGCTCAACAACTGCAAGGTTTTTTTCCCTTGAAGGGTCTGTGCAGACCTCACAGATATCGCTGTCTGAGATTGAAAAACATCTTTTGCACAGTTTCACGTTTTCCTTAAGATTTTTCAGATTTTCGGCAAAAGATAAAAGCTCTGCCTGGTCCATTTTTAGAAAAAACTCAACGATTCTTTCAGCGCTTTTTGAACCAATTCCTGGAAGTTTTTTCAGCTGTTCAATAATTGAATTTATTATCTTTGGATAAGTTTCCATCAGAATGGTAGATTGCCCAAATCGCCCAGCATGTTCCTTGTTTCTTCCTGAATAATCTTTTCAATCTCTTTTTGCGCCCTCTGCCATGTCTGGAGAAGGGATTTTTCAAGCTTTACCTTATTATCCGGGGAAAGTAAATCCGAAGAAATATCAATATAAAGCAGTTCCATCTTGCCATTAACTTTTATCAATATTTTCCCATCAGGAGAAGAAACCTCACAAACCCTGCTTTCAAGCAATTTCTGAAACCTGCCTGCCTGTTTCTTTATCTGTCCTGCCTGCTTGAGCATCTCAAACATATTTGCCATTTATTCCTCCGTTTCAACAATTTCTCCACCGCCAAAAAATTCAATAATTTCTTTTACCCTCGGGTTTTCATTCAGCGGAGTTTTTTTTTCTGAATTCGAAACAAAACACCTTATAGTATAATGGACCCCGAGAAACTTTTCAAGCGTCTTTTCAACAATCTGCCTGTTTTCTGTCACCTTCTGACAGAGAAAACTGAAATTTGCACCAAAGGCGATGTGTATGCAATTGTCTTCAATTTTGACAGGTCTGCCCTCTCTCAATGCCGCATAAACAAGCGGCTTGCCTTTCTTTATTCGCAGCAGAATTTCGTCCCAGCTGTTTATAATTTTTGAAAGAGGCGTATCTTCTGAAACCCGCTCTTTTATGTCAGAATCAGACAGCACATTTTGTTTCTTCTCCATCTGCTCATTTTGTGTTTCCTGCTGTGCGGCAGTATTATCAGAAACAATGGTTGTTTCAATTTTTTCTAAAGGGGTCTTCAATGTTTCAACAAGGTTGAAACACAGCAGTTCCGCAAGCACAAGTTCCAGCGGTTCATAACGTATCTTTTCTTTTGTCTGCATCACAAGTTCAAGACCTCTTATGAATTTTCCTGCACCAACAGGTTTGAAACGCTCAATCCATATTTTATCAAGTTCTTCATCAGTTATGTTTATGCCATAAGCGTTCCAGATAAAAATCTGCATCTTTCTTGCCATGGCACCCAGCAAATTTGTGATGTCTTTTCCTTCAGAAACCATTCTGTGCAGAAATAAAATCGCCTGTTTTGTGTCACCGCTGACAAAGGTATCAATCATCTGCCAGACATTTTCACCGGAGGCTATACCTAAAACCTCCCTGGTAAGAACCGTTGTGATTGTTTTTCCTTCGGCAAGAACGATGATCTGGTCAAGATATCCAAGAATATCCCTCAATGAACCTGAACCCGTCTCGACCAGTTTTTTCAAAGCCTCATGCTCAATTGTATAACCCTCACTTTCAACAACCATTTTTATCATATCCGAAATCTCATCAAAACCCAGCGGTTTGAAATCATAACGCTGACATCTTGAAACGATTGTTGGTGGAATTTTTTCCGGAGCTGTTGTGGCAAAGATAAATTTTGCATATTCAGGAGGCTCTTCAAGGGTTTTCAAAAGTGCATTGAATGCCTCTCCTGTGAGCATATGGACTTCATCAATGAGATAAATTTTATACCTTGCCCTTGCGGGTCTTAAAGATACTGCTTCTCTGAGAGAACGAATTTCTTCAATGCCGCGATTTGAGGCGCCATCTATCTCAAGAAAATCCATTGAGGTGCCTTCGTATATTTCCCTGCAGAAAATACATCTGTTACACGGTTCAACGGCAGGACCTTCAGCGCAGTTTAATGCTCTTGCAAAAATCCTTGCAATTGTCGTTTTTCCAACGCCTCTTGGTCCGGCAAACAGAAATGCATGCGGAACTCTGTTATTTGATATTGCCTGCTGGAGTTTTTTTATAATAGCGGTCTGACCTGCTACTTCTGCGAAAGTACGGGGCCTGTACTTGCGGGCAAGTACCTGATAAATTTGGTTTTCCATTTTTCTTTATATGCTGCCGAGAAATCTTAAAACATCAAAGAATAGTACGATAATACCTATTCCTATAATCAGCCCAATGATAACGATCATAATTTTTTTGATGTCAGGGCTATAAACCTTCTGAGGAGGTACAGCTGTATCAAGAACCTGTATGAAGGGAGTGTTTTTTGTCTCATCAAGCTTTGCTGTTTCAAGCTGTCCGGTCAGGAATGAATAAACGCTTTCCTGAGCCCTCAGTTCTCTCAATATCTGGGTAAGATGTGTCTGATAGGATGTCATCCTGTCAAGTTCTTTTTGAAGGTCTCTTATTTCTGCGTTCAGCAGTATAATCTCCGGCTGGTCAGGTTGATAGACTCTTTTCATTTTTTCAAGCTCAAGCTTTTTTTCTGACAGCTTTTTCATCAGTTCTGTGGCAAGTGCACTGATTTCTCCAGTGTCCTTGATTGCAAGCAGTTTGTTTGCCTGCTGAAGCTGGTTGAGGTCTTCCTGAAGCTTTTCAAGGGTCCTGCCTGTGTTGATAAGCCTTTCTTCAATAAACATACGGTTTTTCTTTGCTGTTGTAATTGTCATCTCCTGCAAAAGCCTGTCCAGATTTTTCCAGAAAAAGTTTGCCATATCGGCTGCCCTCACAGGATCCCTGTCTATCACGCTTATTGATATAACCCTCTGGCTTGAAGCTGAAATGGAACAACTCGCCTGCAGAATTTCCCTGACCCTGTCGGTGTTGGAAATACCGTAAACAGAAGAAAGATTGAATTTATTAATAATATCATCATACATCCTTCTGCTTGTCAGTATGGACATAAAAAGCTCTGTGCCTGTATCCTGTTTATCTGTGGTCTTTGATTTTGTTGCCACATCAAGCGTTTCAATGTTTCCTATGGGTTTGAGAATTGCTGCGGTTGCCTTATAGTACTTTGGAGAAATCATATAGTAAATGATACCGAGTAAAATACCCAGAATAAGAAACAGAAAAATGAACAGTATGTGTCTCTTAAAACTCAAAAGTACTCGTTGATTTCTTGATATTTTTCCCATTATTCAATGATCATCTTAACATAATACAGCATCTGTAAAATGTCTTTGAGAATCTTGCCTGGTCTGTCTTTTGCGAGAAAACCAACAACTATAACATCTCCGGGGTCTATCTTTTTCAGGTTGCCTGTAGCTGTACCATCCGTTTTTACGACAAAAATGTTTTTCTCATCTGCGTTTTTGGTGAAAGAGCCTGCCTTTTTGATATAGTAGATGTAGTCCTGACCATTTTTGTAAAGAACATTGGCAGGATGGTTTACCTCTCCCACAACACTGACAATGGTTGGTCTTGAAGGAATATTTATGGCATCTCCATGTTCAAGGACCAGGTCGGATTCAGAACCGGCAAATTTTTCCCATGGTTCAAGATGAACAACAACCCTTCCGGTGACCGGCGCCTGAGCGAGCTGTTGAAGAAGGGTTTTGCTTTTTTCAATGAGGGCTTTTTCTTCCTCGCTTTCTGTTCTTCCTGCTTCTTTTTCAAGTGTTGCCTGTTTTTCCATTATGAATTTTTCTATCTCCTGTTTTTCCCTCTGTCTTACAGAAACCCTTGTAAAAACAGCTCCTGGAAGATACGCCTGCTCAGTGAATCCACCGGCTCTTTTTATCAGAGAACTCAATGTTTCACCAGAAACAACAGTGTATTCTCCAGGAAATTTTATCTCTCCGGTAATGGTTACTTTTTTTACAGGTCTTTCCCTGGATCTTATGACTATTCTGTCCCTGGGCTTCAGTTCAATATCTTTTACTTTTTTTACAGCATCTATCAAAGAAAATTGAATTATTTCTCTTGATCCATCGAGTTTTTCCCTTATGATTTCAGCCTGCTCTGTAAGGGTACCGGGTAAAAAGTCAGATTCTCTGATAATATCTGCAACCACAATATTCTGTTTCCATTGATATTTCCCTGGATTTTTTATCACTCCTTCAACACTAACAAAGTCAATAACATCCTTGCTTAAAAATGAAATTTCCACCTCATCACCATCTCTCAGGATAAAACTGTCAAGATTTATTCCTTCACCTGTTTGCGGAAAGATGTCTATTATCGTTCTTCCTGCCAGTGGGTCACTGCGAAAAACCGCAATTCTTCTTTTATCGGCTTCAGGCAGAAACCCGCCAGCGTATTCAATAAGTTTCTGAAGAGAAATGCTTCCTTTCATTTCATAAATGGCTGGTCTTCTCACCGCACCTTTTATACCGACAAAACTGGTTGCCAGAGGCACATAGACAATGTCTTCTGGCTGAAATGGTATCTCTGGGATGGAACTTCCGAATAAAACAGGATACAGATCTATTTCCTGTTTTTTCCCATCCTTCCTGATGATGTTTATTGTTCTCAAACTGCCTCTTGCGGTGATGCCACCTGCCATGGCAATCACTTCAAGAATTGAACTGGCAGGAGTTATTGTATAGGCTCCTGGCTTTGATGCTTCTCCCATCACAAAAACAGGTATGAGGCGTCCCTTAATAAGTGTGAGCTCAACCCTGACATTTTTGTAGGTTCTGTCAAACATTTCCTGCAGGTACATTTTTGCCTGAGTGAGGCTCTTGCCCGCAAGATAAATCTTACCTATTTTTGGAATCAGGATATTTCCTTCCCTGTCAATTTCCATCTGCTGGCGAATGTCTATTACGCCCCATACCAGGATTTCAATCTGATCACCGGGTCCGAGAAAGTATTTTTCCGGCATGAATCGTGATGTTTCAGAACCGGCAAGGCTCATGTTTGCAAAGAAATCCTGTCCGAATATTTTCAGATTTTCTCCTGAGGCAGTCAGAACACCCAGCAGAAGACTGACAGCGATTGGGATAATTTTTTTCATTTTCTTCCCCGTTGTCCTTTATCCATAAAATACCACTGCAGGAAATTTAGTCAAGTAAGTGTTTAAGGAAAACGGGCACAGCTTCCGGTAGATGCGTAAAAGCATGTGCCCTGAATTTTTGACAAATTATTTCATATACGCCTTTGCCACCTTCTCAAATGCATCAATATAAAGTTTCATATGGCTCTCATCATAAACCGGATGTGTGAAAAAGCTCATTGTTCTCTCTGAAAGCCATCTTGCTTTTTTGCACTCAACCTTTGTATAGTCAATCTGCCTTGCGTTAGGATCCTTAAATGGATATTTCAATCTACCAAATCCATTCTGTTCCACATACGCCTGTTCTTTATACATTTCAGGCCACTGAACACCATAAACAGGTACCCCTTCTGCTTCCATTGCCTTTACAAACTGTTTCACCGGCACCTTCAGCTTTTCGGCATCAAGAACAAAAGGAGCCCACCAGAATGCATTCTGCCTTTCTTCAGTATCAAGAGGCGGATACATTACCAGAGGATGGTCTTTCAATGCATTGATAAGATACCTCCCATTTCTTTTGCGATTTGGAAGGTTCCATGTATCAAACCTTTCAAGTTCGCACAGACCGATAAGAGACTGAATCTCTGTCATCCTGTAATTGAATCCCACCCTTCTGTGGATATAGGTAAGTTTTGCTTCAAGTTCAAGAAGTTTTAATCTCTGCTGTACATCATAACCATGATCCCTGAATGATTTACATTCCCAGTTAAGATTTTCATCGTTTGTAATAACTGCTCCACCTTCACCACCTGTTGTAAAATGCTTGCTCTGACAAAAACTGAAACAACCTATGTCTCCGATGGTTCCTGCTTTCTTTCCCTTATAAACACCGCCAAAACACTGCGCGCAATCCTCTATTACAAAAAGATTGTGTTTTTTTGCAATCTTAATAATCGGGTCCATATCCGCAACAACACCATAAAGGTGCACAACAATGATAGCTTTTGTTCTCTCGTTTATGTGCTGTTCTATACCATTTGGATCAAGGGTATGAGATTCATCAACATCTGCAAATACAGGAAGTGCTCCTGCCTGTAAAACACAGAAAGAAGAAGCAATAAATGAGTATGAGGGGCATATCACCTCATCACCGGGACCTATACCAAGAGCGGCAACAGCTGTGTGAAGAGCGCTTGTTCCGTTTGTTGTTGTTATTGCATATTTTGCACCGTTCCATTCTGCCCATGCCTGTTCAAACTGTGTACCGTAATTACCTGTCCAGTAATTCACTCTTCCTGTTTTCAAAGGTTCTACTGCTTTTTCAATGGTCTTTTCTGAAAAAGAAGGCCACATTGGAAAGGGTTTATCATTAATTTTTGGTCCACCTTCAACAGCAAGTTTTGACATTTTATACCTCCATTTTGAATTTTCTTATTATTTTATTTTTTGTGACCGGCTTGTCAAAATTCCTCACCCGAGAAGTTTTTTGAAATTGATCAAACATCTATTCACGCATTCAAGCGGCTCATAAGCGTAGTTTTCCTGTTCAATGATGTACCACTGGGTATTACCGATTGTTGAACAGAGTTCAATCACCTGTTTCCAGGGAATATCTCCTTCTCCTATAATAGCCTTTTCATCCTTAGCTGAAAACTCTTTTATATGGATTGTGTCTGACCTGCCAGGAAATTTTTTAAGATACTCAACAACCTTGCCGCCTTTTCTCATAGCATTTCCTGTATCAAATTGCATGATAACATCCCTGGAAGCCCTTTCAAAAAATACATCCATCGGGATTTTGCCTTCGAGTTCTTCAAATTCTATCCAGTGGTTGTGATAGCCTGTTTTCATAC
>Ga0209609_10001923_pt1 | contig 11981 bp, 13 predicted proteins | sample LakKivw325mmetaG_FD_184136 | JGI IMG/M metagenome (GOLD analysis project Ga0209609, IMG submission 184136) | Anoxic lake water microbial communities from Lake Kivu, Rwanda to study Microbial Dark Matter (Phase II) - Lake Kivu water 325m metaG... | ecosystem: Environmental > Aquatic > Freshwater...
ATGGAGGGGGATGAGTCGGTAGTAGTAGATGCGGGTGGGCAGGCCGGGGGCCCGGTAAGCCAGTTTCCCACCCTCTACCGGCTGGCCGGTGCGGAAGACCTCCCGTATCTTCTGGTCCAACTGGGTGTACTTCATCAGCACTTGGGGGAAAACCTCTTCGATCTCGCGACCCAGGGTGGTCTGCGCCCCGCGCCGGGTTTTCTCCAGGAAGTTACGGTTGACCGATACGACTCGCTGGGTCCGATCAAGGGCTACCAGGGAACTGGGGATGTTGTCCAGGATGTAGGTGATGAGGCACTCCCGGCTCTCCAGTTGGCGGGTGCGCTCCCGCAGCGCCTCCTCCGCTTGCTTGCGCTCGGCGATTTCAGCCTTTGATGCTTGGTTGGCTTTTGCCAGCTCCGCCGTTCGTTCCTGAACCCGTATTTCTAACTCATCATGAGCTTTTCGCAGCGCCTCCTCCGCCCGCCTGCGCTCGGTGATGTCATGGAAGACCAAAACGGCGCCAGTGATATTTCCTCTGTCATCTCTGATGGCTGCAGCACTGTCGTCAATGGGTATTTCTGTTCCGTCCCTGGCAATAAGGATATGCTTTACCAGACCGATAACAACGCCCTCCTGCATGGCCTTCGTTGCCGGGTTCTCAATAACTTTACGCCTTTCTTCGTCCATGATATTGAATACTTCTGCCCAATCTCTGCTCTGAGCCTCTTCCTGTTTCCAGCCCGTCAGCGCCTCGGCAACAGGATTCATAAACATGATGTGTCCCTTGACATCGGTGGCGATCACCGCATCGCCTATACTTCTAAGTGTGGTGGCAAGCCATCGCTCGTGCTCCTTTAGTCTCCTTTCCATCTCGTGCTTGTAGAGAGCCACCTCGATGGCGGTTTGTAATTCTCTTACTTCGAAGGGTTTGAGGATATAGCCAAAGGGCTCCGTTATCTTGGCTCGCTGCAATGTGTCCTCATCCGCATAAGCGGTGAGATAGACCACCGGAATATCGAAACGGGCACGGATTTGCTCAGCCGCTTCCACGCCGTCTATATCCCCTTCCAACTTAATGTCCATCAGCACCAAATCCGGGCGCGTCTCCGCTGCCTTTTGAATGGCCTCCTCTCCAGAAGAGACGACAGCAGGAACAGCATATTCCAAACTCTTCAGCCTGCTTCGTATGTTCTCGGCGACGATGATTTCATCTTCAACAATCAGGATCTGTGCATTTGTCATTGTCTTGGCTCCTTTCTCTGGGGTTTTGGTCTCGCAAATGAATCTTGAATGTTGTTCCACTGCTTCTATCAAGCTCGATGGCGCCCTTAAGCTGACGGGTTAACATATTGACCAATCGCAACCCCAGTGACTGAGTGTTTCGGAAGTCCAAATCTTTTGGGAGGCCGACACCGTTATCACTGATAATCAGTGTAAACTGACCAGCATTCGAGTGAAAGCCAATGCAGATTTCGCCTTTAGATTCGCCTCGCTCACTACAAGCCTTGCCTCCCGAAAAGGCATGTTTCAGGGAATTTGAAACCAGTTCATTGATGATCAAACTACAAGGAATGGCCGTATCTATGCTCAGTGAAATATCATCGGCGTTGATCTTCAAGGTGATAGCATCCCTATTGACTCCGTAAGACTGGAACAAATGCCCTGCCAGACTTCGGATATATCCAGCAAAGTCAATACTCGCCAGGTCCTTGGATTGATACAATTGTTCGTGGATGAGGGCCATTGATCTGACCTGGTTCTGGCTTTCCCTGAATATCTGGAGAGCCTGTTGATCCTTGATATATTCGGACTGAAAGTCGAGTATACTCGAAACAACCTGCAAATTGGTTTTGACCCGATGGTGAATCTCCTTCAGAAGCACTTCCTTCTCTTTGAGCGAGGCCTGGATTTGCTCCTCCACCCGCTTGCGCTCGGCGATTTCAATCCGCAATTCTTCGTTGACTTTTGCCAGCTCTGCCGTTCGTTCCTGAACTCGTATTTCTAACTCCACATTGGCCCGCTGCAGATCGTGCAAGAGCTGCTTGTTGGTGAGGGCAAGCTGGCGCGTCGCCAGCGCGTTTTGCACGCTGATGAGCACCCTTTCAGTCTCCAGAGGCTTGAGCAGATAGTCAAAGGCACCCAGGCGCACCGCCTGGGTGGCCGTCTCCAGCGCGGGATAGCCGGTGATGATTAAGGCCTTCAGGTCCTCGTCCCTCTCACGCAGGGCGCGCAACACCTCCATGCCATCCAGGTCGGGCATCCTGATGTCCACCAGGGCCACATCATAATTGTTCTTGGCCGCCCACTCCAGGCCTTCGCGACCACTCGCTACCACCTGCACTTGGTACCCCTCATTCTGCAACATGTCACTCAGGAAGCGGCACACCATGATGTCATCGTCAATCACCAGAATCTTACCCTTGGCCATCGGCCCCCTCCATTTCAGATTGCAGATTGTGGATTTCGGATCAATGGGCAGTGAAAGTGGGCATTGTGCTCAGCCTCCCTGTTCTTCTCAGGGCTTGAACAGTAACGTCAGCATCAGCGTGATCCAGGTTCCGACCACAAAGCCGATGAGCCACCTGAAGTCAGTGTGGAGCTCGGCCCGAAGACTATTTACCGCCCCCTCCAGGTGATTCAGCCGCTCATTCATTTGTTCAAGAACGCCCTCCACCCTGGCCAATCTCTCCTCCAGGGTTGGCCTCTCGTCTCCGGCCATTTCTATCCCTCCTTGATGCTTGCTCAAGTGCAGAGCAGCTCCGCCATGGGTATCCCCGCTGGCTCGATGCCTCTTCGCATGAGACCGATCAGCTCAGGGCTTGAATATCAAGGTCAGCATCAACGTGATCCAGGTGCCGACCACAAAGCCGATGAGCCACCTGAAGTCAGTGTGAAATTCGGCTCTCAGTTGGGCGAGCTCTCCTCGCAGGCCATTCACTTTGCTCTCCAAGTGATTCAACCGCTCATTCATTTGTTCAAGAACGCCCTCCACCCTGGCCAATCTCTCCTCCAGGGTTGTCTTCGCATTTTCGGCCATTTTCGTCCCCCTTAAGGATGCTCAAGCGTGGAGCAGCTCCGCTACGGACACGGGCATTCCTCGCTGGTTCGATTCGTACCCCGCCATGACGATGGCCAGGTTGTGGCGGGCCTCCTTGCCGCTCACCGGCAGCGGCCCTCCGGTCTGGAAGGCGGTCAGGAACTCTTTCAGCAGTCCACTGAAGCTATGCGCTTCAGCGTCCACCTCGGGATAGACCCATTCCCCCACCTGGTTCTCATACAAAGCCAGGGGCTGGTCGCCCCGTTGGAAGCGCAGTGTCCCCTCGGTGCCGTACAGTTCGCTGGCCCGCTGTCCCTCGGACTTGATCGCCCAACTGAACTGGATGCTGCTGATCGTGCCGTTGGCATGGCTCAGGAGCAGGAGGGCCAGGTCATCCACATCCTGCTGCTGAACGAAGGTGCCCACCCGGCCGTAGACCGACTCCACCGGCGACCCCATCAGCCACTCGGCCAGATAGCAGTAGTGGTAGCCATTGTCGAGCAGGCAGCCGCCTCCGGCGCGGGCGGCTTTGATACGCCAGTCAGGATCGTACCCTTGGGCCCCCGGATAGTGGCTGCCTCCCAGGTACTCGAAGCGGATGAGGAAGGGTTGGCCGATGCGCCCTTCCTCGATCAGTTCTTTGGCTTTGGCGAAGGCGGGCATCCACTTGTAGTTGTGGTATACACCCAGGCGCACGCCATTCTCCTCGACCGCTTTGAGAATGCGATCCACACTCTCCAGCGAGGTGGAAAGGGGCTTCTCCGAGAGAATGTCCACCCCCTGCTCCGCGGCGTAAACCGTCACCTCCTCGTGCAGGAAGTGGGGCAATGCTAGGTCTACCCAGTCCAGTTCCATTTGGGTTAGCATCTCTTTATAGTCGGCGAAGCGCTCCTCCTGCGGCACATCCAGCAGTTCGCCGACGACCCGCAACCGCTCCGGGGAGGAATCAGCCAGGGCCACGACCTCCGCGCGGTCGCTGTGGTCCCGAAAGGCCCGGGCGTGTCCCTCCTCCACAATGCGGCCACAGCCAATGATGCCAACACGTAGCTTATCCATGCAGTGATGACCTCCAGTGGGAAGCAGCAAGTTGCGTATATTACGAACTTAAAGCGCATAATACGCAATGGATGACATGACCGGTGATCATTCGTCGAGCGAGGTTGGGGGGAAACAAAAATGCCGACAACGTCTCACGCGCTACCTGAGGAACTGAGTCGGCATGCAATAGGCATTTGTGTCTCTCTCCTGGGTATGTCATGCAATGGGTGTGGCTTGCTTCTTGTTTTGCTATTATACTCTTTTTTGCGCCTTTTGCAACTTTACTTTTCCGCTCGTTCCAAGATGGGGTGGCTTCCCTGTAGCGTATGGGTTTGCCGGGTAGATGACGAGAACGCCCCGGACAAGATGACCGAACTGCATCGGATTGACTTGCTGCCCGCCAATCAGAAGCTTTCTCCCCCTCGGCTTGGGCTAAAGGTCTCCGTGCCGCTGGAGGAACCGCTCCATGCGATGCAGGGCCTCCTGGATGTTCTCTAACGACGTGGCATAGGAACAGCGGATGTAACCCTCCCCGCACTGGCCAAAGGCGCTGCCCGGCACCACGGCTACCTGTTCCTCATGCAGAAGCCCTTCAGCGAACTCCTCGGAAGTCATTCTTGTGCGGGCGATAGAGGGAAAGGCGTAGAAGGCCCCTTGGGGCTCGAAGCAGTCTAGTCCGATCTCATTCAAGCCACTGACAATGCACCGGCGTCGTTGGTCATAGGCGGCCACCATCTCTGCCACCCAGTCATCTCCATCTCGCAAAGCACTCAGGGCCGCCACCTGGGCTGTGGTGGGCGCGGACATGATGGTGTACTGATGCACTTTGTACAGCGCCTCCAGAAGCCCCGCCGGTGCTGCGGCATAGCCGATCCGCCAGCCGGTCATGGCGTACCCCTTGGAGAACCCCTGGAGAAGGATGGTCCGTTCCCACATCCCCGGCAGTGACGGGAAGCACACGTGCTCCACGCTGTAGACTAACCTGTCATACAACTCGTCGGAGATGACCACCCAATCGTGCTCCCTGGCCAGCTCGGCGATCTCCAGCAATCGCTCGCGGCTCAATACCGCCCCGGTGGGATTGCTGGGATAACCCAGCAGGAGGGCCTTAGTGCGGGGTGTCATCGCCTCCCTCAGTTGCGCGGCGGTGACCTGGAAGCTATCCTCTGCATAAGTGGGGATGGGAACAGGCACGCCGCCGGCGAAGCTCACCTCCGGCTTGTAAGCCACGAAGCAGGGCTCCGGCACCAGCACCTCATCTCCTGGATCCACCACCGCTGTGAGAGCCAGGTATAGCCCCTCGGACACCCCTACCGTGATGAGGATCTCCCTCGCCGGATCGTAAACCACGTCGTACTGATCAGTCAGATAGGCTGCCACAGCCTCTCGCAGATCGAGCATACCGGCGTTGGAGGTGTAGTGCGTTTCGCCTCTCTCCAGGGAAGCGATGCCCGCCTGGCGGATGGGCAGGGGGGTGATGAAATCGGGTTCGCCGATGCCCAGGGAGATGATGTTGGGCATAGTGGCGGCGATGTCGAAAAAGCGGCGGATGCCCGAGGGGGGCACGCTGGCCACCCTTTGGGAGATGAATTGACGTCCTGGACTCATCTTGCTTCTGCCCTTTCTTTAACACAGCAGCCCCGCCGCATCTGGCGGGGCTGCATTGCCAATTCAACTGCTGGGTTGTGCTTCTCAGCTTCCCAGATCCACGCTGGAGGAATCACCGACGTTGAGCTTTTGATAGCGCCCCTTGACCAACGCCTCCTTGCCGATGAGGGATTGTTCCAGCATCGTATCGGCAATGTGCGCTCCCTCATCAATGATGGAGTCCCGGATCACGGAATTGCGCACCTCACACCGGGGGGCGATGGTCACATAGGGTCCTACGATGGAGTGGATGATGCGCGCTGTGGGGTCAATGTGCACCGGGGGGATGATGAGCGAATCCTGGGCCCTGACTTGCTCCGCGTTACCGTGGCCGTGCGTGAGCAGATAGCGGTTGGTCTCCAGCACCGTCTCCGGCTTGCCGCAGTCCTTCCACACCTCCACCGGTTGGGCGATGAGCCGGGCCCCGTCGTTGATCATCAACTGCAGGGCGTCGGCCAGGTAGTACTCCCCGCCGGTGGTGATCCCTCCTCGCATGAGTTGGTCAATGGCCTCCATCAGCCACGGCATGTCCTGGATGTAGTACAGTCCGATGACCGCCAGATTGTGCTCCATAGTTGCCGGCTTCTCGATCAGGCGGGTGATGCGTCCTTCCTCCACCACAGCCACACCGAAGCGGCGAGGGTTCTCCACTTCCTTGACATAGATTACTCCATCAGCATCCACCTCAGCCAGGTGGCTGAGGTCCGTCTCAAAGATGGTGTCCACGAAGATGATCAGCGCCCTGCCCGGCAGGAAGTCGCGGGCTAGGAAGAGAGCGTGGGCCTGCCCCAGCATCTCCTTCTGCTCTATGTAGCGGGCATTGAAACAGTAGTAGGTATCCACATAGTCCTGGATCTGCTGGCCCAGGTAGCCCACGATGAAGACGATCTCTTCCACCTCCAGGTTCAGGAGTTTGTCCAGAATGTGTCCCAGGACGGGCTTGCCCGCCACATTGACCAGGGGTTTAGGCTTGGTATAGGTGTGGGGCCGAAGCCGCGTCCCAAATCCCGCCAGAGGGATAACCACCTTCATGATCCACCTCCTTGTGGTGCTCTCACGGCCTGCAGATGGTCTGCTCTCGCTCAGGGCCTACGGAGATGAGGGGCGCCGGCACTCCGACCCGTTCCTCGATGAACTCCACGTAGGCTCGGGCCTCCGGGGGCAGGTCCTCCCAGGTCCTGACCGCCATGATGTCCCTCTCCCAGCCTTCGATTTCCTCGTAGATGGGGCGGCAGTGGGCCAGCTCCGTGGTGCGGCTGGGAAACTCCTCCAGCCGCTGGCCGTCCAGCTCGTAGGCCACACAGACCCGGATGCGGTCGAAGGAGGAGAGCACATCCAGCTTGGTGATAGCCAGTCCCGTCAGGCCGTTGATCCGCGCCGCGTAGCACAGGATCACCAGGTCCAGCCAACCGCAGCGGCGGGGGCGACCAGTGGTGGTGCCATATTCATCCCATGGCTGATCGCCGGTGCCCCGGAGCTGATCCCCCAACGCTCCGGTGAGTTCAGTGGGGAAGGGGCCTGCGCCCACACGGGTGGTATAGGCCTTGGCCACCCCCACCACCTGAGGGGGATCACCCGGCCCGATCCCCAGCCCGGTGAAGGCTCCTCCCGCAATGGGCGAGGAGCTGGTCACATAGGGATAGGTGCCGTGATCCAGGTCCAGCAGCATTCCCTGAGCCCCTTCGGCCAGCACCTTCTGCCCGGCCTCCAGGGCCTGATGAATGAGGAGCGACGTATCGGCGATGTGGGGCCGCAGCCGCTCGGCGTAGACGGTGTACTGAGCTGCGATCTCTTCAGGGGACAGAGGAGACTGGTCATAGACCTTCTCCAGCACCTTGTTTTGGGTCGCCACCGCCTCCCGAACTCGCAGTGCGAAGTCTGACTCCAACATATCCCCAGCCTGCAGGCCGGCACGAGCGGCTTTGTCAGCGTAGACTGGACCGATTCCCCGCTGGGTGGTGCCGATTCGGGAATCGCCCCGCGCCCGCTCGGCGGCGCCATCCAGGGCCCGGTGGTAGGGCATGATCAGATGGGCCCGATCGCTGAGCTTCAACCGCCGGGGGGAGACATCGACCCCCTCGGCTGTTAATTCATCCATCTCGTCCAGAAGGATCTGAGGGTTGACCACCACCCCATTGCCAATGTACAACTGGCATTGGGGATGGAGAATGCCAGAGGGCACCAGATGGAGCTTGAAGGTGCATCCCTGATGAGCGATAGTGTGGCCCGCGTTGTCGCCGCCATTGTAGCGGGCCACCACATCCGCCTCTTGAGCCAACAGGTCGGTGATCTTCCCTTTGGCCTCGTCTCCCCATTGCGTGCCTACGATGATTATCAGCCCCATCTCTTCTCCCTTCAGCAATAAGACCATCTTCTAGCGGTTGCCGAAGACCGGAGTTGGCGACCGCTTGTTAAGCGAAGGAGTCGCCTCAACTCTGCAATTTGTCAGATCACCTGAAACGATAATCCCAGGGGTTGAAAATCTGCCGTGTCCTGACGCTCCAGTTGGGCTCTGATCCTTTCAAATCGCCTGACCGTTTCCTGTGAATACAGGCGCTCTCCACAGCGAAGGCAAACCTCAGCGTGCACCTTCAAGACGGCAGTATGGATCCCTCCCCGCAAGAGTTTTTCGACCTCTTTCTCCACCAATTCACCACTGCAAACCGGACACTTCTCAAACGGCTTCATCGCTACCTTCTCCTTTCCCGCCAGTTGATCCACCGACTGGGATCGGGCCGATAGACTGTGATCAGGACAGCCCATCCATTCTGCTCGTTATAGGCCCAGACACTGTGAACAGGATCACCGCTGAACGTCTGACCGTATATCAGGCAGCTCGGATACGGTTTGTCGGTGGGATAATCCTCGATGATTTCACCGTGAAGAACCGAGAAGTAGATCTCATCAAATGTGAGTTGGTCAGCTTCAGCTTCTTCATCGGCATGATCAGTGATCCGAACTCGATCTGCTTGGATCGCTTTGATGATGTCGGCGATATCCATTCGGCCTTTTCTCGTTGTAACTCCCCGCCTTGCGAAGCATCGAAACACAGACACAATTATAGACAGAAACGATGGAGTGTCAAAGTCTCATTCCAGGGTTGGCATTGTGGCCGCTTCTGCCTCTCTCAGTTTCTCCTGTATCCATATCTGAGCTAAGGTTGCGGCACCAATCCCCTGTTGCTTTGCCAATCGTCTCACCCGCTCCAAAATCTCTGGTTCAAGCGCTATAGAGTAGGTGAGCTTCAGCGGAGAAGCCACCTTGACCTCCACCTCCTCCCACTGATCGGCGAACTCTTCAGTGTCATGGTCATCCCAGAACTCGGCTTCCTCTTCGTAGGTGCTGAACTCAGGAATCTGCTTTGGGTCCTCCGTTGCATCGCTCATACGCTTCATCTGTTCCTCCATCGCTGATACCTCCGACGCTCTGCACGGCTAGCATCCCTGGCTGTGACGGGATAGTAAACGCCTCTGCCTTGGGGTGCTAAAATGACGATCAAATACCGGCCAGCTTCTGTCTGGCCGATGACCCTCAGACGCCCCTGCCGGGCGCGGCTGAAGAAAGGAGCAGAGTAGCAGACTTCCCTGATCTCTTCAGGGAGAACATGATGCCCGGCAATGTGTTCGACGTTCCAATCATCGAAAAGAAGTTCGCGGATGTAAGGCATATTCTCTACTTAAACCTGTTTTTCGCACCCTGACAACAGCAAATCTATGGGCTGAGGTGGTCGTCTAAAGCGACATAGCGGCCACGCCCAAGCGGTGGTATAATTGGGGATGGGCAAGTCCCTCTACCACTGAAAGGAGCGACCGCTATGTACATCCCCAGTGTAGCATCAATTGAGCCCCTGGTCAAGTGGCTCACGCTGTGCTGGTATCGCCAGCGTCGTCTATCGGCCGCCCAACTGTGGTGGCTGTGGCTGATCACCATCCTGATCCACCTCTTTCTCCTGGTCAGCGGGGTGATCTTGTCACCGTCGGTAGCATCTGCTGAGGGGCCGAGCGATGGCTCCGCTTGGCGGCTGCCTGCAGGCTCCTGGCAGGTTGGGCTGGTGGTCTTGCTGCTGATTCTCCAGCCCGGCGAAGCCCCGCCCTTCCCCTGGCTCTGCTTTCGGGTGCGTTGGGTGGTCCGTCGCCGGCGGCTGGCCAACATGACGCTGGAGCAACTGCTGGCCTGGCTGCCGCCAGGGGTGCGGACCATCGCCCAGTTGGTGGATTGGCTGACCCGCAGCCAGATGGTCAAGCTGCTGGCAGCCATCCCCATCCTCTACCCCATCCTGGCCGAGCTGGATGTGGAGGCCATCATTGACAAGTACTGCCCCACCGAGGCCGAGGTCAACATCGGAGCGGTCATCGTGATTCTATGCTTGAATCGGCTCACCGCTCCCCAGCCACTGTTGGGCATCGCCGACTGGGCGGCCAAGACAGTCATTGAGGAACTCAGCGGGGTGCCAGCCAGCAAACTGAACGATGACCGCCTGGCGCGGGCGTTAGACGCCATCCATCCTCACCTGGAGGAGATTTGGACGGAGATTGTCAGCCGGGCCCTGGTACGCTACCAGATCGACCTCAGCCTGGTCTTCTACGACCTGACCACCTTCCACTTCGAAGGGGAGTACAAGGCCAGCACGGCCATCACCTTCGGCTTCAGCCGCACCCACCAGGGCAAGAAGCAGCGCAAGCTGGCCCTCAACGTGACCGCCAGGGAGAAGTTCCCCTTCCTGTACCAGTTGCTGGACGGCAATGTGGCCGATGTGAGCACCGTCCAGGCCAACATGCAGCGGCTGCTGCAAGTGCTCCAGGAGCGGGGCTGGCCGGTCAATGCGGTGCTGGTGGTGGGCGACCGGGCCATGTTGAGTGCCGAGATCGTGTTGGCCTATCACCGGGCTAACCTCAAGTACCTGGGGGCACTCAAAGTCATGGGCGAGACGGAGGAGGCCCTGATCCGCAGCGTCAGCGAGGCGGAGCTCCGAGCCCATCCCCTGGATGATGATCACTTGGGCGTCAAACGGCCCTACACCTTCGAGCACGAAGGGCAGTCGGTGACCGATGTGGCGTTGGTCACCCTAAGCCCTTCCCTGCGCCGTCGGCAGCGCGACCATCGGGCGCAGCAGATCCGCCAGCGGCTGGAGACGCTGCGGGTCATCGCCGAGGAGCGGCTTAACGTGCGCAAGTACAAGCGCCAGGCCTACGCCGAGGAGCAGATCCACAAGCAGGTTCTGGCCCAGCCGGGCGGCGAGTTCATCCAGGTGCACTTGGAGGGCGAAGATGGGCAGTTGACCTTGAGTTGGCGACTGGACGTGGCGGCCCTGAAACAGGCCATGGTCCTCGACGGCAAGTTCCTGCTGATCACCAATGACCTTACCCTGAGCGCGGTGGAGATGGTCACCCGCTACGGGGAGAAGGACAAGGTGGAAAAGAAGTTCCGAGTCCTCAAGGGACCCATCCGCGTGCGCCCCATCTTCCTGCACAAGGAGGAACGGATTGAGACCTTGATCTTCGTCAACCTGTTGGCCCTGCTGGTCTACTCCATCCTGGAGATGAAGTGTCGACGCCATGGCTTGCACGTAACCGGAGAGAAGGTGTTGAAAGGCTTTGCCTGCCTGGCGGCCGTCTACACCCGCTTCCGAGACGGCAGTATCCAGTTCCGAGTGGAGGAACTGAACCGCTTCCAGCAGGGTGTGGTGCAGGCCCTGGGATCGGCCTGGTGGCCGAGCTGGCCCGGCTGCTTACTGCCCCTCGCCGTGTCTGATCAAACCGTTGTCATGCAGGTGGGGTGGGAGAAGATACCCATAGCCTGGCCGGATTGAGGCTCTCAGCCCGCTTCAGGGGACGATCTTCGTGCGCCTGCAGCCCCCCACAGGGGAAGCAAAACAGACCTGGGGAGCCAGAAACAGCTCTCACCCAGCTGTTCGGCGGCCTCATGTCCCCAATTCGCTGTGTTAAGGTGCTTGTCTACCGCCTATTTGCATGGCGATAGCCCCGGACGGGGTGCGAAAAACAGGTAACGATGAAGGCTAAGCACCCTTTGGTGGGGGTTTTCCTCACCCTGAACCTGTTGGTGTGGATCTTGTTCCTCAGCGCCTCCACAGCCAAGGCAGCACCTCCTCAACAGGGGGGGACAATATACCACACGGTGGTGCGGGGGGAGATCCTGGCCAGGATTGCAGCACGCTACGGCACGACGGTTAGCGCCATCGCGCGGAGGAACAACATCTCCAATCCCAACCGCGTTTATGTTGGCCAGCGTCTGGTCATCCCCACTGCTTTCGCCGCTT
>Ga0209609_10001925_pt1 | contig 11980 bp, 12 predicted proteins | sample LakKivw325mmetaG_FD_184136 | JGI IMG/M metagenome (GOLD analysis project Ga0209609, IMG submission 184136) | Anoxic lake water microbial communities from Lake Kivu, Rwanda to study Microbial Dark Matter (Phase II) - Lake Kivu water 325m metaG... | ecosystem: Environmental > Aquatic > Freshwater...
AAGGATAAAGAGATATTATCCTCAGTTAAAAGGATAGCATTAAGCGGTATTGGCACCGTAGTTCTTCAATCCGGAGAAACCGACAGTTTGGACGATGATTGGCTGGCCTGGATAATAAGAAAGATAAAAAAAACACATGACAATATGGCGGTAACCCTTTCTGTCGGAGAAAAAAGCCGCTCCAGTTGTAAAAAGTGGAAGGATTCGGGAGCCGACAGGTATCTCCTCAAGATAGAAACCTCTAATCCGGAGCTTTATCACGCGCTCCATCCCGGAATGAGCCTTGAAAACAGAAAAAGATGCTTATCTGATCTTAAGGAGCTCGGATATGAGACAGGCAGCGGCACAATGGTAGGACTTCCGCAGCAGACCCTGCTCGACATTGCCCGAGACATCCTGTTCTTTTACAGGTCAGGGTTTGAAATGATAGGCACAGGGCCCTTTATCCCCCATAAAAAGACGCCCTTAAAGAACGAACCTGCCGGGGATATAGACCTCGTGCTCAAGACCCTGTCAGCAACAAGGATAGTGATGAAGGATATTAATATCCCGGCAACAACGGCCGTGGGCAGCCTTTCGGCAAAAGACCACCGCTTTGAGGCCCTTGAATGCGGCGCCAATGTTATAATGCCCAATTTCACGCCTTTGCCATACAGTGATCTTTATGAGATATATCCCAACAAAAGAGGTTAGTTCAGTAGTAAAATATACGGGAGGAGTCAACAAATGAAAATAGGAATAGTCATCTCGGTCAATGACAGCGAAACCTGTTGGAACGCGTTCAGGTACGCGAATTTCTGCCTGGGACAGAAAGACCAGGTAAAAGTATTTTTGATGGGAAAAGGCGTGGAGTATGAAAGCATAAGCACTTCGAGTTTTAACACCAAAGAACAGGCGGATGCCTTTGTCAAGGACGGAGGCGTTATGCTTGCCTGCGGCACCTGCATACAGTCAAGGGGGAAAGAAGGCTCACAAATGTGTCCGCTGAGTACAATGAAAGATATGTACGAATTGGTGAAAGAAAGCGATAAAGTAGTGACTTTTTGAAAAGATGTCGCATCGCTGCCGGGATCGCGGCGCTTATATTGCTGCTCCCGTTGGCATCCGCTTCAAAGGAGGGCCAAAGGACAATAATGGGAACATTAAAACGCAAGGTCGCTATAACAGTTGTTTTTGACAATAAGGCTTTAGTAAAAGGTTATGGAAAGGGCTACGGCTTTGCCTGCGTTATAGACAACGGCAAAAACATGGTACTTTTTGACACCGGCTGCTGCGGCAAAACCCTGTTGGCCAATATGAAAAAGGCAGGGATAAGCCCAAAGGACATAGACAGCATCGTCCTGTCCCACTCCCACTGGGACCATACGGGGGGACTGTTCGATCTTTTAAAGGAGAATAGCGCAGTATCCGTCCATGTCCTGCCCTCTTTTTCAAAAAGGTTCAAAGGGGAAATAAAGAACAACGGAGCAAATGTGAAAGAGAGTTCTGCTTCCAGAGAGATATTTAAAGGCATTTCGACCACCGGGGAGTTGGGAACAAAGATCAAGGAACAGTCCCTGATCGTGGATACTGCGGGAGGTTATGCGCTTATTACAGGGTGCGCCCATCCCGGGCTGAGCACGATACTTAGAAAGGCCGGCAGTTTACGTAAAGGCATGCCAAGCCTTTTGCTCGGAGGTTTTCATCTGTATGACAAAAAGGATAAAGAGCTTAAAAAGCTTGCCGCAGAACTAAAGAAAATGCTCCCCGGACAGATCGCGCCCTGCCACTGCACAGGGGAAAAAGCGGCAAAAGCGCTTAAGGCGGAATTTGGCAAGGACTTTATACGCATCGGCGCGGGAAGCATTATTAAACTATAACTTGGATAGCTCTATCAGCCTGCCTTCTATTCTATGATCTGAAAAGCCGAACTTTTCTGCTATGCAAGCCACAGTTGCCTGCTGATAAAAGAAGACATGCGTTGGATCGTTCTTGTAATACCAGGAAGCGAACTCTTTTTCGCTGTCCCAAGGATCTGTCATGCAGAACAATTTTCCTTTGGGCTTAAGCAGGGACAACAGGAGCTTAAATTCTTTTGCCGGGTCATGAAAGTGCTCTATCACTTCGCAGCAAGCTATATAGTCATACTTTTTTGAAAGTATTTCTCTGTTGTCCTTGAATAAAGGGTCATAAAGCGCCACCGAATATCCGTCCTGCTGCAGCAGATACTTGATAACGGACTGCCTCCCGCAGCCAAAGTCAAGCCCGTCCGCTCCCGGCAGAAAAGACTTCTTGACCGCTTTTACTATGGGACTGACGAAGTTCTGATAATCCTTGTCTTCGATGCGGTTTTGATGTTTAAGATAGCGCTTTTTTTCCTCATCTAAGGAAAGCAGGTGCTCCCTTCCCAAAAAGATGCCTTTGCACAGGGGACAGGCATAGTACCGGCCGTTCTTTCCTTCAAAAAAGGAGCGCGCCCGGCCTTGGCAGAGCGGACAATTCATGGCTGATCATAATTATAGAACAGATCGGTCGGGTAAAGCGCCTGCGATGATATAATAAGCGCATGGACACTATGTTATTTGGGAACCTTACGCCACAGCTGGCAACCTTTTTGACCGCTATGACCCCGGTGGGAGAGCTTAGGGCCTCTATACCACTTGCTCTTACAGTACACGGAATGGGGGCCTTAGAGAGCTATATCTGGAGCGTGGCGGGCAACATGCTGCCGGTCATCTTTCTGTTGGCTGCTCTCGAAAAGGTTTCTTCCTTCTTAATCGAAAAGAGCCCCCGCGCAAGGTCGTTCTTTAATTGGCTTTTTGAAAGGACCCGGAAAAAATTCACCGGGCACTACGAAACCTGGGGAGAGCTGGCCCTTATAATGTTCATTGCTGTGCCGCTTCCCGTAACCGGCGCATGGACAGGGTCGGTTGCCGCATACCTGTTCGGGATACCGGCAAAAAGGGCCCTATTCCTGATCCTGGCAGGCGTCATGATATCCGGGGTAATAGTTACCCTTCTTACGACGGGTGCGTCCGGATTATTTTAGAGGAGCCGTGCGTCTAGCAGCAAAAACTGCCCTTGCTTTTTTCTCCGTCTCAACAACGACATAGATGCCCGCACCAAAAAGCACAATAGCAAGCCAGGACATAAGTCCCAGAGGTTCTGTCCCGAACAGCCTGTTCATGGTGGGAGAATAGGTAAAGAACATCTGCACCGCGATCATAAGGGCAACTCCTATCAGAACGATCTTGTTGGATAATATCCCTATCCTAAAAAGGGATTTTTCAAAAGACCTGCAGTTGAACAAATAGAACATCTCGCCAAAAACGAGGACATTGGCCGCTATCGTCTGCGCCGCCGCCACTCCGGTACCCAGGATAAGCTGGTGCTTGAACAGGACCAGTATCCCTACTATAAAAAGAAAACTGACATAGATGGTCCTTAAGGTCAGTATTCCGTCAAAAATAGGCAGGTCGGGGTCATTGGGCTTTTTCAGCATAATATTGTCTTCTTTTGGCTCAAAGGCAAGCGTCATGCCGAGAAAAACGGCCGTCATCATGTTTATCCACAGTATCTGCAAAGGAGAGATGGGAAGCGCAAAATTGAAGATGATGGCCACCATCAGCACCAGGCCTTCGGTGGCATTAGTGGGAATGGTCCAGACAATGAACTTGCGCAGGTTGTCGAACACTCCCCTGCCTTCTTCAACAGCGGCTTTTATGGAGGCAAAATTATCATCGGTCAAGACCACATCGGCGGCTTCTTTGGCAACTTCGGTGCCGTCCAGCCCCATGGCAACCCCTATATTGGACTGCTTTAGGGCCGGAGCATCGTTAACTCCGTCGCCCGTCATGGCAACTATCTGTTTCTGGTCCTGGAGAGCTTTGACTATTTTTAGTTTCTGCTCCGGAGTGACCCTGGCAAAGACCGAGGTGCCCATGGTCTTTTTTCGGTAATCCTCTTCCGTCCATTTTTCCATCTCCGCTCCGGTCACCGCTATGAGTTCCTTTTTGGGGTCATCTTCAGGAAAAGCCTTTATGCCGAGTTGAATAGCGATAGCCCTGGCTGTTGTGGCATGGTCTCCGGTGATCATTTTGACCATTATCCCGGCGTTGTGGCAGACAGAAACGGCGTCAATGGCTTCCTGCCTTGGGGGGTCCATCATCGCCTGGAACCCGAGGAACACCGCTTCGCCTTCAATATCCTCATAGCCAATGACCGAAGTGCCCGGTTTCATTTCTTTTTTTGCAAAAGCAATAACGCGCAGCCCCGCCGATGCAAATTCCTCCGTGGCACTGTTGATGGCCTCGGCATCTGATATGCGCTCAATATTGCCGGAAACGTCCAAAAAGAACGAGCATCTCTTTAGAACTGCCTCGTTGGAGCCTTTTATGTATACAACGGGCGCCGCCTCTGTACCGTGTAGGGTCGCCATTATCTGTTTGTCGGATTCAAAGGGAATGGCATCTATCCTTCTTAACTGTTTTTCCATATCCGAGCGGTTAAGTCCGGCTTTTTCCGCGCTGACCAGAAGTGCGGCCTCGGTAGGATCACCCTCTACAGAAAAAACCCCGTCACTGTGAACTATCCTGGAGTCGTTGCATAACAATCCCGCAAGCAGAGTCTCTTTTAGCGCCGAATTCTGTGAAAGGTCCGCTTCTTTTCCGCCTTCCTGCTCGGTCAGTCTACCCGCAGTGATATAGCCCTGCCCGGAGAGCCCGTAGGACCTGCCGGAGGCAAAGAGCTTTTGAACTGTCATCTTATTTTCTGTAAGTGTCCCCGTCTTGTCGGAGCATATTATCGTGGTGCTTCCAAGGGTCTCTACCGCGGGGAGTTTTCTGATTATGGCCTTGCGCTTGGCCATCCTGGCCACCCCGATAGAAAGAATTATGGTTATCGCCGCAGGAAGGCCTTCCGGGATAGCCCCTACCGCTATGGCAACTGCCGCCATAAAAGAGTCAACGGCGGGATTTCCGTAGACAAAAGTCCCAATCACAAAGGTCGCGGCGGAAAAGAACATGATAATGTAAAGCAGTTGTTTGCTGAAATCGGCAAGCTTTTTTGTGAGCGGCGTCTGCATGTCTTCGGCATTTTCCACAAGCTGGGAGATCTTTCCTATCTCCGTTTTGTCGCCTGTAGATACCACAACGGCCTTTGCCGCACCGTTGGTGATAAGGGTAGAGGCAAAGAGCATGTTTGTCCTGTCGGCCAGCGGTGTTGCTTCGCTCAGCGGCTCTGCATTCTTTTCAACTGGAAGGGATTCTCCCGTTAGAGCGGATTCGTTTGCCTTGAGCCCCTTGGAGTATAGAAGCCTCATGTCCGCGCTGACCTTGTCGCCCGAGGCAAGCATCACTATATCTCCGGGAACCAGCTCTCTTGAAGCGGTCTTTTTTGAAGAGCCGTCCCGCACCACCGTGGAATAGGTCTTCATGGACTTGGCCAGCGCCGAAAGCGCGTCCACGGCCTTGGTCTCCTGTATATAGCCGACTATGGAATTGACCAGGACCACACCGAAAATGACCGAAGAATCAATGAATTCCTTTAAGAACAGCGTCGTAAAGCCCGCCGCCAGCAAAGCATAGATAAGGGGTTGATTGAATTGCTGAAGAAAGCGCACCAGCGGACTTATGACGCGTTTTTTTATAAGCTCATTAGGCCCGAACTTCTCTTTTCTTAGATAGGCCTCTTTTTCGGAAAGGCCTGTCTCATCATCAACCTCCAGTTTTTCGAGCGCTCTGTCCAGCCCCATCGCGTGCCAGGCCTGAGTAAATATTTCCATTGTTCCCCCTTTAAAAAGTCCTATCTAATTAATTTTACCATGACAGCGGCCGGTGTTATAATATGGACAGCATGCTTCAAGGAACAACATCAAAACTTCTGCTGCTTTTTGCCGGAGGCGGCGCAGGAACAGTTTTTAGATATCTCGTTTCTTCATATTCCGGCAGGCTTGTCCAATCGGGGTTCCCGGTCGGCACAGCAGTGGTCAACCTAAGCGGCTCTTTCTTAATAGGACTACTGTGGGCAATGACGGATGTCATGAACATTTCCCCTAACCTGAGAGCCCTTGTTTTTATAGGTTTTATAGGAGGCTACACTACCTTTTCAACCTTTATGATAGAGAACCTTAATCTGATACGGAGCAGCGAAGTTAAAGGAATGGTTATGAACCTGCTTTTGAACAATCTTCTCGGGCTTGTGCTTGTTATAGCGGGTTTTATGTTCGGCAAATATTTCATTAATCTAATGAGGGGGTAATAAAGATGAAACTGCCGCAGGACTGCATATTGCTGAGGATCTTTTTTGGGGAAAGCGACACATATTCCGGAAAGCCGCTTCACGAACAGATAGTCTTTAAGGCCAGGGAACTTCAGCTGGCCGGGGCAACTGTAACGAGAGGGATCATGGGCTTTGGCGCGGACAGCAGGATCCACTCGATGAAACTGCTGGACCTGTCGCAGGACCTGCCGGTGATAGTTGAGATAGTGGATGTACAGGAAAAGATAGACCTTCTTCTCCCATTCCTTGATGAGGCCATAAAAGAGGGGCTTGTTACCATGGAAAAAGTAAAGGTACTTAAGTATATCCACAGTCAGCCGCATCATTAGGAATTTTCAGCAGCCTAACCTGAACATTCAAGTATTTGGGAAGACCGCCTCCTTAAGGATTTCGCGCTACCCTGAGGGCCGGATTTTTGTTAGAATTACATAAACATGATCTACCAGGAAGACTGCCGGATAGTTGAGAACATAAAGATAGCCCCCGACCATTTCAAGATCACTTTTACCTGCAAAAATATCTCATCGGGATCAAAACCCGGACAATTCGTCCAGATAAGAGTGTCGGATTCTGTTTCTCCGCTTTTGAGGCGCCCGTTCTCGCTCCACAGCATAAAAAAAGATGGCTTTGAGGTCATTTATCATGTGGTGGGGAAAGGAACAGAGCTATTATCTAAGATCGATGTAAGGGCACGCGGCCGCGTGCCCTTACTCAATGTGATCGGACCACTCGGCAACGGGTTCGCGATCGTTAAGAGTAAAATAGCTGTGCTAATAGGCGGAGGCTGCGGAGCCGCGCCGCTTTACTGTCTTGAAGAGGAATTGAAAAAACTTGGTATCGAAAGCCATTTTTTTATGGGGGCTTCCACAGACAGCCTTTTGCTTTGCCAAAGCGAGCTGGCAAAACTAAAGACCAAACTCTATCTTTCTACCGATGACGGCTCCTGCGGAGAAAAATGCAATGTCTCGGCACTATATTCCTCATATCTGTCATCTTTTGATAAGAAGAAAACTGTGATCTATGCCTGCGGTCCTAAACCTATGATCAAAGCGGTTTCAGAAATTGCCGTTAAAGAAGGGATTCCCTGCCAGGTTTCCCTGGAAGAACATATGGCCTGCGGGATCGGGGCCTGCCTTGGCTGTACCGTAAAGACCGTAAGCGGCAACAAAAGGGTGTGCAAGGACGGGCCGGTGTTCAACGCAAAGGACCTTATATGGGAATAGACCTGGCAGGATTAAAGCTCAAGAATCCCGTAATGGTAGCATCGGGAACTTTCGGGTTCGGGATAGAATTTGCCGACCTTGTAGACCTAAACAAACTCGGGGCCATTGTAACAAAGACAGTTACGCTCAATAAAAGAGAAGGGAATCCCCAGCCGAGGCTGATAGAAATAGAGAACGGCCTTGTGAATTCTATCGGGCTTCAAAACGAAGGGGTTGAATACTTCATCAAAAACTACCTGCCGTTCTTGAGAAAGCTTGACACAGCTGTGATAGTCAATATCGCAGGCGAGACAGTGGAAGAATATGCCCGGGTGACGGGTATTCTTGCCAAAGAAAAAGGAATTGATGCGATAGAGGTGAACATATCCTGCCCCAATGTGCAAAAAGGCTGCATGGTATTTGGAAAAGACCCTAATCTAACAAAAGATGTGATATCTGCGGTCGTACATGCGCGTCGCGACGCGCATCTGCCTATCATTGCAAAACTATCACCAAATGTTGATGACATAACCATGATCGCCCGGGCAGCTCTTGAGGCAGGAGGGGACATTTTCTCTATGATAAATACGGTCCAAACCACGGTAGAGGTCCCGGGGACAAAGAAAACGCTGACGGCCGGACTGTCCGGGCCTGCCATAAAAGAGACCGCGCTTAAGTTGATAACACAGGTCAGAAAAGAAGTTAAAGCCCCTATCATAGGCATGGGGGGCATCATGAATGCTTTGGACGCAAGGGAGTTCTTTAAAGCGGGTGCCAATGCCATAGCAGTTGGGACAGCCAGTTTTGTCGACCCGCGGACCGCACTTAAGATAATTGAGGAACTCCGGGATCCGGAATGAGGGCTGAAAACGACAAATTATGGTAGTATATCAATATGTTTAACCCTTTCAGAAAAAAGAAGATAGGGCTTGCCCTGTCCGGAGGCGGCGCAAGAGGGATAGCCCACATCGGGGTCCTTAAGGTACTGCACGATCACAGAATACCCGTACATTATATAGCAGGCACCAGCGCTGGGGCCCTTATAGGCTCCCTTTACGCCGGCGGGGTCAATATAACGACATTGCTGGAGATAGCTACCAAGATCAAATGGAAGCATTTTTTCAGGATAGTCCTTTCTAAATCCGGCCTGGTCTCCAGCGAGGAGATAGAATCCTTTGTGGTAAGCCAGATAGGGAAAAAGACCTTTGCGGACCTCGAGATCCCGTTTGCCGCCGTGACAACAGACCTTAAGACCGGAAAGCAGCTAATTTTGAACAAGGGCCCTGTAGAAAAAGCGGTGAGGGCCAGCTGCACCTTCCCCTGGATGTATATACCCGTCAAGCACGAGGAGGACCTTCTGGTTGACGGCTGCCTAAAGAACAATCTCCCCTGCGATGTGGTCAAGAAGATGGGCGCCGATATTGTGATCGGAGTAAATGTGATACCTGACATAAATTACGGGGACAACATTAACAATGTACTGGAGATCTTTGACAGGGCGCTTGACCTTTTTATCCTGGGGCAAAAGCAGGCCTGCGATGTATTGATAAGGCCTGTAAAAGAAAAGATAACCTCTCTTGAGCTGGACAAATCCGAAAAACTGCTCCGCCTTGGAGAAGAAGCCGCCCTGGCCATGCTGCCCGAACTTAAAAAAGCCGCCCTGTAGCCTAGTTGAACCTCTCTTTGACGGCCTTCTGTATCTGTTTTGCTTTTTCTATGATGTAAGGGTCCACATTCTCTTCGCTTAAGACATCCTCGAACAGGACCTTGGCCCTTTCCTTTTTGGAAAGTTCCGCCAAAACCAGCTTGGCCCTGGCTATCAGGTCTTTGTGGGACAGGGAAGAGGAGATCACGGATTCGCAAAGATCTTCCGCTTTTATAAGGTCGGAAGAGCTGCCGCGCCGGAGCAACAGTTCGGCTTTTATCAGTCTGGCCTTGAGGTTAAAATAATCGGAAGGCCTCTGCATAAGCAGTTTTATCGCTTCGTCGCAAAGCTTGATCCCCTTGCTCAGGACATCGGTGCCAAAATACAATATGAGCTCAGCCTTGCCCACCATGGACCTTGCTCGAAAATATGAACTCGCGTTCCTTTTCCCTATTATCTTGGAGAACAGTTTTGAAGCCTGGCTTATTGCCGCTTTGCCGCCTTTTTTGACCAGAAGTTCCGCCTCAACCGCTATTGCCTTGCTCACAAAAAAATCGGAAAGGTTCTGGCGGAGCAGTTTTGCACCGTCCTTGCATAGTTTTATCGCGGCATCAAGTCCGATCTTGTCTATCCCCATCAGCGCCAGCTCGGCCCTGCCTATCTCGGCCCTTGCCTTAAGGACCTTGTTCTTGGTGCGTTTGATTATGAGATTGTAATAGCCCAGCGCTTCCCTGTAATCCTGCGATGTTGCCTTTGACAAAAGAAGGTCGGCTATCGCGAACCTGATGTCATCAAGGTTGGCCTTCCATTTATCAACGGCCTCCATCAGCTTGTATCTTCCTATCGCCTTGCTCACTTTGACCTTTTCGGACGGCGACGGATAAGAAGATTCCTCCTCCACCACCCTTTTCATAAGCGGAGACATTATTCCCATCATATTATTGCTCCATTCCCACTCTTATTGTATTGCAGACCTCTATAACATGGGGCAGCCCGGATATCAGCTCCATCGACTGCCTGAAGTCCTTTTCGAAAACCGTGTGTATTATTATCACAACGGTCGCCACGCTGCCGACGGTCTCTTTTTGCAGCGCCGCCTGTATGCTGACCTTTTTCTCGGCAAAGATACCCGAGACCGCTGCCAAGACCCCCGGCATGTCCTTTGCCTTTAATCTAATGTAGTATCTTGAAGAGGCTTCGTCAAGGCTTTTTATGCGCGTTTTTTTGAGCGCCGGGTAATATGCCCTTGAGCCGCTGTCGCAAATTTCGATCATATCCGAGATCATAGCGGATGCCGTGGGCCTTGCCCCCGCCCCTTCTCCGTAAAACATGGATGCACCCATGGCATTGCCTTTAACATATATTGCGTTGAACTGGTCGCTGACCGAAGCCAGCGGATGATCAGCAGGGACCAGGGCCGGATTCACCCTGACCTCTATCGCATCGCCGGTCTTTTTTGCAATGGCAAGCAGTTTTATTACATAGCCTATCTCGGAAGCATATTTAATATCTTCCAGCGAGATCTTTGAGATGCCTTCGAACTTAACTTCCCGCCAGTTCACCTCAACGCCAAAGGCCAGACTTGCCAGAATGGCAGCCTTGTAGGATGCGTCATATCCCTCAATATCGTTCTTGGGATCGGACTCTGCAAATCCTTTCTTCTGCGCTTCTTTTAACACATCGTCAAACTCGCGTTTTTCGCTCGTCATCTTGGAAAGGATGTAGTTGGTGGTACCGTTCACAATACCGTAGACATCGGTTATCTCATTTGCGGCAAGCGATCTTCTCAGCGCCGCCAGTATCGGAACAGCCCCTCCCACAGAAGCTTCATAAAGCACCTTGACACCCTTTTTTTGGGCTGCTTCGGTGATCTGCCTGAGGTGTTTTGCGATAACTTCTTTATTTGAGGTCACCACATGCTTTCCGGCTTCTATGGCGGACAGTATGTACTTGAGCGCCGGATCTGTTCCGCCTATGGCTTCGGCAATTATGCCTATTGAGGGGTCGCTAATAACATCCTGGGCATTAGCAGTGAGAAGTTTTTTGTCGACCTTGATGCTGCGCTGCCGCTCAAGGTCCGGGTCGGCTATTTTGCCTATCTCAATACGGCAGCCCGCCCTGTCGCTGATAATATCTGCGTTATCTGACAGGACCTGGGCAACGCCGCAGCCGACGGTGCCAAATCCAAGCAAACCTATTTTGACAACTTTACCCATTTTTTAGTCGAACAAACTGCTTATAGACAGATTATCGTAGGCGCGCTTGATGGTCTCGCCAAAAAGCGGCGCGATAGAAAGTGTTTTTAACGCTGGGAACTGCTTTTCTTTTGGCACGGGGATAGAATCGCTTACGACCACCTCTTTAAGCCCGGCTTTGCTAAGTCTTTCCACAGCGGGGCCCGAAAGCAAAGGATGCGTTGCCATCATATAGACATCTTTTTCCGCTCCCATAGCAATAAGGGCCTTAACTCCCATGGTCGCGGTCCCGGCAGTATCTATCATGTCATCAACTATTACAGCCGTTTTGCCTTTTACGTCTCCTACCACATGGACAACCTCGGCTTTGTTGTGCTCGGGACGCTGCTTGTGTATTATTGCAAGCGGAGCCCCTATCCTGTCCGCCAGTTTTTTTGAGGTCTTGGCCCTGCCTGTATCGGGTGCAACAATGACAGGGTCCTTGAGGTTCTTATTCTTGATATAGTTGGCAAAAAGCGGCAGGGATGTCAGGTTGTCCACCGGAATGTTAAAGAACCCCTGTATCTGGTCCGAGTGCAGGTCCAGAGTGATAACCCTGTCAACTCCCGCTGTCGTAAGCAGGTCTGCCATCAGTTTGGCAGAGATCGGCTCTCGGGACGCCGCTTTTCTGTCCTGCCTCG
>Ga0209609_10001928_pt1 | contig 11959 bp, 10 predicted proteins | sample LakKivw325mmetaG_FD_184136 | JGI IMG/M metagenome (GOLD analysis project Ga0209609, IMG submission 184136) | Anoxic lake water microbial communities from Lake Kivu, Rwanda to study Microbial Dark Matter (Phase II) - Lake Kivu water 325m metaG... | ecosystem: Environmental > Aquatic > Freshwater...
AGTTATATTGTTATGAGTTGACATCTCTAAGTAGATACCATAGCGGGAGTTGTTGGTTACGGTATTGTTTTCTACTACAATATAAGAAGAGTTGATAAGAACAACCCCATAAATGTTATCTGCAACGTAATTGCAATTTACATTGTTATTCACTAAAATGTTACCATCTGGGCCACTACCCACGGCAATACCAATAAAGTTACCTGAAATTCTGTTCCCCCTAATAATATTATCTGATGCGCTCAATCTAATTCCGCATGGAGATGCGCCTTCTCCTTGATAAAATTCCACAGTATTATTTTTAGCAGTATTGTTTTCTATGATGTTATTAACTGAAACAATGCCATCAAAGTTATAAATAACAATGCCATAATGATTATTTGAAGCGAGGTTGTCCTTCACGGTATTATTTGACCCAACTATAATAATGCCAGCCCAGTTGTTGTTCGATGCGGTGTTATTTGAGAGTGAAGAGTTGTCAGTCTCCCAGAGTTCAATACCGCCACTTGCATAAGATAAATCCTTGCCTTGTACTGTGATATTATTGCAATTAACAAGTATAACCTGTCCCGCATCATCTGTAATTGTGGCATTTGATAAGTCCTCAAAATAAATAAGAGGCTTACCATTTACTATATTATCTTTAACAACATTATCATATGAATACACAACAGCAAGACCATCGTTTACAAAGATATTGCTAATAAGTGTGTTGTTGTTCGAAGAATACAGGAAGACGCCGCCGGCGTAGTTGTTCGAGGCGATGTTGCCTGTGAGATTATTGTTGGTGCTCGAAGACACCAGGTAAATACCGTTTTGGTTGTTCGAGTTAGCGGTATTACCCGTCAGAGTGTTATTGCTCGAAGAATCCAGGCGAATGCCGTGGTAGTTGCCCGAAGCGTTATTACCTGAGACGGTGCAGTGATGAACGGAGTTAAGGTGTATGCCACTTGCCGAATCGGTTGCATTTTGAACGGTGAATCCCGTGATCGTCACCGAGTTTGCGGTTACGAGGAAGACATCGCTGGTATTGACCACTGCAAGCACCGTGGTGGAAGCGGAGCCATTCTCTGATCGCAGGGTCAGGTTCGCCACATCCACCACCACGTTCTCGATATATGTTCCGTCCCGCACGACGACCGTGTCGCCAGGATCTGCGACGATTACTGCTGCTTGAATCGAATCACCTGGGTTGACATAATGTGTTCCGGCAGAAACATACCCACCGCTCACGAAAGCCCACGTGGCGAACATGAGTGCAACCAGAAGAGCCTTAGAAATCCCCTTTCCGCTGTTCGTTTTTAAGCAACCCCCCCGTTAAACCTTAGGTAGGTAAAATTTGGATATAAGCTTTTCGGTTTTTTGCACGCTCACGTTCTGACTTTCAATTTTGAGCGCTCTACGTGAGCACGAGCGTTGCGGTTACGTCTGCGCTCGCGTCGGAAGCGTTATTGGAGACGAGCTTGATGCTCACCGCGTCGCCCTGAGCGACGGGCACCGCGTGCGTGATATCCTGACCTGAGGTCGCGTTATCGAGCGTGCACGTGATCGCTTTGTCCGCGCCGTTTACGCGGACCGTGTAGATATCCGTGCGGCCCGCGGCGCCGGAAGCGACGCGCTGCCATACGTAGAGGTCACGGAGGACCCCGGTGCGCGGCACGCGCAGCTTGAGCTCGTTGAGCACGGCATCTGAGATGTCGGTCGGCCTCAGTTGCTTGAATGCGGTTGCGCACCCGTGCGGGCGTTGTGATCCCCATAATGGAAGATACGAGATGAGATCGTTTTTGATGGGTATGGAAACAAAGAGAAAGTCTACGGGCTACTCATCTGATAATTTATATGGGTCTCACCCAATGATGCCCTTAAATTAGCCATTTGACCTCGACACCCCTTTCTCTCTGCTGGTAGGTGATGATTTCACAGGTTGAAGATGTTCTTGAATAAAACTCGAATAGCTCTTTTAATCACCCGCAATTGCACGTCGTATGAAATGCGAGATATCAGTCCACTGCTCGGTAAGGAATTGCAGTAAAGCATCGAGTGGTGTTAGTTTCTCTTCTATTAATCCGATATAAGCGTTAACTGTAGTATGACCATCCTTATAACTAAAGCTGGAGTTGTTAGTTATAATTATGTTATGAGCGAATGGATTAGATGTAGCATTTTCGATGTAGACTAGGTTCAGATTATTTAATAAACAGCGTTCAAAAACACTACTTATATCAGAAATTTCAAGTTCTTCTTTTGAGTGTGCTCCTACTGTAAATCTGCCTCTCCATACCTCGATGCCACTTAGAACCACCTTCGTTATTGTGAACTCACGGTTACCTTTGTTATATATAGTAATTATAAATTGAGGCTCTTCTGGTCTAACAGTTTCCCACCATTCAGTTTCAACAGATATAGTCTTAAAATTAGCCTTTACATTGATGGAAGCACTGTCTTTAGACTCTTGATATCCCTCACTACCAGCAAAGGAAGCAGTAACTGTGTCTACAGTCTCATAATTAGGAGCACGATAAAGAATCCCCTCACCCATTACTGTACTTCCCGAGCTGAGCGTGCCCTTCTCTACGGTCCAGTTAATTGTCTTATATTCGAGCTCTCCCACGCCATCTGCAGTTAGTTCAGCCGAAAAATAGGAGTTTTTTCCGGACTCTATTGCAATACTCGATGGTAAGACTATGAGCGTTGTGGACTTTTTAACAGTTGGTTCTTCTGGTAATTCTCCTTTTTCTACAGTAAGGTACTCTTCCTTCCAAATCTGATCGTATTTCTTCTTCCAATCTGGTGCGTATATTTCCCAAGTAACACCAGTCTTGCCAGCATGGCTTGGGGCAAAAGCGGTTAAACTATACCAGTCTGTTCCAGGGTGTAGTCTAACCACTTGATCAGGGACAAGTATAGCTTCAGTGACAGGATCCCTCATTTGACATTGAAGTAAAACATCTATTTCTATATCCAAAGGATTTTTTATCTTGTACCATACTTGGAGAGGTTCCCCCCATTTAAAGGTAGATTTGTGTACAGGTGTAGTGGTATCTATAGCGGATATTTCGACATCTACTAACGTTGGTTCTGACTGAACCGCTTTGACAGGTGAAGTAGTCCAGCTTCCAATGAAAGCACACAATATTAACAGAGCAATACCAATCAATATAATTCCGTGTTTTGAAATCCGTCTTCTTTCGCTACCCATTTTCCGTTTCATTCTCCTCCTAACCTAATCGTACCGCCGGTACCCTGTCATGGTGAGCAGGATCTTCACATCCACTACCTTCTGTGCGGAAAGCCACTAAGCCAAAAAAAAAGCGAAAGCGCCAGAAGACCCACACAAACAAACCTCGATGCACCAAACCGCTGCCCAAACCTACCGAATTGCCAGAATCCCATCGCCATTCTTCCACCTCCAGCTACAACCTCGGCCGATCCACGGGGATAGTAGACTAACTAAACTAAGGTAGGAAGAATGTGTGATATAAGCTTTTCGGTTTCGTGCAAGCTCAACTCCTGACCTTAGGGCTCAAACGCTGGAACTTTCCAACTGACGGGCGTTATGAAGATGGAGGAAAGCGGTAACACTCAGAAGAAAGGGCGTGCGCGAGTTCTATCACTTCAGAAGTTCACGTGAGCACGAGCGTCGCGGTCACATCTGCGCTCGCATCCGAAGCGTTGTTTGAGACGAGCTTGATGCTCACCGCGTCGCCCGCGGTGACAGGCACCGCGTGCGTGGTATCCTGGCCGGAGGTCGCGTTATCGAGCGTACAGGTTATCGCCTTGTCCGCGCCGCGCAAGGCAGATGCGCGGATCTATGCTCTTCTGATACCTCGAGAGGACAGGGCACGTGAAGATTTAAAAGATACGCGGGTAGAGGACAATATGAAACGGATAGTGAGGTGAAGAACGAACAGCTCAGGCAGGCAGGCGGACGAAGTTCATACCTCGGCGCTGAACTTTCGCTTGACATCCTTCCGCGGCTTTTCACCTGAACCATGCAGCACGAGACCGAAGCACTGACCGTCATCCCGAAGGCGAACAATTTTAGTGACTGGTACGGGGAGATCCTGAAACGCGCGGAGATCCTCGACGTGCGCTACCCGATCAAGGGCGTGTATGTCTGGTACCCCTACGGCTACAGGATCCGGAACCTCGTGTACGGCATCCTCCGGTCGCTCCTGGACGTCGAGCATGAGGAGGTGCAGTTCCCGCTCCTCATCCCCAAAGACGAGTTCATGAAGGAGAAGGAGCACATCAAAGGCTTTGAGGAGGAAGTCTTCTGGGTGACCCGGGGCGGGACGACCGAGTTGGAGATCCCCTTCGCGCTCCGCCCGACCTCGGAGACCGCGATGTACCCGGTCTTCAAACTGTGGATCCGCTCCCATCGCGACCTGCCGCTTCGCGTCTACCAGATCGTCAATACCTTCCGCTATGAGACGAAGCACACAAGACCGCTCATCCGGTTACGCGAGATTACGTCCTTTAAAGAGGCGCATACCGCGCATGCGAGCCGCGCGGATGCCGAGGCACAGGTGCGAACGGCCGTCGCGCTTTACCAAACCTTCTTCGAGCAGCTCGCGGTTCCCTATCTCATCACCCGGCGGCCGGACTGGGACAAGTTCCCTGGCGCGGAGTATTCCATCGCCTTCGATACCCTGATGCCCGACGGCAAAACGCTCCAGATCGGCACGATTCACCTGCTCGGGGAGAGTTTTGCACGCACCTTTGAGATCACCTATGAGGATACAGATGGCTCCTTGAAGTTCGTGAACCAGACCTGCTACGGCATCTCGGAACGCTGCATCGCTTCCGTGATCGCGATCCACGGTGATGATCACGGTCTGGTCCTTCCACCAAAGGTCGCTCCGGTCCAGGTCGTCATCGTGCCCATTCTCTTCTCTCGTACCCCGGCGGGCAGTAGCGAGGCGGGAGCGGTCGATGCGGCCTGCCGTAGCGTCGAAGAGGCGCTGAAAGCAGCAGGTATTCGCACGATCGTGGATGACTCGGAGGAGCGCCCGGGCGCGAAGTATTATCGCTGGGAGATGAAGGGCGTGCCGCTCCGGATCGAGATCGGCCCTCGCGACGTGCGAACGCAGAGCTGTGTGGCCGTGCGGAGAGACACTTTCACGAAAACGCCGCTGCCTCTCGCCCAGGTGGTTCCAGAAGTGCAGCGCCTGCTTGAGACGATCCAGACCAGTATGCAGAGCGCAACCGGAGAAGCAATGCGCACTCGGGTGTATCACTACGAGCAGAGTGCCACGGCGACCGACGAGGTCTGGGCTGAGCTGAAGGAGAAAACGGAACGCGGCATCATCGCCGTACCCTTATGTGCTGACGAACGGTGCAGGACGATGCTGGAGGAGCAGCTTGGCGTCAGTGTCCTCGGTCAGCCACTACTGGAGCATGATGCGGGCGAACCAGGCAAGAGCACGTGTATCGTCTGCGGGCGGCAGGGAGTGCGGGTGTACGTGGCTCGACCGTATTGACGTGCCGGGAGTGGGGGAAAAAGCTTAAAGAAGCGGCACCTCTTATTCTCTCTTACGGCCTATGGCACGATACGAGATCAGCAGAGAAGTCGGGTACATCAATAGCGTGATTGCGAACGTTCGAAACGTCAAACGGAGTGAATTCAAGCCGCTCTTCGACGAGCTCGCCGCCGCTGATTGCATCATTCTCGTGGGAGAAGGCAGATCGCAGAGCGCGCTCTACATCGGGATGGGGCAGCTGGACCGCACCGTGAAGACGATGATTGACATTGATTTCCCCGGCCGAAATATCCTCGAGGCCGCACCGGCACTGGCGCGGAAGTATAACCGGATCGCACTGCTCGTCAACTCCGGTAGCGGTGAGACCACCACGCCGCGGGTCGTGGTAAAACAGCTCGCCGATTACATCGAGCAGGAGAAGAGCGAGCAGTTCAGTATCAATGCCGTGGTCTCGAATTGTGACTCCTCGATCGGACGGATCAGCGAGAAGGAATACGGGCACGTGGTCGAGCTCCACGGGCGGAGTAGAAGGGCGGACACCACGAACGAGTTCCTCAAGCACGGCATTTTGAACGATGTGTATGAACTGAGTTCCCTGCTCTTCTTTCAGAAGACGAAGGAGGTCATCAATGAAGGGCTGGGATACACCTCGGTCTTTCGGAAGATCGCGGAGGAGTCCGCGATCATCGGTAAGCTGGTGGATCGGTTCGTCACCTCAGAGATGTATTGCGAGCTCATCAACAAGCTGGAGACTCGGAGCCGCATCACCCTCGGCGGGCTGGGTCCGGGTCGCAATGTCGCGAAGATGACTGCTATTCGGCTCCAGCACGTGAAACGCGCCCTCGGGGACGAGGCGTACCTCGCCGGGCCGTTCGCGCCGCGACCTCGCGCCGGTGATATCCTCTTCCTCATCTCATGGTCCGGCGAGACCGAGTCAGTCCGTGGATGGTGTCGGGAGCACCAGGACTTTGGCGCGTATGTCTACTCGCTCGTCGGGAACGAATCGAACTTATCCTGTGAATCGGAGAGCTTTATCATTGAGTCGCCAGCCACCACGTTCTACGAGCGCGCAACGTTCGCACTCAGTCCCCTGCCGCTCCACCTGGTTGAACGTTTGAATCTCCGCCGGTTTATGCTCCCGGAATACATCATGGAGTGGTGGGAGCATTCAGTAACGCAGTAAAAGCAGGTTTTTCCGCGCTTACCACGCGCTCCTCTCCTGTAGCTTTATATACCGAGAGGTTATAGTCGTTTACTAGTGGTACGGTGGATAGGCGACTTTGTTCATGACGGACGCAGTTTGTTCATGAAGAAGGCGACTTTTCGGTGTATCACTGACTGCGAAAGCAAAAACTAACTAGGAGGGTCTGTAAGGTATGGCATACGGTGAGAGACGGGGCTTTAGCTCCCCTATTAACGTCGGCGAGACCTACGATGTCACCATCGAGGACGTGGGTCGAGACGGCGATGGGATAGCGCGAATCGAGGGATTTGTGGTCTTTGTGCCCAACACGAAGAAAGGCGACAAAGCCAAGATTCGGGTGACCAAGGTCTCGAGGAAGGTTGGATTTGCAGAAATCGTTGCGGACTGAGCGGTCGTACGTGATTCTGCTCGGCTCAACAACTGCGTACCAAGAGCTATAGGTGAGCCTATAGCATTCCTCTCTTTTTTCTTTTCCCTTTTTGCCTTTTTTCTTTTCCCTTTTTGCCTTTTTTCTTTTCCCTTTTTTCCTTTTTTCTTCTCTTTATCCCTTTCCTCTCTTGCTGATCGATCATGAGCGGTGGGCACCTCAACGTGCTCCTGCCTCGTGCTGCGGTCCCGGAGCCCCTCTATGAGCACCATCGCCGTGCTGACTTCACTCGCCGCGGTCATACTCGTCGGCACTTTCGCACATCTGCTCGGTCGAACCGTGAACGGCAAATCTCTGAGCGCGCATGGTGATACCGAGCTTCGCGAGGGCGATTACGTCACCCTCATCGGCTGACGGGGCGCCGTGCAGGAGGCGGTGAATATCCTATTCTGGCTACTCAGGTGAGGGATCCCCGTGGACTGAATGCTAGTGAAAAGCTCTTAAAAGCGACAACATAGCCTTATCGCAGCAGGTATAGCTTGAATCTTTCCCGGTTACGCTGTATTCCGATGCCAAAAGTGGCATTTTACGGATCAAAAAAAAAGTGAGGGCACCTAAGAAAACCCCGGTACTCGTTTTTTAAAAAAGAGAAGGTTGAGAGAGATTCCCACGAGGAACCTATCCCACCCCATCGTTATGAACGGCTCGTTACTTCTTGGTCAATTTCTCTTTCATGTATTCTGCAACGATATCTTTGCTTCCCCAGCCCAGCGAGATGCCTATTGCGATTGCAAGGCCGATTCCAAGGCCCCACGCTAGCGGTTCGAGGAAGGTGTAGATTATCGAGGTGTCAATGAGCATTTGATCCAGTGCCAGTACGATAATCACCAAGGTGAAGAGCGCCCTGAGTATCGTTGCTATCAGATCGCCTTGGTTAACTTCGCGGCTCTTTAATTGCGCTCCAATCCAGTCCATGACGAAATCGACGAGGATAAGGCCGACGATCAGCAGGAAGAGACCAGCAATAAGATGCGGGATGTACAAGACGAGCTGATTCATAAAGTCGATCAGCAACTCTATTTTCAGCACGTTTATCGCTGCCATGATGAAGATGATGTAGATGAACCATCGTACGAGGACTTCGAAGAATCCGGCAGTGGTCATGCCCGTTGATTTGATAGCACCACCAATAACCGTTTTATCCACAGCCGCGCCGAGACGTATCTTCTCAATTATAGCACCAACGATTTTTCCCGCGAGCCTGCCGGCGATCCAGCCAATGAGCAAAATAATCAGCGCAGCGATGATCGCCGGTATCCACTTAATCATGGTGCCTATGGCGGTCGCAAAACTTTCCATAATAATGGTGATTATTTCTACCATCTGTATCACCTCCTAATTCTTTGATGGCGGTTATGCCACAACAACGGACCCAACACTTGAAAACAAGTGCTACTAGTAGGTTAGATTACTGCTTGTATATAAAACTATCTTTTGCCTCAGTACTTCCGAAAAGGGCGAGTTCCGAACACCAGGTACATCTCCTCCACAGGGGGAAAAAAAGGAGGGTGAGCCGATTCTACACTTTCCCCTCTTCACCACGCATTTAGCTTACTCGACTGCGCCTTGAATATCTTCTACCTTCACGGTCTTCCGGCCAGCGTGCTTCGCAAGCGCTACTGCTTTCTTCGCTATTCTAGCGCCTTCAGCCTCAAGCAGCTTAGCCAGCGCTTCCGTGGCATCTTCGCTCACGCGTTCGGCTCCTGCCTTCCGAATAATGTTAGTTACCGGTGCTTTTGGTAATTCAGCCATTTTTATCACCGTAATTGAGTAACGAGCGTGTATATAAAAGCTTTTCGGTCATTGATGGTGCGAGCGCGCGAAAGCGGAGCGGAAGGCATGGCGAGCTTCCCGGCGTGGAAACAGCGCATACCTCAGGCGGCGGGCTGGCAGAAGAGGCGGACAGGATGGTGCAAGTGCATTCATTTTTCTACACCAGTATCCAATCACTACGTAGGAGGTGGTACGAGATGGCTGAACATCCCTTGAAGATTTTTGAAAAACTTGATCCAGAGCTGCTCGAGCTCGTTGCGGAAACACGTGAGTTCGCTCTTGCTGACGGTGCTCTCCCTAAAAAGTTTAAGCTCCTTATCGCTCTGGCGTTAGATGCTTCAACCGGAGCTACCGAAGGGGTAAAAGCATTAGCTCAGGCAGCTCTACAAGCAGGCGCTACAAAAGAAGAGCTCACCGAAGCTTTAAGAGTCGTCCACTATGTCTGTGGCGCGGGAAGCGTTTATACAGCCGCTCATGCGCTTGCGACCATATATTAACTCCTTGAGCTAGAATCGCCTGGTGGCATAGGTTCTCAATACAACCGGATTGCTGGTATCCAGTCTTCGTGTCGCCTGCCATTCACGTCCACGAACTCCGTGCACGTGATGACTCCGCCAGTTGCATTCCATGATGGCGTGTGGATAATCTGCGGATACGAGCCCGTGCGAATGGTGTAGCTGCAGGTTTCGTTCGCGTAGAGCGTGAATGAGTTGTTAAAGGTTAGGTTGTGCCAACCTTCTATGTAGCCACCCCAAGTTGCGGTTACGTTCCAGTCGGTGCTGTTCCAGATTTTGACGTACTCCGTATGTCCGCCGGTGCCTGCGCAGGGGTAGGTGTACAGGGTTGAAACTGCGATGTCACGATATGGCCTGATCGTGCCGCTATGGGTGCCGGAGATGCTCGGATACGAGCCTGGCCGGGTATCAAAGAAGGCTGCTGGATGCATCAGGGGATACCTATCCTGCGCACCCGCGTCGCCTGAGACGTTATAGGGTGTGTCACCAATGCCGTCGCTCCCTACTATATTTTGATAAGGTCCATTGTAGCTGTCCATCCCTGTGTATTCGCTCCAGTAGTTGCCGCCAGAAGGATAGCCGTTGTCCCAAGAATTTGTGCCTGTGTTGTCATACGCATTCCAACTATTGGTTATCAAGTTATTGTGATAAATCAGGTTGTTATGACATGATGATAAGGGTATGCCACCATTGTAGTTGTTCGACACATTGTTCTCAGTGATGATGTTGTTGCCTGATGACAACAAACTGATGCCACAATCGTGGTTCTCGTTCACGATATTTCGCATGATCGTGTTATTTAACGAATTACCTAAGAAAATGCCGTCGACGTGGTTTGAATTCACCTCATTGCATACGACAGTGTTAGTTCGTGATTCATTCAATTCTATCCCGGTGCCATTGTTTGAGATCACAGCGTTGCCACTAAGAGTGTTATTGCTCGATTCACTCAAGTACATGCCATACCCGCTATTCTCGTTCGCGGTATTTTCCATGATTGTATTGTTATTCGAATACTGTAACAAAATCCCAGCGCTATTTGAGTTTATCGTATTGTTGGCAATCATGTTGTTGTGTGAAACAAAATCTCCAGCAGCTAGTATGCCAAAAATACAAATACCGAGAAAGTTATTCGCAACGGTGTTATTTCTGATTGTATTGCTATGTGACGCACCTATTAGAATACCACTGCTCTGTGGCTTATTTCCAAAATATATTCCAGTATTATTCGTAACTGTGTTTCCTTCAATAGTATTATTGACTGAAACTATATCCCCAGTGGGGCCCATACCAAAAACTGCTATACCATTAAAGTTGTTTGAAGCGGTATTGTTTCTTAAAAGGTTGTGCGAGCCTAATATAACGATGCCGGTGCTTGGTGGCGTACCATCCTCCTCTCCCTCAAAACCGACATTGTTATCCGCGGTATTATTTTCCAGTTTATTATACGAGGAATTTTCGAACATAATGCCGAAGTAATCGTTGCTGGAAGCAGTGTTGTTAGTGAGCGTATTGTTGCTGGAGGAGCTGAGGAGGATTCCGATGTTGTAGCCCAAGCTTGCATTATTGTTTGTAAGCGTGTTGTTGCTGGAATAATTGAGACTGATTCCAGCATAGCTGTTAGAGCTTGCAGTGTTGTTTGTGAGTGTGTTATTGTAAGAATTATGAAGATAAATACCACCACCGTTCTCATTCGCGGTGTTGTCTGTGATGTTGTTGTTACTTGACCAATCCACGCTGATACCATTGTAATAATTCGAGTTTGCAGTATTGTCCGTGATGTTGTTATAGTTGCACGACTCATATAAGTAAATGCCACAGTCGCTATTATCGTTCGCGGTGTTATTTGTTAAATTATTGTAGCTCGAAGAATACAAGTAGATGCCAACTAGGTTGTTCGATACGTTATTATTTGAAATGTTGCAGTGAGCAACACCATTAAGATATATGCCCGATCTCCCGTTCCCAGTCGCTTCTGTAACGGTGAATCCGCCGATGTTCACATAGTCGGCGGTAACCTCAAAGACATGGTCGTTTGAATTCGCCGCTTCGACAATGCACTTTGCAGACCCATTCTCAGATTGAATTGTTACGGTTTTGTACACATCTACATTTTCAGGGTATGTCCCATCACGTACGATGATGGTATCGCCAGGAGTTGCTAAATTCACCGCCTGTTGTATCGTGGTATAGTTGTCAGGCACGTAAATGAGATTCGATGATAAAGTTCTCTTGCCATCAAAGCTACTATCCGCAGAAACCAGTACAGCACATACACTCGTAAAAATCACCAAAACCACAATCAATCCCCACGCCTTCACGCCCTTTCTCATGTGAACTCTCTAGGGGGAAGGTAGGTACGGGGGCACATATAAGCCTTTCGATTTCGTGCAAGGTAAACTCCTGGTAGCTAGGAAGCACGCCTTCAAACATTCCAAACGGGCAAAGGTTAAAGAAATCGGTAACACCGAGAGGGGTTTCTGCTCAAGCCATTAAGTTGAAACTAATCCTCGCGTACGAGCCGCAGGACGAGCCCGAGCCCGAGTAGCAGTGAAAG